>Ga0209598_10003359_pt1 | contig 12113 bp, 9 predicted proteins | sample M_140807_EF_Meta_FD_187317 | JGI IMG/M metagenome (GOLD analysis project Ga0209598, IMG submission 187317) | Freshwater microbial communities from Lake Montjoie, Canada to study carbon cycling - M_140807_EF_MetaG (SPAdes) (version 2) | ecosystem: Environmental > Aquatic > Freshwater > Lake... | reverse complement strand
CAGGCTGAAGCCTGTCCCACTTCGGCGGGGGCATGACAGGCTGAAGGCTTTGCTGCGTTCGTCTTCATGAAAGATCCTGGATCAGTTTGATCAGCGGCAGGAAGAGGGCGATCACGATGAAGCCCACGGCACCGCCGAGGAAGATGATGAGCAGCGGTTCCATCAGGCTCGTCAGACTCTCCGTGAGGACGGCGCACTCCTCGTCGTAGGTGTCGGCCACCTTGTAGAGCATCGTGTCGAGTTCGCCCGACTCCTCGCCCACGTCCACCATGTTGATCACGAGGTCGTCGACGACCGGCTGCTTGTACTTGAGCAGATACATGAGCGCACCGGCTCCGGGCACGAACGTCGTCCAGAAGAGCAGGGCCACGAGGTTGAAGGGCGGATTCGAGAACTCCTTCAGCGGCTTGGCGATCGCGTTTCCATCGCGGATCGACTCCGACACCTTCTGGAAGAGCTTCTCGAACATCATGTTGCCCGAGGTCTCCTTGGTGATGTTGAGCGCCTCGAGGATCGGCACGCCGCTGGCGAGCAGTGTGCCGAGCGTGCGGGTCGAGCGGGAGAGGATGTTCTTCTCGACCAGCTGGCCGAAGACCGGCACCTTGAGGACGAACAGATCCCAGCCGAAGCGGCCGTAGGGCACGAGCTTGATCGCCTTGATGATCAGGTTGATGCCGAAGGGGATCGCCGGGATTAGATACCAGTAGTTGGCCACCCAGTTGGAGACGTCGATCAGAAACTGGGTCATCGGCGGCAGTTCGCTGCCGAAGTCGTCGAAGATCTTTTTGAACTGGGGGACGATCTTCATCATGATGAAGGTCAGGATGCCGACGGCCACGCTGACGACGACGATCGGATAGACCATCGCCCCCTTGACCTTCCGCTTCAGTGCCTGGGCCCGCTCCATGAACTCGGAGAGGCGGCGCAGGATCACTTCGAGGGCACCGCCCGCCTCACCGGCCCGGATCATGTTGACGTAGAGCCGGTCGAAGGCCTTCGGGCTCTTCGACATCGCCTCGGAGAGGGTGGCACCTCCCTCGATCTCGTCGCAGACGTCGAGGAGGGAGTTTTTCAGCCGGCCGGGCTTCTGCATGTCGGCCAGGATCTTGAGGCTGCGCAGGATCGGCAGGCCGGCGTCCTGAAGGATCGAGAGCTGGCGGGTGAAGAGGGTCATTTCCTTGAACTTCACCCCGCCGATCACGAACGACCGGCCCGGCTTCTTGGCCGCGCCGGCGGCCTTGCCCTTGGCCTTGCCGGCCTTGAGCTTGGTGACCATGTAGCCCATGGCCCGGATCGTGGCCTGGGCTTCGGCCTCCGTGGGCGCCTCGACCGTGTCTTTGATCTCGCGGCCGGTGGCGGCGTCGATCGCTTCGAACATGAATGTGGGCATGGGAGTGTCAGGCCGGGGCCTGTCCTGCAAACGATTTAAGCTTCGAGGATGGTTTCACGGATCACTTCCTCGGCGGTCGTCAGGCCGTCGAAGATGCCCTGCATGCCGGAATCGCGGAGCGTGACCATGCCGTGCTTGCGGGCCGTCTCGCGGAGGTCTTCCGTCGAGGCGTTGCGCATGATCATGTCCCGCAGTTCGTCGTTCATCACCAGGAATTCGTAGAGCCCGAGCCGGCCCTTGTAGCCGGTGCGGTTGCACTTCTCGCAGCCCCGGCCGCGGTAAAACTTCTTTCCCACCGCCTGGTCGCTCGTGATCTCCAGATCGGCGAGCACGTCGGGGCCGGGCACGATCTCCTCGCGGCAGCCGGAGCAGATCCGCCGGACGAGCCGCTGGGCGAGGATCGCCTCGACCGTGGCCGTGATCAGAAACGGGGGCACGCCCATGTCGCGGAGCCGGGTGACGGTCGACGGGGCGTCGTTGGTGTGGAGCGTGGAGAAGACCATGTGGCCGGTGAGCGAGGCCTGGACGGCGATCTCGGCCGTCTCCACGTCGCGGATCTCGCCCACCAGGATCCGGTCGGGATCCTGCCGCAGGATCGCCCGAAGGATCGCCGCGAAGGTGTTGCCCATCTCGGCGTCGATCGGCACCTGCACGATGCCGTCGATGTCGTACTCGATCGGGTCTTCCGTCGTGATCAGCTTGTCCTCGACGTCGTTGAGCTCCGAGAGGGCCGAGTAGAGCGTGGTCGTCTTTCCGGAACCGGTCGGGCCGGTGACGAGCACGATCCCGTTGGGCCGAATCATCACTTCGCGAAACTTCCGCAGCATCTCCTTTTCCATGCCGAGCTTGTCGAGGTTGAGGGAGACGACGCCCCGGTCGAGCACCCGCATCACGACGCTCTCGCCGAACAGCGTGGGCATCACCGAGACCCGCAGGTCGACCGGATGGCCGCCGACGTTGAGCTCGATGCGGCCGTCCTGCGGCAGGCGCCGCTCGGCGATGTCGAGGTTTGCCATCACCTTGATCCGGGTCGTGATCGCGAAGGCGAGATGCTTGGGCGGCGGCACCATCTCCTGAAGCACGCCGTCCGACTTGATCCGGATCCGAAACTCGTGCTCGAAGGGCTCGAAGTGGATGTCGCTGGCGCCGTCGCGGATTGCCAGCAGGAGCACCATGTTGAGCAGTTTGCGAACCGGCGCGCTCTCGGCCAGGGCCTCGACGCTGGTCAGGTCGGTCGGCCCCTCGCGGCCGACGGCGGCGGCGGCGGCGGCGAGATCGACATCGTGCTCGAGATCATCGACGAGCGACTCGACGCTGTCGGTCTCCGAGGAATAGAGCTTTTCGATCGTCTTCTCGATCTCGGGCTGCGTGGCCACGACGATCTTGATGTCGTAGCCGAGGAGCGTGTGGAGCTCGTCCGAGACCTGAATCTTCTGCGGATCGGCCGTGGCGACCATGAGCCGGTTGCCGTCGAGCGAGATGGGCACCACCCGGTAGAGCTGGGCCATCGGCTCGCTGATCAGCCGGGCCACCTCGGGCTTGATCTCGCGGTCGTAGAGCGTGACGAAGGTCGTGCTCCACTGCTCGGCCAGGGCCTCGCCGAGCTGCTCGTCGGTGAAGAAGCCGAGCGACACGCCGACCCTGCCCAGCAGCTCGCCGCCCCGCTGGGCCTGCTCCTCGAGCATGGTCGCGAGTTGCTGATCGTCGATCAGGCCGAGGTCGAGGAGGATCTGTCCGAGCTTCTTGAGGGCCATGGTCGTCTGTCTTTGGTGTCTTCGTGGGGCAGGCTTCAGCCTGTGGTTTCAGTGCGTTTCGTCAGTGCATCGGCTTCTTGGCCGAACTGTCCTCGACATCGTCGAAGATCCCGCGTTTGGCATTCGCAATCCGCTTGGCGAGGTCGTCGGGATTCTGCGACTTGGCGAGCACGTCCTCCTCCTTCACCTTCTTCTCGTTCCAGAGCTTGAAGAGGTGGTCGTCGAGGAGCTGCATGCCGAGCTTGGCCCCCGTCTGGATCGCCGAATTGATGCGGAAGGTCTTGTTTTCGCGGATCAGGTTTCCGATGGCCGGGGTGCATACGAGGATCTCGTAGGCCGCCACGCGGCCGCCGCCGATCTTCGGCAACAGGGCCTGCGAGACCACGCCGATGACCGCCGTCGAGAGCTGGGTGCGGACCTGCTCCTGCTGGTTGGTGGGGAAGGCGTCGATGATTCGGTTGACCGTGCCCTGGGCGCCGGTCGTGTGGAGCGTGCCAAACACCACGTGCCCCGTCTCGGCGGCAGAAATCGCCGCCTCGATCGTCTCCAGATCGCGAAGCTCGCCGACCAGGATCACGTCGGGATCCTGCCGCAGGGCCCGCCGCAGGGCCTCGGAAAAGCTCGACACGTCGGTGCCGATCTCCCGCTGGTTCACCGTGCTCTTCTTCGACTGGTGGTAGAACTCGATCGGGTCCTCGATCGTGATGATGTGGTGGTCGTAGTTTTCGTTGATGAAGTTGATCAGGCTGGCGAGCGTGGTCGACTTGCCCGAGCCCGTGGGGCCGGTGACGAGGAACAGGCCGCGGGGCCGGGTGACCATCTTCTTGCAGATTTCCGGCACGCCGAGTTGCTCGGGCGTGAGCATCTTGTTGGGAATCTGGCGGAGCACCATGGCGATGCTGCCGCGCTGCTTGAACACGCTGACGCGAAACCGCGCCATGTCGCCGAAGGCGAAGCCGAAGTCGCAGCCACCCTTCTCGGCGAGTTCCGCCTGGCAGCGTTCGGGCGTGATGGCCTTCATCAGGCCGTTGGTGTCGTCGGGGGTGAGCACCTTCGTGGGCTGCGGCCGCATGTGGCCGTCCTGGCGAAACACGGGGGGCAGGCCGGTCGTGATGTGAATGTCGCTCACGCCCCCCTTCACCGCGGCAGTGAGGAGCTTGTCGATCTGGATCGTGCCGGTGGCCACGCGGGGCTGGGAGAAGACCGGCTCGCCCCCGTCAGCCGAGGCGTTGGACGAGCCGCCATGCCCACCATGCGCCGATGGCTCGGGTGCGATGTCGAGTTCCAGGGATGCCGGGGCTGCGGGTTCGGGTTCGGGTTCGGGCTCCGCGACCGGCTGAAGCAGGAACACCTTCGTTCCCGAGACATCGAGCATCGAGCCCATGCAGCGGCCGACGCTCGTATGAAAGTAAAAGTGGCTCGGATCGGAGCCCTCTGGCAGAACCGCCGCGGCCATCGCCGCCACCTCCTCGGCCGGGATCGGCCGGGTCTTGAGCGGCCGCATCTGGTCGTTGATGCGGAGCATCGGCGCGACCCCGCCCGAGAGGCGGAGTTCGGTGGCGCCGTTTTCGAGCGCAACCTTCAGCAGTTTCTCGACCTGCGCCGCCATGGGCGACGTGGCTGCGGTGCTCATGCGGAAATCCTCCAAAGGAAATCATATTCTGACCTGCCGCGAAATTCGCGAACAGACGCCGGCAGAGAGGAGCGATTCCAAACGGAACGCTCACGTGGGAGGAGAGTCGCTGTGCCCACGGCTGAAGGTGCCCGCCAGGCGATCGGCCAGCCCCTGACAGCGGCCGATCACACAGGAGCATTATGCACCCGGAGATATCGGCTGGAAAGCCCCGGCAACTCCGGGATTACTCCTCCATCCGCTTCGAGACCCGGAAAACCTCGTCGAAGGTCGTGATTCCCCGCAAAACCTTCTGCACGCCGTCGTCGAACATGACCTTCATCCCCTGGCTGCAGGCCGCCCGGCGGATCTCCTGGGTGGGGGCCCCCTGGAAGGCCAATTCGCGGATTTTGCTGGTCATGACCATCAGTTCGAAGATGCCGAGCCGGCCCTTGTAGCCCGATTTCTGGCAGTTGGCACAGCCGCGGCCCTTCATGAACGTCGCCCCCTTGAGCATCTCGGGTGTCACGCCGGCCGCCTCGAGCTGGGTGTCGAGCGGCTGGAAGGGCTGCTTGCACTTTGGACAGTTGACACGGATGAGACGCTGGGCGAGGACGGCGATCACGCTCGAGGCCACGAGGTAGGCCGGCACGCCCATGTCGATCATCCGGGTGATGGCCCCCGGGGCGTCGTTTGTGTGGAGCGTGCTGAACACGAGATGGCCCGTCAGCGACGCCTGGATGCCCATCTGGGCGGTTTCCGTGTCCCGCATCTCCCCCACCAGGATCACGTTCGGGGCCTGGCGGAGCATCGAGCGGATCACGCGGGCGAAGTCGAGGCCGATCGAGTGCTTGATCTCCACCTGATTGATTCCGGCCAGGTAGTACTCGACCGGATCCTCGGCGGTGATGATCTTGGTGTCGGGGCGGTTGAGCTCGTTGAGCGAGGCGTAGAGCGTCGTGGTCTTGCCGGAGCCGGTCGGGCCGGTGACCAGAATGATGCCGTTGGGGCGTCGGATCAGGTTCTTGAAGTTGCGGAAATCCCCCTCGGAGAGGCCGAGCTGCCGGATGCCGACCCGGATGTTGTCCTTGTCGAGCACCCGCATCACGACCGTCTGGCCGTGGTTCGTCGGCATCACCGAGATGCGAAGGTCGTAGTCCTTGCCGTCGGCCGTGAGCTTGATCCGTCCGTCCTGCGGACGGCGGCGTTCGGCGATGTCGAGCTTGGAGAGAATCTTGATTCGGGAGAGGATCGCCCCGAGGAGCCGGCGGGGAGGGTTGTCACGCTCCACGAGGCGTCCGTCGATCCGGTAGCGGATCCGGATCCGGTCCTCGAAGGGCTCGATGTGGATGTCGCTGGCCCGCAGCTGGACCGCCTCGGTGATGATCAGGTTGACGAGCTTCACGACCGGGGCGTCGGAGATGTCCTCGGCGGCCTGGTTGGCCTCCTGCTCGACGGCGGTTTCGGTGAAGTCGATCGCCGTGTCGGTGAACTCCTGGAGCATCGAATCGGCGCTCTCGCCGTCGCTGAGTCCATAGTGCCGGTTGATCGCCTCGACGATCTGGTCGCGGGGAGCGAGGGCCAGCTCGACGTCGCGGTTGAGGATGAAGCGGAGCTTCTCCTGCGTGTCGAGATCGGTGGGATCGCAGGTGGCGATCCGCAGGGCCGCGCCCTGCTCGGAGACGGGAAAAATCGAGTTCTCGCGGGCCACGCTCTCGGGCAGGAGGCCGATCACCTCGGCCGGCACCTCGAGCGTCGAGAGGTCGACGAACTTCAGCCGATAGGCCTTGGCGAGTGCCTTCATCACCTTCTCGCCGGGCGCGTAGCCGAGCCGCACGACCTCGTCGTGGAGCTTCTTGCCGGACGACGACGAGGCCCGCATCGCCTCCGCGAGCTGGTCGGCGCTGACGATCCCTTCGGAGACGAGCAGGTTTGTGAACGGGTCGGCCATGCGTGGGACGGGCCGGTGCCCGTCTGGAGAGGAAGGAACGGGCAGGAGCCCGTCAGGGGGTAGGTTCGAGGAAGGTGTCGCTGTGTTCGTAGCCCGGTGCACAGGTGCAGAGAAAGACGAGTTCCTCGGGACCGGTGTTGCGGATCGTGTGCCTTGCTCCCGGAGGGATCGCGATCGCGTCTCCGGGGCCGACCGGCCGGCTCTCGGCCTCGAGCGTCATCTCGGCGGACCCCGAGAGGATGTAGTAGATCTCCTCCGTCACCCTGTGGTGGTGCGGCGTGGTGGCCCGCCCGGGGGCGAGCCGTGCCTCGGCGAGGCTCTGCAGGCGGATCGACGAATTTCGGTGGGCGAGCAGTTCGCGGATCGTGGATCCGTCGACCGTGGTGAAGGGAACCGAATCGCGCTGGTTGATGACATCCATCCCTGTACGATACCAGACCCAATCCCGGCCATGACAGGCCGCCGGTGATGCAACGCGGGATGCCGGGACGGATGGATCAGTCGCCAAACCAGCCAACCCGCCATCCGGCCCCACGGCCCGCCAGTTGCTCCTGGCTCGAAGCCGCCTGGACCTGGCTGCTGGTCGGGGCGACCGGATTCGGAGGGCCGGCCGGGCAGATCGCGATCCTGCACCGCGAGGTCGTGGAGCGGAAGGGCTGGCTCGGAGAGGAGGAGTTTCTGGCGGCGCTCAGGCTCTGCATGCTGCTCCCGGGGCCCGAGGCCCAGCAGCTCGCCACCTACGCCGGCTGGCGGATGCACGGTCTGGCCGGCGGACTTGTGGCGGGCACGCTCTTCGTGCTGCCCGGCGCGGTGCTGGTGACGGCGCTCGCCTGGCTGCATGCGGCGGGCCAATCGCTGCCGCTCGTGGCGGCCGCCTTCGCGGGCACGCGGCCCGCCGTGGTGGCACTCGTCTTGCTGGCGACCTGGCGGATCGGCTGCAGGTCGATCTCGACTCCGGCCGGCCTCAGCCTTGCGGCGGCCGCGGCGGTCGCGATGGCGCTCGGCGTCGGGTTTCCGCTGCTCGTGCTCGCCGTCGGGATCGCCGCCGCCGTTCTCGGCTGGTTGAAGTCCCGTGGCTCAGCCGCGGCGGGTGGCGATGCGGGGCCGCCCGTCGGGGCGAGTGCCCGGGCGATTCCTGGGGCCGGTTCAGTCTGGAGGCTGCCGCTGGTCACCGCCGCGGTCGGCATCGCCGTCTGGCTTGCCGCCTACGCCGTGGTCGTCGCATCCCAACCGGCCGGGGGCAGGGGGCCGGCGATCGCGCGGCTCTTCACCGAGACGACGCTGCTCTCGCTCGGCGGCGCCTACGCCGTCGTGCCCTGGGCCCTCGACGAATCCCTCGCCCGAGGCTGGCTCAAGCCAGCGGAGCGGTTCGACGCGCTGGCGATGGGGGAGGCGACACCCGGGCCGCTGATCCTGGTCGTCACGTTCATCGGGTTTCTCGCCGGCTGGAAGACGACGCCCGACGGAGACGCGGCCGCCGGGCTGGCCGGGGCGGGCGTCGCGACGCTCTTCGCCTTCATCCCCTCGTTCGCGATGGTGCTCTCGCTGGCCCCGGTCGTGCGGCTGATCCATCCAGGATCGGCGCTCGATCGGGCGATGAAGGCCGTGGGGTGCGTGGTGGTGGCGGCGATCGGGCTCCTGGCGGTGCGCCTGGCGGCAGAGTCGCTTTTTCCAGGCGGACGGCCTGCCGTCCTGCCGATCGCGGTGGCGGCTGCCTGCGGCGTGGCCCTCGAGCTGGGCCGGGTTTCAACACCGCTTGCCGTCCTTGGCGCCGCCGCCATCGGCTCCGCGGCGGCCAGCTTCACGCACATCCACGGCATCCTGCCGTGATCTGCTTGGCCGGCTCCGCCGGCTGGTGTGAAGGATGTCAGCTGGCCCTGCCCGATGTGGGACAGGCTTTCAGCCTGTCGTCGAGTTGATGTGGAGCACTGCGGGCGGAATCGGACGGTGGTCCCAGTCGCTCGGATCGGGGAGCAGTTCGGCATCGAATGACGTGTCGGCCTCGACGACGAAGGTGCTGCCCGGCGGGGCCTGGTTTCGCATCGCCGTCACGAGGGCCATCAGTTCGCCGCAGCGGCTGCTGAAAAAATCCCAGGGCGGCGAGATGAACACGACCCACGGGCCGCCTCCCGGCAGTTCCGGCATCCGCTTCGCCCAGAGGAGCACGTCGCCCGTCTTGACCTCGATCGAATCGACGACGCCGAGCGACCGGGCAGACCGCTTGAGCAGATCGGCGGTGGGGAAGTGCCGCTCCACGAAAATCGCCCGCGAGGCGCCGCGGCTCAGGGCCTCGAAGCCGATCGCGCCGGAGCCTGCGAAAAGGTCGATCGCCGTGGCGCCGGCGAGCCGCGGCCCGACGAGGTCGAAGAGCGTCTCGCGGACGCGGTCCTTCATCGGTCGGGTGCGGGGATCGGGCACGAACTCCAGCCGTCGTCCGCGGAGGCTGCCGCCGATGATTCTGGGGGCGCTCGTGGCCTCTTCGCGGTCGGACCCGGGGCGTGGGGGACGGGGCATGCGGTCGTATCCTCGCGGCGGCTGAAAACCTGTTATCGTACCCGACAAACCGCTGCCCCCGATGTTTTCGAGGCGTCCACAGTCCCTTCTCCCGCAAGGATTTCCCGATGCACCGTCCGTTCTTCCCGCTCGTCGCCGCGGCCTCCATCCTGTTTTTCACGCCGGTCCCGGTCGTCGCCCAAACGGCCGCCGTGGCGATGAAGCCCGATTCCGCGCAGGCCCAGGCCGAATTCGTCGCCGCCAGCAGGGAGATGAAGGAACTCGTCGCCGAGCTGCAGGTCCTTCAGGCCGACTACCAGAAGCCCGATGCCGACAAGAAGGCCGTGGAGGCGAGGTTCGAGGCCACGAAGAAAAAGGCTCAGGCCACGAGCGAGCGGCTGGAGGCTGCCGCCTTCGGACTGGTCGTCCTCGATCCGAAGAATGAACCTGCCCGCGAAATCACGGGCGCCGTCGTGGCCGCCGCCCTGCAGAACGACGATCCCAGGAAGGCCCTCGAACTCGCCAACCAGCTCGGCAAGGCGGGCGCCGCCAGCAGCGACGTCATGATGATGGCGGCGACCGCGTCGATGCTGGTGAGCGATCTCGACGCCGCCGCGGATTGGCTCAAGCAGGCGCAGGCGGCCGGCATCCCGACGCCGAAGATTGCCGAGCTGCAGCAGGCGATCGTCGCGGAGCGGCCGAAGGTGGAGGCCGAGATGGTGAAGCGGGGGGCGGATGCCAAGGCCGACGACCTGCCGCGGGTGAAGATCACGACCAGCAAGGGCGACGTCGTCGTCGAACTTTTCGAGAATGAGGCGCCCAACACCGTCGCCAACTTCATCTCGCTGGTCGAGAAGGGCTTCTACGACGGCACTCCCTTCCACCGCGTGATCGGCGGGTTCATGGCCCAGGGGGGCGATCCGACAGGTTCGGGCGCCGGCGGGCCGGGCTACGCGATCGCCTGCGAGGTTGGGCTCCCCGGTGCCCGGAAGCACTTTCTGGGAACGCTCTCGATGGCCCACGCCGGCCCGAACACGGGCGGCTCCCAGTTTTTTCTGACCTTTCGGCCGACCGAACACCTCGACGGCAAGCACACCGTCTTTGGCCGGGTGGTCGAGGGCTTCGACGTGCTTCCGAGGCTCAATCGCACCGAGGGCGAGATGGCCTTCGGAGCGGCCCCGGATACAATCGTGAAGGCCGTGGTGGTGCGGAAGCGAAGCCACCCCTACGAGCCCCAGACCCTCCCCGATCCGAAGAAGAAGTAACACAGCAGGGCGGGATTCAGCCCGGTCGCATTCCGATGAAACGCCTCCTCTCGGCCATCGTCTTTCCGGCCATCCTCTCGCTTGGAGTCTTGCAAGTGTCAGACGCCGAAGATGCAGGATCTTCAGGATCCGGGGCCGCGAAAAACCCGGCCGTCGCGGGCAGGCTCGCTGACGACGCCATTCCGAAGACCGACGCCGAGTGGAAACGCCGGCTGACACCGGAACAGTTCGAGGTGGCCCGCAAGAAGGGCACCGAGCGGGCCTTCACGGGAAAGTATTGGAACACGAAGACGTCCGGCACCTACCGCTGCATCTGCTGCGGCGAACCGCTCTTCGCCTCGGGCGAGAAGTTCGACAGCGGCTGTGGCTGGCCGAGTTTCTTCGCACCGATCGACGGTGTGAAGGGCAAGACGATCGCCGAGCACGAGGACCGCTCCCACTTCATGCTCCGCACGGAAGTCACCTGTCGCCGCTGCGGCGCCCATCTGGGGCACGTCTTCGACGACGGCCCGCCCCCGACCGGTCTTCGCTACTGCATCAACTCGGCGTCGATCACGCTCGACCCGGACGAGAAGGACGGCAAGTAGGGACGGCCGGCGGTTTCATGCAAACACACGGCATCGTGCCGTTGTTTGCTTGGCCGGCTCCGCCGGCTGGTGGTTACCCGGCCGGCGGTTTCACGCAAACACACGGCATCGTGCCGTTGTTTGCTTGGCCGGCTCCGCCGGCTGGTGGTTACCCGGCCCTCCGGGCCTGGCGCTGCCCGATGTGGGGCAGGCTGCTTGCTGCACGGAAAACCTCGGCATCGTGCCGAGTTTTCCTTGGCGACCTCCGGTCGCTGGAATTGACCCGGCCGGCGGTTTCATGCAAACACACGGCATCGTGCCGTTGTTTGCTTGGCCGGCTCCGCCGGCTGGTGGTTACCCGGCCCTCCGGGCCTGGTGCTGCCCGATGTGGGACAGGCTTTAGCCTGTCGGGGCGTGGATCATTTTCGTGACATATTGCAATTGACAGGTCGTGAGCCTTTGAATACTGTACGCATGTACATTCTTTTATGGAGGCCGTCATGATCGAGTTCAGCCGCCGGCAACTTCCGCACTACGACATCAAGGGGTGCACCTATTTTGTCACCGCATGCCTGGCAGGCAGCATTCCAGCCGTTGGCATGCACGCGATCCGTCGGCAGGCCGAGACAGTGCGGCGGCGGCCACGGCCAGCAGCGACGTCGACTGCCAGCTGGAGGTCACAACTCGATTGGGAGGCGTTCCAGGCAGGCGAAGACTGGCTCGACTCTCGCTCGGTCGTCCGCTGGCTGAGGGACCGACGCCTTGCAGCTGTTCTGAAGGCTGAAATTCTTCGTGAACAGGGCGTGCGATATGACGTTCACGCCTATGTGATCATGCCAAGCCACATGCACCTGGTGTTTACGCCCTGGGTTTGCACGCCCTGGGTTTGCACGCCTCTGTCGGAGATGTCAGGGCAGCGGCCGCAGAAAGCCGATGCCGTCGGAGGGAATCGATCGCCTCGGGTGGCGATCATGCGGTCGATCAAGGGGCGGTCTGCGGTGGCGTGTAATCGATTGCTGGGTAGGGAGGGGCCGTTTTGGCAGAGTGAATCGTACGACCGAGTTGTTCGAAACGAAGAAGAG
>Ga0209598_10003354_pt1 | contig 12130 bp, 10 predicted proteins | sample M_140807_EF_Meta_FD_187317 | JGI IMG/M metagenome (GOLD analysis project Ga0209598, IMG submission 187317) | Freshwater microbial communities from Lake Montjoie, Canada to study carbon cycling - M_140807_EF_MetaG (SPAdes) (version 2) | ecosystem: Environmental > Aquatic > Freshwater > Lake... | reverse complement strand
AGTGCAGATGACGATGTCCGAATCGGCCACCACCTTGCCGAGCAGTTCACGCTGCTTGGCGTAGAACTCCTCGCCCATCGCCTTGGCATAGCCGCCGGCTGCCTCGCTCCCGACCGTCTCGAGGGGCAGTTCGACGAACTTCGCTCCCAAGCTCTGCACCTGTTCCTTCACCGCGGGCCGGACGTCGTAGCCACTCACCTGGGCGCCGAGCCGCTTGGCGGTGGCAATCGCCTGAAGGCCGGCCACGCCCGCGCCGAGCACGAGCACCTTGGCGGGCGTGAGCGTGCCGGCGGCGGTGGTCATCATCGGCAGGATTCGGGGTAACGCCGCGGCGGCCACGATGACGGCGCGATAGCCCGCGATATTGGCCTGGCTGGAGAGCACGTCCATGCTCTGGGCGCGAGTGATCCGGGGAACGAGTTCGAGCGCGAACACGGTTGCCCCGCGATCGGCCGCTTCACGGCACGCGTCCGTCGAGGAGAGCGGGTCGCAGAGTCCCACGAGCACGGTGCCCGGCCGCAGGTGGTCGCGGTCGGCGGGCCAGCAGTCGCCGGCGGCCCCACAGGTGCGCACTGCCAAAACCACGTCGGCCGCGAGCGCCTCGTCGCGAGTGGCGATCGTCGCCCCAGCCGAGCGGTAGTCGTCGTCGGAAAATCCTGCCGCGGTTCCGGCCCCCGACTCCACTGCCACGGTGAGGCCCGCCTTCGCGAGGGCTGGCACCCCGGCCGGTACCACGGCCACCCGGCGTTCTCCAGGGGCGTTTTCCTTGAGGACTGCGACCTTCATGCGGTAGCGTTCAGCAGGGGTTATGAAACGGCAGGGCGGGCGTCGATTCTTGCTTCGGCGGGGGCCCGCGTCCACAAGTCCCCGGGAGGGGAGTTGACCGGCACCGACGCCGGCAGGCCGGTTTTCGCCGTTCTGCGGCCGCGTGGCTTGCCGGTGAAGGAAGCCATTGTTAGTCTCCGCAGTTCTCCCCGGCCGGCGGCCGGAGGCAGCCCAGTTCCCAGAATTCCGAGAGACGGACGGTTGAGCGACAGATGAAGACGTACATGGCCAAGCCCGGCGAGGTGGAACAGCGGTGGTGGGTCGTTGACGCGAGCGAGCGTCGCGTGGGCCGCCTCGCGACTGCCATCGCCATGGTGCTGATGGGCAAGCACCGCCCGACATACACCCCGCACATCGACACCGGCGACCACGTGGTGGTGATCAACGCCGACAAGGTCGAGTTCAGCGGGAAGAAGTGGCAGCAGAAGATGTACCGCTGGTACACGGGCTACCAGGGGCTCAAGTCGGAAACCGCGGAAAATCGCCGCGACCGCCGCCCCGAACTGATCATCGAGGAGGCTGTGCGGCGGATGCTGCCGAAGTCTCGACTTGGCCGGAAGATGCTGGACAAACTCAAGGTTTACGCCGGTAGCGAACACCCTCACCAGCCACAGCAGCCGGAGCCGATCGACCTCGGTGCCTGAAACTCGGTGCCTGAAACTGGGCGCGAGCGATGGGGCGGACGGGTTGCGAATGGCCAAGGTGACGATCAGCCGGATTTGAACGACACACGGTATCTCGAACAGATATTTCCATCTCCAGGGCGAGCGAGGAACGACGATGGCGGTTGAGCAGGGCGTGAAGTCAGCGCGGCGTGGCGATGAGATCATTGCGACCGGTCGTCGGAAGACGGCGGTGGCCCGCGTTCGGTTGAAGGCGGGTGGTGGCGAGATCACCGTCAATGGTCGTGAACTCGATGCCTACTTCCCGGCCGTCAAGGACCGGGCCCTCGTCTCTGGGGCGCTTGAGCAGCTCGGCAAGCGTGGCGAAGTGAAGGTCACGATCACCGTCGACGGCGGCGGTCCGACCGGCCAGGCGGGCGCGTGCCGACTCGGCATTGCTCGGGCACTCAAGGTGTTTGACGTCGAACTGGCTGAACCGCTCCGCCAGGGTGGGCTGCTGACCCGTGACGGCCGAATGAAAGAACGCAAGAAGTACGGTCTCCGCGGTGCTCGGCGTGGCACGCAGTTCTCCAAGCGTTGATCCTGGTTTCCCGGGCGTCATTGGCGCCCGGCATTGCCGGCATATCCCGCACCACCGATTTCTTCGGCCAAAATCGGCTTTTTTCCTGGGCCGAGATCCGATTGCATACTAGTGCGTGGCGTCTGCGCCGGTCGATCGCGGCCTGCCCGAGACTACCTTCCAGCGAGGGTTCGCCCTCGCCACTGTGAGGCTCCATCATGGTCACGATGCGTTTTCTCCTCGCGCTGCCTCTGACGGCGGCGCTCGTCGCCCCCGCCTTCGCCCGTGAGTCGAGGCGAGTGACTGCGGCAGCGCCCACTGAAATCCAAGACGTGCTCGCCGCCGAGGCGGCCGGACTCGTCGACGTGAAGTTCATCCCAAACGATTCACGATCCGCGCAAGTGATCGTGACCAATCGCAGCGACCGCCCGCTGTCGCTGCGGCTTCCCGCCGGGTTCGCCGGCGTCCCGGTGCTCGCCCAGGTTCAGCCACAACCGACGCGTGGTTTCGCGGGTGCTGGTCAGGCGCAGGCCGTGGGCGGAGGTGGTGCGGGTGCTCAAGGCCAAGTCGGGGGCGGCATGGGGGGAGGCGGGCCGTTCTCACTCCCCCCCGAGCGGACGCGAACGCTCCGCGTTGCGACCGTGTGCCTCGATCACGGCAAGCGGGAGCCGTCGCCGCGCGTGCCGTACCGCATGACCGCGATCGACACCTGCTCGAGTGACCCGCGGCTGCAGGACGTGATGACGGCGCTCGCGAGCGGGGCCATCTCGCAGAAAGTCGCCCAGGCAGCTGCCTGGCACATCTCCAGCGGCCGCACCTGGGAGCAACTCGCCGCCGAGGCGATCTCGATGGCCGGCGGCGATCCCGACGTGCCGTTGTTCACGCCGGCGGAACTCGCGGTTGCCCGCCGGCTCGTCGACGAGTCGGCGAAGCGGCACCAGACGGCCTCCAGTGAGTCGTCGCCCGGCTAAAAGGCGTTAGCCGGTCTCCGACCTCGGGCGGGTGAAGGCTGCGCCGAGTGGTATCCTGGGGAATCAACCCAGCCGGCTTCGCCGACCGCTGGGAATGCGTGTTTGTCGGGAATCCCCACCGGCCACTCCACGGCCCACGGCGATTCGCTACAAACTACAAAACACGGACAGCCAGCCGTTGGGATCGGCCGGTCGCGTATGTCTGCGAACAGCGAGGAACCATCAGCGTGAGCCAGCAGGGGGAGTCGACCAACCGATCCGCACCCCGACGAGACGCATCTGACGTCGTCGTCGAGACCCGCAACCTCTCGAAGGTCTATCGCGATTTCTGGGGTCGCAGCAAAAAGACGGCGCTCAAGCCGCTCGACCTCGATGTGCGACGAGGCGAGATCTTCGGACTGCTCGGCCCCAACGGCGCGGGCAAGACCACGACACTCAAACTGCTGCTCGGCCTGATCTTTCCCACGTCGGGCGAGGCGCTCGTCTTCGGGCGAGCGGCCACCGACGTGTCGAAGAATGAGCGGATCGGCTACCTGCCCGAGGAGTCGTATCTCTACAAGTTTCTCGACGCCGAGGAGACGCTCGATTTCTACGGGAGGCTCTTCGACCTCGATCCGGAGGAACGCCGGCGGCGTGCAACCACCTTGATCGAGATGGTCGGTCTGACGCGGGATCGAAAGCGGCAACTCCGCGAGTACTCCAAGGGCATGACACGCCGGATCGGCGTCGCTCAGGCACTGATCAACGACCCCGAACTGGTGATCCTCGATGAGCCCACCAGCGGCCTCGACCCGATCGGGACCCGCGAGATGAAGGATCTGATCATCGACCTCAAGGCCCGGGGGAAGACGGTGATCATGTGCTCGCACCTGCTGGCAGACGTCGAGGACGTCTGCGACCGCATTGCCGTGCTCCACCAGGGCGAACTGAAGGAACTCGGTCGCGTCGAGGATCTCCTGCGTGTCACCGGTGTCACGCAGATCCGAGCCACCGGGCTGTCGCCGGCGGCTGCGGCCGAGGTCAAAGCCGTGCTCCAGCGCCACGGTGCTGGCGACATCGACATCGGTAACCCGAGGACCACGCTTGAGGACCTGTTTCTCGAGGTTGTCCGAGACACGGAGGCCCGGCCAGGCCGCCGTGCCCGCCGTACCGAGACGGCCGCTCAGCGGGCGGAGTGAGCGGCGACCATGGTCTTGGAACAGGAAATCCCGAGGTTCGCGTCCTGGATCGGCCCGGCGGTCCTGCAGTACTTGACGGCGGCAGCCGTCGCCACGGTCGTGGCAGCCATGCTCACGTGGCTGGCTCAGGCGATCGGCAACGGGCCGCTGGCGGGCGGTGACCGGGTCTACCGGGGCGTGCTCGCCGGGCTCGCCGACATCCTGGCAACGTCCCCGCGGCGGGTCTGGGCCTTGGCGCGGCTGGCGATCCAGGAATCGCTCCGGCGGAACGTGCTCGTCGTATTGGCGATGTTTGCCCTCATTTTGCTGTTTGCCGGCTGGTTCCTCGACCCCGCCAGCGTTGACCCCCGCCGACTCTACGTGGGCTTCATCCTCGCAGCCACGAACCTCCTGGTGTGCCTCGTGACGCTCGTGCTCGCGGTCTTCAGCCTCCCGGCCGACATCAAGTCACGGGCGATCCAGACCGTGACCACGAAGCCGGTGCACACAGGAGAGATCGTGCTCGGCAGGATTCTGGGATTTGCCACGGTGGGCACCTGCCTGCTGGCCATCATGGGGCTGGCGGGCTGGGCCTTCGTGGTTCGCAGCGTGAGCCACGGCCACGTCCTCGAGGCGGCCGACGTCTTCGATGTGACCAACGGCGAGGGAGCGGTCTCGGGAGCCGAGGGCCGCACGTCACTCGACCGCGGGCATCGGCATCGCGTGGAACTCGACGGCCGCGGCGGCGGCGTCGCCGAGACGGCCCACGGCCACCGTCACCGCGTCACGGTGACCGGCACCACGGCGGCAGGCGAGCGGACCTACGCGGTCGGCGCGCCGCTCGGCCTGCTGGAGGCCCGGCGGCCGCTCCGTGGCAAACTCAGATTTCTCGATCGCGAAGGGCGTCCCTCGATCAAGGGCATCAGCGTGGGTGCCGAGTGGTCGTATCGACAGTACATCGAGGGAGGCTCCGCAGCCGCGGCGATCTGGACGTTCGAGGGCGTGTCGCCTGAGCGGTTCCCGGAGGGACTCCCGCTCGAGATGATCGTGCGCGTGTTTCGCACGTACCAGGGAAACATCGAGGATGGCATTCACGGCACCATCCAGGTCCGTAATCCGACGAGCAGCCTGCGGAGTGAGTCGCTGCCGATCGTCGCCCGCGAGCACTCGATCGACTCGCTGCTGATCCCGCGGCGGATCAACACCGTGATGGCCGACGGGTCTCTGCGTGAGGTGGACCTGTTCGCCGACCTGGCGTCGGACGGGCGGATCGAGGTTTGGCTCCAGTGCCTTGAGCCCGCCCAGTATTACGGTGTGGCCCAGGCTGACTTCTACCTCCGTGCCGGCGACGGGTCGTTTGCGGTGAACTATGCCAAGAGTTGCCTCGGTATCTGGTACTCGATGCTGATCTGCACGGCGCTTGGGGTGATGTTCAGCACGTTCCTGTCCGGGCCTGTGGCGCTCGTGGCGGCGATCGCCACGCTCCTCGTCGGCCAGTTCCGCGACTTCATCGCCAGGCTGTTCACCAGCCAGGTGACGGGCGATTCCTCGATCGTGCCGGGTGGCGGGCCGATCGAATCGCTGTACCGCATTGTCACGCAGACGAGCATCACGCTGGAACTCGATCCCACGCCGGCGGTGCAGGTGATGAAGGTGCTCGACACGGTGCTGCTCGCCCCGATGCGGCTGGCCGCAAGCATCTTTCCATCGCTGGCGTCGCTCGGCACCAGCGACTTTGTCGCCGGTGGTTTCGACATCCCAGGCGACCTGTTGGCTGCTCACGGGGCCGAGGCCGCCGGCTACGCACTGGCCTGCTTCATCGCAGGCGTGTTCTGCCTCAAGGCGAGGGAGGTGGCGTCATGACCGAACCGCAGCGGAGTTCCCGAGGCGAGCAGACGTGGCTGGGCCTAAGGCCGGGCACGCTGCTGGCGCTGGTTGCGATCGCGGTGCTCCTGGTACCGCTGTCGGCCCTCAGCCAGCCGGCGGATTCCACGAGCACCGGCGGGCTGTTGGCCCGGCTGCGGTCCACCTACGGGCTCTCGCAGGCCAATCTCGGCGAGGTCGATCCAACGAGCGAGACGATGCGGTTCGCGACGCTGGGGCTCAAGAATATCGCCGTGACGCTGCTCTGGGACCGTGCCAACTACTACAAGAAGGTCGAGGACTGGACCAACCTCTCGGCTACGCTCGAGCAGATCACGAAGCTGCAGCCGAACTTCTACACGGTGTGGGACTTTCAGGCCCACAATCTCTCCTACAACACCTCGGTGGAGTTCGATGACTATCACGACCGGTATGCGTGGGTGATCAAGGGGATCGAGTTCCTCCGTCAGGGCATCGCCTACAACACGCGGGAGCCGCGGCTGCTCGGCAGGATGGGCTGGTTCATTGGCCAGAAGATTGGCAAGGCCGACGAAAAGGTGCAGTATCGGCGGCTCTTCAAGGCTGACGACGACTTCCACGATCGCGACGACCCCGATCGCACGCTGCCCGAGCGAGACAACTGGCTGGTGGGCCGGCAGAAGTACCGGGCGGGCCAGGCGCTCGCCGACCGGGGCGCGCCGCTCAAGACCACACCGCTGATCTTCCACAGCGAGCCGATGATGACGGCAATCAACTATGCCCGGGCCCTTGAGACGGACGGCGAGTTCGGTGCAACCGCCAAGGACGGCTGGAAGCTCGCCAATGAGGAACTCGCCCGGTTTGCCGAGCGGGACATTCCCACGAGCTGGGGCGTGCCGATCCAGTTGCGGCTCCGCGAGTCGGAGGAAAAGCGGGCGTCGGCGATCGCCGATGAGCTCGAGAAGCTGCTCCCCGGGCAGTATAAGGCGCTCGAGGAGAGCCGTCGTGCGGCCCTCACCGACGACCAGCGGAAGGCGATCGAAGTGCCGATGATGGATCGCAACGAGGCGCAGCAGCAGGCCGCGTCGGCAGCCGAGAGCCAGCTCGCAGTGACCTGGAAAATGGTGGCCAGGCAGGCTCCAGCCGACGTGCGGGCCAAGGCCGAGGAACTCGCCCGCGAGTATACGGAGGCCCAGGAGAGGGCCACGATGATCGAACGGTATCGCGACATCGTAAACTTCGACTTCTGGAAGGCCTCCTGCGAGGCCGAGGTGACGGAGCCGGCGCTCGAGGCGCGGGAGCGCACGTGGCGTGCTGACAAGGAGTTTGAAGCTGCCCGTCTCCAGTCGGCGAAGAAAGCCTACGAGGAGTCTTTCGCTGCCTGGCGGAAGGTGCTCGACGCTTCGAAGGTGCTCCGCGAGGATTCGCTCACGGCCGACGACATCGCCGAGGTGGTGGGCCGTTATCGCAAGCTTCTCGAGCAACTCGATGAGCCGTTTCCGACCCCCTTCGTGCTCCAAGACATTCTCGACCGCTCCGCCCCCCAACCCTGAAGGCTCGACGAGCCCTACGTTCGGGCGACGAGGAGCTTGTCGATCCGCCGCCCGTCCATGTCGACGACCTCGATCCGGAGGCCCCGCCAGGTGACCACGTCGCCCGCAGCCGGAATCCGTTCCAGCTCCGCAAGTACGAGGCCCGAGATCGTGGTGTAGTCGCGGGGGAGCGGCTCGCCCTTGAGGCCAAAGCGGTCGACGAGGTCGTCGACTGCGACGCTGCCATCGACCAGCCAGGAACCGTCCTCCCGCTGCACGAACGCCTGGGCGTCGGCCTGCCGGTGTTCGTCGTGGATCTCGCCAACGAGTTCCTCGAGGACGTCTTCGAGCGTCACCAACCCCTCGGTGCCGCCATATTCGTCGAGCACGATGGCAAGTTGGTTTCGCTCCTTCTGGAAGAGTTCGAGGAGCCGGTCGAGTGGCATGGTCTCGGGCACGAAGATCGGCCTGTGGAGCATCTTCCGCAACTCGATCGGCCAGCCCATCCAGGTGTGGCGGAGTGCGTCCTTGATCGAGACGTAGCCGATGATGTGGTCGAGCGACCCCTCGTAGACCGGGAGCCGCGAGTAGCCCGCCATGGCAATGGCGCCGATGATCTCGGCCTGTGGTGTTTCGATGTCGAGGGCGTCGACGTCGATCCGCGGCCGCATGATGTCGCGAACGCTCCGCTCCCCGAGCCGCAGGGCCTCGCTGGCCACCGACAGTTCCACCGCTTCGAGGATTCCCTCCGCTCGGCCCGTTTCGAGGAGGTGCTCGATGTCGTCGACCGACACGCTCGGTTCGGTCTGCTGGCGCGCACCGAGCAGGAAGAGCACGGCCGAGGTGGCCGTGCTCATGCCCCAGACGAGCGGCCGGGCGATCCAGGCGAACAGCTGCATCGCCGGCGCCGCGAGGCGAGCGAAGGCCTCGGCCTGCCGGAGAGCCAGCCGCTTGGGCACGAGTTCCCCAAGGAGCAGCGTGACGAACGAGAGCAGCATCACGAAGATCGTGAGGGCGATCGGCCGGGCCATGGCGGCGACACTCGGAGACGCCTGGTTGGCGATCCACGTCGTCAACTCGCGCACCAGGCGGTCGCCACCGTAGGCCGCGGCGAGGGTTCCCACGAGCGTGATCCCGATCTGGACGGTGGGCAGGAAGCGATCGGGGCTCGCCGCAAGGTCGAGCGCGGCCTGGGCGCGACGATCGCCCTTCTCGGCCAGCGCCCGCAAGCGGCCCCGCCGGCTGGCGACGATTGCCATCTCAGCGCCGGAGAAGAACCCGTTCGCGAGGATCAGGAGCAGAACGATGAGGAGTTCTTGGAGCATGGTCGGTAGGCTACCGCGATTCGGCTCCGCTCCGGTCGATGATGGCGAGATTGTCGCGGTGAACGACCTCGGCGTAGGGCGTCGAGCCGAGCACCTCCGCGATCCGCTCCGTCCGCAGGCCGACGATTCGCCGCAGGTCGGCGGAGGCGTAGTTGACGAGTCCTCGGGCGAAGACCTGGCCGTTGTCGTCGGCGAGGGCCACCACGTCGCCCGCGGCGAAGTCGCCGTCGAGTGAGCGGATGCCGGCAGCCAGCAGGCTACGGCCTCCCGCGACCACGGCCTCCCGCGCACCGGCATCCACGGCGACGATTCCGCGGGCGTCGGCTGACCAGCCGAGCCAGCGCTTCCACGCCGGCATCGTTTCGGACCGGCCCGTGAACAGCGTTCCGATCGGCTCGCCGCGGCAGATCGCCTCGATCACGCCGTCATCGCGTCCGGATGCCACGATGCAACTCCCGCCAGCTTCCGTGACGATCCGGGCGGCTGCGATTTTGCTCGCCATGCCCCCCTTCGAGAGGCCGCCCAGGGTGTCCTTGGCCAAGCCCGCCACCGTGGCGTCGATGCGCGGCACGTGCGGCACGATCACGGCACCGGGCTCCGAGGGGTGACGGTCGAAGAGGCCCTCCACGTCAGAGAGGAGTACCAGCAGCGGCGCGCCGAGAACGGTGGCCACCAGCGCTGCGAGGCGGTCGTTGTCACCGAAGGAGGTTCGGAGTTCTTCCACGCTCACCGTGTCGTTCTCGTTGATGACCGGTACGGCGCCGAGATCGAGCAGGGTGAGCAACGTGGTCCGGATGTTGAGGTAGCGGGACCGATCCTGAAGGTCGTCAGCAACCAAGAGCACCTGGGCCACGTGGCGGCCTCGACCGCGAAGGGCCCGCTCGTAGGCCTCGATCAGGCAGCTCTGGCCGATCGCCGCCACCGCCTGCAACTTCGCCAGTTCGGTCGGCCGCCTCGTGAGTCCGAGGCGGCCCATGCCCGCGCCAACCGCTCCCGAGCTCACCAGCACGACCCGACGGCCCGCGGCTGCGACCGTGTCGATCTGCCGCCCCAGCGATTCGATCCGAGCGGCATCGAGCAAACCGTCAGACCCGGTGAGCACACGAGTGCCCACTTTGACGACGATCGGATCAGCGGCGGTGGTGATCTCGTGGCGGAGCGGGTCGGTCATGGCGACGGGGCGCGGGTGCGAGCCACGAGGGGCCGCGAAGTGACGTATCGTACCTGCGCCCAGCCCCGTCGGGCCACCCGAAGTGGTTTGGCGGCGATTCGCGGCGGCACCGCTGCGTTACGAATCCGGCGGCGTGGTGCCGGACGGTTGAGTCGCCGGCGCCGCGACCTCTATGATGCGGTCGCATCTGCGACGTTGATCGTCGCCAGATGCCCGCCAGCCCTGCCGAGGCTTCCTCCCGATGAGCGATCTGCTTCACGAGTGCGGCCTGGCCGCCATCTACCACCTCCCGGGCGGCGAGCCGAGCCCGCTCTGCCCGATTCAGGGGGCCGAGGAGGTCTCCCGGCTGATGCCGCGAATGCTCCTCGACATCCAAAACCGAGGCCAGCTCTCCGCGGGCATGACCGCCTGGAACCCATCTCGCAGCCAACTGCTCGCCACCTACAAGGAAGTGGGCAGCGTCAGCGAGGTGTTTCGGATGAACCACCGCGGGAAGTACGAAAGCCTGATGGAACAGCATGCGGGCCGGGCTGCGATCGGTCATGTCCGCTACGCGACCTGCGGGGCCGAAGACCGGGGCTACGCCCAGCCGCTCGAGCGGCCTCACATCCAGAAGCGGAAGTGGTTCGCGTTCGGATTCAACGGCCAGCTCGCCAACTATCCGGAACTGCGGGCGGAGATCCTCGCCGCCGATGACAACCACCTGGCACGGGACAACGATACCGAGGTGCTGATGCACGTGATCGGCAAGGAGCTCTCGGGCGATGCCGATCCCGAACCGGTCGAACTGCTCGCGGCGATCTCCGCACGGTTTGATGGTGCCTGGAACATCGCCATGCTCGACGCCTGTGGCCGACTGATCGTCGCCCGCGATCCGTTGGGCATCCGGCCGATGGAATACGCCTGTGCTGGATCGCTCGTGGCGGCGGCAAGCGAGAGTGTGGCCCTCCTCAACCTCGGCTTTTCGACCGAGTCGATCTGCACACTCGAGCCGGGGACGGCTCTGATCGTGGATGCGGGCGGCATGCGGATCGAGCGGTTTGCCGAGTCGCCACGCAAAGCGCACTGCTTCTTCGAGTGGGTCTACTTCGCCAACGTCGCGAGCACCATGGACGACCGCAGCGTCTACCTCTCGCGGAAGCGACTCGGGGAGGAACTCGCGCGGCTTGAGACCGTACCCATCGACGGCGACACGGTGGTCGTACCCGTTCCCGATACGAGCAAGGCGGCGGCCGACGCGATGGCCTTCCGGCTTTCGATCCCGTGCGTCGAGGGGCTGATCCGCAACCGCTACACCGGCCGTACGTTCATCGACGGCGCGTCGAGCCGGCGGCAGAAGGCCGAGACGAAGTACACGCCGCTCCGCGAGGTGCTCGAGGGGCGGCGGGTGATCCTCGTCGAGGATTCGATCGTTCGCAGCACGACGATGAAGGTCCTCCTCGGACGGATGCGGTCGCTCGGGCTCGCCCGCGAAATTCACGTGCGGGTCGCCTGCCCGCCAATCGTGGCCCCGTGCTTCTATGGCATCGACATGTCGACGATCGACGAGCTCTTTGCCCCGGAGTTTCTCCCGGATGGCGTGCTCACGGAGGCCGCTCAGGCGGCCATGGCAGCCCGGCTTGGGGCTGACTCGCTCCGCTACCTGCCGATCGAGTCGGTGGCGCGGTCAATCGGCTTCGATGCGAAGGATCTCTGCCAGGCCTGCCTGACTGGTCATTATCCGACGCCCGCCGGCGAGCGTCTCTACGAGATCGCCGTGGCGCAGACGTCCCGCGGTACGGCCGGACGAACCTACGAGGCGGCCCGGTAGCGGCGCGCACGGGTCACACGTGAATCTCGCGCGTCGCCGCAGCCGGCCGGAGACATGCTCGGCGCCGGCGGCACTTGTGAGTTCTCTGCTCGGTCGGAATGTCGGCGTCTGACGTTCACAAGTGTCACCGGCTTCTGCGCGTGCCTCCGATCCGGCTGCTCCCCCTTCCGGAATCACACCAGAGTTCCATGTGAACCTGGAAGACACACAGGTTGACAACCTTGTATCTTGCCCCCGCCAGTGGCGAGCGGCCACATTGATCCTTCCGTCCCGGTCACCCGGAGCACGGAGGCCGGCGATAGATCGATCAACCTT
>Ga0209598_10003353_pt1 | contig 12131 bp, 8 predicted proteins | sample M_140807_EF_Meta_FD_187317 | JGI IMG/M metagenome (GOLD analysis project Ga0209598, IMG submission 187317) | Freshwater microbial communities from Lake Montjoie, Canada to study carbon cycling - M_140807_EF_MetaG (SPAdes) (version 2) | ecosystem: Environmental > Aquatic > Freshwater > Lake... | reverse complement strand
GTCCTTCGGTGCGACCCTCGTCCGTTTTCATCTGGCTGCACCCACGCAGCGGGGTTTGTACGGTTGGGAACGCACCCTGTGGATCACCTTAGGTTTTTGTATGCTGGCTCAAGCGGGACTGCTGGTGTGGTTGCAAAGGTGATGGCGGTCGGCGGGACTTCGGCCCAAGACCACGTCTTAAGCCAAGGTCCAAAACGAAGCCAAAACGAAGCCAAAACGAAGCCTAAAATCCGCGGGATTCTTGAGTTTTCCGCAGTAGGACGGGTTTAGCCCGAGGCCAAAGCCAAGTCTCTCAAGTCAGCTCGGATGGACTCGTAACTTACTGCAAACTGGGCCGCAGTCGGGTCGGGGGTCTTTCCGTGGCGTTCGCAATATTGGGTGTAGGCACCCGTCCACCAATTGGAGTGTTGAGTGTACCCTTCTGAACGCCACCGTTCCCAGTTCATCAGGACCTTGCTCCAGCAAGCGTCCCCATAAGCCACGGCCTCATGGGGCGAGGGCATGTCGGAGACGTACCAGTCCCGGCCGACTCGGGCATGCAGCACTTCATCGGCCCAGTCAAAATCCTGAAAGGTGGCCGCTAGTGGGCTCCCCGACATGATGGCGGTTTCCCATTCGTGTCGTTTACCGGTCTTGGGCATGAGTCCCTGTTCGATGAAGTAGAGGACGGCATGCCGCTCCTTCGGAGTGAGCTGGGTGTTTAACCCGAGGGACCAAGTGAAATTCACAGCCACCTGCTTGGGCCAATCGATACCGGCGCTGGTGAAGCCCACCTCGCCCATCATCGCATGGCGCGCTTCATCCCAGAGTTGGCGGCTCATGTCCCGGTAGTAGCCCCAGGGTTTGTCCGGTGTTTGAGTGATGATGCTGGCCATCATCTCCGGCACGTCGATTTCTCGCAGCCGCTTGTAGTACATCATCAGCACCTTGGCCTCGGCCGGTTGCTTTGGATCGTAAAGAAATACCTCTGCATTGACTCCCATGTTGTAGGGATCAGGGAAGCGTTCATCCCGTTGAGGCCGTGGATCGTACTGCCAGGGCTGCGCGGAATGCAGGCGCGCCGGCAAGGCTGCATCTGCACCGGCCGTCGAGGTGCCATCTAAACCGCTGGCTGCTGCAATGGCTTGTCTCAGAAGGCTCAATGCAGGCTGCGCGGCAGCTCGGTCGTCGCCGGAGACTAAGCTGGAAATGGCCTTGCGGCCGTATTGATGCAGAGCCTCCAGATCGAGCTGGGCGATACGCAGGAGGCGCACGGTGGGTTGATCGGCCAAGGGGTGGGCATTGGCCGCGTGGTCCGCCATCGTGCACAACAACGCAGGCACGACGATCTCGTACAAGCCGAGGAGCAGCAGGTCGCGGGGGGCTGCCTGCAGCTCGTCGAACACCAGGGCCAAGCCTTCGTGTGGGACTTTATCCAAGCCGAGTGGGGGTTCGCGCATTTCACCGACCCGAGCCCGAAGCGCACTGACCTGTTCGGCACAGAGCCACGCCTGATGGCTCCAGGCCATTTTGAGTTCGTAGATCGGCTCAGCGGTAATTCGCGCCGTCAGGATGCCGTGGATGCGGCGCAGGACGTAGTGGTGACGTTTGAGCCGCCGCACACTCTGATCGACGGACAACCCGGGGCGTTCAGCGTCAACGAAGGAGCAAAGACCGGCCAAGGGTGGCAGGTTTCGGTGCGTCTGATAGCTGGCTGTGAACGAGCTTTGAGGAAAAAGATCGATGGGCGCATTCATGGCTTTCCTGAGGTTCCAGAGAGGTAAGTCCGGCAGAGGGATGTGGCAATGATCCGGTTGAATGATCAGAGGGATGGGAGCTGACCTCAGGCCGGATCGGAGGGCTTCCAGTCGATGAGGCGCAGTTGTAGAAAGCGCCGTCCTCCGTAGTCGCCGGCTTCGGGGATTACGGCCAGGTCGAAACGACCTTCGGGAACCGGGCGATCGCCAGCCCCCCACCAGACGGTCTCGACGGGCGTACCTCCGTCGGTCACCCAAAATTTCCAGTGCTGTTCTTTCAGGCGCTGCGGTGGGCGGGCATGGGCCAGTCCGCGGATAGCCAGTTGCACCACCGGGTTGCCCATTCCGAACGGCTCCAAGCGCCGAAGGTCGGCCACCACCGGCAGGCTCAAGGATCGCAGCGCAATGGATGCATCGATGCGGACCTCGGGCTGAAGGTGCTCGGGGCGAAGTCGTTCCCGTGCCAGATCGTTGATGCGCTGGCGAAAGGCCTCCACTCGCGCTGGCTCGATGGAGAGTCCGGCGGCCATGGCATGCCCTCCGTGCTTCTCCAGCAAGTCGGAGCAATCGCGAAGAGCCCCCGCCAGGTCGAACCCGGAAACGCTCCGGCCGGATCCGCGCCAGAGGGTCCCATCACCGCCCAGAATCAGGGTTGGGCGGTGGAATTCACGCAGCACCCGGGAAGCGACAATTCCGACCACTCCGATGTGCCAGGAGGAATCTCCCTCGACGATGACCAGATCGCGCAGAGGATCGAAGCGGCTCCGTACGCGTTCTCCAGCCTCTTGGGCGATACGTTTCTCGACCTCCTGCCGTTCGCGATTCTGTAGGTCGAGCACCTCGGCCAGACTTTGGGCTTCGGACTCACGGTCGCAGAGCAGCAGCCGCAAGGCGTCCTCCGCGGTCTCTAGGCGTCCGGCGGCGTTGAGACGAGGTCCGAGTTGGAAACCGACCTCATAGACTCCCATCGGGCTGCGTGTCCGGGACACCCGCTTGAGCGCCTGCAATCCCAATCGTGAAGTGCCGTCGAGGCGCTCCAGTCCGGCGTGCACCAGAATGCGATTCTCGCCGATCAACGGAACGAGGTCTGCCACCGTGCCCAGTGCCACAAGGTCAAGCAATGTCTTGAGGTTGTAGGTGTCAAACCCGGACAGGCCTAATTCGCGTCCGTGTTTAACCAGGGCGTGTGCCAGCTTAAAGGCCAGGCCCGCAGAGCAGAACGGGGCAATAGCCGCCTCCGGAGAACGCAACGGGTTGACCAGGGCTAGAGCCGGTGGCAATGGGTCGCTGAGCTGGTGATGGTCTAGAACTAGGACATCGACTCCGCGACTGTTGAGCCAGCCGATTGCCTCCACCGCGGTTGAGCCACAGTCGACGGCCAGCAGCAGGGAAGTGGGGTGACGGGCTAGGCAGTTTTCCACGCCGGCCTGGCTCAGTCCATAGCCCTCGTCCCGGCGGTGGGGTAGGTACTGGGAACACTGCCATCCCAGTGTGGTAAAGACCTCTGTCAGGATGGCGGTCGAGGTCACTCCATCCACATCGTAGTCCCCGAAGATCACCAGTGGTTCGTTTCGCTCTCGGGCGAGGAACAGCCGGTCGATCGCTAAACGGATGTCGGGAAGGACCATCGGGTCGGACAGGGATTTCAGGCGCGGGTCGAGGAAGGCATCGGCAGCCTCGGTAGTCACGATTCCTCGATTGACCAGGCAAGTGGCCACTAAGCCTGAGAGCCCTCGCTCTCGGCGCAGGGCTTCGGTGTATTCGGGAGATGGGGTCGCCATGACCCAGCGGGAATTCAAGCGAACGAACCCCTCCTGCCCTGGCGATGGAATAGGCCAAGGTCCAGCGCTAATGCGCCAAGGACGAAGGCGCAGAAGCCTGCCCAATGCCCGATGGAGAGGTTCAAGATGGGAGCCATGTTGGAGTCGCGATACGAGAGGGTTGACTCAGACTCAGAAACGGCATCGATGCAAGTTTCCGACACGGTGCATCTCAAGTAGGCGAGGTGGGCGGCAGCGGGACTGAACCTGCGCGCGCAGGGAACGTTGGGACAGGAAGAGCGTTCGCGCTTGAGCGCGAGGGGAATTAAGGGTGTCGACGTTCCAGTGCTTGCTCCGGTTCAGTCCCGCTGCCTTGTGGGCGAGGTGGTGGTGGGTAGCGGGACTGAACCTGCGCGCGCAGGGAACGTTGGGACAGGAAGAGCGTTCGCGCTTGAGCGCGAGGGAAATTAAGGGTGTCGACGTTCCAGTGCTTGCTCCGGTTCAGTCCCGCTGCCTTGTGGGCGAGGTGGTGGTGGGGTAGCGGGACTGAACCTGCGCGCGCAGGGAACGGTGGGACAGGAAGAGCGTTCGCGCTTGAGCGCGAGGGGTGGATTTGATCGCTTCCAGTGCTTGCTCCGGCCAGGTCCCGCTGCCGCCTGGGGTTGTCGCGGAAGACTACAGCCTGGGACCCCTACGCACCGCAGGTGCTAGGGCTCCGCAGGACCGTTGATGGGGACTCTTTGGCAAATGAGGGGTTGCGGTCTCGAGGAATGCGGAAGAAAGATTGGAGAGACATGGCTGGACGCTCAAAAAGCCCCCATCGCGGACCTTGGGTTCGCTGTCTGGCCTTGCTTGGATTGGTGGCTTATCTGGGCGGCATGGGTTGGTTCATGACTCTGTGCACTGCGGCAGTGGCCTTGGTCGATGGGGAACATTCGGTTCGCATTGAATCCCGGCAGCAGGGTTTTTTTGTGATTCTGGGGCATGACCGTTCGGCTCGACATCCTGAGCGGATTCATTCCCATGACTGGATCGCCGATCTGCTGACTTCGCTGGCCTCGGACTCCCTTACTTCAGGGGGTGATCATGTCATCGACCTGGACCGCGATCTCGGTCTGGCTGCCCGTTCCGGTGAGGCCTCCCTTCGTGATTTGATCGCACGGAATGCGACCGGTTCAGTGATCACTGCGTTTCCGATGCCTGCCGTTGCTCTATCGAGCGTGCCGCGCCGTCAGGCTTCTATCGGGGTCCAGTCGACTTTGGCGCCTTCCCTCTGCGTCAGTCGCATCCACGTGCTCCGCTGCTGAGCCGATCGGTCGGTTTACTCCAGTCCACGGGTTTCATTTGTCTGGAATCTGTGGTCTCCCAATGGGCTGCGATCCGCCGAGTCGTGGCCCGAAGATGGTTTCCCGTTCGGCACACCCTCCGTTTTGATTGCTCATGAACCCGTTGATTTATCGTGTGTTTGGCTCCCTGGTCGGGATTGCCACTGTCCTTAGTCTTTCTGCGGCCGAATCTCCGGTGGGGATCACCCCGGACGCCCTGGTCATTGAGGCTCTGGAACACAATGCCGAACTGGGCTTTTACCAGGCTCAGCTCGAGGGGGCCAAGGCGGCCACTCGATTGGCGGGCCGACTCGATTTACCCAAGGCCGAATTTCAGATGGGTCAAGTTCGCAGCAAGAACCTCGATCAGTCTATGGCCGGTGAGGGAGCGATGTGGTCGGCTTCGGTTCGGCAGAGCTTTGAGTGGCCTGGCCGTCTGGGGCTGCGAAAGGCCATCGCCAATCAGGATGTCGCTCTGGCCACCTTGGGCCTTGAAGCGTTTCGCCGCGACTTGTCAGGCAAGGTGCGCGAGAACGCCTTTGGACTGGCCAGTGCCGAGGAGAAATCTCGCGTGGCCAGCCTCGTGGCAGACCGATTTCGAGCTCTGCGCGAGGTGCTCGTGCACCGAGATCCTGCGGGCATCGCTCCACAGTTGGAGGTGCGCATCCTCGAAGCGACGGAGTTGACGCTTCGACGGAGGGCCTCGGAATTCGTTCTGGCGGTGGATACCGAGCGGGTGCGTCTGAACCTCCTCCGGGGAGCTCCCCTCGAGGCCTCTTTTCAGGTTCAGCGGGACATCCCCAACTTGCCGCAACGACCGGCTCTCGATCACCTCATGGCCGCAGCAAACACCAATAATTTTGAGCTGCGTACACGTGCTGCCGAGTTGGTTCAGCAGGGTTTTCGGGTCGATTTAGCCCGCAATGAGCGCTGGCCCGCCTTCGAGGTGGGGCCGATGACCATGGGGCAGGATGGCAGCACCCTCGACCGGATCGTGGGTGTGGGCGTGGCCTTCCCGTTGCCGTTGTGGCGTCCTCGCACGGCCAATATCGCCGCCACCGAGGCCAAGCGGCAACAGGCCTCCGCCGTCCTCACCGTTGCCCGGCGCGAGGTAGAACGTCGGGTGGTGAGCGCTAGCCGCGGTTATGATTCCCGACTCGCCGAATTGGCCCACTGGCGGTCTGACGTGGTGTCCCAGTTCGAGTCAGCCGCTGAATTGGCGGATCGCCATTATCGGCTTGGAGCCGTTCCGGCCACGATTTATGTCGAGCTTCAGAAGCAGTACCTAGATGCGGTCGAAGCCCACCTAGATACTCGCCGTGAGGCTCTGGCTGCGCTCCTCGAACTCGAGCAGGCCACCGGCCTGAATCTGATCCGCGCTTCGAGCACCCAACCGGCCCGGCCATGATCCAACGACTCCTCGAATTCTCCCTGCGCCAGCGGGCGGTTGTCTTGTTGGTGACGGCGGCCTTGTTGGTTGTCGGCATTTGGTCGGCGCGGGAGTTGCCGATCGATGCTGTCCCCGATATCACCCAGCCGCAGGTCCAGATTAATACCCAGGTGCCGGCCCTAGCGCCTGAGGAGGCAGAGGTGCTGGTGACCCAGATTTTGGAACAGGAAATGGCTGGACTGCCACAGCTCCATGAATTGCGTTCGCTCACCAAGTACGGGTTGTCGCAGGTCACTCTCCAGTTCGAGGATGGCGTGGATATTTACCGGTGCCGCCAACTGGTGGCCGAGCGGATCCAATCGGTCCGCGATCGCCTGCCGGCGGGAGCCGATCCAGCCTTGGCTCCCATTTCCACCGGTCTGGGCGAGATCTTCTATTACACCCTGTCGTGGAGGGCCGATGCGACCAACCGCCCCGCTGATACTTTTGCTCAACTGCTCGAACTGCAGGAAACCCAAGAATTCATCGCCAAGCCGTTCCTGCGCTCCACGCCGGGTGTGGCCGAGATCAACACTATCGGTGGTTTCAGCCGACAAATTGTCATTCAGCCGGATCCGGAAAAATTACGTGAGGCCAACCTGACGTTTGCCGAACTGGCCGAGACGATCCGTCGGAACACCGAGAACACCGGCGGTGGCGTCATCCATCGCGGGGGACGGCAGTTGGTATTTCGGGCGGCCACCAAGCCCACCACCCTCGAAGAAATTGGGAACCTGCCCGTGAAGTATGCCGCGGCTGTTCAGCCCTTGAGGGTCCGCGATTTGGCCGAGGTTCGCATCGATGCAGCACCCCGGACCGGTGCGGCCACGCAGAATGCCGAGGAAACCGTGCTGGGTACGGTGATGATGCTCATGGGCGAGAACAGCCGGATCGTCGCCCACCGCGTGGGTCTCCGGATTGCCGAGCTTCAGGCGCGTTTGCCCCGGGGGATCGAAGTGCAAGTGGTTTATGACCGGTCCAACTTGGTGGATCGCACCGTGGCGACTGTGAAGCGCAACTTGTCGGAAGGGGCCGTGCTGGTGGTCGTGGTGCTCCTGCTCCTGTTGGGCAATTTTCGCGCTGCGTTGATTGTGGCTTGTGCGATCCCGCTGTCGTTCCTGTGCGCGATGATCGGCATGGCTCGATTTGGGATCTCTGGCAATTTGATGAGCCTCGGAGCCGTGGACTTCGGTCTGATCATCGACGGAGCGGTGGTGATCGTGGAGAACATCGTCCGTCAGTTGGCCCACCGCCAACATCAGTTGGGTCGGGTGCTCACGGTCGAGGAGCGCCACCGGACGGTGCTTATGGCGGCCCGTGAGGTTGGATCACCGGTGTTCTTCGGGGTGCTCATTATCACCATCGTGTACCTGCCAATCCTTTCGCTGACCGGGGTGGAGGGGAAAATGTTCCGGCCGATGGCCCTGACGGTAATGCTGGCCCTGGGCGGTGCGCTGGCCTTGGCCATGACGCTCATGCCGGTGTTGGCTTCGTTCTTTTTGGGCGGCTCGGTGAGCGAGACGGAAAACGCCCTCATGCGCTGGCTCCAGCGTGTGTACTCGCGGGTGCTGGCGGTGGGCATCGCCGGCCGCGGCTGGGTGGCCGGCGGAGCGGTGGTGCTGTTCGTGGCTTCAGTGGCTCTGTTCCTGCGGTTGGGCGCGGAGTTCGTTCCGACCCTCGATGAAGGTTCTACCACCTTTGCCTTGTTCCGACCCGTTGGGCAGAACATCGACGACTCGGTCCAGGATCAATTGAGCACCGATGAACGCATACGGTCCCGATTCCCCGAGGTGACCCATATTTTTTCTCGGATTGGAACCTCTGAAGTAGCCACCGATCCCATGGCCCCCAACGAATCCGATTTCTACCTGAGCTACGCGCCGAGAGAGACCTGGCGCAAGATCGACGGCCGTCCGGCGACCAAGGATGAATTGGTGGATCTCATTCGTAAGGACATCGAGACCACGTTCACCAACACGACCGCGATCGCCTCTCAGCCGATTTCTATGCGTTTCAACGAGATGTTAGAAGGGGTCCGAGCCGACTTGTCCATCAAGGTGTTCGGCAACGATTTCGACCAACTCGATACCATTGCCGCCCGCATCAAGGAACTTCTGGAACCCTTGCCCGGGCACGACGAAATTGAACCAGAGACGGCGGGCCGCAGTTCTATGCTAACTTTAAACCCGCGCCGGGACGTTCTTTTGGCCCGGAACTTGTCGGCGAGCGCCCTCAATGAGGCGGTCTCCGTGGCGCTGGCCGGTCAGGAAGTGGGGCAATTTGCCCATGGGACCCATACTCATGGTATCGTGGTGCGGTTGCAGGGTGACTTGCGCAATGACGAGGCCCAGATCCGGGCACTGCCGGTGCGGGTGGGTGAATCGGGCATGGTTCCGCTGGGCCAGTTGGCCGAACTCACGACCCTGGAGTCGGTTCAGCCCATCCGCCACGAGAGTGGTCGGCGCCGGGTAGCCCTCATGGTCAATCTAAACACCTCCGACATCGAGGGCTGGGTCCGAAGAGCACAGGCCCTTCTGGAGGAAAAGGTGCCGCTGCCCGATGGCTACATCATCGAGTTCGGTGGGCAATTCAAACGGCTGCAGGAAGCCCGTTCCCGGCTGATGATCGTTGTGCCATCCACGCTCCTGTTGATCTTTGGGATCGTCTTCATGGCCTTCGGCAGTCTCCGTCAGGCCCTCCTGATCTATTCTGGGATCCCGCTGGCGGTGACTGGGGGGGTCTTGGCGCTGTGGTTGCGTGGCATGCCCTTCAGCATTACTGCGGCGATCGGCTTCATCGCCCTGAGTGGCGTCGCTGTACTCAATGGCATGGTGATGGTCAGTTGCTTCAACCGCCTCCGGGAGGAGGGGTTGGGAGTGATGGAGGCCGTCCTTTCCGGTGCTGTCACTCGCCTGCGACCGGTGCTCATGACCGCAATGGTAGCCTCGCTGGGATTCGTGCCGACTGCCATGGCCACGGGGGCCGGAGCTGAGGTTCAGCGACCGCTGGCTACAGTGGTCATTGGAGGCATCCTTAGTTCCACCTTGCTGACCCTCATCGTGTTGCCTGTTCTCTATGGCTGGTTTGAGCGGGAGAAGCTTTCGGGTATCGAGAAAACCCCTGAGAAGTCTGTGCCGGTGTAGGAGTTTCTTTGGCGCGGCCACCGCGACAAAGGTCGGGTTGATATCACAGAATTCGTCCGCCACATTAGGAGTGGCATGAAGTTCATCCTCGCAACTCACAATGTCACCCTGACCGACGCCATCGAGCAGCACGTGCTCCAGCAAATAGACAAGCTGGAGCACATTGACCGTTGGTTGATCGATGCTCGGGTCACGTTGGAACGGGACCACGTGGCCCACTCGCCAGAGAAACAATACAAGTGCGGGATCCGAATCGGTATCAGCGGCAACGATTTGTTCGCCGAAGACCGCGAGTCGGATCTTTATGCGGCCATCGACCTGGCCGTGAAGAAGCTTCAAGCGCAACTGCGGGCTCGGCACAGCAAGGTCAAGGCCAAGACCCACAAGCAGGCCGCTCGTCTGAAGGAGCGCAGTCGCGTCGAGCCCGCCTGATCCCTTGATCTTGCGAGCCAGAACAGTGGTTCCGGTGACAGCTCCGCCGATCCACGACGGAGCAGTTTGGATTTCCGGACATCAGATCCGGGCTGTGGGTCCGTGGTCGGAGATCCAAGAAATCCAGAGTGGGGCCAGCGGTCCTGTCACCGGTCCCGTCACGGATCTGGGCGCGGTCGCGCTTTTTCCCGGATTGGTGAATGCCCATTGTCACCTCGACTACACGGCCATGGTGGGTCTTTTGACGCCACAGGGGGAGTTCCCCGACTGGATCAAGGGCATCTTGACCCTCAAGTCCCAATGGACCGATGCGGAGTTCGAGGCCTCGTGGCTGCTGGGTGCCCGGCAGCAGTTGGAGACCGGAACGACCACCGTCGCCAACATCGAGACTAGGGCTCATCAATTGGCCGGACTGCGTGCGGCGACCCCGCTGCGCATCTTTTCTTTTCTGGAGATGACCGGCATTCGTTCAGGCCGTGAGCCGGAGCGCATTCTGGCTGAGGCTATAGAAGTTCTGAAGTCCCTGCCCCCCAACCGCGGCGGCGTCGGGCTTTCACCGCATGCCCCTTATTCGACCTCTCCAGAACTTCTGAGGGTGATCGCCGACGCAGCCCGCCAGGATGGTTGGCGCATCACCTGCCATGTCGCGGAGTCAGAGCCGGAATTCGACATGTTCATGTACCGGCGAGGATCGCTTTTTTCGTGGCTCGAGAACCAGCGTCCCAGCGCCGACTGCGGACTGGGCTCACCGGTCCAGCACCTCCATCGTCACGGTCTGCTCGACTCGCCCTTGCTGGCCGTCCACGTCAACTGCCTTTGGGGCGACGATGCCCGTCGTCTGGCCACCCGGGGAGCCACCGTGGTCCACTGCCCGCGTTCGCACGCGTACTTTAGTCACCCTCGGTTCCAGCGCGAAGTGCTCACGGAGGCAGGGGTTCCCATTTGCTTAGGCACCGATAGCTTGGCCTCCACGAAGGCCACCCGGGAGGGGCCTCCGGTCCTTTCGTTGATCGACGAACTGCGGGCGATGGCCTTCGATGATCCGGGTCTATCACCCCGTCAGATGCTCGCCGAAGTAACAATTAATCCGGCGCGAGCGCTGGGCCTCAAGTCGGTGGTGGGAGAACTCAAGTCCGGAGCCTTGGCCGATCTCCTGGTGATTCCTTATGCCGGATCGCCGGCGACCGTTGAGGAGGCGTTGATCCAACATCGTGGACCGGTCGCAGCCACAATGATCGGTGGCCGCTGGGAGTGGATCGCTCCCGGATGTTCCGTTCCTATTTCCAATTCTGGCCTCACTTCGACCCCCTTCGTGCGACACAGCCCATGAGTTCCACGTGCGCGCAGGCGATTTTAATCAGCGGGGCCGCCGGTGGCCTGGGGCAGGCGCTCGTCGCTGAGTTGGCCCGGGCCGGTCACCGGGTTTTTGCGGGCTGGCACCAGACTCTTCTGACTCCGTTGCCTTCGGGGGGCGAGGCCGTGGAGCTCGACGTGACCCGTGAAGACTCCTGCATGGCCGCTGTCGAACAGGTCCTGGCGCGTTGGGGACGTCTCGATGCGGTCATTCATGCGGCTGGCATAACCCGGGATGCGCTCGTGGCGCGCCAGTCTCCGGACGACTGGGACGCGATTTTTGCGGTCAATGTCGAGGGTGCCCAGCGATTGGCCCGTGCCACCTTGCCCATCTTGGCCGGGCAGGGCGGCGGGCACTGGATTAGCATCGGCAGTCACGCAGGCCAGGCGGGCTCCGCGGGCCAGGCGGCCTACGCCGCATCCAAGGCGGCACTCAATGGGCTGACGCTCTCGTGGGCCCGCGAGTTTGCGGCGCACAATGTCCGGATCAATACAGTGCTTCCGGGAGTGATGCCCACCCCCATGACTGAGTCGTTGGATCCGGAGGTGATGCGCTCTTATGCCCAGGCCAACGTGCTGGGTCGCATCAACGATCCGTCCGAGGTTGCCCGATTCATTAGCTTCCTGCTGACGACCCACAACATCTCCGGCCAGGTCTTCGCGCTCGACAGCCGGGTCCACCGTTGGGCGTGACCCGGCCGGCGGTTTCGGGCCATTCTCTTGCCATGCCCGAGCCGTTCGAGGAAACCCTGCGCCAGCGCTTGGAGGCGGTGCGTGCCCAGGGACTGTGGCGGTCCCTGAGGCCTGTGGACCATCGCACGAAGTCGGAGTTGGAGACCGGCGGCCACCGGCTGGTTTCTTTCGCGGGCAATGATTACCTGGGGCTGTCCTTGCATCCCGCCGTGTTGGAGGCCGCGGTCCGGGCGGTCCACGAATGGGGGGCTGGATCGGCC
>Ga0209598_10003350_pt1 | contig 12142 bp, 10 predicted proteins | sample M_140807_EF_Meta_FD_187317 | JGI IMG/M metagenome (GOLD analysis project Ga0209598, IMG submission 187317) | Freshwater microbial communities from Lake Montjoie, Canada to study carbon cycling - M_140807_EF_MetaG (SPAdes) (version 2) | ecosystem: Environmental > Aquatic > Freshwater > Lake... | reverse complement strand
ATTCTCAAACAACAGGCCGAAATCTACCGCCGCATCCGCAACACGCTGCGCTGGCTGCTCGGCTCGCTGGAAGGCTTTTCCGAAGCCGAGGCCCTGCCGCTCGCCGAATTGCCCGAATTGGAGCGCTGGGTGCTGCACCGCCTCAGCGAGATCGACACCCGCATCCGCCAGGCCGTGAAGGATTACGACTGGACCGGCGTGATCCCCGATCTGCACGGCTTCTGCAACAACGACCTCAGCGCCTTCTATTTCGACATCCGCAAGGACGCGCTGTATTGCGACGCGCCAGACAGCCCCCGCCGCCGCGCCGCGCGCACGGTGCTGGACCATCTGCATCGCTGCCTGACCACCTGGCTCGCACCAGTGCTCTGCTTCACGGCCGAGGAGGCCTGGCTGGCCCGCTTCCCCGGCGAGGATGCCTCGGTGCATCTGCAACTCTTCCCCACCATCCCGGCGGAATGGCGGGACGAGGCTCTTTCGGCGAAATGGAAACGCATCCGTCTAGTACGCGATCATGTAAACATTGCTCTCGAACATTGCCGAAGGAGCGGACTTATTGGATCGGCCTTGCAGGCGACCGTATTTTTTGGGGTTGGTGAGCAAGAAGAATTCGGCCCCCCAATGGACGATGACGCGAATTTGCTCGATGAGACCGGATGGCAAGAAGTCCTGATTGCTTCCCAGGTCTCGATCGATCTCACGGGTTTGGGTTTTCATGGGCAAGAGCCATTGGCTTTGAGGGTGCAGAAAGCACCGGGCCAAAAATGCGACCGCTGCTGGCGCGTGCTGGAGGAGGTCGGCCAATCCGCCGCCCACCCCAGCCTCTGCCGCCGCTGTGAGGCGGTGGTGGCTTGACCCCCGCCACCCGCCCCGGCCTGCTCCTAGCCCTTCTCATCCTGGGCCTCGACCAATTGAGCAAATGGTGGATTCTCGCGGTGCTGGACCTCCCCAACCGCCGCAGCCTGGGATTGCTCGAAGCCGGCCCCTTCGCGCTGGACTTCACCATGGTGTGGAATCGCGGCGTCACCTTTGGCCTCATGTCGGGCGATAGCGCCTGGAACCAGTTGCTGCTGGCCGGCCTCGCCGCGATCATCGCCGGCGTTCTGCTGCGCTGGCTCTGGCGGGCCGAGACGGTTTGGGTGGGCGTGGCACTGGGCATGGTCGTGGGCGGCGCCATCGGCAATGTGATCGACCGCTTTCGCTTCGGCGCGGTGGTGGACTTCATTCATGCCTCCGCCTGGAATTGGCATTGGTATGTCTTCAACATCGCCGATGCCGGTATCGTGGTGGGTGTTGCCATCCTCGTCGCTGACGCCTTGTTTCGGCGGCAAGGCGAGAGTAGGCAGTCGCCATGAGCTCCATGCCCTCCTCCAGGCTTCCCCTCCTGGTCGTTCTGTCCGCCCCGCTCTGGTTGGCCGCCTGCGGCGGCGATACAGCGCGCACCTTCGGCTTCACCCGCGATGCACCGGATGAATTCCAGGTCACCACGCGCGCGCCGCTCTCCATGCCGCCCTCACTCGGCACCTTGCCGACGCCGCGGCCCGGGGCGCAGCGGCCGCAGGAAATCTCAGCGCGCGAGCAGGCCGAGGCCACGCTGGCGCCCGGCGCCCTGCTGGGCGGCCGCAGCGCGCGGGGCGGTGCCGCCTCCTCGGGCGAGCAGGCCCTGCTGGCCGCAACCGGCCGCGCCGCACCCAGCGATATCCGCCAGCGCATCGATGACGAAGCCCTGCGCCTTAACGCGCCCGACCGCAATTTGGCCGAGCGGCTGATGTTCTGGCGCAACCCAGGCGAGCCCGGAACCCCGGTGGATCCCAATCGCGAGGCCCAGCGCCTGCGGGAAAACGCCGCTCTGGGCCGCCAGGCGACGGATGGCGATACGCCAATCATCCAGCGCCCGCGCACCAATACTTTCCTCGGCGGTTTGCGCCTGTTTTGATCAGCGTGGCTGGGCCGCTATAAACGCCCTCACCATGTCCAGCGCGTCGCGCCGCGCCGCGTGATCGGTGCCATAGATGGCGCGGCCAGTGGGGGTATTTAGCCCCATGCGTTCGGTCAGGGGCGTATCGGGCGCATCAAAGCCGTGATGGGCGCCGGGGTAGCTGCGAAAGGTGACCATCTCTCCATGACGCCCGGCCAATTCCCGGCAATACTCCGCCCGCGTCCAATTATCCGCCTCGCCGATCAGCAACAGCATGGGCGCGCTGCTGCGCCAACCCGCGGAGCGATTGGCCAAAAAGCAGCCCGGATACATCGCGACATAGGCGCGGATAGGCGCCGCCTCGGGCTGTGCCGCGGTTGCCAGCGCGGTAGAGCCGCCATGCGACCAGCCCATGACAACAACCCCTCCAGGGGCGGCGAAGGGTTGCGCCGCCAGCCAAATGGCCGCGGCGATGGCGTCCTGCCGACGCTCCCGCCCCGGGCGAATCTGGCTGTCACGCACCGTGCATTGCTCGCCCTGCCCGCGTGACGAAAAACTGTCGGGCAGCAGCACGGCTTGGCCGTTTGTGGTGAATTCCGCCGCCCAGGCCCGGTAAAGCCCGGTGATCTGGCCATCCCGCCGGCGGAAGCCCGCACAGCCATGCAGCGCCAGGATCGCCGGCCCCCTTGCGCTCCCCTGGGGCAGGAACAGCTCCGCCTGCAACCCCAGCCCCTCCGGCCCCTCTATGGTGATGCTCTGCTGGCCGCTGGCGCAGGCCGGAAGAGCCAGAACGAGAAGGGCAATGAGGGCGCGCATGGCAAAACCCTGCACCCACCGCTCCCCCCTCGCAAGCCGCTTCCCCCCGCAGCGCAGCAATGGCAGGCTGCCTCCCAACACAGAGGAGGCACCACCATGTCCTACACCAACCCCGAAACCATCGCCCTGCATGGCGGATCGCATCGCGCCGATCCCAATACCGGCAGCGTGGCGGTGCCGATCCACCAGACCACCTCCTTCCAGTTTCAGGACACCGGCCACGCCGCCCGCCTCTTCGGCCTGGCCGAGATGGGCAATATCTACACGCGCATCATGAACCCCACCTGCGATGCGCTGGAAACCCGTATCGCCCAGTTGGAGGGCGGTGTGGCCGCCCTCGCGGTCGGCTCCGGCCAGGCCGCAACGGCATTCTGCGTGCTCAATCTCTGCGAGGCGGGCGACAATATCGTCTCCTCCACCGATCTCTATGGCGGCACCTGGAACCTCTTCGCCAATACGCTCAAGCAATTCGGCATCGAAGTCCGCTTCGCCGACCCGTCGGACCCGGAAAATTTCCGCCGCGCGACCGACGCCCGCACCCGCTGCTACTATGCCGAGACCCTGCCCAACCCCAAGCTGCAAATCTTCCCCATCGCCGAGGTGGCGGCGATCGGCCGCGAGATCGGCCTGCCGCTGATCATGGACAACACCGCAGCCCCGGTGATCTGCAAACCGCTCACCCTGGGCGCCGCGGTGGTGATGCATTCCACCACCAAATGGATCGGCGGCCATGGCACCTCCATCGGTGGCATCGTGGTCGATGGCGGCAATTTCGACTGGGAAAAATGGGGCGACCGCTTCCCCACCCTGAACAAGCCCGACCCCTCCTATCACGGCGCGGTCTGGACCCAGGCGGTCAAGCCGCTCGGCCCCATCGCCTATATCATCCGCATGCGCACCTGCCTGCTGCGCGACCTCGGCGCGCCCATGGCGCCCTTCAACGCCTTCATGTTCCTCCAAGGGCTGGAGACGCTGCCGCTGCGCATGGAGCGCCATTGCGAAAACGCCACCAAAGTGGCCGCCTACCTCGCCGGCCACCCGAAAGTGGCCAGCGTCACCCATCCCAGCCTCTTCACCGGTGAGGCCGCGCGCCGCGCCGCCATCCTCAAGGGCGGCTTCGGCGCGCTCATGGGCTTTGAACTCAAGGCGGGCGCCGAGGCCGGCAAAACCTTCATCGAAGCGCTCAAAATGTTCTACCATGTCGCTAATATCGGCGATGCCCGCAGCCTCGCCATCCACCCTGCCACCACCACCCATAGCCAGTTGACGGCGGAGGAGCAGGCGATGTCCGGCGTTACCCCGGGCTATGTCCGCCTCTCCATCGGCATTGAGCATATCGACGATATCATCGCCGATCTTGCCCAGGCGCTGGACGCCTGAACCGAACGATCTGAAAGGCAGTCGATGAACTTCCCCGCCTCCTTCCCCGCCACCCGCATGCGGCGCAATCGCCGCGATGCCTGGACCCGCAAATTGGTGGCCGAGAATACCCTCACCCCGGGCAACCTGATCTGGCCGATCTTCCTCACCTCCGGTGAAAACCAGAAGGTGACGGTGGAGAGCATGCCAGGCGTCTTTCGCGTCTCGGTCGACCGCGCGGCCGAGCATGTGGCGGAGGCGGTGGAACTCGGCATCCCCGCCGTCGCCCTCTTCCCCTATACCCCCGCCGAGCAGCGCGATGAGGAAGGCAGCGGCGCGCTGAACCCGGAAAACCTGATGTGCCGCGCCGCCCGGGCACTCAAAGCCGCCCATCCCGGCCTCGGCCTGATCGGCGATGTGGCGCTCGATACCTATACCAGCCATGGCCATGACGGCGTGCTGCGTGACGATTACGTCCACAACGAAGACACCGTCCATATCCTCTGCCAGCAGGCGCGGCTGATGGCCGAGGCCGGCGTCGATGTGGTCGCCCCCTCTGACATGATGGATGGCCGCGTCGGCGCCATCCGCGAGGCGCTGGATGATGCCGGCCTGATCCACACCCGCATCATGAGCTATGCCGCCAAATACGCCTCGGGCTTTTACGCCCCGTTCCGCGATGCGGTGGGCAGCAATGCCGCCCTGCGCGGCGACAAGAAAACCTACCAGATGGACCCCGCCAATACCGATGAGGCGCTGCGCGAGGTCGCACTCGATGTCGCCGAGGGCGCCGATATGGTGATGGTCAAACCCGGCCTGCCCTATCTGGACATTGTCTGGCGGGTGAAGAAGGAATTCGGCCTGCCGACCTATGCCTATCAGGTCAGCGGCGAATATTCGATGATCATGGCAGCGGTGGAGCGCGGCTGGCTGGATCATGACCGCGCCATGATGGAGGCGCTGATGGCGTTTCGCCGCGCCGGCTGCAACGGGGTGCTGAGCTATTTTGCCCTCAGCGCCGCCCGGTTGCTAAAGGCGGGCTAACCACCGGCCCGCTCATGTGGCACATCGCGGCATGGAACATTTCGATGTCGTGGTGCTGGGCGCCGGTGCCGCCGGCTTATTCTGCGCCATGCGGGCGGGCGGGCGGGGTCGGCGCGTCCTCGTGCTCGACCATGCGGAGGCCCCGGGCAAGAAAATCCTCATCTCCGGCGGCGGCCGCTGCAACTTCACCAATCTCCATTGCACGGCGGAGAATTTCATCTCCGCCAACCCGCATTTCGCCAAAAGCGCCCTGGCCGGCTTCCGCCCTGCGGATTTCGTCGCCCTGGTCCGGCGCCACGGCATCGCCTTCCACGAGAAAACCCTGGGGCAATTGTTTTGCGACGGCTCGGCCCGCGACATCCTGGCCATGCTGCTGGCCGAATGCGCCGCAGCAGGCGTCGAAATCCGCCTGAACCGCGACATCACCGAGATAACCCAAGGCCCTGGCTTTCGCATCGCCACCTCGCGCGAAAACATCGCCTGCGAAAGCCTGGTCCTGGCCAGCGGCGGCCTCTCCATCCCGAAAATGGGCGCCACCAACCTCGCCCATCGCATCGCCCGGCAATTCGGCCTAAGCCTGGAGGAAACCCGCCCCGGCCTCGTGCCGCTCACCTTCGGCGCGGATGACCTCGCCCTCATGCAGCCCCTCGCCGGGGTCTCGCTGCCAGTGGTGGCCAGCGCCGGCAAGCGGCGCTTTGAGGAGGGCATGCTCTTCACCCATCGCGGCCTCTCCGGCCCCGCCATCCTGCAGATTTCCTCCTATTGGCGGCAGGGCGAGAGCATCGCGCTGAACCTGCTGCCCGGCCAGGATGGCGCCGCCACCCTGCTGGCCGCCAAACGCGACAGGCCGCGCGCCGAAGCCCGCACCGCACTCGCCAGCCTCTTCCCAGCCCGCCTCGCCCAGGCCCTGGCCGAGCGCCATTTGCCCCCCGCCCGCCCGCTGGGCGACATGCCGGACCGCGCCCTGGCGGCACTTGCGGAAATCACCAAGCATTGGCGCCTCACCCCCATGGGCAGCGAAGGCTATGCCAAGGCCGAGGTCACCCTGGGCGGCATTTCCACCCATGACCTGCATGCCCGCGACTGTCAGGCCCGCAACACCCCCGGCCTCTTCGCCATTGGCGAGGCGGTGGACGTCACCGGCTGGCTCGGCGGCTATAATTTCCAATGGGCATGGGCCTCCGGCTGGGCCGCCGGCGGCACAGCGTAAACGCCCGCCCTCTGCCGCCGAAGCAACCAAAGCCCCAACCCCACCGAAACCGCCAAAAGCCCCGCCGCCAACACCATCTGCCAGGTGCCATCCACCCGCACGCCCTTGCCCAGCAGTGCAAAAATGATCGTCTGCGGCAAATACCCCAGCGCCGAGGCGGCCAAAAACGGCCAAAGCGCAATGCCCGAAAGCCCCGCCAACAGGTTCAGCGCCAGATTATTGCCCACCGGCAAAAGCCGCAGCGCCAGCGCCGAGGAGAACGGGTTTTGCCGCAGCGTCTCCACCAGCGGCCGCAGCCGGGGCCCAAAGCGACCATTCAGCCGCCTTTCCGCCCAGCCCCTTCCCACCGCTCGGGCCCAAAGAAAACCCAGCGCACAGCCCAAAAGCTGCGCCAGCAAAGCCAGCCCCGTTCCCGTCACCGTGCCAAAGGCATAGCCGCCCAGGAAAGCAGCGCTTTGCCGCGGCACCCCCACCCCGGTGGCCAGAGCGGCGGCCAGGATGAACACCACCTCACCCCGCACCCCATCATCACGGACATAGGCATCCACCCAATCCGTCCCCGGCGCCGCCCCCAGCGCGCGCAGCAAAAAGCCACCCGCCACCAGCCCAGCCGCCAGCATGGCCAGCTTGGCAAGGCTCCGGGCGGTGGCGTTCACTCCACCACCGGGCGTTTCCAGCGCCGCTGCAACCAGGCAACCCCCACCAGATCCAGAAAAGCCACCATCAGCCGATCAATCGTGCCGTAATTGGAAACCCCGCGGGTGCGCGGCCGATGGTTCACCGGCTCGCTCACCACCTCACCACCCTGGCGCAGCACCAGCGCCGGCAGATAGCGGTGCATATGGTCAAAATGCGGCAATTCCAAAAACAGCGCGCGGGGAAAAACCTTCAACCCGCAGCCAGTATCCGGCGTGGCATCGCGCAGCAGCCAGGCGCGAAAGCGGTTGGCGTAACGGCTGGTGATGCGCTTGGTCAGCGTGTCGCGCCGCGTCACCCGATGCCCCGCCACCAGCAGATTGCCACCATGCGCCAAAGCCCGCTCCAGCATGCGCGGAATATCGGCAGGGTCATTCTGGCCATCGCCATCCAGCGTGGCGATCCAGACGCCCCGCGCCGCCTTAACGCCGGTCACCACGGCGGCGGATTGGCCGCAGCTGTCCCGGTGGCGCAGCCTGCGCACGCCCGCCGCGGCCAATTCGGCCGGCGTGGTATCGCTGCTGCCATCATCCACATAAACGATCTCATGCGCATAACCCGCCAATGCGGCGCGGATTTCCGCCACCAGCGGCGCGATATTGGGTGCCTCATTGCGCACCGGCACCACCACGCTGAGCAGCGGCGTGGTCTGGGAAGGGTCATGGCTCATGTGATGCGGCGGTAGCAGCCCCTCAGCCGCGCCACAATAAGCCCGCGCGGCGAGGGCCAGATTTCATCGCGACAGCTGTAAAACCCGCAAAAAGGTATTATACTGCGTATATGCCGTTCGATACGATTTCCACAAAGCTCCCCTCTCACGATCTCGGCAACCGCCCCGGCAGCCGCGCTGTGGCCATCTGGCTGCTGGTGGTCGCGGCGATGATCTGGGTGATGGTTGCCCTCGGCGGCGCCACCCGGCTCACCGGCTCTGGCCTGTCGATCATGGAATGGGCGCCGCTGATGGGCAGCCTGCCACCACTCTCCCAGGCGGAATGGAACCGGCTTTATGACCTCTACCGCGCCATCCCGCAGTACCAATTGGTCAATGCCGGCTTCGGGATCGAAGGTTTCAAGCAGATCTTCTGGCTGGAATGGGGCCATAGGTTCTGGGGCCGGCTGATCGGCCTCGCCTATCTGGTGCCCTTCCTGTGGTTCTGGGCGCGCGGCGCCATCAGCCGCGCCATGCTGCCGCGCTTCCTGCTGCTCTTCGCGCTGGGCGGCATGCAGGGCGCCATTGGCTGGTTCATGGTCGCCTCGGGCTTTGAGGCTGGGCGCACCGCCGTCTCGCCCTATCGGCTGGTGGTGCATCTCTCCATGGCCTTTTTGCTGTTCAGCGCCATTCTCTGGACGGCGCTGTCCCTCTTGCAGCCCATCCCCACCGCCTTGCCGGCCCGCGCGGCCGTGGTGCGGCGGCAATTGCAGGTCGCCTTCGGCCTGGCGCTCGCCACCATGCTGGCCGGCGGCTTTGTCGCCGGCATCCGCGCCGGCTTCGCCTATAACACCTGGCCGCTGATGGATGGCCAGCTTATCCCCTCGGGCTATCTCGACCTCACCCCCTGGTGGGCGAACCTCACCAGCAATATCGCCGCCGTGCAGTTCAATCATCGGCTGCTGGCCAGCCTGGCGGCTTTGGCAGCGCTGGGCGCCGTGGTCGCGGCCTGGCGGCATTTGCCCGCGGGCGGGCCCCGTGCCCGAGTGCTGCTGATGGGTGCTGCGGTGCTGCTGCAATATGGGCTGGGCATCATCACCCTGCTGCATGTCGTGCCCTGGTCGCTCGGCACACTGCATCAGGCGGTGGCGGTGCTGGTGCTGACCACGGGGCTGCTCGCGCTGCACTCGCTGCGAACACCGCGATGAGGGGCATAACCGCATGAGCGATTGGGCCGGCAGCCCCGCCCGATTGGCCCTCCAGGCGCTGCCCGCGGCCGTCATCGTCTACGACCCGCAGCACCGGCTGGTGATGGTCAATCAGCGCATGTTGGACCTGACCGGGGCGGATCAGCGCTGGCTGGCCCCCAATACGCCGCTCAGCGATGTGCTCGTGCTCTTCATGATGCGCGGCCTGTTTGGCGAGGGTGACCCCGCAGCCCAATTGGCCGAATTCACCCGGCTCGACCGCAGCAAGCCATCGCACAGGGTGCTGCGTCTGACCGATGGCACCACGCTGGAAGCCCGGGTGCAGCCCATGGCCGATGGTGGCTTCATCGAGTGCTTCACCGATGTCACCCCCTTCACCGGCCCGCTGGAAACAACGCGCCAGGATTTGCGCCGGCTGGAGGAGGTGTTCAACCAGCTCAGCCTGGGTGTGGCGGTGTTCAAACAGGATGAGTTGCTGCTCTTCAACCCGGCCTATCCAAAGCTGACAGGCCTGCCTGCCAACCAGGCGCGCCCCGGCCTGACCGCCCATGAATTGAACGCGATGCAATCCGCCCGCGGCGAATTCACCCCCGAACAGCACGAGGAATGGGAAGCCCAACGCGCCGCCCGCGCCCTGGGTAAGCGCTCAAGCACCGAGCGCCGGCGGCCCAATGGCAACGCCCTGCGGCTGGACACCTTCCCGCTGGACGACAACACCACCCTCTACGAGTTCAGCGACGTCACCGCCGAGCGCCGGGCGCAGGAGGAGGCGCAGCGCCGCGCCCTGCTGCTCGATATCGTGCTGGCCGCGCTGCCCGTGGGTGTTGCCGTCTATGGGCCGGATATGCGGGTGCGGCTAATCAACGCCGCCTACAACACGATCTACACCGGCTACCAGGTCAAGATTGGCGACGATCTCGCCACCGTGCTGCGCGCCCGCGCCGAGGCCGGCCTATACGGGCCGGGCGACCCGGAGGAACTCGTCCGCAACCTCCTACCTCGCACGCAAAGGCCCGATGCCGCGCTGCGCCGGCGGCCGGATGGCCGGATGATCAGCCTCACCGGTAAGCCCCTGCCCGATGGTGGCCGCCTCATCGTGGTCTCCGACATCACCGCCCTGCATGAGGCCGAAGCCCAGGCGCGCGCGCAGTCGGTAACACTGGGCAGCATGCTGGAGGGCATGCGCCACGGCATCGCGCTGTTTGATGGCCAAAACCGCCTGGTGGCCGCCAATAAGCTGGCGGCGGCGATGTGTGGCCTGCCCGCCGATGCCATGGTTCCTGGCGCCACCCTGGCCGATCTGGCCCATGTCCAGATCGACGCCGGCGAATATGACGAGGCCACCCAGGCGCTCAATTTCATCACCACCGCCAAGCTGCCAGAGGCACCTCTGCGCTACACCCGCACCCGCCCCGATGGCAGCATCATCGAGGTGCGCACCAACCCGGTGCCCAGCGGCGGCTTTGTCCGCACCTATAGCGACATCACGGAGTTGCGCCGCGCCCAAGAAAGGCTCTCCACCATGCTGGAAGGCATGCGCCATGGCATAGTGCTGTTCGATGCCGAGCACCGGCTGCTGGCCACCAACCGCGCCATCGCCCGCATGCTCAACATTCCCGGTAGCCTCCTCCAGCCCGGCATCCCCTATGCCGAGATGGTGGACCAGATGCGACAGATGGGCCTGCTCGGCGCCGACCAGGCCAGCGTGGATGTCGTCCTGGCAAAATTATTTGGCGATTTGCGCCAGCCCACGCGCTATTTCTGCCCCAAGCCCGATGGCCGGATGCTGGAGGCCGTGCGCGACCCCCTGCCCGATGGCGGCTTTATTCTCACCTATCTGGACGTCCCCAGCGAGCGGCTGGCGCAGGATACGGCGCCCTCCGCCATCAGCCCAGCGCTGGATGCACCGCTCAGCACCCTCATCGGCCTTGCCCAGGCATTGCAGGCCAAGCCCCATGCCCCGGCCCGGGCGGAACAGTTGCAATCCCTCCGCGCGGCCGGTGAGCAATTCGTCGCCGCGATCGACCAAATGCTCCAAGCCGCCCCCACCGCCCCATCCCACCAGGCCGGCTGAACCAGCCCATGCCCGCCGCAGAAAGCCCCACCCCATGACCGACGCAATTGCCGTGACCGATGCCCTGTTCTTCCGCGATTTGGACCAGGCCAGCGCCGCCCGCCGCCTGGCCGATGCCATGGCAGGCTGCGATGATGGCGAACTCTTCCTCGAATACCGCGAAAGCGAGGCCATCAGCCTCGATGACCAGCGCATCCGCTCGGCCAGCTTTGACACCAATCGTGGTTTTGGCCTGCGCGCCGTGGCAGGCGAGGCCGCAGGCTTCGCCCATGCCGGAGAAATTTCCGAAGATGCGCTGGCCCGCGCCGCCTCCGCCCTGGGTGCCGTGCGCACCGGCCATGCCGGGGTTTGGGCCGCAGCGCCACAGCCCACCAATCGGCGCCTTTACAGCGATGCCAATCCGCTGCTGGAAATGGGTTTTGCCGATAAAACCGCGCTGCTGATGGCGCTCGATGCCTATGCCCGGGCGAAGGATAGCCGGGTGGTGCAGGTCTCAGCCTCGATCACCGGCGAATGGCAGGCGGTGCAGATCATGCGCGCCGATGGCGTGCGGGTGGCCGATTTGCGGCCGCTGGTGCGGCTGAATGTCCAGGTGGTGGTGGAGCAGGATGGCAGGCGTGAATCCGGCGGCCATGGCCTGGGTGGCCGCTTCGGCTATTCGCGGGTGCTCTCGGAACAAAGCTGGCAGGCGGCGGTGGATGAGGCGCTGCGCCAGGCGCTGCTGAACCTCGAAGCCGTGCCCGCCCCGGCCGGCGAGATGGAGGTGGTGCTCGGCCCAGGCTGGCCCGGCATCCTGCTGCATGAAGCCATCGGCCATGGGCTGGAGGGTGATTTCAACCGCAAAAAGACCAGCGCCTTCTCAGGCCTGCTCGGCCAACGCATCGCAGCCCCCGGCGTGACGGTGATCGATGACGGCACCATCGCCGACCGCCGTGGCTCCATCTCGGTCGATGATGAAGGCACCCCCTCCGGCCGCACGGTGATGATCGAGGATGGCATCCTGGTCGGCTTCATCCAGGACCGGCAGAATGCCCGTCTGATGGGCGTCGCCCCAACCGGCAATGGCCGCCGGCAATCCCACGCCCATGCGCCAATGCCGCGAATGACCAACACCATCATGCTCGGCGGCGAACACCCACCCGAGGAAATCCTCCGCTCGGTAACACGC
>Ga0209598_10003349_pt1 | contig 12146 bp, 10 predicted proteins | sample M_140807_EF_Meta_FD_187317 | JGI IMG/M metagenome (GOLD analysis project Ga0209598, IMG submission 187317) | Freshwater microbial communities from Lake Montjoie, Canada to study carbon cycling - M_140807_EF_MetaG (SPAdes) (version 2) | ecosystem: Environmental > Aquatic > Freshwater > Lake... | reverse complement strand
CCGGTCGCCGAGCCCGCAACGCCATCGGTGGTACCTCGTCATGTCACCGCCAACGGATTGCGCCCCAGACGCTATATGATGGAGGTCGAGGGAAAGACACACGTGGTCCAAGTCGAGGAGGTCGCGTGATGGGCAATCTTTTCGAAGATAAGCTCGATCTGGCTGAATTCCTTGCGGCCTCGCTTGCCGATTGGCGGGCTGCGGCCGAGGTCACGCTCAAGGGTAAGCCGCTCGACAGTCTGAACTCGAAAACGCCGGACGGTCTGGCTGTCAGACCTCTCTACACGGCAGAAAACTTCGCCATGTTGCCCGGCGCGGAAGCGGATCCGGGGCTGTTTCCTTATGTGCGCGGCGGGAAGGCATCAGCCGACTGGACTACGGTTGAACACGGTGAGTCCCTTTTTCCCGAGGGCGGCGTTCGGATCGACCTTATAGCGCAAGCCGGCGTCGGTGCGGCAGCTGAAGTTGCTTTTGCCTGGACGCAGGGACTCGAAGCGCTGCGATCTTTGCAAGCCTCCGGTCAATCGATCGACGCGGCTGCGCAAAAGATCCGCTTCACCTTTGCTGCCACCGGAGAGTTTTTTGTCATCATGGCCAAGCTGCGCGCTGCGCGTTATGGCTGGGCGCGGATTGTCTCCTCCTTGGGGGGATCGCCGGCTGCCGCGCGCATGGTGATCCATGTCGAGACAATGCCTTTGGTTCGTGGAAGCGAGGAACCGCACACGAACATCATCCGCTGCACCGTCGCCGCTTGTGCGGCCGTGCTGGGTGGATGCGATAGTCTGACCGTTTTGCCATTCGACGGGGGTAAAGCGGAGTTTTCACGTCGTCTCGCTCTCAACACGCAGCGTATCCTGCGCGAGGAGTGCCTGCTCGCTGGTGTGGCCGATGTGGGCGGGGGATCTTGGTTTGTCGAATCACTGACCAAGGAAATCGCCGATGCAGCGTGGGCGCGCGCGGACTTGAAGCTTGGTGACTCGGTTGATGCCCCTGAACCGGCTGCTCGTGCGGTATCGTCCGCGCACGCCGCGGCTTCAGGGCAGACAATGGAATGCATCGCGATCAAGCCGGCCTACGGACCGGAAGATCTCAAAAGTTGCCCGCAACTCGGATTCACCGCAGGAATTGCGCCTTACCTGCGCGGACCTTACGCGACGATGTATGTCGTCCGTCCGTGGACTATCCGCCAATACGCGGGATTTTCCACCGCGCGTGATAGCAACGCGTTTTACCGCCGCAATCTCGCGGCGGGCCAGATGGGTTTGAGTGTGGCCTTCGATCTGGCCACGCACCGTGGTTATGACTCGGATCATCCGCGCGTGGTGGGCGATGTGGGCAAAGCCGGCGTTGCGGTCGACTCGGTCGAGGATATGAAGGTCCTCTTCGACGGCATCCCGCTCAACAAGATGTCCGTCTCCATGACCATGAACGGCGCGGTCATTCCGATCATGGCCTTCTACATTGTGGCCGCCGAGGAGCAGGGCGTGGCACCGGAGAGACTCAACGGCACGATCCAGAACGATATCCTCAAGGAATACATGGTGCGGAACACCTACATCTATCCGCCCGAGGCCTCAATGCGCATCGTAGCCGACATTTTCGCCTACACCTCGGACGCGATGCCAAAGTTCAACAGCATCAGTGTGTCAGGTTACCACATGCACGAGGCGGGCGCGCCGGCCGATCTCGAGATCGCTTACACCTTGGCCGACGGGGTGGAATACGTCCGCGCTGGAGTGAAAGCCGGTATCCCCATCGACGCCTTCGCTCCGCACATTTCCTTTTTTTGGGCTCAGGGCAAAAACCTTTTCATGGAGATCGCCAAGATGCGCGCCGCACGCGTGCTCTGGGCGAAGCTCATGCGCGGCCTCGGGGCCAAGGACCCTAAATCACTCGCCTTGCGCACGCACTCGCAGACCTCCGGTTGGAGTCTAACCGAGCAGGATCCTTACAATAACGTGGTCCGCACCTGCATTGAGGCGATGGCCGCCGCTTTCGGGGGCACGCAGTCACTCCACACCAACTCCCTCGATGAGGCCATCGCGTTACCGACTGATTTCTCCGCAGCCATCGCGCGGAATACCCAGATCTTTTTGCAGAAAGAAACCGGAATCTGCCGCACCGTCGATCCGTGGGGCGGTTCGTATTACGTGGAGAGTCTGACTCGCGATCTCATGGACCGCGCTTGGTCCCACATCGTCGAAGTGGAAAAACTCGGCGGCATGTCCAAGGCGATCAACACGGGGTTGCCCAAGATGCGCATCGAGGAAGCGGCGGCGCGACGTCAGGCCCGCATTGACTCCGGAAGCGAAACGATTGTCGGGGTGAACAAATACCAGTTATCCGAAGAAGCCCCGCTCGACATTCTCGAAGTCGACAATACCGCCGTCCGGGAGGAACAAGTCGCGCAACTCAAGAAGCTCCGCGCCGAGCGCGACAGCACGAAGGTCGCGGCCGCGCTCAACGCCCTGACCGAGGCTGCCGAAAGTGGGCAGGGCAACCTTCTCGCTCTGGCCGTCGAAGCTGCCCGCGTCCGGGCCACGCTCGGGGAGATTTCCGATGCCATGGAGAAGGTGTATGGTCGGCATATGGCCGTGGTGCGATCCATCTCTGGCGTCTACGGACGCGAGTTTGGCGAAAACAAGCAAATCGCCGAGGTGCGCGAGCTCTGCGCCGATTTCGAAAAGCGCCACGGACGCCGTCCACGTATGCTGGTAGCCAAAATCGGACAGGATGGACACGACCGCGGGGCCAAGGTGGTCTCGACGGCTTTCGCCGACCTCGGCTTCGACGTCGATATCGGTCCGCTTTTCCAAACGCCCGAGGAAACCGCCAAGCAGGCCGTGGAGAATGACGTGCATGTTGTCGGCCTCAGTTCACTGGCCGGCGGACACAAGACCCTCCTACCGCAACTGGTCGCCGAACTGAAAAAACTCGGCCGCCCGGATATTCTCGTCGTGGTCGGCGGCGTCATTCCGCACCAAGACTACGAGTTTCTCCACCAAAACGGCGCCGCCGAAATCTTCGGTCCCGGGACAGTGATTCCCGATGCGGCGAAACGGTTGATTGCGGATCTCGAGGCCAAATTGTAGTGGCCGTCTGTGACCGCCGGAGCAACAGCTGCGGGGATTCGCAACGGCTACCGTGCGCCGCTGCTCCCTGCTCGTTCACCACTGCACCTTGCAGCGGTATTTCTTCCAGTTGCGGTCGTTGGTCACGGCAGTAGCGCCGTTTTCGATAGTCTGGGCGATGAGGAGACGGTCGAACGGATCGCCGTGATGATGGGGGAGAGTGGCGAGGCGATCGAGATCAGTCGGGGTGACTGGGAGCAGAGTGAAGTTGTGTTTGATTCCCAGGTCAGCGGCGAAGTCTTCGAGCGATCCCTCGAGCTCGAGTTTGCCGAGGGAGCGCTTGATCGTCATTTCCCACAGGCTGGCAATGCTGACGAGGATCTCGTTGTCGGTTGAATAAAAGATGGGTTCCCACTTGGCGCGGTTGAGTCGCGGGTTGTTTTCCCGCATCCATAGCACGGTATGTGTGTCGAGGAGGTAGCGCATCAACTACCCCATGTATTCCTTCATGTCTTCGACCGGATCGCAAAAGTCGTCAGCAACCCGGATCTTCCCCTTCATGTCGCCCCAGTGACCCTGGCCGCGTTTGACCGGCGCGGGTTTGAGTTCGGCCACGGGTTTGCCGCGCTGGGTGATGATGAAAGATTTTCCAGCGCGGGTTTGGCGGAGGAGGCGGGAGAGGTTGGTTTTGGCCTCATAGGCGCCGACTTCCTGGACGCGCGGTGTGTGTTTCATAAAACTAGTCTAGTGAATAGACCAGTTGTGGTCAAGCGATGCGGATGAATGGCATCGGCATCTTGCCGATGGGCTTTCGCTCCGCATGGTCGGGGGTGCCGATGCCACGGGCCGAGCCGCCGAGGCTTCCAGCGGGGGCTGGTTTGTGGGAACGTGTAGGAACCAAGTTATGGCTGACGTTGCTCCTGCTTTGCCGCTTTCCGCCGATCAATATGCCGAGGGGGTGCGAAGCGGGGATGTAACCGTGTTGGCGCGGGCGATCACGCTCGTCGAAAGCACGGCGCCGCAGCACGGGGTGCAGGCGGCGCAATTGATGAAGCTCCTCTTGCCGTATGGTGATCATTCTGTGCGGATCGGGATCACCGGGATCCCTGGGGTAGGCAAGAGCACGTTCATCGAGGCGTTTGGAGTCTACCTTTGTGAGCAGGGACATCGAGTCGCGGTGTTGGCCGTGGATCCGACAAGCGTGGTTTCGGGCGGCAGTATTCTCGGAGACAAGACACGGATGGAGAAAATGTCGCGCCTTCCCGCGGCTTATATCCGTCCTTCGCCTTCTGGTGGTGCGCTCGGCGGCGTGACGCGCAAGACACGGGAGACGATCACGTTGTGCGAGGCGGCGGGCTATGACGTGATTCTTGTCGAAACGGTGGGCGTGGGGCAGAGCGAAATCGCGGTGCGGTCGATGACCGATTTTTTTCTGCTGCTTGCGCTGACCGGTGCGGGCGATGAATTGCAGGGGATCAAGAAGGGGATTGTCGAGATGGCCGATGCCATTGCGGTGACCAAAGCGGACGGGGACAACTTGGTCGCCGCGGAGAGGTTGCAGTTGGAATTGGCCCAGGTGCTGCATCTGCTGGCTCCGGCCACGGCGGGTTGGAGGCCGGAAGTGCTGACGTGCTCGGCGGTGAAGGGAAACGGGATTCCCGAGGTATGGGTGGTGGTGGAGAAATTCCGGGAGGAAATGACGACTTCGGGCGAATGGGGTGCGCGGCGGTTGGCGCAAGTGCAGGAGGGCTTGGTCGAATTCGCCCGCGAGCAGGTGCTAGCCGGGATGCTCGAAAGCCCCGCCGTCCAGCAAGATCTCAACGATTTGGGAGAGGCGGTCGCGGAGGGTAGGATGACCCTGCGTGAAGCGGCGGGAAAGGTGGCCGCTGATTTTTTAGCAGCCAAGCGCTGAAGTCATCGGACAGCCCAGCGTAGTTTGGCCGAGGTGGATCGCGGGTTGGTGCGGCGCTCTTCGGGAGTGGCGCAGAGGACGCGGCGGGCGACTTCATTGTAAAAGCCTTCTCGGTGGGCGGCCTGAAAGGCTTTTTTCACGCGGCGGTCTTCGCCCGAATGGAAAGTGAGGATGGCGACGCGTCCTCCTTCGGCGAGGCAGTCCGGAAGCAGGCGCAGGAAGGCGTCGAGCGCAGTGAATTCTTCGTTCACTTCGATGCGGATGGCTTGGAAGACGCGGCGCACGGATAACTCAAATTCCTCGCGGTCAATGCCCGCCAGGGTGGAACGAATGGCCGCAGCCAGGTCTGTGGTCAGGGAAAAGGAGTGGCCGGCCAACGACGAGGCAAGGCGCGCGGCATGGGGTTCGTCGGAATTTGAGGTGAGGGTGGCAGCGAGCTTTTCGGGTGAAATCTTCTGCAGCCATTGCGCGGCGGAAATGCCGCGCGAGGGATTCATGCGCATGTCGAGAGGACCCGGAGTTTTGGTGGAGAACCCGCGATCCGGATTGTCCAACTGCATGGACGAAACACCGAGGTCGGCGAGGATGATGTCTGCACCGCTGCGCCCGGCGGCGGCCAGAGCGGCGGGAAGGCCGGCGAAGTTGGACTTCTTTACGCTGAGCACATCAGACCCGAAGCCCTCGGCGCGCAGTTGTTCTTCGGTGCGGGCAATTTCCAGAGGATCGACATCGAGGCCGAGTAAGTGTCCACCCGGGGCAATCTTTTCCAAAAGTGCGCGGGTGTGGCCGCCGTGTCCGATGGTGCAGTCGATCGCAAAGTTTCCGGGAACCGGACGCAGCACCTCGAGGATCTCGTCGACCATGATGGGCACATGCGAACCGGCGGGCGTTTTGCCCGAGGCGAGAACCTTAGCGATGGTGTCCGGGTGGGCGGCGGGATCGAGTTCCTTGTATTTGTCCTCGAAGCGTCGCGGATATTTTCCGGCATAGCGCGGACGCCGGTGATAGCCTGACGCGGGGAGTTCGTCCATCGATCAGACCGCCGCAGCGAGGGTGCCGGCCAACTGTTCCCATTCGGCGTTGGCTTTTTCCAATTCGTCGGTCAGGTCGGCCAGTTCGCGGTGGAGGGGGAAGGATGAGGAATCGTTGGGCGAGGATTCGAGGACGGCGGCCAATTCGCGTTGGCGCGCTTCGAGGGCAACAATGCGTTCCTCGAGTTGCTTGTGGCGCGATTCGGTCTGGCGGCGGGCGGCGGCGGCCGCTTTGCGCGCCTCGGATTCGGCCCGGCGCTGCTGTTTGATTTCTTTGAGTCCGAGTTTCGGCTTTTGCTCCGCGGCTTTCGGTTTCTCGGCCGGGCGGTGATTCCCGAGGCTGGCCACCAGACCGCGCCGATCGCAGGTCGCACCAGATTTTTCGAGGTAGTAGTCGTAGTCGCCGGCATAAGGCGTGAGCCGGCCGGCATTGATGTGCAGGACCGTCTTGGCCAGCGAGCGGATGAAATGGACGTCGTGGCTGACGAAGACGAGGGTGCCCTCGTAGGGGCCGAGGGCGCCGACCAACGCGTTGATGCTCGCCATGTCGAGGTGAGTGGTCGGTTCGTCGAGGAGGAGCAGATTCGGCGGACGCAGGAGCAGCTTGACCAGAGCAAGGCGGCTTTTTTCGCCGCCGCTGAGGACGCCGACATTTTTGAAGACCGCTTCACCGCTGAAGAGGAAAGAGCCGAGGACGGTCCGCACGGCCTGTTCGCCGACGCCGGGTGCGCCGTCCATCGCTTCCTCCAGCACGGTGCGGGTGACATCGAGGGAATCGGTGCGGTGCTGGGCGAAATAGCCGACGCTGACATTGTGCCCTTCCGTGCGCGTGCCGGCTTCGAGCGGGAGCATGCCGGCGAGAATCTTGAGCAAGGTGGATTTGCCCGCGCCGTTCGGACCGACCAGCACGGTGCGTTCTCCGCGCTCGACGGTCAGGCTGAGATCCTCGTAAACCACGTGTTCGCCATAGGCTTGGCGCACATTTTCCAGAACCATGGTGCGCTGTCCGCCGCGCGGCGGTTGGGGAAAGCGAAATTTGACGGTGGCCTCGGCATTCTCCGGCGGTGCAAGGCGCTCGATCTTGGCGAGACGTTTGATCCGCTCCTGCGCTTGCGCGGCCTTGCTGGCTTTGGCCCGGAAACGGTTGATGAAGTCCTCGAGGTGGGCGATCTCGCGTTGCTGGTTTTTGTAAGCGGAGAGGTATTGTTCGTCGCGGGCCTTCTTCTCCACGAGATAGTCGTCGTAGTTGCCGTTGTAGCGGTGCAGTCGTCGACGCGAGATTTCCACAACACCGTCGCAGATGGCGTTGAGAAATGCGCGGTCGTGCGAGATGACGAGGAGGGCGCCGGGATATCCGGCGAGGTGTTCTTGGAACCAGCCCAAGGTCTCGAGGTCGAGATGGTTGGTCGGTTCGTCGAGCATGAGCAGGTCGGGTTCCATGACGAGCAGACGTGCGAGGTGGGCACGCATGATCCAACCGCCGCTCATCGTGCGGGCCGGTCGGTCGAAATCCGTTTCGCGGAAGGCCAGTCCGGCCAGGATGCTCTTGGCCTTCGCCTCGAGATTGTAGCCGTCGAGTTCGATGAAGACGGAGGCCGCATCGTGGTGCTCGGCGGAATGATCGTCGGGGAATTCGCGCATTGTGGCATAGGCGGCAGCCATGGCGGCCGAGGTGCTGGTGGCCAGTTGCAGCACCGTTTCCTCACCGGAAGGGGCGCTTTCCTGCGGGAGAAAACCGACCGTGCGGCCGCGTTGCAGGCTGACCGAACCCTCATCGGGCTGGTTGTCGCCGAGGATGAGCGAGAAAAGGGTGGATTTGCCCGCGCCGTTGGCGCCGATCAGACCGACCCGGTCGCCGGTATTGATCTGGAGTGACGCGTCCTCGAAAAGAACGCGTCCTCCGTAGGATTTGCCGGCTTGGGAAACGGTGAGCATAAGAGCGAACGAGGGAAGCTACGGGCAAACGACCTGTGGCACAAGGTTCGCGGTCAACATGCGCCGCTGCCCGGCTTCCGGAGCGATCATTAGCCGTTGGCGCACGGCGCCGACGGGGGCTACAGTCCGCGCATGCGTTGGACGAGCTTCCTTCCGGCCTTCGCCATGGTTTTCCTGGTCGCGAATACGCAGGCGCAGACTTATGTCTGCGAATATCCGTCGGGCCAGCGTCTTTACCAATACAAGGACAGCCACCTTTGCAACTACCCCTCGGGTCAACGCCTCTACCGTTGGGATGGCGAATACATCTCACGCTATCCGTCCGGTGAACGTCTTTACCGCTTCGATGACGGATACCTCCTGCAATACCCTTCGGGCGAGCGACTCTACCGGTGGGACGATGAATACATCTGCCAGTATCCCTCCGGCCAACGGATGTTCCGCTACGATGGTGAATACCTGATGCGCTATCCGTCGGGTGAACGCCTCTGGCGGACCGAGGGAATCCTGCCTGCCGCCTTGGTCATCGGACTGGCGACCGGACTGCTTTAGGTCCCGTCAGGGGGCAATATTTCCCGCGGTCGAGGCGGGTGGCGTCAGGCGCGGGACAAAGCCGGCTTTTTGCATGATGCGTTGTCCTTCCTTGGACAAAACATAACGGACAAACTTTTTCGCGGCGGATGATTCGCGTCCTTCGAGTGTGTAGAGGAAAAGTTTGTTGGCGTAAGGATAGACCTGCTCGTAGATGGCGGCGCCGTTGGCGGGTTGGCCGTTGATCAAAAGGGAACGGACGCCGCCCGGGAGCGGGCCCATGTCGGCATAACCGATGGCGTTGGGATCTTTGGCAACGGCGGCGGCGATCGATGCGTAATCCGGAAGCGCCTTGGCCGCTGCGGCGTATTCATCGCCGCGCATGGCGAGCTCTTGGAACCCGGCTCTTGCCCCTGTGGTTTTGTCCAGAATGTAGACGTTGACCGGTTTGTCGGCGCCGCGGACTTTACTCCATCTGGCAGTCGTTCCGTTGAAGATGCTGCGGACCTGTGCGGGCTTGAGATTTTTGACCGGGTTGGCGGAATTGACGATGATGGCAACGCCGTAGCTGCCGACTGTTTGGGGGAGAAGTTTTACCCCGGCTTTCTTCGCGGCTTGTAATTCCGCGCGGTTGGCAGGGCGTGAGGTCGGGGCGACATCGGCCTGGTTTGCGGTCAGTGCGGCGAGGCCCGGGCCGGAACCGGGGCGTTTCAGATCGACATTGATGCCCGCATTTTTGCGTTCGAAGCCGGAGACGAGGAGCGGGCCGAGCTTTTCACCGAAGGTGTTCGAACCGGTGACGCGCAAGGTGTCCGGAGCAGCGTGGGCGAACCACGTGCCCGCGAAAAAAATGAGCAGAGTGCTTAGTGTTTTCATGCGTTTGCCTGTTGCGTTGCGGTCATGCGTTTATGTTTGCGCATGACCAATAACATGGAAATCCCGCCGAGCACACCGAAGCCCGCCATGATGACATACCAGAAGAGCCAACCGTATTCGGCCTTGGTCGCATCGAGCACGCGGCCTGTGATGAGCAGCGACAAAGCCGCTCCATAATATTGGAACGAGTCGATCACACCGGCGGCGAAGCCGGCCATTTTCTTGCCGCCGATATCCATCGGGGCGGCGGCGCCGACGATCGAGTGTGTCGAATTGGCGGTGAGGGAAATCACAATGAGAATCGCGCAACCCGTGAGGATGCCTGCCGGGGTTGGTCCGACCAGGCCTTTGACCAGAAGGAACGCGGCGAAGCTGATCACCGCGGCCTCGAGGAAATAAAGCCCCATGGCCACCGGCGAACGGTGTCCGCTGCAGAATTTGTCCGAATACCAACCCGAAGCTAGTGAGCCTGCCACGGCCGCCATGGGCATGATGGCGAGCGTCCAGGCCACGGTGGCAGGAATGTTTGTCTTCATGTCCATGCCGAGTTGCTCCTGGAAATACAGGATCGAGAGTTGATCGGAACTGGTGCGCACGGCACCGGTGCAGGCGTAGGCGCAGGCGTAGAACCACACGAGCGGGTGGGTGAAGATGGTCTTGAAGGATTCTTTGATCGAGACGGTCACGCCGGCCGAGTTGTCAATTTCGTCGACGATCACATCCGGGTATCCGGCTTCCTCAGGCGATTGCTTGGCGGCCCAAGACATGAAGAGAGCTGCCGCGAGAGTGACGATCGGCGGTATGATGAAGAGCCAGCGCCACTGGCCGGGGGCGATGACGAGGATGCCGATGGAGATACCGCTCAGGATGGCGGGCGACAATTTTGAACTGACCACCTGGCCCAGTTGGATCATGAATCCGAAAATTCCGGCGAAGGTGCCGCGCTCATTGCGGCGGAACCACGCGGCATTGATTTTGATCATGCCGGGCGCGCCGAAGGATTGGAACCATCCGTTGATCAACCAGACCAGAGCGATGGCGGCAAAAGCGGGATCGATGACATCGGAGCGGAAAACGAATTTGCCGGTCGCGGCCACAGCCCCGCCGATGACAAGTAGAGGGAGGAGTCCCATGGCGACGTTGGCCACGATCGTCCCGAATGCGCCGATTTGCATCGAACGCTTCCCGCCGATGCGGTCGGTAAGCAACCCGTTGACCAGTTGCCCTGTGCCGTAAGTGAGCGACCAAATCGCGAGCATGTCAGCGATCTGGGTGGTGGTGAACCCGAACTCCTCCTGCATGCCCGGCGTGGCGAAGCGGAAGTTGTAGCGGCACATGTAGTAGGCCGCATACATGAGCCCGAGGGCACCCCAGTTGAGTCCGCGCCGCGCGCGAAAGCCTTGAGGGTAGGGGGCGGCGTTTTCCATGGGAAAAGAAAGGCAAGCCTTGCGAACAGTCGGCGGCGGGTCAACGCAGAAGATAATGGGCGCATGCCCCGATGGTTGGGAACTTGCGCTACGCCGTGCGGCACGCGGCGGTCCAAAGTGTGTCGCCGAACTCCGCTTTGGCTTCGGCGGCCAATGGACCCGCTCCGCGGGCGTCGCGCAGGACGGCGAACATGCAGGAACCTGATCCGGTCATGGCCGCTGCAGCGACGAGAGAATGCCCGAGCAACCACTCCTTCATCGCGGGCAGCATCACGTATTTGCGGAAGACCGCGCGCTCGAGATCGTTGAAGATCTCGATGCCCCCGTGCAACTGAGGCGCGACCCAATCTGCCGGGCAAAACTTCTTCTCCGCATAAGCGGCATAGGCCCAAGCGGTCGGCACCGGGAAAGGGGGCTTCAATAGCAGCAGGTCGAGGGCCGCGGGTAGCGGGTGGTGTTCGAGGATCTCGCCGCGTCCCCGCGCCACGGCCGCTTGCCCGCGAATGAAAAATGGCACATCCGAACCGAGTTGCGCGCCGAGCTTTTCCAGTGCGGAGTCGTTCAAAGGTTGCCCGCCCAGTTTGTTGAGTGCTTTGAGCACGGCGGCGGCGTCGCTGCTGCCCCCTCCGAGACCTGCGCCGTGCGGGATGTGTTTGTGCAATTCGATGAGCACACCGCCTGGGTGCCTTGTTTCACGCAGATACAAATCCGCCGCTTTCCACGCGAGATTGCCCGAGCCGTTGTCCAACTCCGGATCGCTGCAAGTCAGCACGATGCCCGGCGTCGTCGTCAGCTCGACGCGGAGTTCATCGGCCAGCGTCACTGGTGCCATCCATGTCTCGATATCGTGGTACCCGGTTGCCTCATTTCTCCCGACCACCCGCAGGTTGAGATTGATTTTGGCCGGTGCGGGGACTTGCATGCGTGGCATGATTCACGGCACGGGCGGCGGCGGCAAAGCGGAAATTATCGTGGCACTCGATGAGCCATCGCTGGATGACGCCAGACGTTTGATGGACTGCCTGGCCGGAAGGGCGCGTTTTTACAAAGTGGGATTGCAGCTTTTCTCCGCGGCGGGCCCGGCGGCGGTCGAAGCGGTGAAGGAACACGGCGCCCGCGTTTTCCTCGATCTGAAGTTGCACGATATTCCGAACACGGTGGCTTCGGCGGTGCGCTCGGCGTGCGAGTTGGGAGTCGATCTTTGCACGATTCATTTGTCCGGCGGACCGGAAATGTGCGCGGCAGCCGTGGAGTCTGCCGGCAACGCAACCACCATTCTCGGGGTGACCGTGCTGACGAGTTCCGATGAAACAACCTTGCGTGCGTGCGGCGTGGGGGGAACTGTGGCCGCTCAGGTCGAGCG
>Ga0209598_10003348_pt1 | contig 12150 bp, 1 predicted proteins | sample M_140807_EF_Meta_FD_187317 | JGI IMG/M metagenome (GOLD analysis project Ga0209598, IMG submission 187317) | Freshwater microbial communities from Lake Montjoie, Canada to study carbon cycling - M_140807_EF_MetaG (SPAdes) (version 2) | ecosystem: Environmental > Aquatic > Freshwater > Lake... | reverse complement strand
CTAGTATCATTTCGAGTCGCCGCCACTCCTACTGTGCCTAGAATGGTGTTTTTGTCTGATCAATCGAGTTTTGCGGCCATGTCTCCGGCGGATGATACCGCCGGATCCAGTGGTCCACAGTTCCAACTGGTCGAGTATTTTGCAAAAGCTTGTCCGCATTGTGTTAATTTACAGCCTGTATGGGCAGCTGCAAAAAGTGAAGGACTTGAAGGAGTGAAATTCGTCCAAAAGGAATGCTATGGCGACGATTGGGGTCCTGGAAAAGATTTAGAGACATGTAAAGCTCACGGAATAGAAGCATTCCCGACGATGGTATTGTACAAGAATCCTGATTTATCAGATCAAGGGATCCCAGTACCTCCATTGATGGGGGCAACAATCATTGTTGGTGTAGCTTGATTAATTCCCACCGTGGTGATGGCGGAATTGGAGGCGTTGTAGTTGAGGCCATCACCCGTGTACCGGGCATTGATGCCGTAGGTGCCCGGTGCAAGGAGCAAATTCGAGAATGTGTAAACGTTAGTCCCAGGAATATAGGCTTGTGAAGCAATCACTGTGGCCCCGTTGGCAACAAGCTGCACAACGCTACCAGGCAAGGGTTGAATGGGGTTGGAAACAGTAGGCAGCCCGGAAAGTGTGGCGGTGAATGAATTGGAACTTCCGTAAGGACTGGTTCCAAGGCTGCCGCTTGGGGAGAGCAGTGTGGTGGTAGCCACGCCGACCAGATTCAGATATTGGGGAGAAGACGAAACCGTTTGGTAGAAGCCAGATCCACGAACATATCGGGCAACAATGGTGTTATTGGGCACATCGGGAAGAATGTACAGAGGGTTACTTGTGTTGGTGATGGTAACAGAATACACAACTGGTCCAAATGCGGGAACAGTGGGCAAGCTTGCTGTTGCGAAAACCGATCCATCGTTGCGCAGGAACTCAACAATGCCATCAAGCGGAGTAGGATCGTTGGTGCCGGAAGTGGTTGGAGGAATCACTGTGGCGGAAAGGGTGAGTGGATTGCCACGTATGACTGGCACCACAGGCAGCGAGAGGTTGATGGTGGGTGTTTTAACGACTTCAAATGCGGAAGTGACAGCAGCCTGCGTAGGGTCGATGACAAATTTATCAGAGAAGCCGCCATTAATAGGGAGGCCGCCATTATTGAAATTCACTGTGACGGTGTAATTACCCAAGGTGTTAAGAAGTGGCGGAACCAGATCGAGGGAGTAGGTGCCCTTGCTGGGGTCGTTGCTGTCATACTGTACCGGTACAATAAATTTGGATGTAATGGTGCCAGGAGCCACCAACGAAACAGAAACGGTTCCCAACAGCGGGGCAATCGAGGTTGGAGTATCAATCACACCGGACAATCTGACGGACCCGCCTGCTTCATTGGTGAAATTGACAGGATTCAGGGTGAGGGTAACCGGGGCAGGATCAACAAAAATATCAAAAGGTGTCGTTTCACTGACGGCATTATTGGGGTCACCTGGATACCGCAGGAATGCTGTGGTCTTACCAGTGGCTAGTAGATCATCGAACCGTGGGTTCAGCAGAATGTTGGCGTTACTGCCCTTGGTTTTGTCGATTGGATCAACTGGAGAAAGGGTGGCGGTACCGATAATCTGAAGATCGGAAGAACGAATAAGATCAACAGTGCCCGTCACCTTATCAACCAAAGCAACGTTGTCGAAAGACTTCGTGTTGATGGTAAGGGTTTTATTTTCACCATACCCAAGGGAGAAGTATACGTTTGGATGCTGGGAATCAGCAGGTCGCAAAGCAGGGGATTGTACCGATGTCAGGGTGCCGACCTGAACTTCATAGGCACCGATATCGACGGCATAACCAATTTTGCGATTCAAGCCGCGAGCATCTGTGGGTACCGAAGTGATAACGGAACTGGTGCCCGCGTCGCGCGCGGGGCTGTAGCGATTAATGGCGATTGTCTTGATGCGGTCTTGATAAGTTTGAGCGTCGCCACCACCCAATAAGTCGGTAAGACCGATTAATGAGGAAACGATTTCAGTATTGAGCCGCTGGAGTTCAGCGTTGGCTTGCATATCAGATTGGACCACGTCACCTGAATATCCACCGATGTAGCCGGGAGATGTCGCAGGGTTGAAAAGATTGGTTGAAACAGAGCTGAAACTCCCACCCGTGTAACTGTGCCCGGTGTTGACAAATGTTCGAGCAATTCCAAAAAGATAGTTAATGCCGGAGTTACCAATATTAATAGTGTTTTGCAAACGCACGGCGCTGGGGGAATCGATATCAACAAAGATACCGCCGGTATCAGCAATGTTAGGATATGTGAATCCACGGTTGATAGAGGCGGCGAACCGATTGATTAGGGCGTTTCCAGTGACAGTGACATTGGTGATAGCAGTATTGCTGGAGCCAGCGTAGAACGGGAAGACATCTCTGTAGGTGGCAGGAGTAATATCTCGGCCATCGGCAATGATCATCGCGCCGCCATTCAGTCCGCGACCGGTGGATGTCAGCGCGCCTGTCGGGTTAATAACATCAAAATTAGCGAAAGACGTGGCGACAACAATCTGAGTTGTGCCTTTGCCGTAAATATCACCGGCATCTACCGCAAGTGGGAAAGCGGAGCAAGCAAAAATTTGTGGTGTCAGCGAGGCAAATCCATAACTACCGTCATTGTACCATACTGCCGCCTGAAATTCCCATGTATAGGCTGCAAGGAGTTCAGGCAAATTATCGCCATTGATGTCCTTTAGGGTAATGTCACGCAAGTCAATGGAATTGACATTCAGGCTTGCGCGGGGGAACAGGGTTGGGCCATCGAAAACTGTGATGGAATCCCGATCTAGAATTGTCGTGTTGGTGGCAATGGCCACGTCGTCACTCTTGTCGGTATTATCGATGTTGCCAACGACCATGGCAACTGGCTTACCGGCGAATGTGGTGATAGGGGATGCGACGACATTCGCGAAGATTTCGGTGGGCGTATTGTTGACAACATTGATAAATTTCTGGGTGATGGTGAATTTTTGTAATGTGCCTTTGTTGGCGACTGAATCAAAACCTGTCACGAATGCGATAAATTCAAGTTCCCCGAGAGCGGACACAGATCTTGTGACTTTGCTGACCTGAACATCAATTGGCGTGTAAGACAAATTAATGGGTGCGAACGACGGATTAAAGTTGCCAGTGGTTTCATCCAAGGTGAAAAAACGCAATTGATTGGGGACACTGCCAGCGGCTTCGGTGGCAACAATCAAGTCGTTACGATTGACTTTGGCGTCGTATTTGAGTTGGAACATGTCCGCCAGCGCGACACCTACAGGGCGGGCACCCAATGGTAGGCTAGGATAATTCCCAGCGATTTTGGTGAAGCCAATTGGCGACTTTCCGTCGCTGTTGAGGAATGAAAGTGATGTAAAATCGCCAAGCACAAGATCTTCGAATTGCGGCGATTTAAGGTTATCATCCAGATAGCCTTGTGTTAGGAACGTGCCTAGTGTTCCCGTGGGGACATTGGTACTGGTGAAGCCGGCAGTACCACCTTTGTTTTGCTGGAATTCAATGCCATTGAGGTACGATGTGATGACATCGCTGGCTGTTCCAACTGTTCCTGATCTGAATATATTGCCAACCACCAAACTTCTAGGTGAAAAAGTTGTCGGGAAACTGGAAACGGCATTGGCTGACCTTGAGAAGTCAGCAATGTTGGCTGTTTGAATGGCGTTATTCTGGGTGAATGTCACATTGGTGATGGTGTTGTTGGTGGTGCCAACAAGATTCCGTGAAAGATATAAACCTGCCCCACCCGAATATTGAGGTTCAGTTGGGTTTGTGGACTCAGCAGGCGATTGTTGCCAGTAATCGACAAGCGAGTACAGGTTGTTACGGTTAAAATAAGAATTAGTGATAGCAGTTTGTCCACCGGAATAGACTGCGCCACCACCGGAATAACGAGCCGAAGGCTGCAGGTCCGGGTTTTGATTGAAATAAGCGACAGTTGTTGTGGTTGTGAATGGATTGGTGTTCGGATAGCCAGAAATGGTGATGCTGTTGTCTTCAAATCCGCATTGGTCCATCGTAAGCGGCGAATTGAAATTATAGATGGCACCACCACCAGAAACCATGGTGCCAATGTTATCGATACTATTCCCGGTAAAGATCGAACTTTTGATCACCATCGGGGAGCCAATCGCGAGAATTGCCGCGCCGCCGGAATTGCCGCCAAGTGTCAGTGAAAAGCTATTGGAACCGGTATTCCCTTGGAACACGGAACTCGTAATAGTGGTGTTGGTGCCATTAAGTGCCAAGGCGCTGGCATTAAGTCCGGCGATGGTGTTGTTGAGAAACAACGAATTTGAAACAGTGGTTGTTCCACCCGAAATGGAAACGGCACCGTTGCCATCATTTTCAATGAATGAACTGCCGGTGATAGATGTTGATCCGCCGGTGTAATTAATAGCCTTGTTGCTATTACGCGCAAATAATGATTCTGTCACTGTAAGTGAACCTGATCCGCTCATGAAGACCGCGTTTGATGGCGCGTCTGTCAAAGAGCTATTTGAAATCGAAAGATTGCCAGCTCCTGGTTGGACAAAGATAAAGTTCGAGGTTCTATTGGGCACAGCAAATTTATTAAAAGTATTGAATTGGCAATTATCGAGTTTCAGGCTACCAAGTCCTTGGAAAATGTTGTTTTGGTAACCCGCGCCAAATGAAATTCCAGAAATTGACAACGTGTTTTTGCCGGGCGTCTGCATTTGCATTTGAACCAGACCACTGGCCATGCCAATACCTTGCCTGATCGGATCGATCGATATCACGGCGCCCGATCCAGTACTGGGTCCAAATGCTGTGAGGTGTGTCAGACCTGGCGCGTTTACTTGGCTCAGCAGGGTGGGTGTGGTGATTGGATTACCAAATTGGTCAAATTTGAATCCAACATTGGAACCGGGGTTCGATGTTTCCACCGCAAGAATCGCGCCAATTCCATCGGTTGACCCGTCAGCATCGTCATCGATTTCTGTGACTGTCAGGATACCACCACCGGTACGATCGTTTTTATCTTGAACTAGAGTGTCACCGACTCTAAAGCCGTTTCCACCGGAAATAACTGACGCTGACCTGATACCTAAATCTGATTGAATGACCAATTTATACTGGTTGGCAAACGCGCCTTCGGTGAATTTGCCTGGCCCAATTAGATTCAAGTTGGTGTTGTTGTTGAACTGCAAACGGCCAATGGAGCCGTTGAGTACCAGTACACCCTGCTTGGAAGCCACAGGAGAAATGGCAACAGAAGATGCAAATTGGAAGATGGCAAATGAGTGGTTGGAGTTTAGGGAGGCAACAATATCCAGTTTGCCATCACCTGTCATATCAGCCAGACGAATGTCGTTGGCCTGCGCGGCATCTAGCGAACGGTATGCAGTTTGGAATGTGCCATCGCCATTACCGGAAACAACCCCGATTTGGTTGATGCCTGGCAGGGCAACAACAATATCCAGTTTGCCATCGGCAGTGATGTCTCCAAGTTTAGCTGTGCCTGGAAGTGATCCGGGTAGGAACGAAACGGTATGGTTCAGAGTGAATGTGCCGTTAGTTGAACCAAGGTAAATGCGGATCTGGTTGTTATTCGTGTCTACGACAATCGCATCGGTGATTTTATCGCCATTGAGGTCTGCTGCAGCAAGAGAGTTACCAGACCCGGTCCCAGTGGTGATGACGCCAGTGGGATTGAAACCGGTACCCAATATATTTCTGTTAATTGAAACAAGGTTTCCGGTGCTGTCGAGAGCAATCAAATCCGTGCGACCATCGCCACTGATATCGCCAAAGGCCAAACCAACCAAATTATTTAGACCGGTAGAATACTTGGCCGTTGTTAGCAACGCGCCGGTGTTGCTTCCGGAAATCACCACAATCGATCCTGCTGAACCCGTGGTGACCGTTGCGGCATCGGCATTCCCGTCGAGGTTAAAGTCCGCTGCAATCAAGCCGGTAATGGGAGACCCAATGGATATTGATGTGCCAGCAGTAAACGTGCCATCGCCGTCGCCTAAAACAGACTGAACAATCCCGGCAAATTTGTTGATTCCAATGAAGTCTGATTTTCCGTCGTTGTTCAGATCGGAAGCTTCAACAGTGTCAAACGCGCGTGAACGATCGGTTGGGATTGTAGGGATCGGTGAGGTAAGATTAAGAGGCGTAGCTTCGGGGAGACCGGCAATTCCCGCATTGGATGTGAACGTGCCGCCTACAATTGGGACATTGAAGTTGTAATTGCCGGTTACTGAAATGACGTCGCTACCCTTGATAGCGTCAAATGCCCCAATGGCCAATGATGTTGCAGTGTTGGTGACGTCGACGGTACGAATGCGGTTGATATCTGTGAATTTGAAAACAGCAAAAGAATTCGACGAAGCCGATGCCGCCACGAGATCAACTTTGCCATCACCTGTCATATCGGCAATGCGCACGTCGGAAGGCGACAGGACATCGACCGTGGCGGCAGATGCTTTGAACGTGCCATCACCGTTACCACTGTAAACATAGACTTTGTTGAGGCCAGCCAAGGGAACGATAAGATCTTGCTTGTTGTCGCCATTGATATCGGCAATTCGAACCTGGCCGGGAAGTGACCCTGCTGGCAGAGTGATTGAATACTTGCTGGCAAAGGATCCGTTTGTCAACCCGGTAAGAATGGTAAGCTTAGAGCCAGTTGAGTCAGCGACAACCGCATCGGAGAAGGCATCAGTGTCCAATGCCGCCAAGGCAATGGATGAAAGAGATCCTGTAATAGATGATTTAATCGCTGACGGGGAAAACGATACGCCGCTGGTGTTGCGCACTATAGTTTGGATTTCACTTTTGGATCCGGTAGCAATCAAATCAGTAAAACCATCAGCATTGACATCGGCCAAAGCCAAATTGGTCAAATTCCCGGAAGTGAGGTTGATAGTAATGGGGCTGCCAAAGTTACCTGCTCCGTCGCCATACGACATTACAATGGAGCCTGCGGTTCCCGTTGTTGCTGTGGCGACGTCGAGGTTTCCATCGTTGTTAAGGTCGGCCAAAACCAATCCTGTATATCCGGTGCCAGAAAGGGTAACGACACCAGCTTTGGTGAATGAGCCGCTGCCATTTCCCAAGTATGAACGAATGAATCCGCCTTCGAGGGTTACCATATCGGTAATGGAATCGGAGTTAAGAAGGCCAGATTCGATGGCTTTGGCATTTGATGTGGTTTGGCCCAGTGACTTGGCGGCGGTCAGAATACCATTACCCAACCCATTGGTAGCCAATGCGAATGAAGGGTCGAGATTGCTGACGGTTACAACATCGTTATGGCTGGTTCCGGTGAAATTACCAAGAACCAGGCCAGTAGGGCTGTGGATGGTTCCAACGGAATCTGTGAACAGATAGTCGCTAAAGGTAATGGTATTGCTTGGATCGGTAGAGCCAAAATAGATCGCGCTACGCAATGATCCGGCCAATGGCAGGGTTGCGTTGGTGTTTTCCAGAAGTGTTGTGACCTCGATAGCTGGCACAGCGCGTTCTTCGAGGGCTTCGAGCGCAAGACGTATGGGATTGGGTTTGCGATGAGAGGACACCACTGGTGAACTCGCTTTGCGAACATTACGATTAAAAAGACCCATGCCAAATCCTCGTCACGTTGACCCGTTGCCGGGTTGGTTGCATGTAATGGAATCAAAGCCGCAAGAATAAACTCCCGGGCAATGCGTCAGGCAATGAACAGTCCCTTGTTGCGCGCAGCGTTCGTGGCAGCGTAGGCAAAGAATGAATCGATAGCGTGTGTGTCCTGACCGCTGAAGCGGCGGACCAGAGAATTACCACCGGGGCCACTGGCAACCACAATATCGCGAATGCCATCGCCATCGATATCTTCAACAGTGGTCACCCTCGAACCACCCGTGAATGTGGTGCCAAAGGGCAGGAATGAATTTCTTGGCTGAAGTGTGGCGCCATCGAGCAGGATGACCTGTTGGGCTCCAGACATGGCCGCCAGAATGATTTCGGCTTTACCGTCTCCGGTGAGGTCGTCTGCTGTAACGCTGAACCCGGAAATATTGCCTGTGGCAAAAGCGTTGATGCTGTTCAGCAATGTACCGGTAGCACCGCTGTAAACCACAACATTGGGGCCAGCACCCGCCATGGGCGCGCAGATGATATCGGATTTACCATCACCATTCACATCGGCTGAGGCTACCGATACCCCGCTTACAAAGCTGGTGCTGTACACATTTTTGTTGAACAAGACGGTGGCATAGTTGGCGCCCGAGAATGCTTTGACGTTCGGTCCGTATCCGCTGCCTCCTGGGGCCACGATGATGTCGCCCTTACCGTCCCCATTGATGTCTCCAATGGCCAAATTGACAGGTTTGTTGTAGGTGGAAGTGTAAGCGTAGAACCCACCCAGCGAAGATTGAGTTCTTCCATCGATGACGCGGACGAACGATCCGGTGTTGGTGGTGTAGGCGAAGTCTGCGTATCCGTCGCCGTTGACATCTCCCTTGGCCACGCGGAAGCCGCCCGTGTAGGTTGGCCCAAGTGGCTGGAATACTGAAATTTGCTTGCCGGTCTTGGCATTGTAGGTCATGAAGGTTGACCCGGCCTGAGAGGCGACAATGAAGATTGGGTCGCGTGCCCTGAACTGCAGGGATGCGTTGGTGGAGGAAGTTTCGAAGTTGGTGCTGCCCAAATACGTTGCCGTGAAGGCACCCATACCAGATTTGGAAGGTGTGTAGGTGAACTTAGCCGTTGTTCCAGTGACTGGAACCGTGGCAAGAATAGTTGTGCCAAGCTTGAACTGGATAGAACCGGTGGGCAGTCCAAATGTGGAGGATACCGACGATGCCAATGTCGCAGTTAGGGTTACGGGGACCCCCACCAATGTGCTGCCGCTGTTTGGAGTTAACGTAACGTTTGTTGCGGCCTTGGTGATTTGCATGGTGACCACATTGGACTTCGATCCAAGGAAGTTCACGCTGTCGCCAGAGTAGACCGCATTCAAATTATGTGTGCCGCCGGTGAGAACCGGGATGGTGAATGTGGTACTCAGTGTTGAACCGCTGACGGCTGATTTTTGCAGCAAAGTCGATCCATCGAACAGCGAAATTGAACCACTGCTACCGAATGGTATTGTGGTGGCTGTATTGCCAGCCACAACCACGGACTGGGTGTTGATCGTAATGGTAATTGGCGATCCAAAAGGTGCGCTGGCAAGGGGATCTGCTACCAGAATAGTTTCAGTGGGTTGGCTGTTCAACTGAACGGATTGTGCTGTTGAAGTGAGTGTTGGGTACGGATCATTCGTACCGGGGCGGTAAACAGCGCGTATGGTCACGGTGCCTGCCCTGAGATTGTACTGGGCAATGCCGCTGTCAATGTTCAGCGAGTAAAGGCGACCGTTAGCGGTGACCGTGCTGTTGTCCGCGGTCGCAGTGGCCACAACGATACCGTTCGGCAATACGAAATCGACAGTACCGTTCTGGCTAAACAAGACATTGTCGCTTGCCGGGGCGGAGATAGCTGCCAGTGTTATTTTGCCGCCCAGAGTTGCGATGGAAGGGGCGATCGGCGAGAGGGTCAGTGTGGAAGCCACAACTGTTGTTGTGGTGGAAACGGGAGGCCCAAAGTTGTTGTCGCCGGAGTAGGACGCCTTCACCGCATAGGCGCCAGCCGCTGTCGGTGTGAAGTTGAACGTTGCCTGACCACTGGCATTGATTGCGGACTGACCTACGACTGTATTGTCGATCGAGAATGTTACTGTTCCGGATGGGTTCGTTGGCAAGTTGAGCTGAGGCGTAGAGACTTGTGCGGTTAGAGTGAATGCTTTGCCTGCAGCCTGATTGAAACCGCTTGAAGTCAATGCAATGTTGGCGGGTGCCTGCGAGACAGTGAGAACAGGCAGGTCGAATGTTCCAGCTTGATAGTTAGTGTCGCCTGCAAAGCGAAGTTGCAGGTTGTGAACACCGGCATTGAAGGTTACTGGAGGCAGCACTAGCGTGCGGAAGGAATCAGTGAAGGGGATTGTCGCGACTGATGTTTGGCCATCAAACAGAGTTACAAAGGCGTTGGCGTCAAATGCGATGGTAGAGCCAGCAATACCAGGCGTGATAAAGCTGTTGGTGAGCGCCACGGCCCCACCGTAAACGAGGCTTGTTCTGTCAAGTGAGCCGCCAAGAGTAATAGATTGCTTGGTGACAACCAGCGATTGTTCACCACTAACGATGGCTGGGTAAGCGTCACTTGCACCGGCGACGTATTTCGCCACGATTTTGTAGCTGCCCACAGGCAGGTTGAACGCGGGATTGCCGGTGTCGATGGTGGTGGAGTAACGGCCATTGACAGACTGACCCAGATTGACCGAGGCCACGAGCGTGTCAGCCGAGGTTCCTGGGATGACGAAATTGACATAGCCCAGAGGAGAATTCGAACGTGAATCTGACGATGGCACAACATCGGCTGTCAAAGTGAGCTGGCTACCGCGCTGGATGACGCTGCTGGTGAGGGGAGTAAAGTTCAGGGCAGCCACTGTGTAAGAAGTATTGAGCGAACTGGTAAGGTAGTTGCCATTTCCGCTGTAGGTGGCAACCACCGCGAAATTGCCAACAGCTTGAGTTGAAACTGTGATGGTGGCGAAACCTGTCACTGGATCAACAATTCCGGATCCCAGCGTTGTGGCGCTGCCTCCGGAAGGAGTTGCCATAAACGTTACGGTTCCGGTTGGCTTGATCGCGTTGGCAGCGACCGAAGCGTCGGGGGTGACCTTCACGGAGATGGTTACGTTGGTACCTGCTGCCACCGTGCGGGATGGGCTAATCAGCAGGTCTGAGGTCAGCATGGAAGTGCTGGCTTGAACAATGTTAATGCTTTGAGTTGTGGAGCTTGATGCAGCGTAGTTGACGCCATCGCCTTGGTATTTCGCCTGAAGAATGTGCGTTCCGACAGAAAGAGCTGTTGGCAGAGAAGACGTTGCGAATGAGCTGCTAGCAGTCGAAGGCGATTTGCCCGAGGCAGAATCACTAACGTTCAGGGTGGTGAGCAGTGTCGAGCCATCGAGAATTCGCATGGCGCTGGCGCCAGTGAAAGGCATGGCATATCCACCGTTAATGGTGGAACTGGCGGTGGCACTGACAGTAATTGGGGTGCCGTAGGGAACCGATGTGGTTACCACGGGTGTGGTAGCAAGGGCCGTTGAAGTAGCCTGCTGAGTGACGGTGAGTGTTTGAAGGTTGCTGGTGATGGCCGGGTAGGCATCGGTAGCCCCTGGCAAATACTTGGCGACGATATTGTAGTTTCCGACAGGCAGGTTGAACGCGGGGTTGCCAGTGTCGATAGTGGAGGAGTAGACGCCATTGGCAGCCTGAGCCAGAGCCACCGATGTGATGAGGGTATCGGGAGTGCCCGGAATAACAAAGTTAACAGAACCAAGGGGGGTGTTGGACCTTGTGTCGGTATTGGGGAGAACGGCTGCAGATAGAGTCAATAGCGAGCCCCGCTGAATGACGCTGCTGGCGAGCGGAGCGAAGTTCAGCGAGGCTACTGTGTATGAAGTTCCGATGGTTGAAGTGTTGTAATTTCCGTCGCCACCGTATGTGGCAGTGACGGAGAAGTTGCCGAGTGCGGTTGGGTTGATGGTCAGTGTTGCAACACCGCTGGCGTTAACATTAGCCGTTCCGAGCGTGGTGCCCCCTGAAACAAAGGTTACAATACCGGTAGGTCTTGTTGCGTTAGCACTCACATAAGCAGGAGTGCCGATGGTGACTTGCAGGACCAGTGCGCCGCCAGAAACAACAATGCCATTGGCAGGATTGATGGAAGCGACAGCGGTTGTGTCGGCCTTGGCAATGGTCACAGTCCTAGTTGTTGAAGCCGAAGAAAGATAATTAGTACTATCGCCGCTGTACTTAGCCTGCAAGTTATGTGTGCCGACAGATAGGGCCGTTGCCAGACTGCCACTGGAGACGGTCACTGTTTGTGGCGACGTTCCTGTCACTGGCAGTGGCGAGGTGTTGAGTGCCTTGCTGCCATCGATAATATCGACGCTGCCGGGTGCCAGGAAGTTCAAACCACTGATACCCGTAACGGTTGCGTCGAGCGTGACGTCTTCACCGTAGCGGAAAAGGGTTGATGTCGTGG
>Ga0209598_10003346_pt1 | contig 12153 bp, 9 predicted proteins | sample M_140807_EF_Meta_FD_187317 | JGI IMG/M metagenome (GOLD analysis project Ga0209598, IMG submission 187317) | Freshwater microbial communities from Lake Montjoie, Canada to study carbon cycling - M_140807_EF_MetaG (SPAdes) (version 2) | ecosystem: Environmental > Aquatic > Freshwater > Lake... | reverse complement strand
ACCTTTTAGTCGTCCTGGGTGGCGATGGCACGCTCCTCCAAGTCATTCATGAAGGGACGCTTCCTGCTCCGCCCATTTTGGGGATTAACACCGGAACTCTTGGTTTTTTAACGGGCGCGGGTGCCGGAGATTTCAAGCGAGTCCTCGCGGACTTAATCGAGGAGCGCGTCGTACTCAGCGAGCGGACTTTGCTTTCTATCGAGGTGGTTCGTTTTGGAAAAACATTTTGGAAAGGGCGGGCGCTTAACGAAATGGTTTTGTCTAGGGGCGAGCGTTCTACGGTAATCCGTTTGGAGGTGCAAATCGATGGGGTGGAACTCACTGAATACAATGCGGATGGACTGATTGTGGCCACGCCCACCGGCTCTACTGCGTACTCCTTGAGCGCGGGAGGTCCCATTCTTGCCCCGGACTCCGGTGTTTTTGTGGTGACTCCAATTTGTCCGCATGTGCTCACCAACCGTAGTGTTATCATCAATGAGCGTTCCATTATCACCGTCCATCCCGAAGCGGGCGAACCCGGGGTGTGCCTGACTTTGGACGGACGAACTCCCTTCCCCCTTCACGCGGGTGATTTCATTCGTTGCAGGCGTTCTCGGCAGATGTTGCGCCTTGTTTTTCCCTTGGGATTACCCTTTTTTGAGGTGCTACGTCAGAAACTCCGTTGGAGCGGCAAGGTGGTCTAGCAAACCTTGGGTCGCACCGCAGAGTTTAAGTCTGCGCTGCGCGAAAAAGGCGGGGTTGAGTTTTTTTTAGGATAGATGATGCTAATGAGCTCAAAGATTATGAAACCACGATTCCTCTACGCGCGTACCGGCGCGGCGTCGGCAACCCAGTTGCACGATGCGGCAAAGTTCGCGCTGAAAGTTTGCTTGAGTTGCGTGAGCCTCTCCAGCGCCTTACTTGCTAATCAGCCCGCGAAAAGTATTGTCTTAAAGGAGTTTCCCAAGGCCACCAATCTGGTCGAACAAGTCGTCGTACCAGTGCCCAGTGAAGTGTTCTCCGCCCTAGATAAACTTGGCAAGCAGGGTTGGGCTGAGGTGGTGCGCCCACAAAAAGGGGTCGCTTCGCCCAGCGGTGGCAAGGAACAGATTTCGTTGTTACTGGGCATTGTGATTGCGGATGGGTTCGTCGCGGTGGAAGCAGAGAATGCCGAAGAGGTGAAGGCCATTGGCAACAGCGTGCGGACTTTGGCTAAGACCATAGGGGTGGAAAAAGCGGTGAGTCGCCGAGCGAATTCGATTGTGGAGTTTGCAGAGAAGCGTCGCTGGGTGGAGGTAAGGAAGGAACTCGATTTGGCACTTGCTGATGTGCGTCAGGCGATGCAGGAGCTTAATAGCGATTCACTTGCGCAGTTGGTGAGTCTGGGTGGTTGGATTCGCGGCACCGAGGCGCTCTCGACTGTGGTCTCGAAGAGTTTCTCTAAAGACGGCGCGGAGTTGTTGTATCAACCGGTATTAGTTGAGCATTTCAATCTCCGGTTGCAGGCTCTTCCCGAAGTGGCAAAGAGCCTCCCAGTGATCGCTAAAATTCTTGCAGGATTGAGCGAAATACAGCCGCTGATGGGCAAAGGGGATGGTGAGATCCCAGTAAAGGCTGTGGCAGAGATCGGTCGGATTTGTGGAGAATTGGTCACTGCCGTGAGCGCAAAGGGGCTTTAAAAGAACCGATATCGTGAAACGACAAATTCTTGCGATTTCAGTCATGGCCGCGGCCCTCCTCCACGACGGGCTGCAAAGTGCTCGAGGCGGGACCATTGTGGAGGCACTTTCTTACGCGCTTGAGGCAGCGCAGCCAGCGGTGAAGGAAGGTTTTACGGTGCGGGAAGAGCGCTGGGGCGGCGACCTTGCAGCCGGCCAACCTCTTCCCATTCCGCATCAACTTTTCAAAGGAAACGACTACTGGTTCTGGATGGGAACCGACAGCAAGGGCGCCACCATCTCTGTTCATATTTACGATAAAAACGGGAAGTTAGTGGAAGATGAGTTCTGGCAAAAAGGCCAGAAGGCCGCTGCGAAGATTCGCCCGAAACGCACCGGTACCTACTACCTACTCGTTGAGGTGGAGAAGTCCACCGAGGAGCGTACCGTTTGGTCGCTCGCCTATGGATTCCGGTAAACACACCGGCATCCGACTTTATGACAGGAGTTGAAACGCTGCAGTTTGAAAGCGCCAGGACTCTTCAGTCGTTGTTTGGCAACGACTTGGGATTGCTCAAGGTTTTAGAGCAAGAGCTTTCAGTGCGCTTGACCACCCGCGAAGGTTGGCTCCGAGTGGAGGGCACTGATGTAGCAGTGGATCAGGTGCGCCGGTTGTTCGCGCAATTGGAAAAGGCGAGGCGTAACGGCGTGCCCATCCGGCGCCAAGAGTTTCAGTACGCCTTGCGCTCCATTCAAGAACCCAGTAACGCGGGGCTTGATCAGTTGAGCCAGACGCGTTTGACGGTCGGTTCTCGGCGCGCCGCAGTGATTCCCAAAACGGAAAACCAACGCGTGTACGTGCAATCCATTCAGGAGCACGACATTGTTTTTGGAGTGGGCCCGGCGGGCACTGGGAAAACTTATCTCGCAATGGCGATGGCCGTGGCCGCGTTGAAAAAAGAGTTGGTGTCTCGCATTATTTTGACGCGCCCGGCGGTGGAAGCAGGGGAGGCCTTGGGATTTTTACCCGGCGATTTGAAGGAGAAAATTATGCCCTACTTGCGTCCGCTTTATGACGCACTTCAGGACATGTTGGAGCCTGAGGAGATGCAGCGTTGTTTGGAGCGTAATGTGATAGAAATTGCGCCTTTGGCCTACATGAGGGGTCGCACGTTGGCGGGCTCGTTCATCGTTTTGGACGAGGCACAAAACACGACTACGGAGCAAATGTTCATGTTTCTGACCCGCTTGGGGTTGGGGTCCAAATGTGTGATTACGGGCGACCAAACTCAGATTGATCTGCCATCGAATCGTCGTTCGGGATTGGTGGAGGCGCTGCAAGCTTTGCGAGAGGTTGCGGGGGTTGGGATTTGTCATTTTGATGATAAAGATGTCGTTCGACACGAATTAGTTGCATCCATTGTCCGGGCTTATCGTAGTCACCGTGGCACCGGCGAACCCAGTAAGGTTCGCTAGGCCGATATTCTTTCCTGTATGCTCGATTTTTTCGCCAGACAGCGCCTGATTCGCCGTGGACTCGCCTCCGGGAAGTGGCGCCGCAGGTTGCGCAGCAGTGAGTTGCTGGACACTTTGCGTTTCGGGTTTCTCGCGAAGGCGATGATTGTGCTCTTGCTCGGTGCTGTGTTAATGCAATCAGTTTCCAGCGGAGATCCCGGCGCTGCAGAGCGCTTACTGGTGCAGGTCCTCGTTTACTTTATGGCGGTGGCCTTGCTTTGGATGAACCACTCCAAGATTTGGGCCGATAACTCGCGCTTGCTTCTGATCTTTGGAACCCTTGTTCTGCATGTCCAATTCGTGCGCTGGATCTCGCTCGCAGCATTAGAAGCTAATGTGCCCTCCGGGGCAGATTGGAGTGCCTTGGATCGTAAGCAGTTTTGGGAACTGATCCTCCCCTACGCGTTCGGTCCAATGCTAATTTCGATGCTGTTGGGACAGCGCCTCGGTATTGTGCTGGCAATTTTTGGTAGTCTTTTTGGCGCGATGCTCAATGGAGGGCTCAATGCGAGAGCTTTGGTTGTTGGAATGATTAGCGGGTTTGCCGCAGCGTTGATGACCAAGGACGTTCGGCGCAGGTCCGGATTGTTGAAGGCTGGGATTGTTGTGGGGTGCACTACTCTTTTATTGGACTTATTGATGGGACAGATCGGTCCTTTGTTTTGGAGAAACCTTGCACTGACGCGTTGGGATTCTATTGGGTGGCAGGTTTTCGCAACGCTTTTTAGCGGCGTCGGAGCCGCGCTTTTGATCTCAGGAATATTGCCAGTTCTGGAGTCTCTTTTTGGTATTACCACACCCATTACGTGGCTGGAACTGGCGGATTTAAATCACCCCTTGCTCAAGCGCATGACATTGGACGCACCAGGCACTTATCACCACAGCCTGATGGTTGCGCAGTTGGCTGAGGCGGCGGCTGAATCCATCGGGGCTAACGCGGCGATGGCGAGGGTTTGTTCCTATTTTCACGACATTGGGAAGTTGGTGAAGCCGGAGTATTTCGTTGAAAATATGAGACACGGCCGTGACGCACATGCTGATCTCGCTCCAACAATGAGCGCTTTGGTTATTGTGGCGCACGTAAAGGAAGGGGTGGACTTGGCGATCAAACACCGGCTTAACCGCGAGATTATCGACGTCATTCAGCAGCATCATGGCACCTCTACGGTTTATTATTTTTACCGCAAGGCGCTGCAGCAGGCCGAGGCTTTGAGGGCGGGGACGGATGCCCTCGGCGCTACGCCCGATGAAGAGGATTTTCCCGAGGTCCGCGAGGAATCCTTTCGTTACCATGGGCCCAAGCCTCAAACTAGAGAATGCGCCATTGTCAGTCTGGCGGATTCCATTGAAAGCGCGTCTCGTTCGATGGAGAAGACGACCCCTCACAGGATCGATCAACTGGTCGAAGAGATGATTCAAAAGAGGCTCGCGCAGGGGGAGTTAAAGGAGTGCGACTTGCGTCTCAACGAACTTGCGGAAGTCGCCGAAAGCTTCAAACGAACTCTCCGAAGCATGATGCATTCTCGGATCGCCTATCCCAAATCCACTCCTAAGCGAGAGTCGCATCTCCTGGAGCGTAACGGTTCTGGTGGTGCTTCCGACTCGGATAGGAGAGAGCGGCATGGTTGAGCCTTTTGCGCAGCGCCTGCCAGAACTCGTGGTGTTGAACCGCCAGCGCTCCGTCGTGCTGGACCTCGCTGCGCTTCAAGCCCGCTTGCTTCGCGCTTTGCCTCTATGCGCTGTTCACTCGGCGGATGGCGTATATGCGCTTCGTTCTTTAGAGGAAGTCGTCGTGTCGCTGGTGAGCGACCGGCGTATTGCTCAGATCCATCGCGACTTTATGAACATCTCCGGTGCCACGGATGTCATCACATTTGAGCACGGAGAGATTATCATCAGCGCGCAAACGGCAATGCGTTGTGCTGGGGAGTATGGTCACTCCACTTTGGAGGAGGCGGCCCTTTACGCGATTCATGGACTGCTCCACTTGAACGGATTTCTTGACGGTACAGATCACGAGCGCCAAGCCATGCACGCGATCCAAGAACGAATTTGGTTAGCGAGCAGGGGTTGATAAGCCTCTCTCCCGTTGGCATCGCACCTACCGGAGAGGTTGCGCGGAGGCAACCGTTCCATGTTTCTCAGGGACTTGCCCCGAGGTCGCTTGTTCTTAGAGCGAGGCCGCGGCCTTGACGATGTCAGCAAAACCTCTTGGATCCAAGCTGGCACCGCCCACAAGTGCTCCATCGATGTCGTTCTCGCGCATCAGCTCCGCAGCGTTCTGTGGCTTCACGCTGCCGCCATATTGAATCCGTACTTTTTCTGCGGCGGGCGCATCCCAGAGTTCTGCGAGTGTCCTGCGGATGAATGCATGGGCTTCCTGAGCCTGTTGTGGGGTTGCGGTGCGGCCAGTGCCAATCGCCCAGACTGGCTCATACGCGATCACGATATCGACCAACTCGCGGGCGTTTACTCCGTGGAGGCTACCTTCAATTTGGCGACGCAGGACGACCTCGACTTGATGCGCGTCACGCTCGGCGAGAGTCTCGCCAATGCAAACGATAGGGCGGAGGGCCGCGTCGATTGCGGCACGAACCTTGTGGTTGACGATCTCATCCGTCTCTCCAAAAAGGGTTCTACGCTCGCTGTGGCCCAGAACAACGTAGCGCACATAGAGTTCTCGGAGCATCGCCGCGTTGACTTCCCCGGTGAATGCGCCTGATTTTTCCCAGTGCATATTTTGCGCACCGAGCTTTGCTTTTTGATCACGACCAAGAATTTCGGAAACTTTTGAAAGAGCTGTAAAAGGGGGTACGAGAACAATTTCGACGGAATTTTCTTCGCCGATTTCGTGCATGAAGGTGTGCAGAAAGGCTTCAGCCTCGCTCACAAGCATGTTCATCTTCCAGTTGGCCGCTATGATCTTTTTTCGCATCGGGGTGGTTGGTTTTTGAACCGGAGGCCTTTGCAAGCCTCCGGTTCAGAGTGGAACTTGGACGAGGATTTACGCTTTATCTGTCAGGACAGCAACCCCCGGGAGCGTCTTGCCTTCGATCAATTCTAGAGAGGCGCCGCCGCCAGTGGAGCAAAATGACACACGGTCCGCAAAGCCAAACTGCTTCACTGCCGTAACAGAATCACCTCCACCGATGATGGTTACAGCATGGGCTGAAGCCTCTGCCACTGCCTCTGCGATGGAGCGTGTTCCTGTAGCGAAGGGCGTGAGCTCAAAAATTCCCACGGGACCATTCCAGAGGATCGTCTTGGCTCCGGCGATCTCGTGCTTGTAACGCTCAATAGTCTCAGGCCCGATGTCGACGGCTTCCCATCCGTCAGTAACTCCTTTGGCGGGTGACACTAATCCTGTGGGGCGTGGTTGCGCCGTAGCACTAATTTCCTGAGTTTCAATATTGTCTACTGGGAGCAAGAAGCGAACTCCTTTGGCTTCCGCCAACGCGAGGATCTCTTTCGCGAGATCTACTTTGTCGGCCTCTACGCGACTATTGCCCGTTGGAATGCCAAGGGCTCGGAAGAATGTGTACGCCATGGCGCCGCCGATAAGAAAGGTGTTGGCCTTTTCCATGAGAGCCTTGATGACGCCGATTTTATCGGAAACCTTGGAACCACCGAGAATTACAACGAAGGGATGGGCGGGAGCGGTTAGTTCACCTTGGAGATACTTTAGTTCCTTGGCCATGAGCAGTCCCATGGCGGCTTGAGGAAGCTGATGGGCGATGCCTGTTGTGGAAGCGTGCGCACGGTGCGCCGCCCCGAAAGCGTCGTTGACGAAGACGTCACCAAGGGATGCGAGTTCTTTTGCGAAGGCTTCGTCGTTCGCTTCTTCGCCCGCGTGGAAGCGGACGTTTTCCAGCAATAACACGTCCCCGTCGTGCATGTCGGCAACCATGGCAGCCGCCTCCGGACCTACTGTTTGAGGCGAGAACGCGACGGGTGAATCGATTAAGTGCGAGAGATGTTGAGCCACGGGACGTAGCGTGTACTTCAAGTTCACGCTGCCCTTTGGTCTGCCGAAATGCGCCATAAGGATAACCTTTGCCCCAGCACTGCGCAGGTGCTGGATAGTGGGCAGGCTTTCCTTGATGCGGTTATCGTCGGTGATGTGCGTGAGGCCTTCACGCTCTTCGGTGGGAACATTGAAGTCGACGCGCAGTAGCACGCGTTTGCCCGAAAGAGAAAGGTCGAGGACTGATAGTTTGGACATGGTCGGAGATTTTGGCGAAACTAGGCGGCTAGGTGGATGCAAAAGGGGCGCCACCGAGGGGGAAAACTCGGCGGCGCAAACCGGCGTTTTAGCGAGACTGCGGCTAATTATTTTCCGGCGATGTGGCGCACCAAGTCGACGCAACGGTTGGAGTAACCCCATTCGTTGTCGTACCAGCTGACTAGCTTGAAGAAGTTGGCGTTTAACTCGATGCCCGAGGTCGCATCGAAAATAGACGAGTGGGTGTCGTGAATGAAGTCAGAGGAAACCACCTCATCTTCCGTGTAGGCGAGGATTCCCTTGAGGTAAGTTTCTGACGCGTGCTTCATCGCGGCGCAGATTTCCTTGTAGGTGGTTGCCTTGGTGGTTTTGAGCGTGAGATCGACCACGGAAACTGTCGGGGTCGGTACGCGGAAGGACATGCCGGTGAGCTTGCCTTTCACTTCGGGGATCGCCAAACCGACCGCGCGCGCTGCACCAGTGGTGCTGGGGATGATGTTGATTGCCGCGGAACGACCGCCTTTCCAGTCCTTCTTGGAGGGACCGTCGACTGTTTTTTGGGTCGCGGTGTAGGAATGAACGGTCGTCATAAGACCTTCTTCCACTCCGAAGCCTTCCTTCAAGAGAACATGCACCACTGGGGCAAGACAGTTGGTCGTGCAGCTCGCGTTGGAAATAATGTGGTGATTGGCAGGCTCGTATTTCTCGTGGTTGACACCCATCACGATAGTGATGTCTTCGCCTTTGGCTGGCGCAGAAATGATCACCTTTTTTGCACCGGCTTCAATGTGGCCGTGTGCCTTTTCAGCTTCGGTGAAGAGTCCAGTGGATTCGATTACAATGTCGACTCCTAACGCTTTCCACGGGAGGGCTTTTGGGCCTTCCTTTACAGCGAGACACTGGATGCGGTGGCCGTCCACAACGAGAACGTCGTCTTCGTGCACGTCCGGCGAGCTCTTCGCGCTGTGTACTTCGCCAGCGAATTTCCCCTGGGTGGAGTCGTACTTCACCAAGTAAGCGAGATTATCCGCAGGAACCAAATCGTTCACCGCGACTACGTTGATTTCTTTGCCAAGAAGTCCTTGGTCACAGATTGCGCGAAAGACTAGGCGTCCAATCCGCCCGAAACCGTTAATGCCAATGTTGATCATGATACTAAATGTGGAGTGTATGGTTTGAAGGGCAGGCTTCTAAAAACTGTGGTCTGCCTTTCCGACGACAGACTAAACAGAGGCGATCACCCATTCGTCAATGCCACAACGGCACTTCGTGTGTGAAGGTCTCTAGCAAAAGTCCGGTTTCGAAGTTAAACCACGTGTGCTGTGACCGCACCCCCCTCCCATGGAACATTCTTACACTAGGCTATCTTTTGTATTGTCGACTATTATCGCGCTTGTCCAGTCCGAGGCTCAAGCAGTTGAGGTTGATTCTGTAAAGCTTTCTACAGCAGTTCAATCCGAGCGCACAGTTGTTCCTTCTGGCGCGCCGTTAAGTGTTTTAACACCCAGTGGTGCGTACGTGAAACGGCGTCAGGGAGGAGGTCCTGTGGAATCTGAGCGCCCGTTTCGTCCACCGGTGCCTGCCATTTTAAGCGCGCAGGAAGCGTTGAAAACTTTTAAGCTCCCAGCCGGTTTTAAGATTGAGGTCGTCGCCTCTGAACCCCTCGTGGAGTCTCCCGTAGCGATTACTTGGGACTCAAAGGGACGCATGTATGTGGTGGAAATGATTGGCTACATGCCGGACATGGAGGCGAATGGCGAGGATCGGCCCGTGGGGCGTATCAAGCGGCTTGAAGACACCAAGGGAGACGGCACGTACGATAAGGCGACTGTATTCGTGGACCATTTAGTGATGCCGCGCGCTGTGCAGGCCGTGGGCGAGGGGGTGCTGGTAGTCGCACCTCCGAATCTCACTTACTACCGAGACTCAAAAGGCGACGGCGTTGCGGATGTCAGCGAGGTAGTGGATGATGCGGTGGGTAAAGAGGGTGGTCAGCCTGAGTATCTTCCAAACAGTCCGCTGTTTGCTTTGGATAATTGGATCACCTTCAGTCTTCACAACTTAAAGTATCGCTTTGAGCAAGGCGTGTTCTCCAGTACGCCCGCTGGAAAATCGGGGCAGTGGGGCCGGACCCAAGATGATTGGGGGAGGCAGTATTTTAATTACAATAGTGATCTGCTCCGAGTGGATTTAGTGCCGCCGCTTTGGTACGCCCGTAATGCGCGCCTCGCGGACAAAACGGCGATCAACGTGCAGTTGATAAAGGATCAGGTGGTTTGGCCGGGTCATGCCACTCCGGGGATCAACCGTGGCTACCTCCCAAAGGGCCTGCGAGAGGACGGATCCCAGGCGGCGACGACTGCGACTTGTGGCCCGGGAATCTATCGGGGCGACCTATTTCCGGCGGACTTTCGTGGCAATGCTTTCGTCCCAGAACCGGCTGGTAATTTAGTGAAGCGTCTCGTTTTAAAGGAAAACGGAGGAACGCTCTCCGCTGAGAATGCCTATGCCGGGTCCGAGTTTTTGACGTCTACGGACGAGCGTTTTCGACCGGTTAATGCGCTGACGGGACCGGACGGAGCCCTCTACATTGTGGATATGGCGCGGGGTATTATTCAGCATAAAGTATTCCTGTCGTATTATTTGGCTGCTAATATTGAAGAGCGAAAGTTGGAGCAGCCCATCAATCTCGGGCGTATTTACCGCATTGTACCTGATGGGACGTCTCCCAAGGTGGTGACGTTGCCGTCTGCGCCCAAAGAGCTTGTGAGTTCGCTCGCGCATCCTAACGGGTGGGTTCGGGACAATGCTCAGCGAATGATTGTCGAGCAAGGCGACCGCTCCGTGGTGGGTGCGATCGAAAAACTTTTTCGTGATGGACCTTCGCCACAGACTCGCGTGCAGGCCCTTTGGACACTAGAGGGGCTTCACGCGCTGACGCATGAGTTGTTGAAGGCGGCATTGGAAGACAAAGAGGCGCGGGTTCGTGCTGCTGGAGTACGGCTTCTGACTGAGGCCTCTTGGCAATACGCGTTTCTTCAGGCGGGGGCGTCGGAGACGGGGAGTGCGCCAACTCGAAAAGATGCCCCAGCAAATGTCCCGCTTGGGGTAATTGCATCGTACTTGCCGGAGTTGCAGCGGTTAGTGAACGATAGAAATTGGGAGGTCCAGATGCTCGCTGCTTTCCAATTGGCCGCCTGCAACACTGAGGAGATAAGGCCGCAACTCACAGCGTTGTTACGGAAGTCTGGTTCGCCTCTGGTCGCGCAGGGCGTGGTGTGTGGAATCGCCGGCAACGAGCTTGTTTATTTGAAGGAACTCTTGGCGCTGCCTTTGGGCGACGCTAAATGGTTGGTGAGTAGCGGTATTCTTAAGAGCCTGTCGGCCTTGGTGTTCAATGCCCGGAACCCAGCGACCATCGAAGAGCTTCTTGGCTTGGTACAAGCGTTGCCAGCCAACGCTCCGCAACAGATTGCGTGCTTGGAGGGGATGGCTGGGAAGCCGCCCGAGAAGAATAAAAAAACAAAAACCGGCAGTGGGCCGCGGCCGGTTGCACTGACGGCTGAGTCCCCTGCGCTAGTATCTTTAAAGGCGTCACTTAAGCCAGCTCAAGTGGCCTTGGTAGAGCGTATCAGCAAGCAGCTCACCTGGCCGAGCAAGCCGTTGCCAGAAGACTGGAGGCCGCCGCCTGCTGCGTTGAATGCGCAGGAACAGCTCGATTTTGCCAAAGGAAAAGAGCTTTTCGGAACCATCTGTATCGCGTGTCATCAGGCCAACGGAGCCGGATTGCCGGGTTTGGCGCCTTCGTTGGTGGACTCTGAATGGGTCACCGGTCCCACAGACAGAATCGTCCGTATTGTGCTTCAGGGACTCACTGGTCCCATTGAGGTCGGAGGTTCAACGTGGCAGATGGAGATGCCTGCCGTTACTTTTTTTACGGATGAGCAGCTCGCTGCCCTGCTTACTTACGTGCGCCGGGAGTGGCAGAATGACGGCACTGCGGTGAAGGCCTCCGAGGTCGCGAAGGTGCGGGCACAAATCGCGGGCCGTACGACGCCGTGGACCGCTGGCGAGTTAATGAAAGCCGTTCGTTGATACTTGCATTCGCTTCTTGCCCGTGTGCCCATCACCTCTTAAATCTTCAAAATCCTTACCCATGAACTACCTTGCACTAAGCTATCGCACACTTCCCCTCGCTCTCGGCTACTCACTGGTCTGTGCTGTGGGTTCCCTCCACGCCGCGGAACATTCTCTCGTACTTGAGCCTAAGGCTGGGAAGGGCACTGGTAAACACATCGTCCTGCTTGCGGGCGATGAGGAATATCGTTCGGAAGAAGCGCTTCCCATGCTCGCGAAAATTCTCAGTCAGGAGCATGGTTTTAAGTGCACCGTTTTATTTTCCGCAAGTGAAGATGGAACCATCACGCCTAACGATACGACTTCCATCAGTGATCCTGAACCCCTTGATAAAGCGGATCTTTTCATCACTTCTTTGCGGTTCCGTAACTGGCCAGAGGACGCGATTTCCCGATTTGAAAAAGCGGTTTTGGCTGGTAAGCCGATCATAGGGTTGCGTACCAGCACGCACGCGTTTGCAAAAAACCGACTGGCTGATTTTGGAAAGACGGTACTGGGTGAAAAGTGGGTAAGTCATTGGGGGAAACACAAGTCTGAGGCCACCCGTGGAGTGGTAGAAACCGGAGCGGAAGGCTCCTCGTTGTTGCACGGCGTGAGCGGTGTCTTCGGCACTACGGATGTGTACGAGGCGTACCCACC
>Ga0209598_10003345_pt1 | contig 12155 bp, 11 predicted proteins | sample M_140807_EF_Meta_FD_187317 | JGI IMG/M metagenome (GOLD analysis project Ga0209598, IMG submission 187317) | Freshwater microbial communities from Lake Montjoie, Canada to study carbon cycling - M_140807_EF_MetaG (SPAdes) (version 2) | ecosystem: Environmental > Aquatic > Freshwater > Lake... | reverse complement strand
AAATCACAACTGATAAACGTTTAATTGAAGCTGGGAATATCTTTGAAGGTAAGAGCTTTGAACCAGGCAGCGGAATTTTAAAACATCCAACTGCCTGGCGCCATTTATATAACCCTTGGAAGCCATCGTGGGGCGAACCATATGAAGAGCAGATCAATCGCATGTTCGCAGCAATTTTTGCAGCCCATAAGGCAGCAAATGGTAAAGATGCGATCGTTGTTTCACACCAACTTCCAATTTGGATTACCCGCAGCGCAATTGAAGGACGTTCCATGTTGCACGATCCCCGCAAACGCGAATGTACTTTGGCATCAGTCACAAGCATTCACTTTGATGACGAAGGCGTTATTTCGGGACTTTCATACTCTGAGCCAGCCGCTCATTTATTACCTCCAAAGAAGTAATTAATTTGATGCGCAAGCCAACTTCCTTAATCACATTGGCTATCGTCTCTGTCATTTCGCTAACTGGATGCGGTGGCGGAAGTTCCACTCCAGAAGAAAGTTTTATAGAAGGTAGCGGCGCAGTAACTTTTATTGAAACCGCTAAGCGAAATCCAGCGCCTACTTTGTCGGGGATGACGCTCAGTGGAAAGACTTTGATCTGGCCAGGCGCTTGTGGCGCATTCCCACCACCAAGTCGGGCAAAGCCAGGTTTGTGCCTTTGTCTGATGGCGCCATTGACCTCCTAGGCAGCATGCCTAGGCTTGAGGGCAACCCCTATACGTTTCCACACTCTGTGAAGGGCATGCCCTATGCCAGTATTTTTTACGCGTGGAACAAGGCGCGCCGTCAGGCGGGCTTGGCAGACGTGAGGTTGCACGACTTGCGCCACACGCATGCATCGTTTTTAGTCAACGCAGGCAGAACACTCTATGAAGTGCAGCATATTTTGGGGCACACCCAAGTGTCCACCACTCAGCGATATGCACACCTGAGCCCAGACACACTTTTGGAGGCAGCTAATTCAGTCCACAAAACGTTGGGAGGCATGTTTGCTACAAGGGATAACGCCAAAGCCCTAACTTTGGAGCCCGTGCAGGTGGCTTAAGACACACGCTAAAATCTCAAAATGATCCTATCTAAGCCTTTGGCCCTTCTCAAAATCTCTACCCTTTGTGCACTTACTCTCCTGGTAAGCGCCTGCGGCGGAGCCAATGACTTTGCGCCAGAGGTCACTGGGGTCAAGGTGCAGTCAGTCCAATACGGCAAGATGGCCACCATCTACCTAGGCGGCAAAGACCTGCGCTCTAACTTACTTATAGACACATCCGGGGCCTGCACCAACCCCACATTTGCCAGCAACAGCAACACCGACACGTTGGTGCTCAATTGTGTGGTGGCCAAAACTGGTGATTTTTCTTTGGTAGTTCAAACAGCTGAAGGCGCAGCCATTTACAGCACCATCGTAAACATTCCACTGCCTCAGGTGGCGCTCATTACCGCCAAGGGCAGCATCACGGTGGAGTTGGACCCCACCCTTGCGCCCATCAGCACCAACAACTTTTTAAGCTATGTGAACAAGGGTTTTTATAGAGATACTTTGTTTCACCGAGTCATTCCCAACTTTGTGGTCCAAGGCGGCGGGTACACCAAGGGCTTGGTTAAAAAAACGGAGCAAAGCGCCCCCATTGAACTTGAGAGCAACAAGGGCCTCTCAAATGTGCGCGGCAGTTTGGCCATGGCCAGAACGAACTTGCCCAATTCAGCCACCTCTGAGTTCTACATTAACTTGGTAGACAACTTATCTTTGGATTACAAAAATGCTGCCAACCCCGGCTACGCGGTGTTTGGCAAGGTGGTTCAAGGCATGGACGTGGTAGACGCTATAGCGGCCGAGCCCACGGGCGTTGTGGTCGGCTTTAGCGATGTGCCGCTGGCCGACATTGCGCTTAGTTTGGCGTTGCAAAGCAAATAAATTGAGGGCAACGTGCCCATGGTTCAATGACATAATATGGCAAACTTTGCCATAAAAGGATATTCGCATGACACTTAATGTCTCCCTACCCGTCGAACTTGAGGCCAGAGTTCGAGAGCATGTGGCCTCGGGTCTTTACGGCTCAGCCAGCGAAGTGATTCGTGAAGCGCTTCGGCTGTTTGAGGCTTATCAGTCCGTTCAGCAGTCGAGCATTGCTGCACTAAGGGCAGACATTGAGTTAGGCATGGCTGACGTCAGAGCAGGCCGGCTAGAAAAGATGGACATGAGTGCGATCAAAGCCAAGGGGCGCTCTCTGAAGAAAACCTCCTAATGGCTTCGGTTTTTCTTGCAAGAAGTGCCCATACGGATCTGCTGGAAATTTGGTCTTTTATTTCTGAGGAGAGTTCTGTCGCAGCAGATCATGTGATGGATTTGATCGAGAATGAAGCACAGACGCTGGCATTGCAACCTTTAATGGGCAGGGAGCGGCCTGAGTTAAGTGCTGGGGTTAGGTGCTGGCCCACATCTTCTTCGTACAACTTGTACTACCTCCCCGGTCAGGAGGGAATTACCATTATTCGAGTTCTTCACCAGGCACGTGACGTACAAAGCCGTGACTTTAGTTCATTAGTCTGAACCCTTCTTAGCCCTCTTCATACACTGCACAATATGACAGCCGCCATTTACTACCACCCCGAGGGCTACACCACCAGTGGCCCTAAGCTCATGGGGCGCAACGCGGCAGGCGAGTCATTTCTAAGAGGGTTTTTAAAGCACAGCAAGGCCAGCGAGTTTTGGGCTCAGGTGCAAAAGCCCGAGCACGGCCAGCACTTTTTACAGACCGTTAAAGCGCAGGGCCGCGCTGAGGCAGTGAAGGTGGTTGACAAATCTAGCTTGTCAGCCCTCAGAGACATAGGCACGGTGTACTTCCCTGGCCCGGGCATTGGCGAGCATGCTTTTCAAAGAGCCTTGGCTGGTGGCTTGGGCGCATCAGCGCGCAACCCGCACACCGCCTGGAGTTTGTGCGGCATCACGCACACGACATCTTCTGCCGGCGCCATGGATGCATTGGCCGAGCTCATCACGGCACCTGTTCAGCCTTGGGACGCCGTGATTTGCACCAGCACGGCAGTGAAAGACAATCTGCAGCGCCTGCTGCAGGCGCAGGTCCATTACTTACAGGGTAGGCTGGGCATTTCAAAAATAGTGCTTCCATTGCTGCCCGTCATACCCCTAGGTATTCACACACAAGACTTTGAGTTTACAGAGGCTCAAAAGGCCAAGGCAAGACAAGCGCTTGGCGCTGACCAAAACACTTTGGTTGTTTTATATGTCGGCCGGTTATCTTTTCATGCCAAGGCGCATCCACTTGCCATGTACCAAGCGCTCCAAAAGGCGGCTGCCGCAGTGGCTGCAAGCGGAAAGAAAATTGTGCTTGTGGAGTGCGGCTGGCATGCCAATGAGTTCATTGAAAAAGCCTACCAAGAAGCGGCAAGTCAGGCGTGCCCCAGCGTTCAAGTGGTCACCCTAGACGGCCGATTGGCAAGCGATAGAGAAACAGCTTGGGCAGGCGCCGATGTGTTCTGCTCACTGTCTGACAACATTCAAGAGACCTTTGGCATTGTGCCCATCGAGGCCATGGCGGCGGGCTTGCCAGTGGTGGTGTCTGACTGGGATGGATACAAGGACACTGTACGCCACGGCGTAGACGGCTTTAGAATTTCTACGTGCATGCCAGAGGCGGGCTTGGCCACCGACCTGGCTTTACGTCACGCACTGGACGTAGACACTTACGACATGTACTGCGGGCACAACTGCTCCTTGGTGTCGGTCGACATTGAGGCCACTGCCCAGGCCTTTGTTCAACTGTTTGAATCGACCGAGCTTAGGCAGCGCATGGGCCAGGCTGGTAAGCAAAGAGCGCAGCAGCTTTATGACTGGGCTACCATCATTGCGCAGTACGAAGCACTTTGGAAAGAGCAAACCCAGCTAAGGCTGGCTGCGCAAAAAGTTGATCAAGTCACATTGCCGCCCCATGCATGGCCCGCGCGCATGGACCCGTTTTTTGCATTTGAGTCTTACCCCACTCAAACTTTAAATCCTGCCAGTATGTTGGCGCTAGCAGATGCAACTGCAACAGAAGCCTTGCAAAGAGTGAACCAATACAAGGGCCTGGCCATGGTGAACTTTGCCAAGCTTGTGTTGCCCACCGATGCAGAAATTGCGCACGTGTTAAACGTCGCAGCCCAGGGGTCATGTAGTGCTCAAGCCTTGATTCAAAGCATAGAGCCCAGCCGGCAAGCGTTTGTGCTGCGCTCGCTGGCTTGGCTCTTAAAGCTTGGCGTGCTCAGGCTGGCTTGATTTAAGATTAACTCATCCCATGGTCACCACAGTTACCTCCTACACAGAGGCGCGCAACCGCGCGCTCATTGGCGATGGCTATGACGGCGTGGTGCGCGTGGTGGTGGGCAACATGTACGGCACGGGCGTGTTGCTGTTTGATGGCAAGGCTGTGCTCACGGCTGCGCACCTGTTCAATGGCAGCAGCGGCTCTGCCAATGTTATTTTTGAATCTCGAAGTGGTGTGCAGACCATCGCATCTAGCCAGGTGGTCATCAACCCAGACTACAACAGCGTCAACAACAACTCGGACATGGCGCTGGTGTGGCTCTCGCAAGATGCGCCCGTGGCAGCAGAGCGCTTTGGCATCTACCGCGCGAGCAACGAAGTAGGCCAAACCTTCACCATGGTGGGCTACGGCACACCGGGCTCGGGAAATAGCGGAACGCTTAGCGATTTCAAGGAAGTGCCCGTGCGCGTGAAGGCCAACAACCAGTTTGATACCGACATAGCGCCGCTAGACAGATTTTTTAGCGAAAGCGGCCAGTGGGAGGCCAACAACGGCAAACAATTGGCGGCCGACTTTGACAATGGCGTGAGCCTTAACGACGCGCTGGGCGCCCTTGTGGGCATCCACGGCTTGGGGCTTGGCAGCTCAGAGGGTTTGATCTCAAAGGGCGACAGCGGCGGCCCCGCCTTCATTGGCAGCTTGGTGGCAGGCATTGCCAGCTACACGGGGCGCCTTAGCGCATCGGGTGCGGTGCCCGACATAGACAACACCAGCAACAGCAGCTTTGGCGAGGTGGCCGTGTGGCAGCGCGTGAGCGTGTACCAGCAGTGGATAGACCAGGCCATGCGATTGCGTTACGAAAGCCCCCCGGCCACACAAGCGGCAGTGCAAAAAACGGTGAACGAGGGCAACAGCGGCACCACGCCAGTGTACTTTTGGGTGCAGCTCAATGGCTACCGGATTGACCCCAACTTAATTGTCAGTGTGGACTACAAGACACGCAACGGCACGGCTTTGTCTGGGCAAGACTACATCGCCACCCAAGGCACCCTTAAAATTTACCCCAACGAAGACCATGCTCTAGTGGCTGTGGAGATCATTGCCGACATCGTACCCGAGCTTGACGAGACTTTTTACCTGGACGTGTTTAATCCTGTGAACGCAGTCTTTGGTGAGGGCTTGGTGCAACTGACAGCGGTTAGAACCATTGTGAACGACGACAGCTGGTTTTGGGGCTAAGAACTTAACCAATTAAGCTTTGACTTAAAAGATTTAATTGAAAAGCTTTTCAAAATGAACATCCTATTTATTCATCAAAATTTTCCGGGGCAGTTTAAGTTTTTGGCGCCTGCGCTTGTGAAGCAAGGCCACAGCGTGCGCGCCATGACCATGCAAAAAACCGACGCTACGCAGTGGCAAGGTGTGCAGCTTGTGCACTACACCGCCAAGCGCGGCAGCACCCCTAATGTGCATCCTTGGGTTTCGGATTTTGAAACCAAAACCATTCGTGCAGAAGCTTGCTTTAAGGCAGCCCTTCAAATGAAACAGCAGGGCTACATGCCCGATGTGATCGTGGCCCACCACGGCTGGGGCGAGAGTTTGTTTTTAAAGGAAGTGTGGCCAAAGGCTAAGCTGGGTATTTACTGCGAATTCTTTTACCACCCGCATGGCGCCGATGTTGGCTTTGACCCTGAGTTTCCAGCTACCGACCAAGGCGAGGTCTGCCGCCTTCGCTTGAAGAACTTGAACAACCTGCTGCACTTTGAAGTGGCCGACGCGGGCATCTCGCCCACGCACTGGCAGGCCAGCACTTTTCCTGACCCCTTCAAACAAAAAATTTCTGTGGTGCACGACGGCATTGACACGCAAGCCGTGGCGCCCAACTCAGCCGTCAGCCTCACACTCAAAATGGCTGCGGGGCAAGACTTGGTCTTAACACGAAAAGACGAAGTGATTACCTTTGTCAATCGCAACCTAGAGCCCTACCGCGGGTACCACACCTTCATGCGCGCGCTGCCGCAGCTTCTTAAAGAGAGGCCAAGCGCCAGGGTGCTTCTGGTGGGTGCAGACGATGTGAGCTACGGCGCAAGGCCAGATGCTGCAAAGTATGGCGCAGCCAAATGGAAAGATATTTTTGCCAGCGAAGTGCGCGGGCAAATATCGGATGCCGATTGGCAGCGAGTGCACTTCTTGGGTCATGTGCCTTACCAGTACTTTATTCCGCTGCTGCAGCTGTCCACGGTACATGTGTACCTTACCTACCCGTTTGTACTCAGCTGGAGTTTGCTAGAAGCCATGAGCGCAGGCTGCGCCATTGTGGCAAGCGACACCCAGCCATTGCGCGAGGCCATTGTGCACAACCAGACGGGCAAGTTGGTGAACTTCTTTGACCCCGCTGCGCTGGCACAAAGTGTCTGTGAGTTGCTAAACAATTCTGAAGAAAGAATTCGATTAGGTGCCAACGCCAGAGCCTTTGCGCAAGCCAACTACGACCTGCAAACCGTGTGTTTACCTAAGCAATTGGCTTGGGTGGAGCAGTTGAAAAATGTGTAATTTATTCAAATACAACTTGAATTTCTTCTAGCAGTTTGATATTTTGTAAACAGCAGTTTGAAGCTTATTTGGTTTGAGTGGCAGTCAACACAATAACGCTACTGGCCGGAAAATCTGCCAAGCCATAAGCAGTGGTAGTTTTAACACTGGCCATAGCGTCTAGTACTTCAATACCCGAAACTACTTTACCAAACACCGCATAGCCGCCGCTTGAGGTATCTAGTGCCACGTTGTCTGCCAGATTGAAATAGTATTGCGAAGTGGCAGAGTTAAGTTCAGAACTGCGCGCCATGGCAATGGTTCCTTTTAAGTTGCTGAGCCCCTTGTTTACTTCAAGGGCAATGGCCGCTTTTTGTCCTGGTTGCACGGCAGGTGCAGGCGTTAGCCATCCACCTTGCGCCACAAAAATGCCAGCTGTCACTATTCTGTGAATGAGTGTGTTGTCGTAAAACTTGCTGTTCACGTATTGCAAGTAATTGTCTGTGCTGAGAGGGGTAGCTGTAGGGTTGAGTTCAACCACCATAGTGCCCAAGTTGGTAACCATGCTTACCTGTGGGTTGGGCACATCAAAGCTGGCAGACTTAAGCACAGTGCCATCTGCCAACTTGGCCTCTAGACTGACCGCCCCAACCCCAACCGCACTGATTGTGCAAGTAACAGATTTAGATGAATCAGTGCCACCTGCAACAAGCGCCAAACCTTTGCAATTTTGAGTTGAAATATTGATATCTTTGTCTAACGAGAAGCCCGTTATGGTGAATTGAGTTGCCTGACCATATTTAAGCTGATTGGCCTGTATGCCAGACACCGTGACACTTGGCGCGCTACTGCCACCACCGCAGGCAGACAATAGCAGGGTGGATACAAAAACAATGAGTTGGGCGAACTTGGAAGGCATGGGACGGTAAGAAAAAATTATTAAATCAGCGGAAATATTGGATGGGGCCAAGGTAACCCACAGAAATGGTGCCCCTTCTCGGATTCGAACTGACGACCTACCGCTTACAAGGCGGTTGCCCTACCAACTGAGCTAAAGCAGCACGGGAAGATTTTAGCTTGAATAAAAAAGCGCTAGATGGCGCTAATCCAACCGTCCTGTTGATGTCAGTTAAATACTAGGTCAGCTCCCAATCTATCCAGCAAGCAACATACCTTGATGGGTCTACGCATCATAAAAACTTGATCGCGCCACATTCGACAACTGCTTGAAGGGTGTCTCGCTTACTCTGAATTAGGGGGGTGCGTTAATGATGACTCAAACTGGGGTGTACTCAATACCAGTCTGCATTAAACCTACAAGTCCGATGTTGGTGGTGTTTAACGCTGTGTCTGCCGCCAGTACAACCAAGTCACCAGCCTTCATGCCATCAGCCAACATTTTGATAAATGGTGCTTTTTCTGCCGCTGAGGGATTGAACCCAACAACATTTCTCCAGAGGGTTGTGACGATAGCGTCATTTGTAGTGGCCCCAACTGCTGAAAGAGCCAAAGTCCCAAGGTCGGAATAACTCATTCCCTTGTCCGTATAACTTAGCCCAATACCAACATAGGTTGGGTTTTTAACTGAACTTAAGCCTAGAACTGCTCCTATTACTTTTGCAGTAATACCTGCGTTTCCATCAAGATCAATAGCGATAGTTTTATCTGTAAATTTCAATCGCTCAACGCCAGTTAAAGAATCTGTTCCGTCACTGTTAATTCGTTTGTCTGCAACAATAAAAACTTTGTTTGATATTGAAGTCTTGTAATTTACAAAAGTGCTGCTGAATTGGGCCGTATCTATGCCATCTCCACCTTCAATAGTGTCGTTGCCAATACCACCGTAAAGGGTATCCTGCCCTCCATTGCCATATAGGATGTCATCACCAGCTAAACCCATAATGCTGTCATCGCCATCGCCAACAATAACAATATCATTCATTTCAGAGGCGGAGAATCGGTCATTTTGTCGGCTGCCAAGCAAGAGATTCAGATTCTCGCTTTGAAATGTTTTCGCCAAAATACTTGGATCACGAATCATTCCCGAGTTGTCAATTGCGGTAAGAGTAAGTGCCGAAGGCCTCTCAAGAACTGGAATGTCAGAGTTGAGCAATGCTTTGACATCAAGTTGACTGCCTACGCTTATCACTCGACCCTGCGATAGCCATTCAAGCTTTATTGGCATGAGGTCTGGAAAGACCGCTTTGGGCCAACCAGCACTGTCCATGGTGATACTAAGATAATCTCCCACTTGTTTGTAGAACTGCTCGATGAACGCTTCCTTTTCAGGAGCACTGAAAGGCTTATTTAGCTCTAGCATCTTTGATGTTGGTGTGGAACGCCATACACCTGTGCTTCTGTAGAAGCCGCCCTCATAGGCTCCCACAGTTCCAAGCTCGTCGGTATATCCGAGCCAGCGAAACCATGGTACTGTGGTAGATGACAAGGATAAGTGGACACTTGATTCAAAAGTCCGCTGACTCAGCGCAGAATCTACATATTCGTCTTGAAGTCCTGCATAGCTATGTCCGATCTCATGCAGCACTACATCATATGCACTGCTATTTGAAGCAGCAACCCACGAAGAAGGCCCTCCAGCAGCGGTATATATCGAGGTGTTCATCAGCACCACGACCATATCTCGCCCGTTGTTGCTTACCGCCCTGTCCAGCACGAAATCCACCCTGCTTTCGTCTCCGTATCCCAAACGCCCATCAGCGCCATGTGTAACAGCGTCAAAGGCGGTGTCTACTAATGTGCCTTTAAGGTGTTGGTCTATTCCACTTTGCGCAGAAGGCACAAATACCGCGGTAATATTAAAAATACCTGAATAATTTGCAAAGGGTGAGTTAAGTCGGGAATTGGACTCGCCGAGCATATTTTCTGCCATTCGATTGACGTCATTGAGAAATTGCTGGCGTTGGTTTGAGGTGTAGCCTTCGGAAACAAAAACAATGTCAACACGGTTTGCAGAGTCTCCTGTTTTGCGTATGTAAGTTGTTTCGTAGGACAACAAAGGTGAAAGGCGTGAGAGGTCTAGCTGGTTGTAGGGATCGTTAGCAAATTGAACAATTTCGACGCCAGTTAGAGTTTTATTGCCGTAAATGGATGAACTAAGCAAGAAGTTGTCGCTGGTGGCACCAAGCTTGATGTCGTAGTCCAAGGATTTTCCTGGCAAGCGCACAAAATCGACTCCTGTTCCGCCGTATACAGAGTCTGCGCCAGTTCCAGGCTCGAACCTGTCATTCGCAGCAGTTCCCTGCATATTGTCGGAGCCAGAAGTGCCTATCAGATTGGCCAAAAATGTAGGCACATCAGTGGAAACGGTCACCAAACCTGAAGTGGAAGCAACAAACTTGAAAAGTACTTGATTCGTACTATCTCGTACCAACCATGCATGACCTGACGAGGTCACTTGAAACAAACTGGAACCAGCAGCCGCAACTCCATATTTAATCTCCGCTCCTGCTGTGTCTATCCAATACAAGGTCAGGTTTGATGTGCTGTTGTTGCGCAGTTCAAAGTTGGTACTTGAATTACTTGCATTTGTTGACTTCACAATTGAAGCAGGGGTCAAAAATTCGAAATTAGGCATATTTAATATTTTTAAGGTTTATAAGCCACACCCCGCTGATCAAGAAAGCTTGATGGTGTCGCTTCCGCCTAATGCAGGCAGAGATTTCTTGGCATTCCCCCAATTTTGTAGACACTCTTCATAACGCAATTTGACGCCTCTCGAACTCAAGGGGGCTGAGTTGGTCAAGATGTTTGTGACGCCGAACTGGATTGTAGAAGCCTTCAATGTACTCAAAGACTTCAGACCTGGCCTCCTGCCTTGTTTTGTAAATCCTCTTTTTGATCTTTTCACTCTTCAAGTTACTGAAGAACGATTCGGCAACTGCGTTGTCCCAGCAGTTTCCTCTTCGGCTCATACTGGGGCTTAAACGGTTTTCCTTGCACCAGCGGCTGAACTCATCACTTCCAAACTGCGAGCCTTGGTCCGAGTGGATGATCACCGAACCCTTAGGCCGGCGACGCCACACAGCCATCGTTAACGCATCCAGAACCAAGGTAGTCTCCATGCTGCCTCTCATGCTCCAGCCCACCACAGCCCTTGAATGCAAGTCCAGCACCACCGCCAAGTACAGCCACCCTTCATACGTGCGGATGTACGTGATATCGGTCACCCAAACTTGATCTGCCTCGTCTTGCTGGAACTGGCGCTGCAACTGGTTAGGCGAGACCTGTGAGGGCCGACCCACCTTATAGCGTGGCCTTTTGTAGCCGCGTACAGACTTGATTTGAGCCATCCTCATGAGCCTGGCCACCCGGTTCTCGCTGCACTGAACTCCTGACTCCCTCAAATCACAAAAGATTCGGGGGCTGCCATAGATGCCCATGCTCTGCTCATAGAACTCTTTGATCTGCGCTGTCAGGGCTTGGTTCTCCACGGCCCTTGGCGACAAGGGCTCCAGCAACCAAGCGTAGAAGCCACTGCGGTGAACGTCCAGAACCCGGCACATCCCGCTCAAAGTGAACTCTGCCCGGTTCTCCTGGATAAACGCGTACTTCACTCTGACTGTTTGGCAAAGTACGCGGCGGCCTTTTTTAGGATATCGCGCTCCTCTGTGGTGCGCCTGAGTTCAGCCTTTAAACGGTTGAGCTCGGCCTGCATTGATTTCATGTCATCAATGGCAACTGGCTGATTGGTATCTTTGAATTTCTTGACCCACTTATAAAGAAGCTGATCGCTAATGCCCAACCTCTTGGCAACATCGACGACCGAGTGACCTTTGTCGGTGACTTGGCGCACGGCCTCTTCTTTGAACTCAAGTGTGTATTTGGCTCTTTGCATTTGCATTTCTCCCATTCAGATTTTGACAATAATATTTGTCTACTGAATTGGGGGAATGCCAACTTTTCAATAGCTGACAAGGCGTTAAACCGTATCTTGCAGATTATGAAAGAGCTTGGCTTGACGCCTGGCCATCGGGTTGGAGTTGTCAAGTCTGTAACCAAGGAGTCCTTGGAGGTGGAGGCATTCTTGGCAGTGCCTTGAAATAAAATGAAATCTTTTTGAATACAAAAAAAAGTGGAAAACCGTCCAAGTTCCAAATATTAGTAAGTGATTACCCTCGTTTAATAGTTATTTATATAAAACATGTATGCAAATTGTAACTAACGGAGGATATTATGCGTTGATTGTGATGATGTGAGACAAAAAGTATTTTTAATTAATTAATTAATTGAACTGGACGAATTATGCGTACCAATATATTTTCAAAAGCTTTGAAGAACTTCGCTTTCCTACTTTTATTTGTGGGATTTTCATCATCATTTGCTCAAGTCCCGACTC
>Ga0209598_10003344_pt1 | contig 12156 bp, 16 predicted proteins | sample M_140807_EF_Meta_FD_187317 | JGI IMG/M metagenome (GOLD analysis project Ga0209598, IMG submission 187317) | Freshwater microbial communities from Lake Montjoie, Canada to study carbon cycling - M_140807_EF_MetaG (SPAdes) (version 2) | ecosystem: Environmental > Aquatic > Freshwater > Lake... | reverse complement strand
GGCAGGTGTATTCAATGAACAGCGAAACCCCGATCGCGGTGATCAGCACCGTGAGTTTCGGTCGGTTGCGCAGCGGGCGGTAGGCGAGCAATTCGATCAGCATGCCGATGCCGGCACAGATCATCGCTGCGAGCAGGATCACAATCAGCGCCCCGCCGATGCCAGGCAGCGGCACGATTTTTTCCACCGCGGGAGCCATATAGAATGACGAGAATGCGCCGAGCATCAGCACATCGCTATGGGCGAAGTTGATGAAGCGCAGGACACCGTAAACCATCGTGTAGCCGAGTGCGATCAGCGCGTAGATCGATCCCAGTGCGAGACCATTGACGAGTTGCTGGAAGAACGAATCCAAGGGATCTGGCAAGTGTGGAAATGAGAGTGACAACCGCCCGCGTCTCCCGGTGCGAACGCATTACGGACCGACGGTTTCCAAGTAGTGAAACGCCCCGCCCTTGACCTGCAGGATCACGGCGGACTTGTCGGCATTGCGCTCCTTGTTGATGGTGATTTTTCCGGTGACGGCATCGTAGTCCTTCACTTTGGCAAGGGCTTCCTTGATCTTGGCTCCCTCGGTGTTGCCGGCAGTTTTGATCGCATCGGCGAGGATCATTGCGGAGTCGTAACCGAGCGCCGCCATGGCATCAGGTACTTTGCCGTTGAAGCGTTTTTTGTAGGCCTCCACAAACGCCTTGCCCTTGGGGGATCCGGCCTCGGGGGAATAGTGGGTGGAAAAATAATCGCCTTCCACCGCTTCCTTGCCGATGGTGAGAAGGTCGGATCCTTCCCAGCCGTCGCCACCGAAGAAGGGAACGTCGAGCCCGAGCTGTCGTGCCTGGATGCGGATCAGTGCAACGTCGGTATAATAGCCCGGCACAAACACCGCCTCGGGGTTGCCATTCTTGATTGTGGTCAACTGCGCCTTGAAATCCTTGTCGCCGCCGCTGTAGTCGAGTTCGCTGGTGAGCTGGCCGTTTTTCGTGAACGACTCCTTGAAGAACTTCGCCAGCCCCTTGCTGTAGTCGCTCTTTACGTCAGTGAAAAGGGCAACCTTGGAAACCTTCAGGGTTTTTTCCGCGAAATTCGCCATCACGGTACCTTGGAAGGGATCGATGAAACAAACGCGGAACACGTAGTCGCCGGTCTCGGTCACCTTCGGATTGGTCGATGCCGGAGAGATCATCGGGATGCCGCTCTGCTGGCAGATCGGCGCCGCTTCGAGCGAGCGACTGGAGGCCACCTCTCCGAGAATCGCGACCACCTTGTCCTTTGCAATGAGTTTGTTGACGATGTTCGCGGATTCGCCGGGCTTGGAGAGATTGTCCTCGGTTTTGAGTTCCAACTGCTTGCCCAGTACTCCGCCGGCGGCATTGATTTCCTCAATCGCCATCAAAGTGCCTTCATGAGAGGAGAGGCCGAAGTTCGCCTCTTTGCCGGTCAACGAGGCGAACTCGCCGACGACAATGGTGTTGCCGCTGTTTTTGTTGCAGGCGGTCAGTCCGGAAAAAACGGCTAGCACTGATCCGAGAAGCAACAGGGAACGGGAATGGAAACGATTGGCGCGGAATGGGAACATGATTTTATGGGAAGCGGAATGGTTGCAAAGAATCTGCGATCAGGCGACAAGCACTTTTTAGGCCATCGGTTCCGGGGATTCAATCACAATTCCCCAACATCGGGAAAATATTGCTTCTGAGGCAGCGCGGCAGGGCGTTGGCAGACGAAGCTTGACTGATTTTTTCTTCGCTCCCGCTGCGGCGAGCGTCGTGGACAGCTTGGGCACGCTGTGAGTTCCTTTTCGCATTCGCGAGAAAATCTTGACCCCGCCGGGCGGACAGTTATCGTCCAATGGCAATCACTTATGAGCGCGAACACCCCTCCTCCACTGCCACCCGAACCCATGCGTTGCGTGCGATTCGAAGGCGAAAAAATGGGCCTGCACACGGCGGCATTTGACCGGTCTCGCTTGGAAGTTGCGCAACAAAAGGCGCTGCAATGGATCGCGGCCAATCCCTCGGTCAAAATTGTTTCCATCGATTCCTGTTTTGGCAATCTCATTGCCATCGTCACCGTCTGGTATCAGCCATGAAGCTTCCGCCTTTCCCCCCAGATGGATGAAGAAAAATCGCGCTCCGAACCGGCGGCTCGCGGGTTCGGCTGGCTTGGTCCCGGGCTGATCATGGCGGCGAGCGGCATCGGCGCGAGTGATGTTGTTTCCGCGACTGTCGGCGGCGCGACTTACGGGCTCGGGCTGCTTTGGGCGGTGGGCATGGGTGCTTTTTTCAAGTTTGTCCTCAGCGAAGGTCTGGCGCGCTGGTCAGCGGTTGCGGCTTGGCCATCGGGTGCATGACGAGGGGTGTCGTGCCGAGGACCTGGGGTGGTTTCGGGCATGCGCTGGTGGCATTCGCTCTGATCTGGTCGGCGCACACGGGCATTTTCGCCCGGGTGATGAAGCCGTTGATCGTGGTGATGTTTGTGAGCATCGTTGTCTGTGCCGCATTGGCGCTGCGCGATCCGGCGGCGGTGATGCGCGGGTTTTTCATTCCCATCATTCCGCGTGGCGGAGCGGCCAGCGTGCTTTCCCTAATCGGTGGCATCGGCGGTTCACTGACGTTGCTGAGTTACAACTACCTGCTCCGCGACGAAGGCAAGGTCGGTGCCCGCCATCTTCGCGCCGTGCGCCTCGACCTCGCCATCGCCTATCTTTTCACCTGCATCTTCGGCGTTTCGGTGATCCTCGTTGCCGACCGCGTCTTTTTTGCCGCGGGTCTCACGATCACTGATCGCGAGGCGGTCACTGGAATGGCGAACGCGCTTGCAGGGCTGACGGGTCCTGTCGGATTTTACGTGTATTCGATCGGATTCTGGGCCGCAGTGATCGCCTCACTTGTTGGCGTTTGGCAGGCAATCCCCCGCGTCTTCGCGGATTGCCACAGTCTGCTTTGCCAGATGACGCCGGATCAGCGCAAGGTTGCAACGCGTGTCGGCTCGCCGGTCAATCGCATCGCCCTGCTGGGAATGGCGCTCGCGTCCGTGCCCTTCGCATTTTTGGGAAAACCGCTGCTGATCGTCATGGCGTTCACCATTCTCGGCAGCCTCTTCATTCCGTTCCTCGCAGCCACGCTGCTTTACCTCAACAACCGCGTCCCGTTTCCTGCTCCCCTGCGCACGAACGGCTGGACAACCAATCTGGTGCTGGTGCTGATCCTTGTACTTTTTCTCGCGGTCGTCGTGCTGGAAACGGGCGGCTTTCTGCGGACTTGAGCCCCGGCCTGACTTTCAGCGGGCAAGTACAGTGCGTTTCATGCGGCGACAGGTTGCCTGTGCGACAAGCAAAAGACTCTCGAGCCAGAAATTTTGCGGATGCCTACTAGCCATTTTAACCGACGATTTTTCCATTGACCATCAATCCTGCGCGGTGGAGGCGTTGAATGGCGGCATCTTCAAAAACGCTATCTGGACCGATGGCGAAGCGCATGAGTTGTAAGACCCCAGTTGTTAGCGGGCGGAGAATTTCCAACGGATAGGATCGCAGCCCCATCATCGTTTGATACTCTTCGGGAAGAGAGGCCACGGCGGATTGGAAAAGCAATGCATACACGCGTCGGGAAGTGACGGGCAGTGGCGGATTTTTGATCCACTCGATGGTATCGCGTGTATCATCCGTGACGACGAGTTGCGCGTGGTAGCGTTTCATTTCTGCTAGTAGGCCAGCTTCATCCATGGGCACTCCGCTGAGGCCCAGCGGTTCGACGGATTTCGACCAGAGACGAATGTAAGCATCAGCCCCGCCGGGCAGTGGTCGGGTAGAATACGTTTGGTGACTGCGCAAAAATGAATCCATGAATGCGATGTGAACCCATTGCAGCAAATCTGGGTCGGAGGCACGATAGCTGAGAGAATTTCCTGCTGCGCTCCGGTATTGGCCTGTGACATGATCGTGAATGCGGTTGACACGACAAGCCTCGCCCATGACCGCTTCATAAGAGCCGTAGGTGGTGATGGTAAGCCAACGAATCGTCCCAGAAAGTCGGCCTAACGGATCGTCCTTGTAGCGCGAGTGACTGCGGACTCCCGCGAGGCTGCCTGGATGGAGAGCCTGCATGAGCAGTGCCCGCACCCCGCCGACAAGAGTCGCAAGGTCTGCATGGGCGACCCATGGCGCGTCTGTGGGCAGAAAGAGGCCGCGTTCATTTCCGGCAGCGACAATATCGAGCCATGGTGGGATGCCGTTTGGGTCACCGGTGAGCAAGATCCGCAATCGTCGAGCAAGAGATTCTTGGAAGCTGTTATTTCGCAAAGCGATGTACCCTAAACCCGAATCATTTTTTTTCACGACAAAAAATAGAGATTTTTGTTCGTTTTGATTGGGATATCTCCCGTCCGCTGACGAATGAAAAATTGCCAAAAGCTGCGAGACTGCCTCATGGCATCGGCGCTTTTGCTTCGGCAGAATGGTCGGCAACGCGAAGTTATCGAAAGAATTCCTGGCTAAGGAATGTGGCAGTTAATCATTACTCATGAAAGCAACGATATTCAAAGCTCTTGGCCTGCTACTTATTCTAACGATTTGCATCCGCAGATCAGCAGAAAATTTTCCAGCCATCCGCAGTGCCGCGTGTGGACATGCACATTCACATGGATGCCAAGACCCAGTATAAAAAGACCGTCGAAGTCATGGATCATTGGGGTGGCACTGTCACCATCGCGATAGCAGGATTATTCCGGGTGAAGGACAACGATGGCAACAGTACCAACTCGGCGAGTGCGAGGAAAATTCCGGGCTACGACATGGTGTATGTGTAGGAGAAACTCGATGACCGGATTCTTTTTTCCCCGGTGCCTTCACGATTGATTATACTTGGGGGCGGATGCCCTTTTCTCACATTCATTCCCGAACAGGGGCGTTTTATGCCGTTGCAAAGATCAGGAGCGGCGACGTCGAAAGGCCACGGCCAGAGCCGACATCGACAGCAGCAGCGGCATCGAGGTTTCGGGCAAGACGCCGACCGTCACGTTCGTCGCATAGCTTGGATAGACGGGCAAATCGGGAGTGCTGAGATTCGCTCCGCCGACCATGAGGGTGTAGTCGCCGGCAGCCAGGAAGAAAGTGCCGCTGACGAAGCCGTCCGCCAATCCATCGCCATTGATTCCCGCAGCCGAACCATAATTCTCGGAACTGCCGTCGGCTGCATTGCCCCGATAAACAAATGTGCTCAGTTCATCGAAGTCGAAGAGTCCCGTTATGCCATCCGGCACGCTGGCACCTGCACCGATCTTCCAATCTCCCAGTGCATTGAACGCACCTTGGGCAATGTTGGGCCCTCCAAACACCCCGGCGAGGTAGGCCTGTGTGATCGGGCTGTCGTCGTGATCCCTCCCTGCATCAGTCGCCGCGATATGAGCAAGCCCCGAGTAAATCGAAAACGCGGGCAGCAGGGAATTGCTCCCCCTCTGCACGGTAACAGTCACCTCTCCTGCGCTGGCCAGCGTGAAACGAAAGGCGCGATTGCGATGGCTGTCGCCGAGGTCGGAGTCTGTCGAGTACGCCCAGCCGAAGTTGCTGGAGATGCTGCCCGCTTTGGTCACCGATCTTGTTTCGTTGCCAGGATCGAGGATGCCGAAATCACGGCCTGTGTAGGTGAGATGGGCATGACCGGGTGTCATACTCGCGAGTGCGATCAGAGTGCTGATGCGGATGGTATTCATTTGTGTTTTCATTTGTGGTTGTTTTTTCAGGGCCTGCGGTCAAGGGTTGAACCAGCCGTACGTGAGCCGGTAAAATGCCTTGCCCGAGGGCGGAGAGGTGTCGGTGAACGTGGCGGTGTTGGCGATGGTGCCGGTGACGGTGCCGATGTTCTGCCAATTGGCCGCGGTCATCGTGGTGCTGCGCTGGACGGTGAACACCATCCCGGTTTGGAAGCCGCTCCAGATGCCCATTTGACTTGCCCAGGTCAGGGTGATGGAACGATTGGTGTTGCGTGTCATCGTAGGTTGGAAGTTCGGTCCAGCAATGAATTTGAAAAGGTAGGTCTGGCTGGGAGTGTGCCACGAGCCCCCACCGGGACGGGTGGTGCTGCGATCGACAAATCGAATGCCGATGAGGTATTCTCCGGGTTTGTCCGCTGTCCAGGCGCGGCCGTGAATGTGGCCAAAGGGGTCGTCGTTCACATCATCGATGCCCTCACTGATGACGAAACGCGGATTGCCGGTCGGCTGGTTGGTTGCGAGGGAGTTGGTCACCACTGTGGAGTTCTCCTCCCAGAAACCGAAACGTGCGTCCGCCGGTCCGCCGACGCTAACGATTTCCGCCCAGATCCACGAACCGGTGCGGGGGTGATTCGGACTGGCGAGGTCATATTGCCCGTCGGACAGCGCGATGAAGGAAAATGATTCCGGTGAAAGGGTGCGAACGGCTTCCGAGAGATTGTAGTAACCTCCACAGCGTTGACCGAGCGGACGCGGCAGCAGGAAAAAAGTGCGGTTCACCCAATTGGTGCCGGTGAGTTGCAGTTGTTCTCCCGCATCGGCCTTGTTGTTGTTGTTGGCATCAATGATGCCGACGGCAAAATGGTCGTGGTCAACGGCAGGGAGTGTCGGGATTGACAAAATGGTCGCAAGCAGGATGGGCAATGGTTTCATGAGTTCATTCGGTTGTTGTTTCGGGATCGGAGGGGTCGAGGAAGCGGCTGCCCGGAGATTCAAGCAGGGCCTGCACTTCTTTTTTTGTCAGGCTTTCGACGTGGCCGTCGGTGAAGAGGTAGTTGGCCTTGTCGCCATGACATTCCACAGCGACCTGGCTCGCGAATTCGGAGAACGGCACCACGCCGCCGTGATAGGGAGTGAAGTGGAAATGGTCGGTGTTCTTGTACTTGGCCGAAGCTTCCGCAAAGAGCAAGGTTGAGGCCGGTCGGTCGATCTTCGCAAGGCGAGAGAAATCGAGCTGCGGTGCCCCCGAGGGGTTCGGGGTCAGGTAATCGTTGATGATGTAGGTATACGGTCGCGCCGCATCCTCATCCTGATCGCATTTGAAGGCAATGGTGCCGGAGGCATACGGCTGGAGCGAGATAGTCCACGACACTCCGCCCGCGCGCCGCTGGTGGCTGGTGACGGGCAGTGTCATGTTGTTGTCGCCGGCATACATCATCGTGGCCAGGCCGATCTGGCGCAGATTGTTGAAACATTTGACGGCATGACTCCTGGTCAACAGCGAGCGGTAAATAGGGACGGCAATGGCCGTCAGTGCGACAATGATGGCGATGACGATGAGGAGTTCAACCAGTGTGAACCCGCGTTTGCGTGTGTGAATTTTCAATGGATGAGTTGCTGAATGGCGTTCGATGATTGCCGACACCGGATTTGCGGGCACGTCATTCCACCGTGGGATGACAATGCGCTTCCGGTTCGGTTCCGCTCACCGCAGACAAGCGGATGAGCATCCGTTGGTCCGACGCATCAGAGCACGATTCTCCCTTCAATGGGAAATCAGCCTTGCTTGCGTCGCTGACTGGAATTAGTCAAACGGAGCGCGGCGGCTGCAAGGGAACGCCGATGATCACTTCGGCATCATGGCCGAAATAACCGGGCAGAAAATACACTGCGGGAACTCCGAGCGGATTTTTCAATCGGATCGCGGCCGTGAGCGGAGCTTCCTTTTTCGCCTCCGCCTTGAACAGCGGTTTTTTCTCTTCCTTCTTTTTGTTCTCTTTGACTACTTTGCACAGCGAGCAAGGATGTTCGCCGTCAAAGGTCTTCTTCACCGCCTCCTGCAGGGAACTTGTGCTGGAGTATCCCACCAGCATTTTCCCCCAGGCAAATGTCTGCAGCACAGCCAAACCACCACCGAAGGACAAAAATATTGTCCCGATCAGCAGCCAATGGGCGACGTATCGCATGCGCTTCAGCATCGGCGTGCTGTTAACCCGGGGCCCATCGGGGAGCAAGTGATTAGCAAAATATGCGCGATGATTGGCGATGTCGAATTTGCAAAATCAACGCAAGGCATCCATTCGACCCGCGGCATAGGCTTCGAACACGCGACGGATTTCATCGCGCACACGACGGAACACGGCGAGTCGTTCTTCCTCGCTGCCGGTGGCGTGAGCGGGATCATCGAATCCCCAATGGTGCTGGTTGACTTGTCCGGGAAACACCGGGCAAACCTGGTCGGCATTGCCACACACGGTGATGACGGTCTCCACGCGGTCGTCGAGAAATGCGTCGAGATGTTTCGAATGATGAGCGCTGATATCCATGCCGATCTCGCGCATCACCTTGATCGCATGGGGATGAACGAATCCCGCAGGTTTCGAACCGGCGCTTTCGACGCGAAACGAGGCATTCAAGGCATTGCGCAGGATTCCTTCCGCGAGGTGGGATCGACAGGAATTGCCCGTGCAAAGAATCAGGATCGTTGGTGGTTTCATGTGCTTGTTAGACCTGGGTTCCTCTGCAGCACTCCGCACCACGGGTGGCCCGGCACAGCGGGATGGCCAGCAAGGCTCCGACAATCGTAGCCACGGGATAGAGCCAGAGGTGGTGGAAGTTCCCGCTGATGATCGCCGGGGCCAGCGAGCGCGCGGGATTCATCGAAGCTCCGCTGATCGGTCCGGCGAACAGTGCCATCAGTGCAATGACTCCGCCGATGGTGATGCCGGCGGTGATTCCTTTTTCCTTGCTCCCTGTTGAAACGCTGAAAATGACCAGCATCAATATCGCGGTGAGAATGATCTCCATTACAAAACCCGGCAAAATGCCGCTGCGGGGGAGTGTCATGCCCAGATTCTGGGCCGATGGGAACAACAATTTCAGCGTGGCGCTGGCTGTCAGCGCGCCGCCAAGCTGGGCGATGACATAGCCCATAAGTTCGTGTTTCGGGAAGCGTCCTGCAACGGCAAATGCGATACTGACGGCAGGATTGAGATGCGCACCGCTGACATCACCGAAAGTATGAATCATCGCCATCACCACCAAGCCGAAAGTCAGGGCAATGCCGACGTGACCAATTGTGCCGCCGCTGAGTTGGTCGATGACCATCGCCCCGGTTCCCGCAAAAACAAGAATGAATGTGCCCAGAAATTCGGCGAGGATTTTGTTCATGGCTGGTCAATGGGAACGGGAAAGTTTCTTCGGGCCTGGGCAGCAACTGTTTTCACGCCGTGCGAGTCGTGCCTTGGTGCGTGTCAGATCACGGGAAAACTGACCGCGTTTTTCGTCCTGAAAATAGTCCACCAATGATCCGATCATTTTCCGGTGCGCGGGGGCGATGCGGAAATAGGTCCACTTTTCGCATTTTTCATCGACCAGCAATCCCGCCTTGCGAATCACCTGCACATGGCTGGACACCGAGGACTGTGGCATTTTGAATATATCCGCCAGCTCGCAGACACACAACGCATCATTCAGCACCAGACGCACAATGCGCCAACGAGTCTCGTCGGCAAGGGCACCGGCAATCGAAACGAAATTCGTCATAACGAGTTTTATCGTTGCATGTTCTGGATGAAGGTCAAGAAATAGTGTGACAGTTCAGATGTTGCTTCAACATTTTATAATATCACATGGATTTCGTCGCATCGCGACGATGGCCAATAGCCTAGGTTGATTTTGTAAAACAAAATTACCCTAGGGGAAACCCCACAAAAATATCAATCCGCCCTGACGGGGCGGTGTTTGGTGCGAAGTTGGTCCGATAAGTATTTCTCATCGTAAGTTACGCCATTTTTTCTAACAATGTTCTGTATTGATCTTGGAATGTGGTGACGCGGCTATGATACAACACCTTTTCAAATTTGATGGCAAACGCCAACTCCGCCGCCCTTTCAGGGCGGAAAGATTTTTGAAACGATTGTCCTAGGGTGATTTTTATGAAAAATCACCCTAGGCTACTAGCATTTGCCACGTTGTGGCAGGGAGAATAAATCGTCTTTTTATCAGCGAGATTTACTACCTGAATAGTTACGAAATTGTTTGAGGAGAGGGTAATTTTCGGACTTACCCTTGGCTATCGATCACCACCCGCAGCAGGTTTTTGATTCGTTCATGCTCCGCTTCGGCATAGGGAATTTTCTCCGGGCACGACCAGACCACACCCGGCCAGGCGATGTCCTGGCTGTTGCGTCCGACAATGTGGATGTGCAATTGCCTGACCTGGTTGCCGATCGCCGCGACGTTGACTTTTTCCGCGTGCATGGCGTGTTCCATCCAATGGGAAAAGACCCTGATGCTGTCGCTGACTGCCGTATATTGCGCGTCGGACAAATGATGCAGTTCGGTGATTTCCGGCGGCACCATCGGCACCAGCAGCAGCCAGGGGAAGTGCGCCTGGTTTTTCAGCAACACGCGGCAGATGCCGTGACAACCGATGTCGGCGGAGCCGGAGGCGAGGCGTTCATTCAGCAAAAATCCGTCGTTCATGGGATGCCGGATAATTGATGATTGCCGGGAAAATGCAATGCGATATGCTTGGCGGGTGCCCTTGAATCCTGTCGATGCCATTCGCGCTCTCTGCCCGGGAAGGAAGAAATTCCTCGTCGGTGTTTCGGGCGGGGCCGACTCCGTGGCGCTGTTGCATCTTTTGCGCGATGCCGGCTTTGCGAAACTGGTCGTTTGTCATCTGAACCACCAGTTGCGGGGCAGGGAGTCCGACGCGGATGAAAATTTTGTTAGAAAACTCAGCGCCCGCTTGTCGCTGCCCTTTCATTCCAGCCGCGTTGATGTCGCCACCCTCGCCCGCAGCGAGGGATTGTCGATCGAAACCGCAGCACGCCATGCCAGGCATCGCTTCTTCGCGGCTTGCGCCAAAAGCGAACGCTGCCCGCGCCTCATTCTTGCGCATCACGCCGAGGATCAGGCGGAGACACTGCTCTGGAACCTGCTGCGCGGCTCGCATGGCTTGAAAGGCATGCGCTCCATGCAGGAATTGGAAATCGATGGCCGCAGGCTCGTTCTGTATCGGCCCCTGTTGGAGATCCGGCGCGAACAATTGCGCGACTATCTGCATGAACATTCGATCACCTGGCGCGAGGATGTTTCCAATGTCGAGCCATTCGCCGTGCGCAACCGCCTGCGCCACGAGGCATTGCCGCTGCTGGCCGACATCGCCCGACGCGATGTGGTGCCGATCCTCAACCGGCAGATTGATTCACAGGTTGCTGTCGACGAGTTGCGCGAATGGATTGTCGGAACATGCCAGGCCTTCGACCCGCAGGGGAGGATTCACGTCGCCGCGCTCAGGAAATTTCCCCCCGCAGTGCAGACGCTGGTTTTCCGTCATTATCTGGTCGGACAGGGAGTCGAAGGAATCAGCCGCGAGGTGTTGCAGCGATGTCTTGTTTTGTTAGTCGATGAAAAGTCGTTCGCGGTGAACCTTCCGGGAGACCGGCAATTGCGGAGGCGTGCAGGCAGGATTTTTCTGCAAGGTGCGAAATGACATCATCCGCCGGGCGAACGACCCGGGCGGATGACTGTCACGTGCGATCTGATTGTGACTGTGTGGGAACGCAGGGCTCGGAATCTAACGCGAGAGGGGTTTGCGGGCTGAAACTACCACAGTTCAACGCATTGAGTTTTTCCGGTGTGGTTGCGTGCCCGGCGGCCACTTCCACCTGCGACTTCAATGGACTCCTTGCCCTTCCATGGAACAAGCAAGCCGCTTGCCAAGGACGAGGCCATTTTGGAATTGCCAGCAGAAGATGCATTCTGTTAAAAATCCAACAAAAAATCAGGATGAAAGAGCCGGCCTGAGACGCGAATTTCAATGGTAATAGGAGAACTTGAGAAATTGGACCGCTTGGAGGAATGAAAACACACCCGCAAAAAGCGCTCCGTAGTAATTCCATTGTTGGAAATTTTGCACTTTCAGTTTTGCCAGCCCAACCAGAAGCTCTGGAATCACCAAGGCGACAGCGACGAACAATGTGATTACTGCCAGCAAATCAAGCTCGGGAAAACCACCATTGCGACGTTCCATAATGGTGGTGATTCCCCCGCAGAAACCGATCAACATGAGAAGCTTCAAAAAGATCCACAAAGCAACATGTTGCATTTTCCACTGATGGCGGTTTCAGGTTGTTAGCGAATAAAAGTTAGATATGCAGAGGCGGGGATTCATCTAGTCTGGTTTTAGAACAAACTGACTATGAGTGATAAATACCA
>Ga0209598_10003340_pt1 | contig 12165 bp, 9 predicted proteins | sample M_140807_EF_Meta_FD_187317 | JGI IMG/M metagenome (GOLD analysis project Ga0209598, IMG submission 187317) | Freshwater microbial communities from Lake Montjoie, Canada to study carbon cycling - M_140807_EF_MetaG (SPAdes) (version 2) | ecosystem: Environmental > Aquatic > Freshwater > Lake... | reverse complement strand
CAAAAAAATATGCCCCATCATCCAGAACAATAAGTTTGTCGGGAGGGTTTTCTAAAAAATATTTATATACTTCCTGCGCCCTTTTACGCTGATAAGGAGCATAAGCATCAAGGACAGAATAAGTATGATTAAAGAGATTTTTTTCAGGAATTTTAAGTTCTCCAACTAAATAATTTTTAACTTCCTTATTAGCAGTATAGGGAATGTCCAACCAATATAGATTTTCCGGGGCTAGTCCGAGTGCTAATAAGGCTTTAGCCTGTGGAACCTGATTGCCTAATTGATGCTGAATGAATAGCATTGTAACATCTTTCAAAGGCTGCCGGCCATTGTGAAATACATCAAGATATTTGTCCAGTAAAGGCATGCTTACTGGAATACTTTGGTCGTCGTTCCAATGTTTAAAGCTCATAATTGGGATTCAATTAAGTAAATATAAAGGAAGGAAGTAATGGAAATGTATTTTTAGGAGCAAAAAAAAGGGCTGCCCTATTTGACAGCCCTTTACTTTTTTATGAAAACTAATTATTTAGCTTTCTGAACGATTTCGAATGGAACTTCTACTTTCACTTCTTTATGAAGATTCAACAGGGCAATATAGCTACCCAGGTTTTTAATTTCTTCATTAAAGGTGATTCTTCTTCTGTCAATTTCAATCCCATGCTGAGATTTCAGAATATTTGACACTTGAAGAGGTGTTACATTTCCATGGATACGACCTTCGGTACCTGCAATTTGCTCAATCACCAAAGTAATGGCTTTAAGTCTTTCGGCAGTTCCGAGTGCTTCCGTTTTCAGTTTTTCCTGACGATGCGCTACCTGACGCAAATTTTCAGAAAGAACCTTACGGTTAGAATCTGTTGCAAGGACAGCGTATCCTTTAGGAAGTAGGAAATTTCTGGCATAGCCGTCGCGTACCTTTACAATCTGGTCTTTTTCACCCAGATTTTTCATGTCTTGTTTTAAGATAATTTCCATTGGAGTATTATTTTAAACCATCAGTTGTGAACGGAAGTAATGCAAGGTGACGCGCGCGTTTGATTGCCGTAGACAATTTGCGCTGGTATTTAAGGCTGGTTCCTGTAAGACGACGAGGAAGAATTTTTCCCTGATCGTTTACGAATTTCAATAGAAACTTTGGATCCTTATAGTCAATATGCTTAATGCCGCTTTTTTTGAAACGACAATATTTTTTACGCATTTCCTGGTTCTGATTTTGAACCATGGAATTGGTATTTGATCTATAACCGCCTTGACTACCTTGGCGGGAGGTATTTACTGCTGCTGGTTCCATTATGAATTGATTTCGGGTGCGGTTACAGTTTCACTTCTTTGTCCAAAGCCTTGCTCACGTCTTTTGATATTGTAAGCAACGGCATGTTTGTCGAGTCTAACGGTAAGAAACCTGATGATACTCTCATCATAATGGTATTCCTGTTCCAGTTTTTGCACAAAAGGACCCGGGGCGGCAAATTCTATGTAAACATAGTATCCGCTGGTTTTCCTGTTAATGGGGTAAGCAAGCTTACGAAGACCCCAATATTCGGTATTTAATATTTCCGAATTGTGGTCCTTCATTAGCTTGAGAAATTTCTCAACCTCACCTTTATACCCTTCTTCAGAAAGGTCCGGACTAACGATAAAGGTGGTCTCGTACATGATTTTGTCCTGCATGGAGCGTACGTTTTTTAAAAGGAAAGCAAAGGTACGGATTTCTCCTGAATTAGCAAGTGCTTAATCATATGCCTTCTAAATGGTAAAAATGCCTATTTATGTGGAAAGGTACAGGATAAATGCCTTGAATTAAATGCCTAATTTTACAGTCCATAAGCACTTGGTCTTATGGTTTCCCCTAAATATATTTTTGTTACCGGCGGTGTAACTTCTTCACTTGGCAAAGGCATTGTTTCCGCTTCTTTAGCTAAATTACTTCAAGCCAGAGGATTAACTGTTACCATCCAGAAACTGGATCCTTATATTAATGTTGATCCAGGAACGCTCAATCCTTATGAACATGGGGAGTGTTATGTCACCAATGATGGTGCTGAAACAGATCTGGACCTTGGACATTATGAACGTTTTTTAAATGTTCCCACATCCCAAGCGAATAATGTGACAACGGGTAGAATTTATCAGTATGTCATAAATAAAGAAAGAGAAGGCGCCTATTTAGGCAAAACGGTTCAGGTCATTCCACATATTACAGATGAAATCAAACGTAGAATTCGTCTCTTAGGCGAAACCGGTGAATTTGAAATCATCATTACAGAAATCGGAGGAACTGTAGGCGATATAGAATCTTTGCCTTATATAGAGGCTGTTCGTCAGATGCGCTATGAATTAGGTCCCAGCCATTCTGTTGTTATTCATCTTACGCTTATCCCCTACCTTGCAGCTGCCGGAGAACTTAAAACCAAGCCTACTCAACACTCAGTTAAAATGTTGCTGGAGTCCGGAGTTCAACCAGATATATTAGTTTGCAGAACAGAATATAAACTATCCAAAGAAATAAGAGCGAAAATTGCATTATTTTGTAATATAAAACAGAATGAAGTAATAGAGTGTTTAGATGCACCTACGATTTATGATGTGCCTTTACTTATGCAAAAGGAAAGGTTAGACAAAGTAGTATTAAACCACTTTAAACTCACTACCAAACAAGAACCGAATCTTACGGAATGGATTGCCTTTCTGAATCGCTTGAAAAATCCTGTGGATGAAATTTCAATCGGTCTAATTGGAAAATATGTTGAACTGCCAGATGCTTATAAGTCCATACAAGAGGCCTTTGTTCATGCAGGAGCTGAAAATCAGTTAAAGGTAAAAGTACATTCCATTCATTCCGAAGACATTAATGAGGATAATGTTAAAAGACTGCTGAATCAATTGGACGGAATACTCGTAGCTCCTGGATTTGGAGAAAGAGGATTAGAAGGTAAGATCCTTGCTGTAAAATTTGCCCGTGAACAAAACATTCCCTTTTTCGGTATTTGTCTCGGCATGCAGATCGCAGTAATTGAGTTTGGACGTAATGTTCTGGGGCTCAAAGATTGCTATAGTACTGAAATGCGTAAAAATTGTAAAAACCCTGTTATTTCCATGATGGAAGAACAATTAAAGGTTAAACAATTGGGAGGAACCATGCGTTTAGGTTCCTATGTATGCGAGATCACCAAAGATACAAAAGCTTATAAAGCCTATAAAAAACACAGAATTGAGGAACGTCATCGCCATAGGTATGAGTTTAATAACAAATACAAAGAAAGTTACAACGAAAAAGGCATGCTTACAGTTGGTATAAATCCAGATAATAATTTGGTTGAAATGGTTGAATTGCAAAGTCATCCATTTTTTTTGGGATGTCAATTTCACCCGGAATTAAAAAGTACTGTTGAAGCACCACATCCTTTATTTGTTGCTTTTGTAAAAGAAAGTTATAAATATCGTCAGAATAAAAAAGAAATTAACAAGTAATTGAATTTATATAATTCTTTAAAATAATTCAGTAACAGAAATTCAAATCACTTGTTTTGTTAAGAACAAGTCTTACCCATTAATTCTGTTATTTTTGCACCAATTCCCCTGATGGATCGTAATACCGTTATAGGCCTGGTTTTAATTTCAGGCATTTTATTATCCTGGATGCTTTTTTTCCAGCCGGATAAGCCCCAGACACCAGAACAACCTGTTCAGAAATCTGAAATAAAGCAGGAGGCTGATGCAGTTCAGCCCACTGAACCAGATTTAACTGAGTTAAATCCAGCATTACCACAAGATTCATTACAGAATATTGCTTTGGTAAAGAAATTTGGAGCTTTTGCTCCTGTTGCTTCTGGAAAGAACAATGCAGTTAGAGTAAAAACTGACAATTTAGATGTTAAGTTTTCGGAAAAAGGCGGCACTATTGTTGGAGCCTATTTAAATAAGTATAAAACTTTTGATCACCTTCCCCTACCCCTCATACAGGAAGGTTTTAACAATGCATTCTTTTTTGAATTTGTTCATACGAATAAAAGGATAAGCACCAACGACTTATATTTTGTTCCATCCGATTCAGGGGAAATAATTGTTCCTGCAGGAAGTAAAAAGACTCTTAGTTTTAAAGCTGAGGTTAGTCCCGGAAAGTATATTGAACAAACCTATACTTTTGAAAATGGAACATTCGACATAGGATATGCAATTAACCTGGTTGGACTTGAGGATTTAATTAAAAACAATCACTATGAACTGAACTGGAATATTGAAGTTCCGAAAACAGAAAAAGCGTTAACCAATATGCGGAGCCAATCGGCGGTGTATTATAAAACTGGCGATGAAATTGAAAATCTGGACTTAAGTTCCAAAGACCCGGAAATAGAAAAAATAAAAACACCAATCGAATGGGTTTCATTTAAAAATCAATTTTTCTCTGCTATTCTTATTCCAGATACAGCATTCGACGGTGGCACGGTTAATCTTGCCACTCCAGAATCAGAGGCTTATAATAAAGCAATGGGTACTGTATGTGAAGTGGCCTATCGTCATGAGCCGAAACATAGTAGTTCTTATAAATTGTTTCTTGGTCCAAATAAATTTGATATTTTAAAATCTTACGGACAAGGGCTGGAGCACCAGATTAATTTAGGCTGGAGTTTTATTTCATGGATTAACAAATACATTGTACTCAATACTTTCCGTTTTCTTGAAGATAAAATAGGAAATTATGGAATTATCATCCTGATTCTTGCCCTTTTGATTCGACTCCTGATTTTACCTTTAGTATTCAAGAGTTATGTCTCTACCGCAAAAATGAGGATTGTAAATGATTCTCCGGAAGTAAAGGCTTTAGAAGAAAAATTCAAGGAAGAACCTACCAAACTTCAAACTGAAAAAATGACCTATTATAACTCAGTGGGTGTAAATCCATTGGGAGGTTGTTTGCCATTGTTGCTGCAAATGCCCATCATTTTTGCAATGTTCAGTTTCTTTCCGGCCTCAATAGAATTGCGACAACAACCCTTTTTATGGGCAGATGACTTGTCCAGCTATGATTCCATATTTGAACTACCTTTTTCCATACCATTTTATGGAAGCCATGTTTCCCTGTTTACCCTTTTAATGACTTTTTCTACTCTGGTTTTCACCTATATACAGCAGAAAAATCAGGGAACATCCAATCCGCAAATGGCATCTTTCAAATATGTGGCTTATTTTATGCCTGTAGTATTTATGGGTGTTTTGAATAATTATGCCTCTGGTTTGAGTTATTATTATTTTGTTGCAAACGTGCTATCAATTTCGCAATCTTATTTGATCAGATATTTTGTAAATGACAAAAAAATACTGGATCAGATTCATGAAGCAAAGAAAAAGAAAAAAACAGCTAAGAAATCCAGGTTACAAGGCTGGCTTGAAAAACAACAAAAAGCTCAGGAAGAATTAAAAAGAACGAGGTCAAGAAATAAATAAATATTATATTAGGGTTAAGAATATGAAAAGAACCACTTTATTTCTAACCCTTGCGCTTGCAACTATTCTTGTTTTTGAGAGTTGCAAAAGTAACAATACCTCTGTTTCGGGTACTATTTTCGACACTGAATCCCAGAGTTCAGTTGACTTTCTGGCGGTCACTACGGAAATAGACTTTATTCGATTTTTGTTACTCCAAAAACTGTCTAGAAATGACTCAAATGCCACACTACCTTTAGCACCATGCGCTGATGTTTTGTACATTGATGGGCCAGTATTTGATCGGTACGAATTCACTTTTTACACAAATTGTTCCTATTTTGATGGCAGAGACCGAAGAGGAACCATAGTAGCAGATATATATGGAGATATATTTTCGCCTGGAGGGTACTTTGAAATACGACCAAGAGATTATAAAGTCAATACAGCCTCTTTTGCAGGATTTAAAATCAGAACTCATTTCGCAGGAATGAATGGAATAAATCCCATTTTTATTGATACATTAAAGGATGCCGTTGTTAAACCCATTAAAGGAATAATTAATTTGGATTTATTTCAGTCAATAGAATGGGTAAATGGGTATTCAACTCCAGGAAATCAAGGAGATGACCTTTTTGCCATACAATTAGACAGCGGGCAATTAAAATCGAGAAATACATTACCAGCAAGTTGTTTTTCCAATCCAACTTCATTATATAGTTATTCTTGTCCTGTACCACAAATAGTAAATGGTGGTTATAGACTAAGAGTTAAGGAAAGTCCGACACGTAGAATAAGTTATGGAGATACTACAATGACCTGTGACGATATTGCCACACTGGAAATTGATTCTTATAAAAAAACTCTGTATCTAAAACGTTTAGAATAATCTGATTATTTACTCAGGATGGCTTTATCCGAGACACAACTCCTTGAAGAAAGAAACAATATAATTAAAGCTTATAAAAGCTTAGTTTCCAGTTGTATGGACTTCACTTCCAAGGAAGACCGGAAACTAATCAGAAAAGCATTTGATTATTCGATGGAAGCGCATAAAGATGCGAGGAGAAAGTCGGGTGAGCCTTATATCTTCCATCCTATTGCAGTTGCAAAAATTGTAGCTAAAGAAATTGGGCTAGGCACAACCTCAGTAATTTGTGCGTTATTACATGATGTGGTTGAGGATACCTTTGCTGAATTGGAGGATATTGAGCGAGAATTTGGAACAACAGCAGCAGTAATTATTGATGGTTTAACAAAGATATCCGGAGTATTTGAACCTGGAACTTCTGCTCAGGCAGAAAATTTCAGAAAAATGCTTTTAACATTGTCCAATGATATACGGGTAGTTTTAATAAAACTGGCTGATCGTTTGCATAATATGCGAACATTGGACTCAATGAAAAAAGAATCTCAGTTAAAGATTGCATCAGAAACTCAGTTTCTTTATGCACCATTAGCTCATCGGCTAGGATTGTATAATATAAAGTCGGAATTAGAAGATTTATCTTTAAAATATACTGAACCAAAAGTTTTCAAAGAAATATCACAAAAAATAAAAGAAGAGCAACACGATAGTCAAAAATACATTCAGAATTTTATTCGCTTGCTAAAAGAAGATCTTCAGGTATCAGGGCTAAAAGCAGAGATAAAAGGGAGGTTTAAATCGAACAGCTCTATTTACCGGAAGATGCGCACGCAAGGCATTCCACTCGAAGAAGTTTTTGATCTTTTCGCATTACGTATTATCATAGAAGATTCTCCTCATGATCAGGAAAAAATTAATTGCTGGAGGGTATTTTCAATAATAACTGAGAAGTTTAAACCCATGCCTCAAAGGCTACGTGATTGGATTACTTTTCCTAAGTCTAACGGCTATGAGTCCCTTCACACCACAGTTATGGGACCTCAGGGACGTTGGGTAGAAATCCAAATTAGAACACGTCGTATGGATGATCAAGCGGAAAAAGGGTATTCTGCTCATTGGAAATACAAAGACGGTAAAGACTTTCAGGATAAAGCATTTGAAGATTGGTTGCTTAAAATTCGTGAGCTTCTAGAAAATAAAAATATAAACGCAATCACATTCCTGAATGAATTTAAATCCAATTTATTTACAGAAGAAGTTTACGCTTTTACACCCAAGGGAGATTTAATAAAACTTCCAGTTCATTCTACTGTTCTGGATTTTGCCTACGAAATACACACCAATCTTGGTAATTCCTGCATTGGGGCAAAAGTAAATCACAAAGTAGTTCCCCTTTCCCACGAATTGCAAAATGGTGACCAAGTTGAAATTATTACTTCTTCTAAGATTAGTGTTAAACCCGAATGGATTGAATTTGCTAAAACATCAAAAGCAATAAATAAAATTAAAGAATCTTTAAAAGAAGAACGTAAAAATATTATTTTAAAGGGAAAAGAAGTTTTTGAATGGAAACTTTCCCATCTTGGAATTGACCAATCACATCCGGTGATTAAAACCATGCTTTCTACTTTTAAAATTTCTAATATCTCTGAATTTTACTACCGGCTTGGAAATCACAGATTACCAATAAAAGATCTTTTAGATTTCATTGAGAAAAATAAGGACAACTTAAAAAATCCTACTGCATTAAAAGAAGGGAATACTACCGTTAAAGATAGTAAAACTTTCGATAATTTTATAAGGGAGGCCAGAGGCATAGGTTCAGATATGTTAGTGGTTGGTGAAGATACTGACCTAATTGACCATACAATTGCGGAATGTTGCAGTCCAATACCTGGAGATAATATTATTGGAATTATAGAACCTGATCTAGGCATTATACTACACCGTACCAACTGTCCTAAAGCTATGGGTATGATGTCTTCCTTTGGAAACAGAATTATCAAAGCAAAATGGACTGAAAAAGATGATATTACCTTTCTATCTGCAATACGAATTACTGGCGAGGACAGGATTGGGATGATGAACAATTTAATTAAAGTAATTTCTATGAACATGAAAATTAATATCAGAAGCATTACCATAGACACTGAAGAAGGGATGTATGATGGAATTTTCAGGCTATTTGTCCATAATGCCGAAGAACTTGAAAAAGTACAAAATAATCTTAGGAAAGTTCCAGGAGTACTAACTGTTGGCAGGCTTGATTTAAATACCTCAAGCATTCAAGATTTCATGCAATAATTTGGTTAAATGGAACTAAAAAAAATTTCAGATATACTTTCAATAATCCGCTCAAATCCTAAAGAAATTTTATTCGGTTTTAAGAAAAAAGGGAAATGGCTAGGTGTCAGTTCTGAAACTTTTTTAGAAAAAACAGAACACACTGCTCAAGCTTTAATCAATTGCATTGGCAGCAATAATACAGTTTTACTTATTTCTGAGAATAGAGTTGAGTGGAACATTTTAGATTTTGCAGTTCAGCTAAGTAATAACATTTCAGTACCTGTATTCCCTTCTGCAAGTATTAATGATCTTAAGTATATTTTAGAACATAGCGAAAGTAAATTAGTATTTTTTTCCTCAACTCAGGTGTATCAAAAGCTTAAAGCACTCAAATGCACATTGCCACTCATTAATATAAATGCTGATATTTCCTATGAAGACGCAACACAGTTTGATGATTTCATTTTAGAGTTTTATCAAGGTGAAAGAAAATTACCCGAAATAAATGACATTTCAGAAAATGAGATATTTACAATTTTATATACAAGTGGAACAACAGGAATTCCTAAGGGAGTTCAGCTAAGTCATAATAACGTTGTTTCGAATGTAATAGCCTGCAGTAACCTTGCTCCTTTCACACCTAAATGGAAATCTCTAAGTTTTCTGCCATTGAATCATATTTTGGAACGTATGGTAAACTACCTTTTTCTTTCTCAAAATGTTACCATTTATTATGCAGAAAGTCTTGAAACTATTGCAGATAATCTAAAAGAAATCAAACCTCAAATTTTCGTTACAGTTCCTCGATTGCTGGAGAATGTATATCATAAACTTAATCAGAAATCAAATGAACTTCAGGTGATAAAAAAATGGATTTATAAAAGAGCATTTTCTGCTGCATCTAAATCTGGATCAATTAGCGTACTAGAAAAACCATTACATTATTTGTATAATAATCTGGTCTATTCAAAATGGAAAGAAGCTTTAGGTGGAAATATTGAATGTATCGTTTCAGGTGGAGCGCCATTAAATCCAAAAATCGCAAATACCTTTTCCAACGCTGGATTTAGAATTCTGGAAGGATATGGTCTAACAGAAACTTCTCCTGTTGTATCGGTAAGTCCGTTTACCAAATCTCAAATTATAAATGGAACAGTTGGTAAAATTATCCCGGGAACTACTGTTAAAATTGCTCCTGATGGAGAAATATTGGTTAAAGGTCCTGGGGTAATGGTTGGATATTTTAAAGATGAATATTCCACCAAGGAAACTTTTGATGATGAAGGCTGGTTTAAAACTGGAGATATTGGTCAATTCGATGCACAAGGGTATTTAAAAATTACTGATAGGAAAAAGGAAATTTTTAAGTTATCTTCAGGTAAATATATTTCTCCAGCTTTTATAGAATCATTGATTAAAGAATGTCCCGTTGTTGAAACCTGTATGGTTATTGGAGCAGGAAGAAAATTTCCATCAGCATTAATTACTGTTAAAAAGTCTATTGTAACCGAATTATTAGCAAAACAAGATTTTATAAAATCCGAAAAAGCAATAAGTGTTATTCAATTACATATTAGAGAAATCAATAAACAATTAGGTGTTTTTGAACAAATACGTAGACCAGAAGTTCTATTCGAAGAATGGAGTATTGAAGGCGGAGAAATCACACCTAAGCAAAGTCTGAAACGGTCCGATATTTCGAACCGATACGAGAAACTCATTCAGAAAATCTATTCTGAAGAAAAATAAAAAGCCCTTTCGGGCTTTGTTTTTAAGAGTTTATTTTTCTTAACCTATTGCATGCAATGCCATTCTGTTTCCTTCGGTATCAGCAAAAAAAGACATGAACCCTACATCTTCGCTAATATGTGTTTTAGGCATTAGGATTTTCCCTCCTGCTGGTTCAATACGATCAATAACCTCTTGGATAGATGGGTTCGCATTAAGATAAATAACAGATCCAGCCATAGAAGGTTGATGCATATCTCCCTGAACAAGTGCCCCAGAAACTTTACCATTTCCATTTTCAGCTGGGAAAAATCCCATTTTCATTCCCATCATTTCGGAAACTTCAATTTCGATTCCCAAAACTGTTTCGTAGAAAGTTTTAGCACGGTTCATATCTGCAACACAGATTTCAAACCAGTTTAATGCGTTAGTTGTTTTATCCATATTCGATTTATTTAATTCAAGATTAATTGATTTTTTATTTCTATCAAAATTGGTGAATTACTTAACAATAACTTAACATCTCCTACTCTTAGTAAACATTGTCCTACTCTTTTCATCTCCATTTACTGCTTTGCACCAGAACCTGTAAAATAAGAAATGAATTTAACCAAGGCAGGAACTGCAGCAGCTAATCCAGTTAAAATTGGAACAAGATTTCCATATTTATCCTGATTGGAATAAAAAATAAACCAAACCAAAGAAATAAATACAATAAGCAACGGCCCGCGGTAATCCATCCAAAGCGATGAGCCTTTGATCCCATTACTTACTTTTCTAATCTCAGCTTTATGAACATTTGATAAAATATATTGTCTAAACGTCTCGCTAAAGAGCATAAATATTCCATCCTTTTTAGTCACCAAACCTTTACGTTTTAAACCATACAAAACCATTAAATTAGTAGAATTAAAGATGTTATCCTCTGCAATATCATAAATAATTATTTTCTCTTCTGGATTCAAAGAATGCCATAAATCTCTGAAATAATGCACTGCCAAAAATTGAAGATTAATCATGTGCAATTCCTTATTACTTTGGCTCAGGTATTTCTCATAAAAATGATTTTCTGCTTTTACTTTACCGACATCATTTAAATCAAAATTCATACTAAAAGATTGTTCTATTCTTTTAAGGTAATAAGCAGAATTCAATTCATTTTCTATAAATATATTACTTTCTATGGGTTGTAAATTTAAATCTAAACGAAGGTAAACATTCACAAATTTTCCAAATAAAATCTTCCAGCGATCAAGATCTTTAAACATCTCCAAATTATTTTGGTCTGATTTGTCCAACTGCCCAATTTGCTCAAGAACACTCAAAAACTCAGTCGGATCCATGGAGGATAAGATAATCAACTTTTTTGCACCTGCCATTGATAATCTTTCGATCAGGTTTAGTTTGATTCTATTGGTAGTCAAATCCAAAAAATTGTACTCAAAATGAGAAATCAAAACAATTGAACCTGAATTAACATTAGTAAGTTTCGCTAATTTTTCAACCCAAAGTTCTTTTTCTTTTTTTAAGAATTCCTCACTATCATTTTTCTCATCAGGTAATTCTAATAAATCAATTTCAACCAATAAATTATTAGAATCTTTAAAAGACTTTGCGATAAGCTCTTTCACATAACCCTTTTTGTTACTTCCTGTTGGACCCTGGCAGAAAAGGTAATTTACATTTCCTTTTAGCAAGGCTTCAAACTCTTTTAAATTATCCCAGGGTTCTTCCTCAATTCTTGCTGCAAAGAGTTTATATATTGCACTAATGAATAATATTATTCCCCAAATAATAAATACCAAGAACAATAAAAAAAACACACAGATTTGCCAACTAATGTCCTGCTTCATATT
>Ga0209598_10003337_pt1 | contig 12167 bp, 9 predicted proteins | sample M_140807_EF_Meta_FD_187317 | JGI IMG/M metagenome (GOLD analysis project Ga0209598, IMG submission 187317) | Freshwater microbial communities from Lake Montjoie, Canada to study carbon cycling - M_140807_EF_MetaG (SPAdes) (version 2) | ecosystem: Environmental > Aquatic > Freshwater > Lake... | reverse complement strand
GGTAAGAGTGCCCTGGCCGATGTGCTGGAAGGCGATGGGCCCAAGACCATTCGCGCGCTCTGGGAATACATCCGACTGGGTTCCAAGATGCCCAAGCCAGAATAGTCCTCGCTCGATTGCTCCATCGACAGAGAAAACCCGGGCCAATAACGGCACCGGGGTAGAACCGAGCCATACCGAAGTTATCGCTGGTTTGGTCTGAAACCGGCAACGTGGGCTGTCTTCTTAAACTCGGCCCGGTTTCGAGGGTCTCTTCAGAACGCCCGATTCAAGACCTTACCCGTTGCTCCCTTCGGAGCTGAGATCGCGTTACCAGCGCACGCTCTCGAGGAACTTCAACGACTGGGGGATTTGCTCCACGCTGGAGGCCGATTCATCCTCGATGAAGTAGTGCTTCACACCAGACTTCTGGGCCGCCTTCAGGATCCTAGGCCAGTCCATTTGACCGGTGCCCAATGCCACGTCGTTGTTGGGATCGGTTCCGCCATTGTGGAAACCCGTTGGCACACCCTTCTTCAAGTCTTTCAAGTGCATCAACTCCCAGCGACCGGGATACTTGGCCAGCCAAGCAGCGGGATCCTCACCGGGATATTGGATCCAAAGGATGTCCATTTCGAAGGCCACGTAGCGCGAGTCGGTCTCCAGAATAAGAATGTCCATCGGCTTCCGGCCTGAACTATTCCGATGTTTGAATTCATAACCATGGCAGTGGTAGAAAACCTTGATGCCATGGGCTGCCAGCGCTTTACCGGCCTTGTTGAAATCAGCCGCCGCTTTGTGGGCTGCCTCGATGTCGAACTCGCCTTTGCCCTTAATCCAAGCCGCGCCGACATACCGGATCCCCAACTCCTGACATTCCTTGGCCACAGCCTCGGTGTCACCAGTGATGCGATCCATGGGGAAATGACCGGCGATGGGCTTTAAGCCTGCTTGCTCCAACATTTGGCGGAGTGCGGGATTCTTCAGGTTGTAGTTGCCGGCCAACTCGACCTCCTGAATGCCAAAACCTTTTACCGTTTCAATGCTCTGGGGAACGCTGCGGGTGAACTGGGCTCGGAGGCTGTAGAGCTGGATACCCACCGGACCCCGAAAATGGGAACCGGTACCGACGGCAGCGGTGTGAGTAGCGCAACCCGCGGTGACCCAGGCGACCACCAGTGAAATCCAGAGGAAGGGACGAAACACGCTCTTCATGACGGATCCGAGTCAACCTTATCGGATCCGTCTTGCGCAACCGGGGATTGCCGCTAGGGGCCTGTTTATCTTTCGCCCTCCGCCCATCTTCAGCTCATGCGCATCGGCATGATCACATACAGAAAGGGCTCGTTGGTCTTCAGAACGCCAGGACTGAGTTCATCGATGAGTTCGAAATAAACCTCGTCGGTATCCAACGCTTTCAGCGGATCCATCAAATAACCCGGGTTGAAAGCGATGGCGAAATCTTTGCCTTGGTACTTGATGGCCACCGTTTGACGGGCTTCACCCACTTCAGGGGCGTTGGCGGTGATGGCCAGCTGATTGCGGCTGAAGGTCAGCTTCACCGAATTCTGCTTATCGGTTGTCATGATCTCAGCCAGACGGAGCGACTTGAGAAATTCTTCCCGATTGAGCGGCACCCGTTCCAACGGCTCGGCAGGGATCACCTGACGATAGTTCGGATACACTCCATCTACCAACTTGGTCACTAAGATCGCTGAGACAGCGCCTTCGGTGGTTGGCTTCGTTGCGAACGAGGCCTGATTCTCAGTGAATTTGACCTCCACGTTCCCGCCACCCTGGAGCAACCGGGTCAATTCATTGATCGCTTTGGTGGGAAGGATAAAGTCGGCATGGTTGTCAGCTGAAATCTCGAATTCCTCTTCGCACAAGGCCAGTCGGCGGCCATCGGTGGCCACCAAGATCAGCTTGTTTTCCTTGAGGCTGATGTAAATGCCGTTGAGCACAAACCGGCTCTCGTCGGTTGAGACCGCAAAAACCGTTTTACGGAGCATCCCTTTGAGTTTGTCCTGAGGGATGATCACCGTGCGGTTCTGAGCAAAAACCGGCAACGGAGGGAATTCCTCGGCGGCCAAACCGTTGACCTTGAAGAATGCGCTTCCGGCTCGGATCGAGGCCACGGACTTCTCATCAACCTCGATTTCGATCTCCGTAGACATGAGCTCCCGGGTGATATCGACCAGCTTCTTCACTGGCAGAGTTGCCCGACCCGGCTGCTCCACGGTGGCGGCCACCGAACAGGTGATCGTCACATCTAAATCGGTGGCGGTCAGCGAGAGGCGCCCTTCGCCCGTCTCCAACAGGACATTGGACAAGATGGGCAGCGTGGATCGCGACCCGACAATGTTTTGTACGGCCTGAAGGCCAACGAGCAGCTGATCTTTGGCGATCGTTAGTTTCATGATCTGCTTACTATCAGTGGAGAGTCTTCAAAGAGAAAGTCCTTAGTAAGGACGGTGAACAAAGCGTACAACCGAAGCAAACCCCGTCAAACAGGGCTGAAAACAGAATTTCCGACGGTGAATTGTTTTGGGAACAACCCGAGCCAAAGGCTGTAACTGGGGTTGTTGGGCCTCTATCGGCATCCCCTTAGACCGTTGTTCCCAAAGTTCAGCGAAGAACTTTCTGTTCGCGAAGCTTGAACAGGAAGAGACCGGTCGTACCGTTTGTCCCGAATGGAAGAGATGGGTAGCGACGAAACCGCCAAAATCCGAGAATGGAGCTTGGAGGGCGGTAGTTTGGTCCGAACTGAAAAGTTTACTGACTTTCGAGCCGCGATGCTCTGGGTCAACCGGGTTGCCAATCTGGCTGAGCAACAGAACCACCATCCAGACATCGATATCCGTTGGAATCGGGTGACCTTGAGGCTGATGACGCATGAGACAGGTGGTTTGACCGATCGCGATTGGCTATGGATTCAGGCCGCCGAGTCTCAATTAGTCATTGATGGCCGTTGATCCATAAAACGAGGCTGGTGAAGGTCTTTTTAAAGACGACTAAAAGTCGTAAAATTAATCTTTGGTCAAAAAAAACCCTCGTTGCTTTGTCGAGACCGGATAGCCCGCCCGTTCCATCACCTGCAGCATGTCCTCCCAAACCTTCCGTTTTTCAGAAAGGGCCAAATTTCGAAGCAGGTACGCTGGATGATACGTTGGCATAAGGGGTATGCCGCGATAATTCTGCCAAGAGCCCCTTAGTTGGCTTATTCCTGCGGTTCCCTTACCCAAGAGTCCTTCGACGGCGCTGGCACCCAAAGCAACCACGACGCGGGGCTGAACCAAGTCAATTTGTCGATCAAGCCAAGGAATACACGTCGACACCTCGTCAGGCCTAGGTTTTCGATTGCCCGTCGAATCACCGGGGGTGTCCGGGCGACATTTGAGGAGGTTAGTTATAAAAACTGATTCCCGACCTAAGCCCATCGCCGTGAGAATTTTGGTGAGTAGTTCTCCGGCTGGAGTCGCAAAGGGTTTACCACAGAGATCCTCTTCAACCCCAGGAGCCTCGCCGACAAACAAGATCTTGGCATGGATGTCACCCTCGCCAAAGACAACCGACTGACGAGAGGCTGCTAGATGAGAGCAACGAGAACATGCGAGGACTTGGTATCGTAGCTCAGCCATGGCCGCTGCGCGGGCCTCCGGAGGCAACGGAGAGGGCAACGGCGCTGATACGAAAGAGATTTTAGAAATCGATGACGTAGGAGGAACAACCGCAACGGCCTTGGACCACCGCGACATCGCCGCCTCAGAACGGACAGCGGGAGTAACGACCGAAGACTGAGGAGACGCAGAAGCCAAATTCTCGGGAGGGATAGAAGCACTCTGAGAATCCTGAACGGAGGGTCTCACCGCTTTGACAACATCGCGCCGGGCCACGGAAGAACGAGGGATGAGGGATGGGCTAACGATGGAAAGGAGCGTGTCACGACGCACCGGGACCCAACCGACACCCTGAACTTTCAAGGTTTCTAGGTGGGCGATCGTAGCATCCAATAATTGCGAGTAAGCAGAAGACATCAGGTCTAGGCTCCACAGTCCAATCAATCGGTTCCTTTGCCAAGCGCCGTTGACCCGGATCCAGATGAAGTAATGCTCCTGCCAGACAAACTCACAATAGAAGCCCCATGATCACCTACGGTTTCAGGAAAACCAAAATCATCGCTACCCTTGGACCGGCCACCGATTCGCCAGAGATGCTGGAGCGGCTCATTCTCGCTGGGGCCAACGTTCTGAGGCTGAACATGAGTCACGCCAAACCAGAATGGGTGCGACGCGTGGTCCAAGACATTCGGCTCCTGTCCGAACGGCATAAGCGGGCGGTAGGAATTCTCTTGGATACCCAAGGGCCATCGATTCGGACGGGCGATGTCGCGGAAAAGATTCCATTGTCGGTAGGCGAGCATTTCACGTTCACGGTCCGCGGAAAAATCCCCACCCAAGGCAAGTGGACCAGCGTCGGCTACGATCAATTTGCCGAGGACGTGCATGCCGGCGACACGCTCATCGTGGACAACGGGGAAATGAAGATGCGGATTTTGTCGAAGACGGCAGACACCGTGGAATGTGAGGTGCTGACCGATGGAACCTTAGGCAGTCGTCGTCATATTAATTTGCCCGGGGTACACGTTTCGCTGCCGGCGCTGACAGAAAAGGACAAGGAGGACATCCAACTCGGACTTGAAGTGGGCGTCGACTACATCGCCTTGAGTTTTGTGCGCGAATCTCAGGACATCGAGTTACTGAGGGCCTTTCTGAAACAACACCCCTCCGCCCACCAACCGCAAATCGTTGCCAAGATAGAGCATCAGTTCGCGGTCAACCATTTCGATGCCATCGCCCGAGCAGCCGATGTGATCATGGTGGCCCGAGGAGACTTGGGAATAGAGTGCAACTATGAGGAGTTGCCGATCATCCAGCGGCGAATCGTCAAAACTTGTCAGCAACTGGGCCGACCGGTGATTGTGGCCACCCACATGCTGGAGAGCATGATCCAAAGTCCGACGCCCACCCGGGCCGAGATTACGGACGTGGCCAATGCGGTCTTTGAGCAGAGCGACGCCATCATGCTCAGTGGCGAGACCACCGTCGGAAAACATCCCCTGGGTTGCATCGAGGTCATGGACACGATCGCCCGACGCATCGAGCGCAGTGGAGGGACTAACTATCAGGAGAAAGCCGAGCTCACCTCTACGCGACAGAAGTTGGTACGGAGTGCCGTCGGACTCGCTGATGACATTAAAGCCAATGCAATTTTGGTGTTCACCAAACGGGGTCACATGGCTCGGTTTGCCTCCTGGATGCGGCCGCGCCATTCGGCTGTTTATGCGTTCACCGATCGATGGCCCACTGCCGATGGGTTGACCTTGCTCCGCGGAGTCATACCCCGGGTAGTGGCCTTCAATGCTCAAGATCCCGATCGAACCGTCGACGCCGCTGTCACCCAACTCATGAACGACGGATTGCTCCGACGAGGTGATACCGTTGTCGTAATCACCAACATGGCTTCCGGTGAGCGGATTGTGGATGGAGTGAAGATCCGTACGCTTGACTGAAGCGGGCCGTCGGAAGGGAATCCCGGATCTTGAGTTCTATAACCCCATCTTGGAGATCTTGGCTAATTCTTGCCCGGGCATCGAATTTGCCAACGGTGTGGTCCAATTGTCTAGCGGCAGGGGTCTTGGGAGGAGGACTTCAATTGGGCCGAATGGGCGTGGTGATGTTGTCGGCCAGTTTGATTTACATAGGAGGCATGGTCCTCAATGACGCCTTCGACGCGGACTTCGACCGACAGTTTCGTCGGGAGAGACCGATACCCTCTGGCGCGGTGTCCGAGCACCGGGTGTGGCAGGCGGGATGGTCTTTGATAGTCGCCGGCGTCATCGGGTTGGCAGTTCAGGGCTGGTGGACCGCGATGTTGTCGGCACTGCTGGCGGGGTCAGTCATACTTTACGATGCGATCCACAAGCGGGTGACGCTTTCTCCGGTGTTGATGGCAGCCTGCCGATTCTTTCTTTTTTTGACGGTAGCATCGGTCGGGGAACGCGGAGTGACTGGAGAAGTTTTGTGGGCAGCCTTGGCGCTGGCGGCGTGGATTGTAGGACTAAGCTACATCGCACGACGGGAAAGTCGGAGAGGTCCGATGGCCTACTGGCCGTTGGTATTTTTAGCGATTCCCGGAATTTTGGCCTGGTTGGTCCACGGAGATAACCTGGCCTTGGGCGTGATTTTGACCGGTCTTATGGCGCTGTCTTGGACTGTGTGGAGCCTGAGTCACACGGTGGCCAGGGCCCAACCTCACTACGGCCGGACTGTCTCCGGTCTTTTGGCCGGGATTTGTCTGGTGGACCAGCTCGCCGTAGCACCCGATCCCAGCGGGATGGCAGTCTATGCCGGTCTCTTTGTTCTCTCTCTCTTAGCGCAGCGTTTTATACCTGCGACCTGACGCGAGGATCTCACAACGGGCACTCCTCAACCGGTCGTGTTAAACAAGCAGGTAACGCGAGAGGTCAAGGGCGACCCCCTTGGGGAATTAAGGGTCGATCACTTTCCTTTTGGCGAGGACGCGGTCCGCGTCCATACTAGAGGCCGTTCGGGGAGCCGTTGATATCACGGCTGAGAGGGGGGCCGCAGCTCCCGACCCGTGGAACCTGATCCGGATCATGCCGGCGAAGGGATAACCCTTCTCCGCCCATGTCTGCCGGGAGGTTCCATCCGGAACATTCCTCACGGAATCACTGGGAACTGCTAATCTGACCGTTTCAAGTTCCAGAGACATTTCATCATGACCGCCGATCCCAAGACCGCTTTTGAACCGCATAGCCGGGAGCAGTTGCCAAACTCTAACCGCGTTTATGAGGTCGGCACTTTGCATCCAGCGATTCGAGTGCCGTTCCGGGAGATTAGCCAGAGCCCCACGCACTTGGTGAGCGGAGCCGAAGAGGTCAATCCGCCGGTTCGGGTGTATGACTGCTCGGGCCCTTGGGGAGACCCACAGTTCAATGGTACCTCCGAAGAAGGATTGCCACCGTTGAGGGCGTCTTGGATCCGAGGCCGTGGTGATGTGGAGGAATACGATGGGCGCGAAGTAAAGCCTCAGGACAATGGCTACCTCTCCGGAAAGCATGCCGAATACGCCAGCAAGGCAGAGAAGAACCGACTGGTGGAATTCCCCGGTTTGACAGCCAGCCGTCGCCGCACACTCCGGGCGAAGCCGGGCCAAGGAGTCACCCAGCTGGCCTATGCCCGAGCTGGAGTTATCACCCCGGAAATGGAGTTCATCGCCATCCGCGAGAACATGGGACGGGCCCAGTTGGCCGATTTATCGGGAGACCGAGCCCGCAATGAGTTGTCCAAGCAGCATGCTGGATCTAGTCAATTGCCGGACAGTCCGTATTCGCCATCGATTTTCCGTCGGTTCCCTCAACGGATACCGGCCGAGATCACCGCTGAATTCGTCCGGAGTGAAGTGGCCGCCGGGCGGGCTATCATCCCCTCAAATATCAATCACCCGGAGAACGAGCCGATGATCATCGGTCGGAATTTTTTGGTGAAGATCAATGCCAACATCGGCAACAGCGCGGTGGCCTCCAGCATCGAGGAAGAGGTCGAGAAAATGCGCTGGGCCACCAAGTGGGGAGCCGACACGGTGATGGATCTTTCGACGGGCAAGAACATCCACGCCACCCGGGAGTGGATCTTGCGGAACTCCCCGGTGCCCATCGGGACGGTTCCCATTTATCAGGCTTTGGAAAAGGTGGGCGGCAAGGCCGAGGATCTGACTTGGGAAGTTTATCGGGACACCCTCATCGAGCAGGCCGAACAAGGGGTCGACTATTTCACCGTTCACGCCGGGGTGCTCCTGCGATTCATCCCGATGACGGCCCGTCGCATGACCGGCATTGTCAGCCGAGGTGGCAGCATCTTGGCCAAGTGGTGCCTGGCACACCATCGCGAGAATTTCCTCTACACTCACTGGGACGAAATTTGTGAAATCATGGCCGCCTACGACGTCAGCTTCAGCATTGGCGACGGCCTGCGGCCGGGATCCATCGCTGATGCCAACGACGAGGCGCAGTTCGGAGAACTCCAGGTGCAAGGAGAACTCACGCAAAGAGCCTGGAACCATGGAGTGCAGGTGATGAACGAGGGCCCGGGTCACGTCCCCATGCACATGATCGAAGAGAACATGGCCAAGCAGTTAGAATGGTGCCAAGAGGCTCCGTTTTACACCCTCGGCCCGCTAACGACGGACATCGCTCCGGGTTATGATCACATCACCAGTGGCATTGGGGCTGCGATGATCGGTTGGTTTGGCTGCGCGATGCTCTGCTACGTGACCCCCAAGGAGCACCTGGGTTTGCCCAACAAGAAGGACGTGAAGGATGGGGTGATCACTTACAAGATTGCGGCCCATGCTGCGGACTTGGCCAAGGGTCATCCGGGCGCTCAAAATCGTGACAATGCTCTAAGTAAGGCACGCTTCGAGTTCCGCTGGCACGATCAGTTCAACTTGGGTCTCGATCCGATCACGGCCCGTGAATTCCACGACGAGACCCTGCCGCAGGAGGGCGCCAAGACCGCTCACTTCTGTTCCATGTGCGGCCCGCATTTCTGCTCCATGAAGATTACCGAGGACGTCCGCAAGTATGCGGCCGAACAAGGTCTTGCCGCCGAGGAGGCCATTAAGAAGGGCCTCGAAGAAAAATCTCGGGAGTTTGTTGAGCAGGGAGCCGAAGTTTACTCGAAGGCCTGAGCCGGAACCATTCGGCTAAGCCTGAACGATGGAGAAGGGAAAACCTGCCTACCTACCGAATCGTTCAGGCCAAGCTCGAGTCGATAGGAGCGGTTCCGTCTAAAAACACCGACGGAACGCCGTGAGGGTCCGGGGCTGAGTTCAAGCCTTGCGCACGAAGCAGGCTTTAAGACCGAGGGCGACCCCATCGATCTTGCAGGATATTTCGTGGTCTCCATCGACCAGACGGATGGGCTTGGATTTTGATCCGCCCTTAAGAACCCCTGAGGAACCGCGCAGGGGAAGATCCTTGATGAGGATTACACAGTCGCCGTCGTTGAGAACGGTGCCATGAGCATCCTTCACAACTCGGGGTGCGTCAGGAGCCTCGGCCTCCGTTGCGCGCTCCCACTCATGCCCGCAAGTGAGGCACTCCCATTTCTCAGGGTGTTCCATCACATCAGTCATCTCACACATCGCGCAGGCAAGTTTACTCATGAACCCAACAAGCTATCTGGGCCGAGGTGCGGATGGAAACCGAAACAGGGTTTCAAAAGGTGACAGTCCACTCCACCCAAGCATAGAGGGTGTCGCCATTCGAATTAGCATTCGGGGCATTTTGGAGGAAGGAGCCCTTGAAAAGAGTGGCCACACCGGTATCGAGGCGACAGTTGCCCGGAAGAATGTCCCAGCGGATCCGAGCTTCCATTTGTTGCCCTACATACGACCCGGCAAGCCCGGAAGAATCCCGTACCCCAGCGGCAGTGAAGGCATCGAAGGGACTCTCCAACCAGATCCAGCGGTGGCTGAGAGTTGTTTCCAGAGTTTTGGTGGGTCGGATGGAAGCCCGAATTTCCGGTGATCGTAAGTTAGCTCGGGCAATGGCGCCGTAGAGGCCAGTGGGACCCAATTCAAAGCGGCGTGCTCCGAAGAGCGTGTCGAAGCGCTGATTCTGCCCATCATTGGGGTTGCGATCGCCGCTGGCTTGGTCGATGCGAAAACCCAGTCGAGGCGTACCGCGGGCCTCCCACGTATACCCGGCTCCGCTTTGGAGTAGCCAGGCGGTGTGGTCAAGATCGGAGGATAGGCCGGTTCCCGATCGCGAAGAGCCTCGTTGCAGGGAAGCCTCGGCCTCGAAATCCCATTGGCCGGGTTTGGCATTGCGGAAGAAACGACTTCCGGTTGTGTGCAATCGTCGATGGCGACGCGAGGGGTCGGCATCTTCAAAAAGGCCTAACCAGTAGGCTTCAACCCGGGCGTCCAACCCGAGGCGGCGCGAGGTCGCATACACGCCATAGAATTGTTGACCGAAACTTTGGGTGTCGGCGGTGATTTGGTTGTCGAGCAGGGAGGGAGCGTCTTCGGGAAGACGTTGTACCGGCAGGAAGGCAACGCTTCTAATGGAGGCATCGGAATCTCCGGTCCAGAGCCAATCGACACCGGTGAATGAATTGATGGTGTTGCGAAAAGCGTTGCGCGCCACCAGTCGCCGATTCCCCAAATCGAGGGTTTCGCGACCCACCTGGATTTGATGCTGGCCGCCGGAGAAGAGGGGTCCGGCATTCCACCGGACATGAGCCTGAAGCAAATCCACAGCATTGACCTGTGTCGTGTCGATAGCGCTGCCCGAATCGGAGAGGTACTGCCGAGAATCCAGGACTTCACCCAACAACCCCACCGGTTCGGTTTTGATTTGTCCGAGCAGGCTGGTTCGGAGTGCCAGCGCCTGGTCGCTGCCCGGACGCCCGGTTCGAAAATTGTTGCCGAGAGATTCGTACCGAAGCCGTTGTTCCAGGCCAACGTCCGCCCACCCAGGAAGATCGAGGGCCGATCGAAGACGCCAGGGACCCTCAGCGGCTAGGGCTGAGAACCCCGCCAACATCAGACAAAGGCATCGGAAACCCGATGGGCAAAAGTTCAAGGTAATCATGAAACCCGCCTCGGATAAAAAAGACTGAACGACCATTGGAGAAGCCTTATCCGGAGCGCCGTTGGAATTAAACGCTCGACGGCATCGAAGCGGGGCGTAATACCCGAGATAAGCCGTCGCGCTGCCGGAACGGTTCGATCCACCATGACTTTGAAAATGCCGAAATCCAGCGTCGTCGCAGTCGCTGTTGCGACTCTGTTCTCAACCTCCCTGACGGGACAGTCCTTGTTCAAAGACTCGTTCGAGTCGAACACTTCGGCCGACTATGATGTGAGGGTGGGTTATTACGCCGGGACCTCGACCAACGACTACACTCTGGATTGGTCTTACGACTACAGTGCTCTGACGTTCAACCGATTCGCATCCCAGACGGCAACGCCCGAAAATTTGCCGGTTCCGACCGCGCCCAATTCTGCTGTGGGTGGGTCGAAGGGACTCAAGATCACGGTCAACAAGAACGACAACGAGCCGGGTCGCTTTGCCCTGAGTCTTTACCCGAAGACTACGAATTTTTCCGGGGACTATGTCCTCAAGTTCGATGCCTTCTTGAATCATGCAGCCTTTGCAGACAGCGGAGTCGGAACCTCTGAGTTCCTCACGTTTGGTCTGAACCACTCCGGAGATTTGGTGAACTGGGGCGTGCTGTCGGGTGCAGAACAGCGAGAGGATTTTGTGACCGAGGCCTTGGGTGGGACCGGCAGCGATGGCCTCTGGTTTGGGGTTGTCGGAGACGATGGTGCAGCGCGGGGTCTTCAAAGCTGGGAAGGACAGGCCGGACAAGCCAGCCGTTACCTCGACGGCGAAGCGGCGGGTGTTCCCGATCGCGACGGCAACGGTAACCCAGATGACGATGGCAATGAGCCTTATCTGCGAACCCAGTTTCCGTCACCGCGGTTCGAGGCCCCAGGTGTTCTCGGCAAGCGGTGGGTTCAGGTGGAAGTGAGCCAGATCGGTGATGTGGTCACCTGGAAGATCGACGGGCGGATCATCAGCCGCCGCATCAATACGAGTCCCTGGAAATCAGGGCGAGTGATGGTGGGCTACATGGATCCCTTCGCAGGCGTGGCCGAGGTGAAGGGGGAAAGTTGGCTGCTCATCGACAATGTGCGCGTTGAAACGGTGCGCACCGTGGTGGTTAACACGGCCGACAACGCATCTGCGGCCGGTGATGGAAAGACCTCCCTGGCGGAGGCGCTCAAAGACGTTCGCTCCAACGACCGCATCACCTTCAACATCCCGGGGGCTGGGCCGCATTATCTGGTCACACCGACTGCAGGCTATTCGATGGTCCAGGCCGATAATGTTTTGATCGACGGTTTCAGTCAGCCCGGAGCCATCGCCAACACCAATGTCCTTCAGGGCTCCGACACAGCCCAACTGCGGATCGTTCTCGATTCACGGGCTGGGGGTCGCTTTACACTCACCGACTACGGAGACCATGGGTTCGGGGATAGCGAGAGCGCGATCTTGCCGATTCTTAATTCTCGCAACTTCACCCTGCGTGGTG
>Ga0209598_10003322_pt1 | contig 12207 bp, 13 predicted proteins | sample M_140807_EF_Meta_FD_187317 | JGI IMG/M metagenome (GOLD analysis project Ga0209598, IMG submission 187317) | Freshwater microbial communities from Lake Montjoie, Canada to study carbon cycling - M_140807_EF_MetaG (SPAdes) (version 2) | ecosystem: Environmental > Aquatic > Freshwater > Lake... | reverse complement strand
GCAGCGATGTCGTGGTGGTTTTGCCGTGCGTCCCGGTGACGACGAGATTATGCCGTCCGCGCAGGAAGAAGATTTTCAGCGCCTCGGGCAGCGAGTAGTAGAGCAGCTTGCGGTTGAGGATGGCCTCCACCTCGGGATTACCGCGAGTCATGGCATTGCCGATGACCACGAAGTCCGCGTCGGACGGGATGTTTTCCGGACGGAACCCTTTGGCGATCGAGATGCCTTTGCTTTCGAGGAAAGTCGACATGGGCGGGTAGACATTGTCATCCGAGCCGGTGACCTCGACCCCGCGATCGCGCAATGCCGCGGCGAGCGAACCCATGGCGGTGCCGCAGATGCCGGTGAAATGGACTTTGCGCAGATTGTGTGCGGTGCTCATCAATAGACGTCCTTGCGGTAGCGTTTGCTTTTCTTCATCTCCTCGACGTAAGCCGCGGCCTCGCCCTCCGATTTGCCGCCGGCCTGTTCGATGACGCGATGCAGCGCCCGGTCGACATCCTTGGCCATACGGGAGGCGTCGCCGCAAACATAGAACGAAGCGCCCTCCTCGAGCCATTTCCACAGCTCGCCGGCGTTTTCCAGCATGCGGTGTTGCACGTAAACTTTCTCCGCCTGGTCACGCGAGAAGGCAGTGTCGAGCCGCTGCAGCACGCCTTTCTTGTGCCAATTCGTGATTTCTTCCTCGTAAAGGAAATCGGTCGCGCGGTTGCGGTCGCCGAAGAAAAGCCACACCTTGCCCGTCGCGCCGGTCGCTTCACGCTCCTGCAAGAAAGCGCGGAACGGCGCGATGCCCGTGCCGGGTCCGACCATAATCAGTGGGAGACCTGCGTCTTCCGGCGGACGGAAATGCTTGGCCGAATGGATGAAGACGGGAAACAGCCGATCATCCACGCGGTCGGCGAGATAGGTCGAGGCCACACCCTGCCTTTGGCGTCCGTGCAGATCGTAGCGCACCACGGCCACGGTGAGATGCACGGATTCGGGATGAACCTTGGGCGAGGATGCGATGGAGTAAAGCCGCGGCTGCAGTTTGCGCAGAGCTTTGGCCAACTCCTCCGCGGTGAATTTGGCCCCGGGAAACATTTCCAGAATATCGACAACCTCGCGCCCGTCGACCCAGTCATCCATCACCGACTTGGCCTCGGGGTCGATCAGCTCGGACAAACGGAAAGCTGTGGATGGATCCTTGTCCAAGATGGCGGCCAGCAACTGACGCGACGGCTCACGCAGGGTCACATTGCGCGAAAGAACCTCACGCAGGGTCGTGCCTGCGCTCTCCACTTTGACATCGCCGGACAAACCAGCTGCAGTGAGCACGGCGTCGACCTGCGCGGGGTCGTTGCTCGGGAAAACTCCCAGCGAATCCCCTGCTTCGTAGGCCAGCCCTGAGCCCTCGAGCGAGACCTCGAAGTGCATCGTCTCTTTGCCCGAACCACCGCGGGTGAGCGGCACGATCTTGCCCAGGCGCGCGGGGAAAGGATTTTTCCGCGAGTAAACTGAGCCTGCATCCGACATGGACACTGAATATGGCTGTGGCACGGGGCTAATGCACGCCTCAAACGGATTGTCCCAGCAACCGCACCACCACGCTTTCCTCGGTCACGATGCCGAGGAATTCCCCGCTCTGCCCGTCGCGAACCTCGGCCACCGGTGTCCGGGCAGAGCGTAATTTGGTCAGAACCTTCCATCCAGGCAGATCACTGGCCAGCGATATCAACGGGCGCGCGAAAGATTGGGCCCGCGCGCCCGATGCGCCGGAAAGGGCGGCCTCGCCGCAGGACATCGCGCCGAGCGGAATTCCGTCCGCACCGACAACGAGCATGTGACGGGCGTCGGCCAATTTGCGATCGGCGAGCAATTCGTCCAGGGTGCGTTCTGCAGCCGCATGCGGAAAATTCGCGACGGGCCGCGCGAGCCCGCCCGCGGTGAGTCCGCGAAAATCGAGAACACTGCGCAACATGCCGAGTTCAAGCGGGGAAACTTCGGGGGCATTTTCCGCGGCCGCGACAAGTTCCTCCACCGCAGGCGGACGCGAGAGAGGTTCGGGCTTCACACGGCAGAAGAGCGCCGCCGCCGGGCGCGCAAGCAGCAGCCAGAAAGACCCCGCGAGCGAAACCATCCACCACAGGGTGCTGAGCACCTTGAAGGGCAGGCGGCGGAAGACTTGGCGCGCGAGCAGTTGCACGAGGAGCGCATAAAGCGGGACAAAAACGAGAGGCGCGGTCCAGACAGGCGCGCCGAGGGTGGAAAATTCGCGCGCGAGCAGAACGAAAGCGGCGGCCGCGGCGAGGCGGCTGGTCCACATCATGACAAGATCCGCCTGCGGCGACGATGCGTCCCAGGCAAGCATCTGCCGGGCACGACCTTCGTTTTTGGCCGCGCGATGCTGAAGGCGAACACGATCGAGAGCGACCCAAGCGGCCTCGAGCCCGCTGAAGAGGAAGGACAGAATGAGCAGCGCTGTTATCGCGGCGAAGATCATGCTGCTCCTCCCCTTGCTGAGACTCTCTGCAGCACGACCTCACGCACGCGGCGCTGGGTGATCGAGCGCACGGTGACTTTCCATGGACCGAGCCGCATGGACTCGCCCTGCCGCGGCAGTTTGCCCAGCGTGTTGATCACGTAGCCGCCGATGGTTTCGATGCCCTCACGCGATGCGTCGAAACCGACATATTCGCTCAAGTCCGTCAGGTGCGCCGTGCCGTTGGCCAGAATACGGCCGTCGCCCAGCTGTTCGATGTAGAGTTGCTTCTCCGCGCGAGGGGCCGCAGCACCGAGAAGCTCCTCGAGAAAATCGTCGAGCGTGACGACACCTTCCACGCCGCCGAACTCATCAAGCACAACGGCGAGCGGTTGGCGGTGTTTGAAGAACGCAGCGAGCAATTGGCTGGCCTCCATGGTTTCCGGCACGAAGGAGGGCGGCAAAAGCGCCTCGGTGAAGTGCATGCCCTCCGGCAACCGGTTCAAGGCGCGCGTGTCGAGCAACCCGACCACCTCGTCGGGCGTCTCGCCGATCACCGGCGCGCGCAGGAACTGCTTCTTCATGAGCAGCGCACGCACTTCATCATTGGACATCCGATCCTCGACGAAGGTGACGTCGACGCGCGGCGCCATGTAGGGCCGCACGGACTGGCGGCTGAGTTGCATCACCTTGGCGAGAACTTCCGCCTCCTGCAACGCGAGCTCGCCGCTCTCCTCGCGCATCCATACGAGCGTCTCCACCTCTTCGGCACTGAGGGGCGGACGCGGCTCGGTGGACCACGGGAAAAGCTTGGCGGAAACGGAAGCAACCACGGGTTGCACCCGGTCGAAAAACGGACCGAAAAAGCGCAGGATGATTCCGCCTGCACGCAAAAGCGGAAATTCCCAGACACGCGGACGGCGCGCGGTGACGACTTGGGGAACAGTCTCGATCAGGACAAGCGAACCGATCAATGCGCCGGCCACGCCCCACACGGGCAGGCCCGCTTGGGCAGCGAGCCCGACGCTGGCGAGCCAAAGAAACCACCAGCCGAGAGCGCGAAACGCACCGCCCGCCACCATGAGAAGCGTGAAGAGGCAGTCGCGCGGGTGAGCGAAGTCAGCCGCGAGCTTCTGCAGGCGCGGCAAGCGCGGCCACTGGTTCATGCGCGTGCGCGGCGTCTGCCAGAGCACGGCCTCCAATGCGGAGACGAATGCGGCGGATCCGACCAAGAGAAGGCCCGCAGCCAGCCAGATCACCCAAGGGACTTCCATGAAAAGACCGGAGTCTAGCGGCGCGCACGGCGCGCGCCAGCACGATGCGCAGGCGCTACTGCCTGCTGCGGGGCTCCACGACCGCGCGCTTCGGCGGTTTCCCCCACAGGATCAAAGAGGGTGTGTCGCGCAGGCTTTCGCTGAGCATACGGAAGTTCTCCGCCGTGGACTCGAAGTCGTTGAGGATACCGCCCACCGCCCTCTCGTTGAGCAGCGGGCTTTCCTCGAGCCGGTCGACCAATCCCTGCATCTCACCGGCCGCGGAGGTCACCGTCATCATCATTTTCCGGCCGTCCTCAGTCAGTTGGTCGAGCGGCAACTCCGCGACTTTTTTCCGCATTTCATCGACCAGCTTCTGAAGATTCGCGCTGGCCTCGGCGAGATTCATCTCATCGAGGTTGCTCTGCAATTTGGTCAGCGCGGTGTTGAAATTCTGCATCACGGTGTTCAGCTCCTTCAACGTGTCACCGACATCCAGCGAGCCGAAGGAATCCATGATGCGGTTGACCGAATCGAGCATGCTGGTCAACGTTCCGGGGGCGGAGGGAATGTAGTGCGTGCGCGGCGTCCACCAGATCGTGAGCGGCGGCGCGCGCTCCGGTTGCGGAACGTAGTTGAGTTCGGCGAAATTGAGGCCGGTGATCCCCTGCGGCTGCAGCATGACGCGCAGACCCTGCTTCACCGCGTCGCTGAGGATCTGCTCCGCGTCGCCCGTGAACATCCCGTGAAAAAGCTTTTTGTCCACCTCCATCTGGATGAAGACGTAGTCGTTGCGGCCGGGCCCGCCGGCCTCGGGACCGTATTCGTTGAAGACGAAGTCGATGCGGGAAATGCGGCCGATCTGCACGCCGCGGAATTTCACCGGCGAACCGATATCGACCCCCTGCACGGTGCCGTCCACGTAGGTCTCGAGGAAAACTTTCGGCCGCATCATGCGGTCGGCTCCGAGGTAAATGAGCGCGGCCGCAAGCAAAAGGAATGCCGCGATGACAAACATCCCGATTTTGAAGTAGTTGGGCTGTCCGATCATGGCATCAAGCGGCGGGGCGCTCCTTTCCATGGTGGAAGAAAGCCCGCACGTAGTCGTTGGTCGGCCGGTCGCGCAATTCCTTCGGATCACCCTCCGCGACGATCTCCCCGCCGTCCAGCATGATCACGCGGTCGCCGATGGCGAAGATGCTGGAGAGTTCATGGCTGGCAATGACAAAGGTGATACCAAGGTTCCGCGAGAGCGAGCGTATGAGTTCGTCGAGTTCCGCGGAGGTGACGGGGTCGAGGCCGGACGAAGGTTCATCGAGAAAAAGCAAAGCGGGGTCGAGCGCCATGGCTCGGGCCACGGCGGCGCGCTTCTGCATGCCGCCGCTGATCTCGGACGGAAGATACTCCGCGAATCCGCCCAGGCCGACTTGCTGCAGCTTCACGCGCGCGACGAGGGCGCGGGCCTCGGCCGGCAGGTGCGTCCATTCCTCGAGCGGCAGGCCCACATTGCCTTCGAGACTCATGGATCCGAAGAGCGCCCCGCCCTGATACATCACGCCGAACTTTCGCAGGATCTGTTCCCGCATGGCCCCGCGGGCACCGACGATGTCGTCGCCTCCGATGAACACTTCGCCCGACATCGCGGGATAGAGTCCGATCATGTTTTTGAGCAGTGTGCTTTTGCCGGACCCGGATCCGCCGAGGATCATGAAGATCTCGCCGCAACGCACGCGGAAGTTGATGTCGTGCAGCACCGCCTGGCCCGCGTAGCCCGCGGCCAGTCCCTGGACTTCGACGATATACTCCGCGTCCATCTCAGAAATCGATATTGTAGTAGACCACGGCAAAAATCGCATCCAACACCACAATGAGGAAGATGCTCGTGACCACCGATCGGGTGGTAGAGTCCCCCACTGCGGCCGGTCCGGCCCCGGTGCGCAATCCACGCAGGCACCCGACCCCGGCGACCACGGCGCCGAAGAAGAAAGATTTGATCAGTCCCGCGGCGATGTCCTGAAACTCGAGTGCACCCGACAACTGGTTCATCAGGGTGGCGAGCGGAAAGTCGATGAGCATCAAAACAACGAGTCCCCCGGCAATCCCCGCGGCCATGGAGTAAATGGTGAGCAGAGGCGTCACCGCGATACCGGCCAGCACCCGCGGGACGGCGAGGAACCGGACCGGATTCAACCCCATCGTGGTGAGCGCGGCCACTTCCTCGTTCACTTTCATCGTCCCGATTTCGGCGGCGAAGGCCGAACCTGTACGACCGGCCAAGACGATGGCTGTCATGATCGGGCCCAGTTCACGCGTGATGGCCAAAGCAACAAGATTGACCACGAAAATATCTACACCAAATTGCCGCATGGGCATGGCGGCCTGGAAGGCGATGATGACCCCGGTGAGAAAGCTGACCAGGCCCACGATAGGCAAAGCGTTGCTGCCCGCTTTCTCCACGATCTTCCACCACTCGCGAACGCGCAGACCGCGCGGATGGCGCGCGAGGGAGACGAGACCGGCGCCCACCTCGCCGACGAATTCCGTCTCGGCCCGCCAATCGCCGGCGCGCTCGGCCGCGACGTAACCGACATCCCCCACCCACCCGCCGTGCCCGCGCTCCGGCCCGGATACAGCGCGCAGTTTCTCGCGTTCGATGCCGTCGTACAGTTCGCGGAAACGCGCCGCAAGTCCCTCCACTCGCATGTGCGCACCATGGCGGGCGGCCGCTTCCTCCAGCGCGACAAAGAGCGCCAATCCCGCGCCACCACAATAGTCCACACCCGCGCATTCCACGCGGACATCGCGTGCGGCGGCGACAGCGCCCAGCGCCTCATCCCAACAAGCAGCCACCGTCCCATCGTCGAGCCGGCCGGACAAATGCAATACGATCCCGTTTTCGCCGCTCTCCACCCGCAGGACGGGTTGCGCTGCGCGATCCGCCATCATCAATGTCAATTTCGCACCGCCTTGAAGGCAGCGCGAGCAGTTTCACGACGAACGCGGCGCCGGCGGTCGGGCGGAAAGGGCGAGAAACGCGCCGAAAAGCAGCATTCCGCCTGCCACCATTTGCTCCACCTGGAAAGTCTCCCCGAAGATGAAAGAGGAAAGAACCGCGGTGCCGAGCGGACAAAGCAGCAGGCCCGACTGCGAAGGTGCGGCACCGAGATCACGAATGGCAACATAGAAGAGCCAGTGACCCACGCCGATGGAGAGAACACCCGAGAAGATGAGCACGAAATTTGTCCATGCATCCGCGCGCAGCACCGCGCCGAAATCACCCCAGGCAACCGTCGGCGGGACAAGCATTGCCACGGTGAAAAGCCCGATCGTCCATGAACCGAGCATCGGCCCGCCGCGCGCGGTGAATTTTTTGACGAGAATGCCGTAAACGGCCCACGAAGCCGCGGCACCGAAGGCCAGCACAAGGCCACGCGTGGACAAGGACGCTCCCGCGGGGTCCGGCGACCACACCAAACCGACCACACCGAGAAGGCCGAGCAACGTTCCCGCTTGGAACTTGATGCTTCTTGCGATCCAGCGCTCGTCGGCAAAAAACATGACGGCGAGCACCACCGTGAGGATGACGGAGGACCGGCCGAGAAGCGCGTAGATGCCGGGCCAGAGAAGGACCACCGCCATGGTTTGCAGCACCTGATGCGAAGCATTCGGGATGGCCGCCAAAACGCACCCGAACACCTCGTTGCGATCGAAAGCGCCCGAGCGGCGCGCGTAAGCCCACACAACGAAAGGCGTGATGGCGAGAAGGCCGGCTGCGTAGCGGTAAAAGTTCTGCGTCCAGGGATCGAACGTCTTGGCCAACCAGAATTGAAAAATGGCCGGCGTGGACCAGATGACCACGGCGGCGGCGAGGGCAATCCGCCCCCGCCAAACCCCGGAACGGTTCACTCTCCCGCGCCGCGCGGCGGACGGCCTTCGTCCACCTCAAGCAGATTGAACATGGTCTGCACATCGGTGCGCCCCGCCATGCCGAGTCCCTCGAGGCGCGACTTGAGGCGGTCGGAGTATTCGTCGTTCCATCCGCGCTTGCGCATGTATTCGTTCCACACGTGGATTTCCTGCGCGTCGGGCTTGCGTCCATGGTCGCAGCACCAGGCCAGCACCGCGGCATCATCGAGACCGGATTCCGTTTGGACAACCACATCGCCGTAATCGACATGGAGAAAATCGCAGAAGTTTTTGTCGAACCCCTTGCCCATGTTCGCATGGTATTCTTCGGGCAATTCCCCGCGCTGCTTCATGCGGATTTTGTCGAGCATGCGCGGCAGATAAAGGACATCGGACGCGCGATCGTAGGGACTGCAGGGGAGACGGGTATTCATGGCGCAAGGATGGCGGGCGGGCGCGACAAAGTCCATCGCCAGACGCCCGGGAAGGGCGCATGATGTTTCCTCGATGAAGAAAGGCGAAGAGATCGAACTCGAGATCACCGACGTGGCCTACGGCGGCGATGGTATCGCGCGCCACGACGGGCGTGTGATCTTTGTGCCGTTTGCCATCGCGGGTGAGCGCGTCCGCGCAGGAACCACCGACGTGCACCGTAGCTACGCCCGCGCGGAGATTCGCCAGATCATCACCCCCTCGCCCGACCGAGTCGCTCCACCGTGCCCGGTCTTCACCCGGTGCGGAGGCTGCGCCTACCAGCACATCGCTTACCCGAAGCAACTCGAGATCAAGACACATCAAGTCTCCGAGGCACTGCGCCGCATCGGAAAGATTACTGACCCGCCGGTCGAGAACGCGCGTCCCTCACCCAAAGACTACCACTACCGCAACCGTATCACCGTGCACGTGCAACCGCCGGAGATCGGTTTCCGCGGCACCGATCCGCGCCGGCTGATTGATGTGAAAGAATGTCTGCTGGCCGAAGACCGCGTGAATGCCGCGCTCTCGGTCCTGCGCGCCAAGAAGCGCCTGCGACCCGGCCCGGCCACCCTCCGCGCGAATCCGGAGCACACCGGATTCCGCCAAGTGAACGATGAAGCCGCCGAAGTTCTCGCCGCTGTCGTGGCGGAAATGGCGGGCTCCGGCGGTGTTCTCGTCGATGCCTATTGCGGTGCGGGTTTCTTCGCCAAGCGGCTGGTCGCGAGTTTCGATCGCATCATCGGGATCGACTGGGATGATCGCTCGACCGGTCAGGCGCGGACCAGTGCCGATGCTCGCGAGATTTATTTCACCGGCGACACAGCCACCCTGCTGCCCGAGATCCTCTCCGAGAACAAACCGCAGGTTGTCCTTCTCGATCCCCCTGCGCAGGGCATTGCGCAGGAAGTCATCGATGCGCTGCTTTCCGCGTCCGCGCCCCGGATCGTCTATGTCTCCTGCGATCCGGCCACGCTGGCGCGCGACATCGGAAAGCTGTCCGGGAACTACGCACTCAAGCGAGCCGTCCCCGTCGACATGTTCCCGCAGACCGCCTCGATTGAAACCGCCGCTTTGTTGGAGATAAGAAGCTGAGCCGACGTCGTGCCACAGCGGCATGACACACACCCGGAGAGGTTGGGAACAATCGGAAGTCACGGGGCAGGCGTGTCGTCATGAGAATAGAAACGGTGTTCTACTCTGTTTTTCTGATCCGCGCCGCAGGCAGGGGCGGATGAAGTTCCCGCGAGCGCGCCTCTGCTACCCCTACCCGATCTCGGCGAAGACGCCGCCGCCCATGAGACGCGGGCCTTCGTAGAGTGCGCAGATTTGTCCGGCGGCGAGAGCGCGCTGGGGTTCGGTGAAAACAACTTCGGCGGTGCCGTCGTCGCGTCTTGTGAATTCGATCGCGACACGCGGGGCGCGGTAGCGCGGACGCGCTTCGATGCGCGCTTCGGCCGGAAGTTCGGGACCGGCCGCGCTGAGATTCGTTAGTATCGCGCGACTGGCATACAGGCCCTCGGTGTCGGGACGATCGTAGCCGATGACGAGTTCGTTGGTCGGCAGGCGTTTGTCCACCACGACATACGCGGTCTCTGGCTCGGTGGAAGCGACGCGTATACCGCGGCGCTGTCCGAGCGTGTAGTTGTGCAGCCCTCGATGCTCGCCGAGCACGCGACCGGAGAGATCGACGATCGGACCGGGTTTTTCGGGGAGGTATTCTTTCAAGAAATCCTGCATGCGCACTTTGCCGATGAAGCAGATCCCCTGGCTGTCTTTTTTCTCCGCGGTGACGAGACCGGCGGCGGCGGCCTTGGCCCGCACTTCGCTTTTGAGCAATTCACCGACGGGAAAACATGCGCGCGCGATCTGCTCCGGGCGCAGCATGGCAAGGAAGTAGGATTGGTCTTTGCCCGGATCGGCGCTTTCGTAGATCGCTTTGGCGCGGCCCGGACCCGGCGCGGTGCGCGCATAGTGGCCCGTGCCGATGCCGTCGAATCCTTCGCGCAGCGCAAGATCAAGGAACACGCCGAACTTTATCTCGCGATTGCAATAGACGTCCGGATTCGGCGTGACGCCATCGGCGTAGCCCTTGAGCAAATAATCCACCACGCGCTCGCGGTAATCTTCGATGAGGTTGACCACACGGAACGGGATGCCGAGTTTTTCCGCCACCGCGCGCGCGTCGGCCACATCCTGCTCCCACGGGCATTGGCCGAGCGGATCCCACTCGGCCATCCAGTTTTTCATGTAAGCGCCTTCGATCTCATGGCCTTGCTCGCGGAGCAAAAGCGCACCGACGGAGCTATCCACCCCGCCGGACATGGCGACGAGAATACGAGCCATGACGCAATCAGCGCGCAGCACGCACCGCGGCGGCCACGGCTTTGACGCGTTCGAGGTCCACCGGCCCGGTCCAATGTCCGTCACGTTTCAGCGCGGAACCGACGATGACCGCATCGGCATGTTGCAGCATGGCCGCGGCGTTTTCCGCGGTGACGCCGGAGCCAACCACCACGGGCAGTTTCGTCGCGCCGCGCGCGGACGAGAGATCGGCGGTCGAGGTTTCGCGCCCGGTGGCTTCGCCCGTGACTATGACACCATCCGCGCCGAAAAATTCCGCCGCCTTGACCGTTTCGGCGAGGCTCACATCCGCGGTCATGGCATGCGCCGCATGTTTCTTTTTCACATCGGCCCACACGGCGATGTGTTCCGCGCCGATTTGTTTGCGGTAGCGCAGGAGCGGGCCGGCACACGCATCCATCCATCCCTCGTCGGCCACATGGCCGAAAACAAAGCCTTCCGCGCGAATGAAATCGAGTCCAGCCGCCAAAGCGATGGCGAGCGCGGCTTCGTTGGCTCCGGCCAGCACTTGAACACCGCAGGGTAGATCAGTGGCCTCGTTGATCGCGCGGCAAACCGCAGTCATGGACGCGACAATCTCGGGACCGACCTCGCGGCGCAGGTAAGGAATGTCGTGCATGTTCTCGACGAGGATGGCGTCGCACCCTCCCTCGGCCAGAGCCCAGACTTCCTGCACGGCGGCACGGACAAGTTCCTCGACCGATTGCGACGCCCGCGGTGTGCCGGGCAAGGCCCCGACATGGACCATGCCGATCAAGGCTTTGGGCGGAAGATTCATTTGACCCGAATCGGGACCTTATAGATGGCGTCCCAAGCGTTCATTTCTTCGAAAGTCTTGAACCTGAAGACTCCCTTCGGATGGGCCAATCGGATTTTCGGGGACAAACCAGGCACCAACCGAGTCGGACCGGCAACTTCCGAGCCGGTGCGGGCAGCGGACTTTTCCCCTTCCAGCGGCTGTCGATCCGGGCTGTCCATAGCCAGAGCCTATCTGTAGCAATCACCAGTTGCAACGGCGCCAGAACAGGCAGGAGTTGATTTGGTTTAACAGGCTTCCGTTTGAAAATTGAGCTCTCCGCATAATTAGCTGTGATTTGGCTCAAGCTGGGGAGAGGTCGAGTTTGCCGAGGAAGAAGAGGAAGCGCGTGCGGAGGTTTTCAAAGCAGGAGATGCCACGAGCGTTGGCTATAATGCGCGCGGTCTGAGAGTTGATGCCCTCGGAGGCGGCATTGGTGATGCGATGTTTGAGGTAGTTGAACAAACCCGGCAGGTGGCGGACGAATATCGCGGTAACTTTCTTCATCGGCGTCAGCCCGCTGCGGGTGGCTTGAGCAAGCCAGTCGTCGAAGAACTTCCGTGCTGAGCCTTCGTAGCAATACTGCCAAAAGCCCCCGAAGGTTTCTTTCAGCCGCCAGGCCCGGCTGGTGCGAAGGTTCAAGCGGTAGAGCTGGCGGAAAGAGGGCTGCAAGCGCAGGTCGGGAAAGTTGCGCAGCCAAAGGTATTTGCTGCCTTTGAGCGTCTGTCGGCCCCCATGGGAGGCCCGTCGGTTTCGCCGACGGGCTTCTTTTCAGTCACCACTTCCGATCAGCCTCCCGTTGGAGGCGATGACATCGCGATACCAGTAGGCGGAATCCTTTGGTGTGCGGACAAGCGTCTTGCCGTCCACATGCACGAGTCCAAAGCGATGCTTGTAGCCCTCGGCCCATTCGAAATTATCGAGGAAGGACCAATGGAAATAGCCGCGGA
>Ga0209598_10003320_pt1 | contig 12212 bp, 26 predicted proteins | sample M_140807_EF_Meta_FD_187317 | JGI IMG/M metagenome (GOLD analysis project Ga0209598, IMG submission 187317) | Freshwater microbial communities from Lake Montjoie, Canada to study carbon cycling - M_140807_EF_MetaG (SPAdes) (version 2) | ecosystem: Environmental > Aquatic > Freshwater > Lake... | reverse complement strand
ATCGAGGCCCATAACATCATTGCTAAATTAATCAGTGATCGTATTGAACAAGCAGATCTTGTGTGAGGGCAAGATTTTAGGTTTACGACATAAAGTAAAAAACTCCTGAAAGCTATTTACAATTTCGTGAATAGTTGATATACTTGATAAAACATCTCTTGAAAGGGGATAATCAAATGGCAACAAAGCGTGAATATCTAAAGCAGCAAGGCATTACAGTAGGTGTACGTGGTCGCTTCTCAGGCGCAGCCAAGGTAGCTCTAGCGGAAGCTGAAAAGAACGGCGTTAAGTTTACAGCAGAGACTCCAGCCAACAAAGCTAAGTAATCCAGGGACGGAGGTCGGGGCTTCGTTGGTCCTTGACCTCCTCTCTTATTTTTGGTATAATCGACAGTTAGGCGAAAGGCGGATATGAAAAAGACAGAAGAAATCAAAGTAGCAGAATCACTAGTTAATCTAATGGATGACCATTGGTTTAGTCCAACAATTTTTGGACATTATCTAGCAGAACAACCGCTATATACACTTGACCGTATTATGGAAATGATTGTATCAGTTATATCAGAACAAGCAAAGATGTATGAGTTCTATTCAAATAGAGGGACATCAACCGAAGGTCTGCTTCTAGCAAATGAATTGAACGAATGTATCAAGGCTTACCAAGAGTCTAATGAATTAAACAATCTTAGACTTCCTTCCCGTTCTTTTAAAGTTCCAAAGCGGGTGGAACCAGTAAGATCAAATATATTTGGGTGGAAAGAAGAGGAAGATCCATTCAATTAAGTATAGGCATACATACAATGAATAATAGAATGCCTGGTTAGATAGATAAACATATCTAGCCCAAATTATCCACAGGGTTATCCACATCCTGTGGATTTTTTGTATGTGTGGGCATGTGGGCCAAATTTTCTATTTACGACCATATGATCCAAACCCCTGAAGCTTCTAGAATGTGGGCAAATTTTTCTATTTACGAGGCCTTGACAAAAACCCCTGAAAATGCTACAGAATATGTCTAATTAGATATATAATCATTATAGAATGTCGACAAATCTGTAGAGAATATGGCAAAATAGATCAAAATTCCTCATGAAATCTATTGACAAATATGGATCAATATGCTGCTATATAGGGCTATTGACATTACGTTTAAGATGGGGTATGCTCAATTACATATGTATGTTTAACTATATATATCTATAGTATATGATATGTTATCTAGAGTATAAATTCTCCACAATACTCCACTTTGCTCCACTATATAAGCCTTCTAAGGGCTATTAGAGAGGAGATAAATGGGAGGGGGATATAGGAGTTAGCTAAATGCTCTACTTGCAGAGACTGCATTTACATGAGCGAAATAGCTCAATTACTCCATCTATGATAGCAATTGCTGATATGCCTAGCATTAGATAAATCCAATATATATACCAGATCCACATTATTTACAACTCATGCAGTAGTATGGAACACGTAGGTTATCTCTATGAATATACTCTGTTCGAGCACAACCAGCACATATGGATCTAACTATCTCAGAATCATCTTCTGGTCTATTAATCAATGGATCTTTTGTGTAATATATCTTAGTTATATACCATGTAATGGCTATTAGTAGTAGTTCTATCATTTTTCCCGCCTTTCAGCAATTATGAGTGCATCCACAATCGGGACACTCTTCCCCTCCAGCAGCTTTACAATCATCGCACCAGTCTGGTGGATTTTGCTTATATCCTGGTATTTTTTTTTCAGTCATCTATTCGGTCCAAATATTGGAGTTATTTTTGGATGAACATCGTCATCATCCGACCATTTGCCTGTGCTATACCCAGCTTGAGGATTTGGCATGTCATCGCCCATTGCACCACAGTTGTCGCATGTGACTTGACCATCAAGGTCTAGTTGATAGTCACATCCATATTTGGTACATAGGGTATCGCTCATTTACATCCACCTTGCTCTATAGAATCTAGTGTCTTCCACTATATTCTTTACCAATAAGCTTTCATCCTGTGATACTCTAGTTACAGTTGCAGTATTTACAGAAACACCGACTTTCCTAGCTTTTATCTTAGGGTTCTTACTTACTCTTAAAGGGATCTTTTCAGGCCATAAGCCTGCCGCCTTCATTTCTCTTTCCCATTTAGCAAGTTCCTTCTTATTTGGGAACTCATTCTTTTTCTTTGTCATATAGATATTATACTATATGAATATAATTCTAGTCAACTACTTTATTTCTTGGTATTAGCGTTTGTGGACCTTCTGTGCCAAATAGGGACTTCTTAATAGGTACGCAGTTAGGAACTCTCTTACCGTTCTTATCCTTCATTCCTACCTGCTTGTAGCCGCTCCAACAAGCCTTCTGTAGGTTGTCCCAGTTGTCTTCTTCTTCGTTATCAGATTCATATCCTTTTGATATCTCTTCATCTGAAGGTACATTAATATCAGTCATTATTCTGCTACATCTTCCTGTGGTTTTGATCTGTGAGGATCTGGGCAAGTGCATTCAGCACAGCAATTATTGTTTAGGTTTTCAGTCATTTGTTGGTTCTCCATTTCTATCTGTTTAGGTCTTTCTTTATTTTTCTTATAGCAAGATGAAGCCTAATATATCTAATAGGGTTCTTCAAGAATCTTATGGGTCTCTTCTTCTTTGTCATCATTCCCCAATTATATCATTAAATGTGTCAACGTAGTTGACTGAATAGTCTCTACCGCCGCCGAATTCACTATTACTGAAATCAAGTTGTAGTTCATTGTAATCTAATGTGTAGTATTTAATATATCTAACTTCATCTATAATTTTATGGCATAGGGCTGTATCTATCATTTGATCTGAATAGCTATTCGTAATAGGCTTTGCTGAGAAGTAAACCACGTAGTTTGTATCTGGATATATGGTTTTAATTAAAGCACCATTGGCCACAGCCTTCTTTACGTTGTCTGTTCTTTGGGCTCCAGGGCGCTTCTTATCGTCTTTACGGCCACCCTTGGCCTCAACATAAAGTGTTGTCATTTCTTGTCCAGATGCAACAAAATCGACCTCACAGCCTGTTCCAGGCATGTATACGTTCTTCTTAATAGAAGTAAAGCCACGCTCCTTGAGATCTTGTAGGACAAGGTCCTCAAATTCATCTCCTGAGCGTTTTGATTCAGATTGAAAATTCATCTCTACTTTTCCGCTTCACTAATTGCGATCTATATCGCATAATATCTTTCATATAAGATATCTATATTTTTCTGTATATCATTTATATCTTCTGCATACTTGCTTAAAATCATAGACTCTACATCCTCTTTTTCTTGACTTTTTGTCCTAGGAAAATTGCCAAGCTGTGGGTGGAATGCATAGTCGCCAAACTCACTCTTGTCTTTTTCTAGATTAGATAGTATTTCTTTTTTATTATATCTATTTATAATCTTTAGGTCATAATCTTTATAAAATCTAACTATCTTATCCACTGTATCGTTGTGATCCTGAGTAAAGCAATGAAAAGGTGCTATAAAAAACTGTGGCGAGTCTATCAAATACTTGATATATTCTTTGTATCTTGAAATGATTGTATCGATATTGCTTTCATGATCGTTATTGTCATTAAATAGTCTGTTATTGTGTACGTAATCCCTGAAAATCTTGGCTGATGTTATAGATGGCAAGGCATCCCTAACTGGTACTATAAATGGATTGGAGTCACTATAACCTCTCAAAACGTCTACTGTATGGGTTCTGAGGGACTTTAATTCAACATCCATTGACTCACCTACAGCATAAGATAAGAATACATTGCCAGACCTTTCAAGTCCGTCTAAATAGACTATCATTCCCTGTCCTTTCTAAATGCGTCACTTGAAGGAAATGGGACTTCTACTTTACCGCCGACGAACATTCTTATCTTTTCGCCAATCTTTGGGTCATCTAAGCTAACCTCTAAATAGTTATCTTTGCCCGCAAATAGGTCGTTGATCTTGTTTAAATGTTTATTTCTTATAAACATTAATTCTGAATCTGTTAAGTCTTTTATTATCTTCTTGCCTGTATTAGAATAGAAATTGCAATAAGCTTCTTCAAATATAAATGGATCATTGACATAATCTAATCTCTTAAGCATCCTTCTCATTGAAGCAACCCAATCAGATTCTGACCGTGTTATATTAATAAATTTTGCATCAGGGAATCTTTCATACAGCCTATCAAATATAAGGCAGGTTGGTATGTCTACGTGTACATCGGTCTCTGGCAGACTGTTGAAGTGTTCTTCAATACCGTCAGCATCCTCTTTAAATGATCCTACGGCTACCTTTTGGAATTCATAGAAGTGTGTTGTGGTAAATCCTTGCTGCGACATAAAATCATTAAAGGACTGTGTGCCATTCCTACCTAAACTTAAACAAAGAATCTTCATTTAATATTCTTTCTAGGCACAACTCTTTTAATCTCATAAAAACATTCAGGGCATTCTCCTACGTGAAGCCAGCTACCAGACTCTAGGACAACCATCTCCGTAAGTCTTCCATCTACGCTCTTATTACAAGGAACACAAAAAGCGTTTACGGTTATAGTCAATAGTTATCTGCTTCCATCAGCCATTGGTCTTCCCATAGCCCCATTAAAGATTTGTTTCCAATGTCATCGAAATAGTATCGCTTCTTAACTGGATTAAACGTCCATCCATACCAAGTGTCGCCTTCAGACCACGTTAGGTTAGTTGGTCCTTCTTTTTCATATTCCCATAGGGATCTATCTACAGATTGATATAACCTTACTTCATCAAAGATAGCGTGTCTCAATGAGTCCCACCTAAATATTCTGTTAACTAACCAATCAATCATTTTCAGGATCCTTTTCCCATGTAAGTTTACCGTCTTTATATACGGGCCAATAGCCCAATGGACGCCAGTCCATCTTCATGATTTTAGGCTCTTTCATATAATGATTATACTATATGGTTTTGGTGGCGTCAAGGGCCTGTGTTTCATGATATTGAAGATGAAAGTCTAATAAAAGGTGGGTTGTTGCACAAAAACATATGGGGCAGTGTGTAATCCACTGCGATTTATCTTCCCAGTATTTAGGCATCTACCAAAAAATAATGATTGATTATGTTTATTCTTGATCCGCTTTTAACTTCATTTACTCCATGATTTAGCAAGAACCCTGGAAACAGTATTGCATCTCCAGCTTTCATCTTAAAGGATTCACCTAGGTTTTCAAAAACTAATTCTCCACCATCATAATCATCTGTTATGAATATGTTAAATACTAATGCATTACCTGGGCCAGCGTTGGGGTCTGCGGGATCGTAAACATCTACATGCGGAGCTAACTTTGATCCAGCATTCATAATGTTTCCGTGCTGTCTATCAAATATAACTTTCTTGCCTTCAACTTCGTAGTTTTCTTTAAAATAAACTAATGCTTTTTTTAATAGATTTTCAATAGCATGATTTCTATCTACAAATTCCCAATCAGGAGAAAATCCCTGAAAGTTATGGAATGGGTGATATGTCGGATTGTTTTTTGCATAATTTACAATATGATCAATGTGATCTTGATCTAAAACTGACTCCCAAATTACATATTTGCCGTTAGTCATTAGAAGCCTACTGAAATTGTATACCTATCCCAAGAAGCAATCACATGCTCTGTAATCTTACTAGAAGCTGGCATTATGATCACTGTGTAGGGCTCTGGCTTAATCCATGCATCTATTTGATTGATATTTTCTGGATACTTAGGGTGTACTAACGGGTTGATTGATGTATCGTCTTTTGTTGAGAATGATATCTGTCCGCCAACGTAGTCATCGTTTAGATAAAACACAGCAACATATCCACTGCCAAGAGAATGGGTTCTTAGGTTATGACCCTTTTTATTTCTTTTAACAACTGTTGCGCTGACTGGATCATTTTCTTTTTCAATTGAATGAGATTCTTTATACTCTTTAATACAGTTATTAATTATTTTATCAAATTGTGGTAAGCTACCAGACTTAAAGACTCTTCTATCCGATATCTCATTATCTGGTATCCACATGTCTCCATGTGCATGCTCTATGCCCACTGGGTCTATCCATAAATCAAAAGTGTTTTCTAATGGCTCTAAGAGGCCACGTATTGACCATATACCAGCATTCAGTAGTGCTAGTCTTTGTTCTTCAAATGTATCTGTTATATCGTTGTAGTATGTAATATCATCAGTAATTTTATTTATGTTCATGTTCTTCTCTCATATTATGAAGCACCTGCGAATTCAAAGTGATCTTTGCATACGTCTACAACCTTAAATACTTCATTTACCTTCTCAGGCTTTAATGACATATATTCTGCATTCTTATTACAATAAAAACAGGGGGTCATTATTAACATAATGACTTACCTTAAAGGTTGATATTGTCTAGTGACTCAACTGATGCGTCAAATTGAATTTCTTCTACTACAGATAAGAATGTGCGTAACTTTGCTGAAATCTGAGGATCACCAAGTTCAATCTTAATATAATTTGGTTTACCTGCAAAGAAAGCAGTTACCTTCTGGTCGTGTGCAGTATAGATAGCTCTTAACTCTTCGTCTGTAAGGTCTTGACCTAAAATTTTGTTTGTATTGATATAGGTTTTGCACAATACCTCTTCAAACTGGTAAGCTGTGCTGTGTGAAGCCTTTGCCTGAAGTCCTTTAAATAGCTCAAGCCATGAATCTATGTCTCTATAGATGTAGATAAACTTTGTTTCATTATCAATTTCATATTCTTTTTCAAAGTTTAAGTTAGCTGGGAATCCAACATGTGCTTGGAAGTCAGCCTCATTGATTGTTCTGCAATAAGCATTTACTCCGTCTAATGTCTCTGGGAATGAGCCTAACTCTAGTACATTGTATGGGTAAAAAGTTTTTGTTGTAAATCCGCTTTCAACTAAAAAGTTTCTTAGTGGCTTATCTCCGCTAAGGTTAAATCCTAAAGTTCTTATTCTCATTATGCTGCCAACGCTTTCTCTATTGCATCTGTAATCTTTTTACGTGCAACTGAAGCTCTTGTAGAGCCAGTCTCGGTTAAGCCTCTTTCCATATTTTCCTGATTTTGGTCTAAAAGATCACCATTTCTAAAATATGCTACAAGCTTTCCATTTCTATCTACTAGGTACTTCTCAAAGTTTCCTGCCATAAAGCTACCATTATCTCGTGTAGACTTATTCTTTGAACCTTGGAATCCTAACCACTTATAAATAGCATGAGGTGTTACAACGCCATGCTTTCCTGGGAGACCTGGAATGATCTCTCCTGGGCCAGGGTTAGACTCAACTAACTCTGAAAACTTATATGTTACATTGTACTTTTCTGTTCCGAACTTACGTGCTCCCTTTGCATCTTCGCAGCCATATACGTGCTCTCCGTATGTTAGTCCTGCTCCGCAGTAGTCATTAGTTGGAACTGCTAAAACTTCAAATCCTTCGTTCTTATATTCTTGGTACAAATCTTCAATAACTCCGTATTGTGGTGCATTTCCGCATTCTCCTGTTACGTTAATGACAAGTGTTACCTTACCTTCAAATTCCTTTAGGAAGTTTTCTTCTCCGTCTGCAGACTTGAGGTCGATATCGTAGAAGTTTTCTGTTTTTGCAAGAAATGAATCTTGACAAATGCATAGTGTCTCAGGCGCATATGACTTGCACTCTGATGTGTGTAATGCTGGGTTCACGGTTGTATTCATAGATTAATTATAGCATGCCCTAGTTATTACGGGGCACCACCCTATCCTTTAGCCTTCTCCACCTACCATACTTTGTAGGAACATTTGACCCAATATACTCTTGCCCTGTCTCTAAATCTATAAGAAGCCATTTGCCTGGAGCTTTTGTATGTATAGTTAAATCTACAGCTTTAGAAAGCTCTTCTACCTCAGCACCTTGGTACATGCGTGGAAGAAAGGGATATTCATTATTTAAAAGTTTTCTCATAATTACCTAATGAGTCTATTATATCATTCCAGATGTCTTGAACATCTTCACAGCCAACTGATAATCTTATTAGGCTTTCAGATACTAGATGGCTTTCAAGGGGCCACCTTCTTCTTCTCTCCCATAATGACTCTACGCTTCCAAGGCTGGTGGCGTTAGCAATTAACTTTGATCTATTACAAATTTCTTCAGTCTCTTCTGGGGAAGCATTTACTTCAAATGAGATCATGGCCCCAAACCCAGGGTAATAAACTTTTGAAATTTTGCTGTGATTACTTATTAATTTAAATAATTCTTTTGCATTTGACTCCGCCTTTTTAAATCTTAGCGGGAAGGTTCTAATGCCCCTTAAGGCTAACCAAGCTTCAAATGGCTGAGGTATTGTTCCATTTATTTTTCTTGAAAACTCCACAGCATCATACAAGGAATTGTTGTTAAAAGAAATAGATCCCATAAGCACATCGCTGTGCCCAGCAAGGTATTTAGTTATTGAATTCATTGACATATCTGCACCAAGATCTAATGGTTTTTGATTCATTGGGGTTGCAAATGTATTGTCTACACCCACTATTATGCCTGTTTTGTTACAAGATCTAATTAATCTATTAAGGTCTGCAACCTCAAGCCTAGGATTTGTTGGTGACTCAAGCCACAACATATATGCACCTTCTAAGTTTGCTAAAACCTCTCCTGTGTTTGTTATATCTACAAATCTTGCAATAATCTTTCCTTCATTATGCATTTTTTCCATTGTTGCATTAACTCCAGCGTAGCCTTGATTTGAAGCAACAACAATAGATCCTACAGGTATATTTGAAAACAATGAGCTTATTGCTGACATGCCAGATGCAAAGGCTAATGTTTTTCCGCCTTCTAAAAGAGAAATTGTTTCTTCTAAAGATTTGCAAGAATCATTTCCGTATCTTGCGTAACCCCATTGCCCACCTGCAGTGTATGTAGAGTTTAAAGAAATTGGTGTGTTGAGTGGGCTATCTGGATATCTATCAGGTCTTCCTCCAGATATTGCATTCGTTTCAAAAGAATACATTATATTCCTATCGAATGATCAAATATAAAAGCTGGAAGAACATATCTAATAGGCCCAGACTTTACGTGTCTAACTCCATGCTCGTACTCCTGAGTTCCTGGAAAAACAAGTAAGCTTCCTTTTGGAGGTTTTATTTCTATATTTTTATTTGTAAAGTAAATTTCTCCGCCATTGTAATTATCATTTATATAAGCAACTGAAGCCCAGGCGTGTCTGGCATCTGCTTTATCGTCATAGTGTGCTTTTAATTCTGTTCCATCATACATTCTTTGTATTGTTCCAAAACTTTTAAAATCTAGTTTGTCTGAATTTGGAAAAAAGAATTTAGAAACTCTTTCAGGAAGATCTTGAACAAGAGACGTTTTACCACTAAGTGGTGTGACTTTGTCATCCCAATTTTCTGTTCGCTCAATTCCCGCTGCGTCTATATCACGACTTCCTGTGAGCTCTTCTGCACGATCTTCTAAATGTTTTGTATAATGCAGTTGCATTGCCCAGTCATCTTCTTTGGAGTTATCTATTATTACCCACAGTTCTTCTAGGTCTTTTTCTGTTAAAAAGTTTCTAACCATCATTATGTTTGGCTCTAGCATATCGAATGTGTAACCTAAGCCTCTAACAAATTCCGTGTTTAATGGAATCATTTTTTCTCCAATGTTTATACGACTGTAGAATCTAGAACTACGTCCACTGCATCATCAATGCTATAGGTATGTTCCTTTGAACAAGACCCGCATTGTTTGCACATTATACTTTCTTTCTGCCAAATTTCTTTGGTGGCTTTGGTATTAAACTTGTTTCTCTTCTTATACCGTGCTTGTTTGTATCAATCTTTACGCCCTGCCTTGGGTGCTTCTTTGGAGTATTTGTGCTTGTAACAGCACCAGCAGGTGCACCAGCGTTAGCTGGTGGCACCATGCCAGTACCATCTTCTTTTTTAAAACTATTACTCATTTATAAATTGTCTTGTCTGCTCTGGTGTTGAAACCATGCTTAAAGTTAGACCTGATTCGCCGTCTCTTGATGCATCTTCAATTGTAACTGGTGTCATTCCTAACCCCATGCCAACTGAATTAATACCGCATCCGCAATCCATACACATTAGTTACAGTTCTCGCAATCTTTAACCGCACAATCGGCAGCGCCTCTTGTGTCTCTTGTGCACTTATTAGATGCAGGTTCTACTGGATTAATAGCCTGTGCAATCGCTGCTTCTTGTGTTGGTGCTACAATTTCTTCTTTATCAAATAGACCCATTTTTACTTTGGGCCCTGTGCTGATGCTTGGTTAGAAACATCTGATGCAGGAAATGCTGCTGATGGGTCGGCAGCGTACTGCTCTCCGATTGTGTGCTGTACTGCTGGCTTTACTTCGTTAAATCCTGTTAAATTTAATCCGTCTGACATTTTATTACTCCTATAGGTTATTTATTTAAGCGGGACTAGTATTCCGCTCATCCCTCTATTATAGCATTTAGTTGATTAGGATCAGATTCCTCTGAAGGCTCTCTGTCGTTGCCTAAGCCGATGTGATCAGCGCACCCACATAACCAGCACATCAATCGCCCCAGATGGCCGCAGAACAGCTTGTACACATCTTAGAATAGGAGTCCTGAACCATGTCAGACCTATCTTTGCTGTGCCATATTTCTTTTATTGTTGATTTAAATGCATTGCCATATACTGTTTCAAAATCATAATCAGCACAACAAATAAATAAATCTCCATTTGCATTTATATGTACCCATTCATTTGTCCTGCTTCTAACTCCAAGGCCACCGTTACATCCGATTACACGGCTACCCTTGGGCTTTAAATACTTTTCAATTGCAAAACGCTGGGTCATTATCTTAAATGTTTCTAGGTGAGCAGCCCTGTCGTATAGGTGATGAGCACTGCTAATGCTGAGTCCTGGAAATATTAACTTAAATCTATCGTACTCTTTCTTCAAGTCTCCAGATTCTAGGCTTAGGTCCATCTTTGGCGCATTCTCTAATAGATCTAGCCATCCACCATTTTCAGTTAAAGACATTTCGTTAATTCCATTTATCATTAAATGAATAAAGATTGGGTTTTCTAATTTATTATTTTCTTCTATAAAATGTTTTATGTTGTCTATTACTTTAGGGAATAGCTTTATGTTCATTCCCACATATTTAGACCAGGTTTCTGGGTCAGATGAAGGTACGTTTAAAAGTATTCCTTGGATAGAGTTTCTGTGCTTTATTAAAATATCTGTTTTTGATTTAGTTAAGTTCACGCCGTTAGTTAGTATGTTTGTCTGAAAGTTATATTTAGCATATAGATCCATCATTGCATCAAACTCTTTATACAGTAAGACTTCATTATAATTAGCTGAAAACACAATTGATAGTTTGGGATCTACAAAATCTCCCTTGCCTTCTGTTAACTGAATAAATATATTTTCTATCTCTGATAAAGGCATATCTCTTATTGCTGACTTTGGATTGCCAGCGTATGCTACTGGACAAAACCAGCAGGAAGAATTGCATATGCCATTTACATCAAGTTGAACTGCCTTGATAAGATAATCATTCATTTATTATGACCTATATAACTTGTGATAACAATCTACACACATATCTATGATACCACATTCAGGTAATGATCCTATGTGTTTTGCTGGTTTGCCACAATCTTTTATTTCACACACACCGCTAAACATTATTTAATCTTGCCACCAAATTTTGACCATGCTCTTTCGTGTAAGAAAAATCCAATCATTTCGCATGCTGTGTATATGATTGCAAATGTGCCAGCGTACTCCCAATGGGCTTCGCCAGTAATAGCCTTTTCAAAAAAATAGACTAATGTACCAACAAACCCAATATGAACTACTGGCCAAGTTATTGATTTATATAAACTTCTTTTATTAGATTCCATAATACCATTCTATCATTTATATATTAAAGGGGCAAGACCTGAGTCCTGCCCCTTTAATTTAAAAAATTACTTCTTTAATGCTACCTTAGACTTTGGATTCTTTGCATTCCACTTCTTAGCAAGAGCATTATACTCTGCAATATAAGTGGCCTTAGCAAGATCTGCTGCTGCCTTATCTGTAGCAAGCTTTGTTGCTGCATCGGCAAGTGCCTTATCTGCTGCAACCTTGTCTGCTGCACGTCCAGCTTTTTCTGCTGCAAGTGCTGCATTAGCAACTGCTAGTTCTGAGTTCTTTGCTGCAAGTTCCCCT
>Ga0209598_10003319_pt1 | contig 12214 bp, 4 predicted proteins | sample M_140807_EF_Meta_FD_187317 | JGI IMG/M metagenome (GOLD analysis project Ga0209598, IMG submission 187317) | Freshwater microbial communities from Lake Montjoie, Canada to study carbon cycling - M_140807_EF_MetaG (SPAdes) (version 2) | ecosystem: Environmental > Aquatic > Freshwater > Lake... | reverse complement strand
GATTTGGTAAGGGCTTGTGTCGAGCGGGCGCGGAAGAAGGGGATTCTCGAGGTCATGGCGATCAGCGCATCGGACGAGTTTCTCCGGAAGCTTGGATTCGATTACTCGCTACCCGAGCAGAAGCGTGCTCTTTTTTTCCAGCTTCATTCTCGGGATGATTTGTTCAGGGACACGCTCCAGGACGAGACGCAGTGAGTTGCCTCAGGGGCTAGCGATCAATCCGTGTCGGATCGCGTACTGGACCAGTTCGGACGTGCTACGGAGTCGCAACTGGGTCATGATCCGGGCTTTATGGTTCTCGGCGGTTCTTGCCGAGATACCCAAGGTCGCCGCGACCTCTTTGGCTGACTTGCCTTCGGCGAACAACTGCAGGACCTCGCGTTGCCGGGTGGTGAGCATTTTGTGCTCTTCGAGTTCGCTGATTTGCTGGTCGGCATTTTGCAATCCGTCAGCGATTTCCGGAGAGATGAATTTTCCTCCGCCGAGGACCAACTCTAGGGCTCTGAGGAGTTCCTCGCTGGCCGAGTGTTTGAGCACGTATCCAACGGCACCTTGTCGGATGGCTTTGGCCGCATAGGTGACATCTTTGTGCATGGTCAAGAAGATGAATTTGGCCCTGGTGTTTAGTTTTTGGAGGATTTCCATCGCGTCGAGGCCATTGAGGGATGGCATCGATATGTCGGCGACAATCACGTCGGGCTCAAGCTTGATCGCTAGGTCGACCAAGGTTCTCCCGTCTTCGGCGATACCTACTAGGTCGTATTCGGATTCGAGAATGTTTCGCAATCCATCGGCAACGATCCGGTGGTCATCGGCGATCAGTACTTTGATTCGGTTCATGGCAGGCTCAGGAGATCAACTAAGGATTGGGTGGATCTGGGATAGGGACGATGACAGCGATTGCGACACCGAACTCAGGTGCGCTTTGGATTTTGATGATTCCACCGGCGAGCCGAACCCGTTCGGTCATGCTGGCGAGTCCTAGTCCACGTTTTGATCGATTCAAGTTTTGGTCGAACCCCTTGCCATTGTCGCAGATATCTAGATAGACGCATTCGGCGTCCGATCTGAGTTTGATATCGATCTTGCTAGCACCTGAATGCCTGATGGCATTCCAGAGCGATTCTTGCGCGATGCGGTACAAGCACAATGCCGTGGGCTTAGGAATCTCTGGAAATTCTTTCGTGGAGTGCAATTCGATGGGAATTCCCCAGCGTTGGCTCAGTTCATGGCATTCGGATTGAAGGGCTTCGGGCAGTCCGAAGTCATCTAGTACCGATGGATGCATGTGGCGGCTCATTCGGTGCAGATCATCGCAGATACCTTTAAGCGTTTTCTTGAGCTTGCCTAGAGACATTTTGGCTTCACTGGAATCCTGCATCTTGTTTTCCAGTGCACCGGTTTCAATGGAAACGGCTGCCAGCCGCTGGGAGACATCGTCATGAAGCTCCCTTGCCAAATACCTGCGTTCGTCTTCGACGGCCGAAAGGATTCGACCGGTCAGAGAGCGGGCTTGTGTCTCGGCGTCGATTCTCTTTCGGCGATTGATCAGCAAACTGACGATGATTGCCGATTGGATCGCAATCGCCGTGAGCACGGTAGCGATATATCTGCCGTATTGATTCCAAAGAGCTGGTTGGCGGTTAACGACTTTCGAGCCTGGAGGAAGTCTTTTTTCAGAGATGCCGAATTCCTGCATCACTTCCGCGTCGAAAACATGCGAGTAGGATTCGTCGAGAACATCAGGGATGGCATCGGCGGATTCACCGTTGAGGATCCTAGCGACCAGTCTACCGGCGGTCTGGCCTTGTTCGGTCGGCGAGACCAATGCCCCTCCGAGGATGCCTTTGCCTAGGACGGTGTCGTAGCATCCAAAAATGGGAATCTTCGCGGAACCCTTGATCTCCTGTAGATACTCGGCAGTTGTATAGCGATTGTTCTGGTTGTCGATTTCAAAGGTCAGAAGCATCGCGGCGGTATTGGGCTGGGCCTCCGATAGAATTTCCGAGGCTTGTGAGGGTCCTAGCCCCGCAAGATCGACTATTTCCAAGTTTGGTGACACCTGCTTAATGTCCTTGATCGCCGCACGTCTAAACCAATCATCGAGCGTCGAGTTGCCCGATAGAACAATCAGCCTGGAGGTCTCAGGCAGGACTTGATGGATCACTTTGGCCGATTGCTCAAAGTTCAATGCAAAGCCGACACCAGTGATGTTGGAGAACTGGGTTTGGATGGCTGCAAACGATCGTGGAACGGCGCAGTAGACAATCGGGACATCGGGGAACAGCATATCCCGATTGCTCTTCACAAACGTAAAGGCGGGAAAGAAAACCGGTACGATTACATCCGGAGGAAACTTACTGTACTTGAGCCTCAGCGACGAGGTCCATGCATTGAAATAATCGAGGTCGCTCTGTAAGATCACGTCCATGTATTCAACGTCGACATCGATTGGACCAGGGTGATCTCGACGAATGGCTTCGACTATCCCTGCATGCCATTGCGCGTTGATTGGCGACATTTGACGGTGTGTATAGACGATCAATACCCGCTTGGTTTGAGTGCTTGTTTCGCGTTCAGGTCGCTCTAGATACGCAGGGTTCTCTTGATCGGAGTATTCGCTGGATCGAGCCAAGGAGCATGCGACGACTCCCCAGAATAAACAGATCAAAAAGCCAACGGTAAAAACCCGCATGGGGGCGAAATGTTCCAGAGAATTGATGAAATTTGGGGGGCATCCTCGCGGCAACTTGGCCACACCGCCACCCATTGTAACTCTGCTACCGCTAATGCTAGGGCAAAGTCCCGCTGTATTTCTACTTAGCTCCCCGAAGTCCAGGGCGCCCGAAATCTAGGCTTATTGGAGGTTTTTCTTGCTTTAAGGACAGGTTTAGGGGCGTTTCTTCTTGCTCGACGCTTGCAGCCCCCCTTGGAAACAATAAAGATACTTCTCTAAGACCGATTTGAACTTCCTGATCGGATGGTCCTCGCCTTTCGGGTTCCCAGCAAGGTTTTTCCAGACGCTCCTCGGATGCATTCTACTTCTCCACGCGCCCGCCGCAGAATCGGCCGGCTCAAATGGTTTTCTCACGCCCTGAGATACACCGGAAAAATTCCGGTAGGTGTTCCCGTTGGCTTATCGCTACTTTTGATCTTGGTAGCCAGCGGCTGCGATGCAAAGCCCCAGACGCAAGCCAAGCCTTCCCCAGCGCCCGCACAACCTCCAACGCCGCCACAAGCTCCTGCTCAAAAGCCCGAGGACTTCCAAGTAGCCCTCGGCAAAGCAACACAGCTCCTGAGCGATAAGAAAACCCAGGAAGCTTGGGATGCCCTCAAGCCTCTGACGCTGGTCCGCCCCCAAGACCCGCAGCTTTTGTACCTGACGGCTCTGGTGCTGGCCGCCAAAAAGGACCTTCCAGGTGCGATCCAAACCATCAGGCGTATCCCCGCCGACTCCCCCCAAGCAATCCCGGCAGCAGGCCAGGCCGCCGAGTGGACCGTCGCTTTAGGTAAGCTGCCGGAGGCCGAAGCCGAGCTGCTCAAGCTCGTCAAACAATACCCAACAGCCGTTCCCGCGGTGCGATTGCTCGCCAAAATCTACAACGCTCAAGGCCGTCGATTCGAAGCCAGCCGCTATCTGGATCGACTGGTTCGTCTGGGGGATTTCACACGTTTGGAATTGCTCGCTACGGTCGACCCCCGCGATTACTTCGATGATGAAACCGTTCGCAACGCCTTCGCTGAAGCTTACCCCGATCACCCTTACGTCGCCTTTGCCAAGATCCGCAAGCGACTCATACGCAATGGATACGAAGCGAACCTCGATGAGCTCAAGCAGATTGCTACCCGGTATCCGGAGTTGCTCGAGCCCTGGGTATGGACCGCAACGAGCTTGCTCGAGACCGATCGACTGGCCGAGCTGCGAGACTGGTTATCGAGCCGCCCGGGCGGTGCGGACAAGCACCCCGAGTATTGGTATGCCCTCGGAGGGCTGATGCTGCGAAGCGACCAGGACCAGACCGCCGCGCGGTGCTTTGTCCAAGCCATCCAGCTAGATCGTCGTCATGTGCCGGCCCACCAAGGCTTGGCCGATGCGCTCATCGAGTTGCAGCAAGTCGAATCCGCAAAGAGCGTCCGGCAATTCGGAAACGACCTAGTAGCCATCAACGACTACGCTCAGCAGATCTCCTACGAATACGCAGATCCCCAGCTCTTCAATAAGATCGCGGGGATCTACCGAAACCTTGGTGATGACGTGGCAGCCTTCGGCTGGGAGGCCCTCTCGGTTACTTTGGGCCACGGTCCGATGACCGACTCTCTGAAAGAGCAACAGGTGGCGCTGCGCAAGGGCCCGACGGCTTCTCCAAAAGTCCTCGATGGGCTAGCCTGGGAATCCTGGCCCGTCCCGAAAGATCTCGTCCCGGGCGATCTTCCCAGCGATGCCGAGTCTAGCAAGATCGCCGCTAGAGCGTCATCTCAGGCCAGCTCCGCTGGAACCGGTGGGATTGCGATGGAGGATGTGGCACTTGAGCGGGGGGTCACAAGCGCCTACGACAACGGTGCAAAATCGAATCGCAGTTGGTATACGATCGAAGGTGTCGGCGGTGGTGTGAGCGCCATAGACTACGACAAAGACGGATGGCCAGATCTGTATTTCTCCGAAGCCGGTGGATCACCCTTGGACGCATCCCCTCGGTACAAACCCAAACCGCTTTTTCGATCGCTCGGCGGTAAAGCGTTCCAGGAGGTTGCATCGTTGGCCAAGGCTGGAGATGTTGGGTACGGTCAGGGGATCGGCGTTGCGGATGTGGATCAAGACGGCTTTCCTGATCTGCTCGTTGCGAATCTGGGAGTTTCTCGAATCTATCGCAACAACGGAGATGGAACATTCTCGTGTAGCGAAATTCCGCAAGACGACACCAAATCTCTATGGAACAGTTCTATCCATGCGGCGGACCTCAACGGCGACTCGCTCCCGGATCTGATCCCCGCGTCGTACACCTACGGAGACGAAGCGATTTCGCGTCGATGCGAATCGAGCAATTCAACGCGCATCTCGTGCAATCCCAAGATGTTCCCGCCTGGCAAGAATCGGATCCTGCTGAGCCGTGGCGATGGGACTTGGCAAATCGCACCCGAGCCGCTGATCGAGTCGATTCGGACCGGCTATACGCTCGGGACCTTGGTCACCAACCTCGACCAGCGTCACGGCAACGATGTGTTCTTTGCAAACGATGTTTCACCGAACAATCTGCTACTGAGTGAGCCAAAGGAATCCGGAGTCGATGGTTCTTCCAAATGGGATTTGGTCGAATGCGCCGCGGCCGCAGGGGTGGCTGTCGATAGCATCGGGCGAGCCCAAGCTTGCATGGGGATTTCCTGCGGAGATCAGAACCGAGACGGACTGCTGGATATCATCGTAACGAATTTTTATAACGAGTTCAGCACCCTGTATCTGCAGACATTACCAGGGGTTTTTGTCGACGGCACACGCCGATCGAAACTCGGCATCGCGACGATCGACCAACTGAGTTTCGGTAGCCAATTCTGCGATTTGGACAACGATGGCTGGCTCGATTTTATCGCGGTCAACGGTCACATCGATGACCTGCGCACCGAAAATATTCCCTGGCAGATGCCAACGCAAATCCTTCGTAACGAAAATGGAGAATTTCGATGGCTTCGCAATCCCTCCCCAGGGAAATACTTCGACGGCAAATGGATCGGGCGAGGCTTGCAGCTTGTCGATTACAATGTCGATGGCAAACCCGATTTGATCGCCACCCATTTGGATCGCCCAGCGGCTCTGCTCGAAAACCGTTCCCCGAGCGACAACCATTTTTTGCAGATGGAACTCGTCGGAACCACCAGCGAACGCGATGCGATCGGCGCGGTACTACGGATCGAGGCTGACGATGAATTCTGGGTCACCTCGATGTGCGACGGCGAAGGATTCTTTGGCTCCAACGAACACCTAATCCACGTCGGGATAGGCAAAAAAACCAAACTGACCAAAGTCCACTGCGTATGGCCTTCTGGCATAAAAGAGCAAGTCGAAGGGCTAGATGCCGACCGACGTTATCGCTGGATTGAAGGCCAAGGTGTCCATGAGGTCGGGCTGGATCGCTCTCGCTAAGCTCAACCGGTGCGAAACTATTTTACTTGAGATCATGCGTTTCCTACCTTGGGAATATGGACGCTGGGAACGCTAAGGGTTTGGGTCGCGATTTGGCAGGGCTTCTGAGAGCAAGAAAACCAGTGGAGCATTCCAGTTGATGGCGACTTCGTTGGTTGTGAAGCTCTGCTGGACATCGTCCCACTGCCGGGCGGGAGGCCTTTTTTCATTCGCATTCTGAGCATTGGGGCCCCCAATCAACATGCCTGGCCAAGGTTCAACCACGTCATCTGCTTCACTGGGGCGATGATGAGGATTCATGGGCCATCGCTTTCCAACTTGGGTTACAAAGCTTGTGTTGAACGTATTTCGACCAAGCAAATAGTGGAGGGAGTCCTGTGCCGCGTCGAAGTACTGAGGTTTCGGTGAAATCCGATGAGCGAGTCGAAGCATCATGCCATAGTTTGCTACGAGGGCATTGGAACCCCAGATGTAGTTCTCTGTCGAAAGAGGAACTCGATAGCCATTGAAAAGAACACGATTCACGATCTCGTCGGCAGCATTCAATGCCTCCAGGCGGATTTCTTGCTGAACCTTGGGGTCAACCTCAGGGCGTTTTTCTATTGCGTAACCGTAAAGAGCCAGCGCATGCACATTCTTCCACTCGTGCGGAAACCCCGAATTAAACATCGGGCGAATGCGACGAAAGCTCTTTAGGAAGTACTCATGGTAATGTGCATCGCCAGTCGTCCGAAACAATTCCGAAGCCGCCCAAAGCCTTTCATCGTTTGCGTCGTTGTCTTCATAGGCTCCTGTTTCGATGCCTTTGGGGTTGGTTTTAAAATGGCTGTCCGGCGTCGATTCGAGCCACTTCCAACCTCGTTTTGCAGCAGCTAGGCATTGATCTGCATAGTCGGGATCAAACGGTCGGTACACTCGAGCGGCGATCGCCGCAACGGCCACCAGATTTCCTGTCGCTTGAGTAGTCAAAAAAGGATCATGCCCGCTGCCAACAATGAGCATCGTTGCGTTATCGGATTCCGGAAGTATCGATCCAGGGAACTTGGCGGTGGTTGCCTTGTGCCAAACGCCCCCGCTCTCGTCTTGCATCTGGAGCATCCAGTCCAAGTTCCAACGAATCTCGGTAAGCATTTGGGGTAGGTGGCCAGTTTTCTCCGGTATCATCAACTCGACATCGCGCAGCTTTTCGGCGTTCAACTCATACGCCCACAAAAGAGTTCCCATCGAGATACCTGAGTTGATGCTGTAGCGCCCAAAGTCGCCCGCGTCGTGCCAGCCGCCGGTCAGTGATCTTTTTCCCGAGCGACCTGTCGATGCATCGAAGTGTGCATCGGACACATGGCACTGTGCATGATGGTATTTGGAAAAGTCGCCGGCTAGTCTCACTGCCGTGCCGCAACGTTGGCCAGTGTAAAAAAGCATAGAAACTTGAAAGGGTCGAGTAAAAATATCGTTGCCCACACGGAAGTCGAAACTACGACCCACGCCGGGTACCTCCAGGTAATATGCCCCAGGCTTTGAAACTTCTGTCAGATCAATCACTCGTACGCTGTCACCTGTGTCGGAATCAAACGACACCGATCCTACAGGAAGCGATGCAACAATCTCGTCGTTTGGATAACTGCGAACAACCACTTTACCTTGCGGTTCCGATGTCAGAATGGCTATTTTGGTCTCGTCGACCAAGTATCCAACCTGACAAACTTTTATGTGGTCGCTGTATTGCAGACCGTTTGCTTTTGCATCTGTTTGCTCAGGTATTTCTTCTGCTGAGTCCCCAGCGTAAACAAAACCGCTCGAGTGCGCAGAAACAAATAACATAGCAAACCACAGGAACGCTTCGTATCGCTTGATCATTCAAGAGGGCTCTCATGAGGTGTTTTCCGACAGAACTCCAACCGGATCCGATTGTACCCCGATGGCTATATCTCGTCATGGACCGTGAACCAGGTCGTTAGAGTAAATGGGGGCTTACGACTGTTTTGATCTTGGTACAAAACAGCCGAGGGCATTAAACCGGCTTATGAATCGAGCACGACGCATCTGCCGCGTCAACAAAAACATCGCGAAGAAACACGACGATCTCATGGCGTCGGCGGTCATCGACAAGCGTGATGAAATCCTCTGCAATGACAGTCCCGTCCAAGACCAGTTGCACAAGACGTTGGGGTGTGGATCCCGATTGCTGGTAAGGGGCCTCGACATGGGACTCGATACGGACATGATAAAAGGTCTCGCGATACCGAAAGTTTAGTTCAACGTGTGACCAGTGATGTGGCAGACAAGGGTGGATGCTCCAGCGGTCGGCGCGCTGATCGATACCGAGCAAGGACTCGATGATCAAACGATACATCCAAGAGGCCGAGCCGGTGTACCAAGTCCAGCCCCCACGGCCCGCGTGGGGTTCCACGCCGTAGACATCGGCAGCAACGACGTAGGGTTCAACGCGATAACGATTGATCGATTCCTGCCGATCCGCATGGGACAATGGATTGATCAGAGCGAATAGATCCCAAGCCCGATCGCAGTCCCCGAGCTTCGCAGCAGCCATCACCGCCCAAATAGCGCTATGGGTGTATTGCCCGCCATTCTCGCGCACCCCTGGCACATAGCCTTTGATGTAACCAGGATTCAGCGATGAGCGATCGAAAGGTGGATCTAATAGCTTGATCAATCGCGAATGGCGATCTACCAATCGCCGTTCCAAGCTATCCATGGCCAGTTGCGATCGCTCCAAATTCGCAGCACCAGAGAGAACCGCCCAGCTTTGCGAGATTGCATCGATTTGGCATTCGTCGTTTTGTACCGATCCCAAGGGGGTCGAGTCATCGAAGTAGGCCCGTCGGTACCATTCTCCATCCCAGCCGTGTCGTTCCAATTGAACCCGCAGTTGTTCCGATTCGGTCGCTAACTTTTGTGCCAGCGCGTTGTCCCCTCGGAGGTTTGCTAGTTCGATGAATTGGTGCATAGTATCGAACAGAAAGAAGCCAAGCCAAACACTCTCCCCTTTGCCGTTCTGGCCGATCAAGTTCATGCCGTCGTTCCAGTCACCGCATCCGATCAGGGGCAAGCCATGTTCGCCGAATCGCAATCCATGTAGGATCGCTCGAACACCGTGTTCATAGAGAGATGCACGATCCTCCGAGATGGTGGGTAAGTCATAATTGGATTCTTCATCGTCTCGGAGGGGGCGATCGCTGAGGAATGGGATGACCTCGTCGAGGACACCGGTATCCCCAGTCTTTTGAACGTAACGGCAGATCGCGACGGGTAACCATAAATAGTCATCCGAAAAGTGGGTGCGCACACCGCGACCCTTAGGCGGGTGCCACCAATGTTGAACATCTCCTTCGCGAAACTGATGTGCGGCGGCTCGCAACAAATGCTCGCGCAGCAACTGGGGTTGGGAATAGGTCAGGGCCATTGCATCTTGCAGTTGATCTCGGAATCCGTACGCGCCACCTGATTGGTAGAAACCCGAGCGTGCCCACATGCGACTAGCCAATGTTTGGTAGATCAACCAACCGTTAGCCAGGAAATTGACAGCCGGATCGGGGGTTTCGATTCGCAAGCTCCCCAGGGTGTGGCTCCAGTAATCCCAAACCTCGTGGATCGCCCGATCGGCACTCTCTAGGCTTCGGAAACGCAGGGCCAGCGACCGGGCTTGGGCCATGTCCTTTCCCGCACCGAGGGTCAACGTGGCGGTTCGTTCCTGTCCAACGGCAAGTTCTAGCGGCATTTGCAGGGCAGCACATGGATCGTATCCAGCCCCTGTTCGGCACGAGAGCCGGATCCGTTTCATGGCTGCGGGTTCCGACAACGATCCATTTCGGCCGATGAATTCCGTTCGGTCACCGGACCAGGAACGGATAGGCTCGCTGCAATTGGCAAATGCAACACGATCTCCAAAGTCCGAGTTGTAGACGTTGCGGGCTAGTAACGCCCCGCTGGCAGGATCGATTTCGGTCACGACATGCTGCAGGGTCTTGCTTCGGATTTCCCCAAGGACCCATTCCCAAAAACCGACGACCGAAATCTTGCGAGGCCGGTCCGAGCGGTTGGTGATTTTCAACTTCGAAATTTTCACGGGTGCATCGGTAGCCACATAGACCATCAATTCCGTCGCGATGCCATCCTCGGTCGTCTCAAAGATGGTGTAACCAAAGCCATGCCGAACGGTGTAATGATTCGCGCGTGGGGTCGGGGACGGGCAGGGAGACCAGAAATGGCCCGTCTCGTCATCGCGAAGATAGATGGCTTCACCACCGACATCGCTTACAGGATCGTTGTGCCATGGAGTCAAACGGTACTCGTGGCTGTTTTCAGCCCACGTATAGGCGCTACCGGCTTCGGAGACCACAGTACCAAATTGGGGATTGGCGATAACGTTGACCCACGGCGCTGGGGTGGATTGTCCAGGAGCTAGGTGAGTGATGTACTCGCGACCATCCTGAGAAAAGCCACCGAGTCCGTTGAAGAGTGCCAAATTGTTGGTCGAGGCTTGCCGAGCGATCGGGCTATCGACGGTCCGCCGAGTCGGGATCAGTGGCGGGCTGGTTGATTCCAAGCGACTGCGCCGCTCGGTTTGTTCGGCCAGGGTTCCGTTTTCACCGTAAAGCACAATTCGTGCGACCGATTGCAGCAGCACGCGGTCTTCGTTGGACATCTGTTCGCCACGTCGAATGAACACCCCACCCGGGCGATCGGTCCCGACCGTTTCGTTGCTGGATACGAGCAAATTGGAAATTCTTTCCTGGAGATTTTGACGATAGACCGAATCGTCTTCGTTCCAGATCACCAGATCGGATGCGAGTCCTTTGAGGCGCCAATAGGCATGGGCTTGGATCGCTTGTCGAATCAACTCGAGCTGATCGGCGTCGCGGATCCGGACCAGCACGATTGGTAGATCCCCGGAAATGCCGTACCCCCACAACCCAGGTTGCCCCTGCTGGTTGCTGACGAGTATGCTGGGGTTGGCTCTTCGCAGGGAAGAGGCCACGAGGATCGACGATGCCAGCCTCCCGTAGGTTTGCGCTTCCCCTTCGGTGATACCGAGTTGCTGGAGCAAGATATGGCTATGGGTCCAGGCCAAGTCGAACACGCGGTCGGCCAAGTTGGAATCGTGATATCGTTCGGTCAGGACTTCGATGCTCGCTCGCGAATCGGCGATCCCCGTAACGATATCGATGGTGATCGATTCATCGGGTTGCAAGGAGACGGTTTGCCGAATAGCGACCACGGGATCGAGCACCGATCCGGCCGTGTCGGAAAGTCCCGCCAACGAATCAAAAGCCTGCGGTGATGCGAGTGTTCGCCGCCTGCCGATGAATCGCATGCGGTCGGTTTCGTAGGTTGCACTGCCGATAGTCGGCCCTCGCACCTGCATCATATGAGTCATCCAAGGTGGATTCTCTTCGGTCGATCCAGGCCGGCGGGTGCAGAAGATGGCACTGCGATCCCGATACAATTCTGTTTGCACAAACAGATTGCTGAAGGCAGGGTGTGATTCATCTTGGGCTAGGGTAGCCAATACGACCTCCGCATAGCTGGTGATCTCGATCGATCGCCGACTGCCGGACCGATTGGTCAGTGTCACACGTCGCAGTTCCACATCGTCCTCCGGAGAGATGCTGATCTGCGTGTAGGTTTCGATCTCCGCATCCATCCTTCGAAACTCTGCTCGGGATTGAGTAAAGATGGCTTCGTACTTGGTCGGAGTTGCTCGGGTTGGCTGATAGGTATTCGACCACAGTTTGTTCCGTTGGATATCTCGGATATAGCAAAAGCTTCCCAATGCATCGCGGGTGGCATCCTCTCGCCATCGCGTGACGGATAGGTTTCCCCATCGGCTCGTACCGCCCCCCGCGCTGCTGATGGCAACGTGATAGCGGCCATTGGATAACCAATGGGATTCGACCGTAGGACTGCTCGGGTCCGTGATGACGCGCATGGCCGCAGTGGCTTGACTTGTTACCGGCCTGAGGGCTGCGACCTCACTGGCATGGGGATAAACCGGTGCGGTGGTTTTAGGAATGCGCTCTTGCAGGAGCAGTTCCCCTGCCAGCAATGTCGGGCTGG
>Ga0209598_10003318_pt1 | contig 12215 bp, 15 predicted proteins | sample M_140807_EF_Meta_FD_187317 | JGI IMG/M metagenome (GOLD analysis project Ga0209598, IMG submission 187317) | Freshwater microbial communities from Lake Montjoie, Canada to study carbon cycling - M_140807_EF_MetaG (SPAdes) (version 2) | ecosystem: Environmental > Aquatic > Freshwater > Lake... | reverse complement strand
GGGTGTTGGCGACCAAAGGCGCTGTTTCTTGAATGGCGATAAAGCCTTCAGGCGTGCGTTTGATCGTTAAACGTTGAAAGACTGAATCGGTTTCACTGCGCAACCAACGCGTGGTGAGCGTCAGCAACTGTTGGCGTTCATTGGCTTGCGCACTGATGTTGCGTCCTGCGCGACCCAGACCGTCTTTGGCCAAAGCGTTCTTGCGCAGGAAGGTGACCGCTTCAGGGTCCACGATGGCCAAACGGCGCAACAAGCTCTCAGGTGTATCGGAGCTGCGGGTGATTTCGCTGCGAAACAACTGCATAGCATGCAGGTCGAGCGATGTGGCTTGATCTTGCAATTGCAGTGTTTCTAAAGGCATGGAGACAATTCGGACAGGCAAAAGCGCTGCATCAGGCCCCAGATTGGCGACCGCAAAGGCGCCGCCGCCGCCGCCAAGCAAGACGAAACCCACCACAGCCATGAAATGGCGGGGGTAAGTGGTCAAGAAAATCTCGATTTCGCCCAAAACACGTAAAACGCTCAGGACCGGAATGCGAAACTTCATCGGCAATGAATAAACAAACTCTTCCATCGAGGATCAGGTATTTGCGGGTAACAGCCAAACTAAACTTGGCCGAAACAGCAAGGAATTAGGCAGGGACACTTAAAATAAAACATCCGAGGAGGTGCGATTATAGTGCCCCGCGCACTTTCTGACCAGATAAAAACCCTTATGAATCAAGCGCAAGTTACAAGATTTCCGGTTACTGACAAGGTTCAGGAGGCGATGGCGGTGAGTTTGAGGGGCTGCGATGAATTGATTCCTCAAGAGGATTGGCTGAAAAAATTGGCCAAATCAGAGGCCACAGGGGTGCCCTTGCGCATCAAACTGGGCTTGGACCCGACGGCGCCCGATATTCATATCGGTCACACGGTGGTGCTCAATAAAATGCGTCAATTGCAGGATCTGGGGCATCAAGTCATCTTTTTGATCGGTGATTTCACCAGTTTGATCGGTGATCCCTCCGGCCGTAACAGCACCCGTCCGCCGCTCACGACGGAACAAATCAAGGCCAATGCAGAAACCTATTACCGTCAGGCCAGCCTGGTGTTGGACCCCTCCAAAACTGAAATTCGCTACAACAGCGAGTGGAGTTTGCCCTTGGGCTCGATGGGCATGATCCAGTTGTCGGCCAAGTACACCGTGGCCCGCATGATGGAGCGCAACGACTTTCATGACCGCTTCAAGGCCGGTACACCGATTTCCGTGCATGAGTTTCTCTACCCGCTGATGCAGGGTTACGATTCGGTGGCGCTCAAGTCAGACTTGGAGTTGGGCGGCACCGACCAGAAATTCAACCTGCTCATGGGCCGCCACCTGCAGACCGAATATGGTCAGGAACCGCAGTGCATTTTGACCATGCCTCTCTTAGAGGGCCTGGACGGCGTGGACAAAATGTCCAAGTCCAAGAACAATTACATTGGCATCAGCGAAGAGCCCAACACCATGTTCGCCAAGGTCCTGTCCATTTCAGACACCTTGATGTGGCGCTGGTACACCTTGCTGTCTTTCAAGTCGATGGCCGAGATCGAGGCCTTGAAGAAAGAAGTCGAAGCCGGGCTAAACCCCAAAGATGCCAAAGTGGCCTTGGCCAAAGAAATAACCACGCGTTTTCATGGTGGCAACGCCGCAGAGTTGGCCGAGCAGGATTTCATCAACCGCAGCAAAGGAGGGGTGCCTGACGAGATCCCAGAGGTGTCTCTGTCAGGAGCGCCTTTGGGCATTGGGGCCTTGCTCAAGTCGGCTGGTTTGGCACCGTCCACCACCGAAGCGGGCCGCCTGATTGAGGGCGGGGGCGTGCGTGTGGATTCGGTGGTCATCAGCGATAAGGGCCTCAAACTCGAAGTGGGTACTTACGTGGTTCAAGTTGGTAAGCGCAAATTTGCCCGTGTGAACCTGAGTTGAGTGCATGAACTCTGTCACCCGAGCCCTTTTGCTGTCCCCACGCGGCATGCTTTGGGCCTCAGTGGTCGTGGCGGTGGTGACCATCACCCTCAAAACTTGGGCCTGGTACATCACCGACTCGGTGGGCTTGCTGTCGGATGCCATGGAGTCGCTGGTCAATCTGGCCAGCGCCATCTTTGGCTTGATGATGGTCACCGTGGCGGCGCTACCGCCCGACGAAGATCACCCCTACGGTCACCACAAAGCCGAGTATTTTTCGTCTGGCTTTGAAGGTATTTTGATCATTGTCGCGGCCTTGGGCATCATCTGGGCCGCCGGTCACCGCATTTTCGATCCGCAGCCATTGGCGCAAGTCGGTTGGGGCCTGGCTTTGTCGGTGGCCAGCTCGGCGCTGAATGGTTTTTTGGCCTGGGTCATGTTTGGCGCGGCCAAAACCCATCGCTCTATTGCGCTCGAGGCCGATGCCAAGCATTTGGTGACCGACGTCTGGACCTCAGCGGGTGTCGTGCTGGGCATCAGCCTGGTGCATTTTACCGGCTGGCTGTGGCTGGACGCGGTGGTCGCCATGGGCGTGGCGCTGAACATTTTGCGAGAAGGCTGGCATTTGATTTGGCGCTCTTCCCAGGGCTTGATGGACCAAGCCTTGGAGCCCGAAATTCTGACCGACATCCAGAAGATTTTGACGGACTTCTCGCACCAGCGCGGCGACATGGAAATCATTCGTTTTGATCACGTGACCACCCGCAAAGCCGGGCAGCGTCGATACGTCGACATGCACATGCATGTGCCCGCCAGCTGGACCTTGGGCCGCGCAGCAGCCGTGCGAAACAGTGTCGAACAAGCTTTGATGAGTGCCGTACCAGGTCTGCGCGCCACCATCCAGTTGTTGCCCTCTGATGTCGAGGCGCACTTCAACGAAGCGCGAGATTTGATTTGATCGGGGTCATTCAACGCGTCAGCCAGGCCAGTGTGCATGTCGACGGTGAAATCATCGGCCGAATCGGAAAGGGTTTATTGGTGTTAGTGTGTGCTGAACAAGGCGATACCGAAGTTGAAGCCGACAAGTTTCTGGCCAAACTGCTCAAGCTGCGCATCTTCAGCGATGCCCAGGGCAAGATGAACCACAGCGTGCAAGACCTGGACGGGCACGGCACGGTGGGCGGTTTGTTGCTGGTGAGCCAGTTCACCTTGGCGGCGAATCTGCAGGGTGGCAATCGCCCCAGTTTCACCCAAGCGGCTGCGCCCTCTGAAGGACGTCGCTTGTATGACTATTTGGTTTTGCAAGCTCGGGCAATGCACCCGCTGGTGCAAACCGGGCTGTTCGCAGCCGACATGCAAGTGGCGCTTATCAACGACGGGCCGGTGACGATTCCGATGCGTATCGCACCTGCCCCCTCGCCTTGATTGCGCGCTGCCATTGCAGCTCTTTCCATCGCGTCTTGAGGTCGCCAGCGCATCGCCACCGATAATCGGTGGATGAATGCTTCTGAATCTCTTCATTTTTCTCGTTTGAACCTCTCGGCCACCGCTGTGGCCAACCTGACGCAGCTGGGCTACACCGCCATGACGCCCATCCAGGCGGCCAGCCTGCCCTTGACGCTGGCGGGCCAAGACCTGATCGCGCAAGCCAGCACGGGCAGCGGCAAGACCGCCGCCTTTGGCCTGCCCTTGGTGGAGAAGCTGCAGGCCACCGACATGGCCATCCAAGCCCTGGTGCTGTGCCCGACCCGTGAGTTGGCCGATCAGGTGACACAAGAAATTCGCCGTCTGGCGCGCGCCACGGGCAACATCAAAGTGGTGACCCTATGTGGCGGTGTGCCCTTGCGCGGCCAAGTCATCAGCTTGGAACATGGCGCGCATGTGGTGGTCGGCACGCCGGGCCGGATTTTGGACCATTTGGAGCGCGGCTCGCTGAACTTGCACGCCGTCAAGACCTTGGTGTTAGACGAAGCCGACCGCATGCTGGACATGGGTTTCATGGAAGACATTGCCAAGGTCGTCAAGCAATGCGCCAAAGACCGGCAGACCCTGTTGTTCTCAGCCACCTACCCCGAAGGCATTGCCAAGCTGGCGAGCCAGTTCATGCGCAACCCGCAAACCGTGACGGTGGAAGTTCAACATAGCGCCAGCAAAATCCGCCAGGTGTTTGTCGAGGTCAAAGAAAGTGAGCGCCTGAACGCGGTCTCGCAAGTACTGAGTCATTTCCGCCCTGAGTCCACCCTGGCTTTTTGCAATACCAAGCAGAAATGCCGCGACCTGGTGGCGGTTTTGCAGGCGCAGGGCTTCAGCGCTCTGGCTTTGTACGGCGAACTGGACCAGCGCGAGCGCGATCAGGTGCTGATTCAGTTTGCCAACCGCAGCTGCTCTGTGCTGGTCGCGACCGACGTGGCTGCGCGCGGCCTGGATGTGGCGCAGCTTGAAGCCGTGATCAACGTCGACGTGACGCCCGATTCGGAAGTGCATATTCACCGCATTGGCCGCACCGGCCGGGGCGATGCCGAGGGCCTGGCGATCAGCCTGGCGAGCATGGACGAAATGGGCAGCGTGGGCAAGATCGAGCTGCTGCAAGGGCGCGAATCGGTGTGGATGCCCTTGGCCAACTTGACGCCGGCGGCGGGTGGTGTCTTGCGCCCACCCATGGCCACGCTGCAAATTGTGGGCGGCCGCAAAGAAAAAATCCGCGCCGGCGATGTGCTCGGCGCCCTGACCGGCGAGGCGGGCTTCACCCGCGAGCAGGTCGGCAAGATCAACGTCAATGAGTTCTCCACCTACGTGGCGGTGGAGCGCAGCATTGCCAAACAAGCCGTGGACAAATTGTCGTCAGGCCGCGTCAAAGGCCGCAGCATCAAAGTGCGTTGGATGGAAGACGCTTTGGGTCGCTAAGCGTTCAGCCTTTGCCGTAGGGGTTGCGAAAGCCCATTTCTTTCAAGATGGCGATTTCGTAATCTTCCATTTCATCGGCATCGGCCTCGCTGGTTTCATGGTCCCAGCCTTGCGCGTGCAAGGTGCCATGCACCAGCAAATGGGCGTAATGGGCTTGCAGCGTTTTGCCCTGCGCTTTGGCTTCTTGGGCCACCACGGGTGCGCACAGCACCAAGTCGGCCATCACCCGTGGGCTTTCTTGTGTCGCTTGCGCGTAGTCAAAGGTCAGCACGTTGGTGGCGTAGTCCTTTTTGCGAAATTCTTGGTTCAGGCGTTGGCCTTCTTCGGCATTGACAATCCGCACCGTGATCTCGGCATCGTTGCTCAGCGCATGGCGAATCCAGCGCGTGACTTTGTGGCGCGGCAGGGCGGTGCGGTGCCGGGCAGCGAAGGGAATGTTTGCGAATTGAAGCGACAACTGAAGTTGTTTCAAGGCCATGCTGCTCAGTCCTCCGCGGCCAAGCCTCGGCGAGCGGCACTGCCTTGCGCGTCATACGCATCCACAATCCGAGCGACCAAGGGGTGGCGCACCACGTCGGCGCTGGTAAAGCGGGTAAAAGAGATGCCTTTGACGCGCCGCAAGACACGTTCAGCATCGACCAAACCGCTGAGTTGTCCTTTGGGTAAATCGACTTGGCTGATGTCGCCGGTGATCACCGCTTTGGCTCCAAAGCCGATGCGGGTTAAAAACATTTTCATTTGCTCTGCGCTGGTGTTTTGGGCTTCATCCAGAATCACAAAGGCGTTGTTCAGGGTGCGCCCCCGCATGAAGGCCAGAGGCGCGATTTCGAGGGCATTGCGCTCAAACGCTTTCTGCACTTTTTCGTAACCCATCAGGTCGTACAGCGCGTCGTACAAAGGCCGCAAATAAGGGTCGACTTTTTGCGACAAATCACCGGGTAAAAATCCCAGACGTTCACCCGCTTCAACGGCGGGCCGGGTTAACACAATGCGTTGCACCGCACTGCGCTCTAAGGCGTCGACGGCGCAGGCCACGGCCAAATAGGTCTTGCCCGTACCTGCGGGGCCGATGCCAAAGCTGATGTCGTGGCTTGCAATGCTGTCCAGGTACTGGGCTTGTACGGGCGTGCGGGCCTTCAAGTCCGCTCTGCGGGTGGTCAGGTTTTGTGCGCCCTCCACCGATGCCGGCATGGCGGCTTCACCTGCCATCATCAGTTGAACGGTCTCTTCGAAAATCGGTCGGTCGGCCAACTCATACAAGGCTTGCAAAAGTTCCAGTGCCCGCTGGGCTTTGGCTTTCGGTCCATCGATTTTGAACTGTTCATGTCGATGGGCAATGCCCACTTGCAAGCCCACTTCGATGGTGCGCAGATGCGCATCGGTCGGGCCGCACAGATTCGACAAGCGGTTGTTATTGAGCGGCGTAAAGGTGTGTCTGACAATCAAGCTGATAATCCCATGGGTTGCAGGCGCGGTCCACATCGGGCCGCCGCAAGTGCCCATGATAGGCACTTGAAACGCATTTCGACAGACACTGAAGGCAAATTCCCCATGATCGGCAAGTTGACAGGCATTCTCAGCGATAAAAACCCACCCGAAGTGGTGATCGACTGCCATGGCGTGGGCTATGAAGTCAACGTGCCCATGAGCACGTTTTACAACCTGCCCGCGCTCGGCGAGAAAGTCAGCTTGCTCACCCATTTTGTGGTGCGCGAGGACGCGCAGATTTTGTATGGCTTCAGCGGACCTGCTGAGCGCGAGGCGTTTCGCTTGCTGATCAAAATTTCGGGCGTGGGCCCGCGTACCGCCTTGGGCGTCTTGTCGGGCATGAGCGTGGCCGACCTGGCCCAAGCCGTGACTTTGCAAGAAGCCGGGCGCTTGGTCAAGGTGCCCGGTATCGGTAAAAAAACCGCCGAGCGCTTGCTGCTGGAGCTCAAAGGCAAGTTGGGCGGCGATTTCGGTTTGTTCACCATGCACGCCGGTGACGCGCATGGTGACATCCAACAAGCCCTGCTGGCGCTCGGCTACAACGACAAAGAAGCCGCCGCCGCCTTGAAAAATCTGCCGGCTGATGTGGGGGTGAGTGAAGGCATCAAGCTGGCGTTGAAGGCGTTGACGAAATAACAAAAAGGGCCTGTTCGACGCTGTGCGCTCAGCTTGTAACGTGGCCACTGCATGGGCCGAGATCTGCCGGCACCTTGCCTTTTGGATATCCTTTGTATATACTTTGAGTTATGAAGACCACCGCTATCACCATCTCGGCCTGGGGCAACAGCCACGGCATCCGGCTGAGCCGGGAGTTGATGCAGTCCTTGGGCATCACCCCCGACACACCCTTGCAAGCCACGGTGCTGGCCAAAGGCTGCTTGGAGCTGCGCGCGGTGAACCAGCGCCCCAGCCTGCAAGACAAGCTGGCGGCGTTTGACCCGCAGGTGCATGGCGGCGAGGTCATGCAGGATGCGCCTCAAGGTTACGAGTTTGGCGCTGAGTCCGGTACCCCTCCATGACCCGAGTGCTGTGGGTGCCTGAGCGTCAAGACATCATCTGGATCAATTTCAACCCCCAGGTGGGCCTTGAAATGCGCGATAGGCACCCTATGCTGGTGCTCTCGCCCAAAGCGTTCAATGACAAAACATCCATCGTGATTGGCTTTCCCATGTCCACGGCCGCCTACAACGCCACCAATCCCTTTGCGATTGACAACAGCAAATCGGTCAAGCAAGCCAGTTACATCATTTGCAACCAGCCCAAGAGCTTTGACTGGCGACAGCGTGGCGCCACGCCGCACCCTTGGAAGCGGGTCAGCGACGCCATCTTTCATTCAGCTCGCCTTGAGCTCAACGACATCATTGAGTTGGTGAACCCATGAGCATTCAAATCGACGACTTCTCCCCCGCGCCTGAAAAACGCATGGTCTCGGCGGTGCCCGAGACCCCGCAAGAAGAGGCCATTGAGCGCGCCTTGCGCCCCAAACTGCTGGACGAGTATGTGGGCCAGGTCAAGGTGCGCGAGCAGCTGGAAATCTTCATCACCGCAGCCAAGATGCGCGGCGAGCCGCTCGACCATGTGTTGCTGTTTGGCCCACCCGGTTTGGGCAAGACCACGCTGAGCCACATCATTGCCGCCGAGCTGGGCGTGAACCTGCGCCAGACCAGCGGACCGGTGCTGGAAAAGCCCAAAGACCTGGCGGCGTTGCTGACCAATCTGGAAAAAAACGATGTGCTGTTCATCGACGAAATCCACCGTTTGTCGCCTGTGGTCGAAGAAATTTTGTACCCCGCGCTGGAGGACTACCAGATCGACATCATGATCGGCGAAGGCCCGGCAGCGCGCAGCATCAAGCTCGACTTGCAGCCCTTCACCCTGGTGGGGGCCACCACCCGCGCGGGCATGCTGACCAACCCTTTGCGCGACCGTTTTGGCATTGTGTCGCGGCTGGAGTTTTACACGCCTGAAGAATTGGCGCGCATCGTCAAACGCAGCGCCGGTTTGCTCAAGACGCCGATGGACGAGGCCGGTGGTTTTGAGATTGCCCGCCGCTCACGTGGCACGCCTCGCATTGCCAACCGCTTGCTGCGTCGGGTGCGCGACTATGCCGACGTCAAGGGGAAGGGTCGCATTGACCAAGACATCGCCAAAAAAGCACTGACCATGCTGGACGTGGACCCCGAAGGCTTTGACCTGATGGACCGCAAACTGCTCGAAGCGGTGATTCACCGTTTTGACGGCGGCCCTGTGGGCCTGGACAATATTGCCGCCAGCATTGGCGAGGAGCGCGACACCATCGAAGATGTGATTGAACCGTATTTGATTCAGCAAGGCTATTTGCAACGCACACCGCGCGGTCGTATCGCCACGCTGGCAGCGTTCAGGCACCTGGGGGTCACGCCGCCCAAGGGTGCCGCAGGCGGCGCGTTCACGGAGTGATTGACATGGTGGCACTTCAATTCAGAGCCACGGGGCCAGAAGACGCAGAGGCCTTGGCCGATTTGCGTGTGTTGGCAATGAAGGACAGCTTGGTGGCCTTGGGTCGATTTGATCCGATTCGGGCACGGGAGCGATTCTTGTCTGGGTTCGAACCTGGCTGTACTCAGCAAATATTTCAAAAAGACCTCCTGGTGGGTTTCTGGGTGTTGAGGCCGCAAAAACCCGTTTGGCTGCTGGATCATTTGTATGTATTGCCCAGCCACCAAGGTCAGGGCATTGGCGCGCAGATATTGGCACATCTGTTAAAGCAAGCAGACCAGGTCGGCAAAGCCTTGAGGCTGGGCGCACTCAAAGGCAGTCGCTCGAACGACTTTTACCGTCGCCACGGTTTTGTGAAGGTCGACGAAGGCGAGTGGGATATTTACTACGAGCGGCAACCGACGCCTTAATTCAAGTGGCTTAAGCTGTCGTTTCGTCTTGACTGAGTCCGTCGATGTGCGATTTGTCGGCCCAACCCACCAAGGACAAGCCTTCAGGTGTCCAGAGCAAGCGGTTGACGGCTGTGTTCGACAGATCCCAGGTGCGCGGCGCTTGCAAGTCCAGACGCGTGGCCGCACGGTACAAAATGTCCATCACCCCACCGTGCGCCACCAGCACGATGTTGCCACCCAAGTGGCTTGAGGCCAAGTGGTTCACGGTCGACATAACCCGCTCACGCATGGCGATCAGGGATTCGCCACCGCCGGGTGGTGCCCAATGCGGATCGCGCTTGCGCCAGCGCAACGAATCTTCGGGCAAAGCCGTTGCGATGTCTGCAAAAGTTTTGGCCTCAAAGTCGCCAAAGCCGCGTTCACGCAGACCCAAGTGTGTGTGCAGGGGGAGCTTGACGGCTTGGCCTATCGCTTGTGCCGTGGCATAGGCACGCAGCAAATCACTGGTGTAAATAGCATCAATTTTTTCTTGAGCAGACAAGGCCTTCGCCAGTTGCGCGGCTTGCCATTCGCCTGTGGCATTGAGTGGAATATCGAGTTGGCCTTGAATGCGGGTAGCTACATTCCAAGCGGTTTCTCCGTGGCGAATGGCCAAAATGCGGGTGGCTTGCATGGTTTCCGATCAGCGCAAAAATTAAGCGCAAAACTCAGCGCGGGATTTCGATGTTCACCTGCCGTGTTTTGGCCGGTGGATTGGGAAAGTCTTTCAACGCAGCGGTCATCAGCGCAGGGATAATTTTCTCGCTGTCAGACCAAGGGCCGCTGTGTGCGGCCTGCGTCTCGTAGACAACCTGGCCGCTGCGCAGATCGCGCATCAGCAGGCTGACTTCGAACTGGTATTGGTTTGGAGGGGGAAAGCGCATGCCCCAGTTGACACCGACGCCCCTTCCCCAGTAACTGTTCATGCCCAAACCGTACACAGGTCGACCCCAGGGGTCGGCCATGAAGGCGGTAGCCCGTGATTGGACTTGAATGCTCAGTTGCGCGCCAGGATCATCACGTACCAAACCTGCGGCGGACAAAGCGACTTGCGCTTGCTGCTCGGCCAGGCCTGCCGCTGGGTTGTTGCTTTGCGAAGGCAGTCGCTCAAACCGGTAATGCGCGCCTTGCAGTGGCACTGCGCCTTGCGCGTTGACCGTCTGAACCTGGCTGTCGATCAATCGAATACTGCCACAGCCTGTAAGCATTGAAAGCGTCAGAGCCAATGTGAATCCGAATTTGAACATGGTGAATTTTCCTTTCAGTGCGCGCATTGAGTTGGCCAATGCGTGGGGGTCAGCTGGACATCTGGATCACTTGGATCCCCGGCAAGCTCGGCTCGCTGAAAGACTCTTCGTCAAATGCCGTGTCGCCTTCTGGCATGGGCACACCGGTGGTTTTCAAATTTTTGAAGTCATGTTTTTGATGGTCCATCAGGTGCGAGGGCACGATGTTTTGCAGCGCCGCAAACATGTTCTCAATGCGCCCTGGGAATTTTTTCTGCCATTCCCTCAGCATGTTGCCTATTTGTTTGCGCTGCAAATTTTCCTGGCTACCGCACAGGGTGCAAGGAATGATCGGGAACTGACGGTGCTCTGCCCAACGGACCAAGTCGGTCTCGGCCACAAAGGCCAGTGGCCGAATCACCATGAATTCGCCGTTGTCGCTGACCAGCTTGGGCGGCATGCCTTTGAGCTTGCCGCCAAAAAACATGTTTAAAAAGAAGGTTTGCAACATGTCATCGCGGTGGTGGCCCAGCGCCAATTTGTTGCAGCCCAATTCGCGCGCCACCTTGTACAAAATGCCACGCCGCAAGCGGCTGCAAAGGCTGCACATGGTTTTGCCTTCAGGGATTTTGTCTTTGACAATCGAGTAAGTGTCTTGCGTCTCGATGTGGAACTTCACGCCCATGCTTTGCAAATAGGCGGGCAGTACCTCCGCCGGAAAGCCGGGTTGCTTTTGGTCCAAGTTGACGGCGATCAACTCAAACTGAACCGGCGCACGGGCCTGCATTTTCAGCAGGATGTCCAGCATGCCGTAGCTGTCTTTGCCGCCCGACATGCAGACCATCACCCGGTCGCCGGCTTCGATCAAATTGAAGTCGGAGATGGCTTGACCCATTTGGCGGCACAGGCGTTTTTCGAGTTTGTGGGTTTCGCGCTCGATTTTCATCGCTTTGTCGTGCGCAGAGTCTTCGGCTTGGAGCCAGTCGTTGTTGATCGGGGCATTCATTGTGTTCACCACTGTCCTGTTTCCATGCGAATGGCCACTTCGCAGTCTTCAAAAATTTCTAATTTTGCTATTTTGACGCGTACGCCCAAAACACCGGGCAACTTCATCAACCGGTGGACCAGTTTACCGATCAGCGTTTCGAGTAAATTCACATGCTCAGCCGTGCATTCATCGATGATGATTTGCCGCACTTTGCGGTAGTCCAGCACATGGTAAATGTCGTCGTCATGGGGCAATAAGGGCTGTGGCCCCAGATTCAGTTCCGCGTCCACTTGAATGGGTTGCGGTCCGGCCATCTCTTGCTCCAGAATGCCCAGATTGGCCGCAAAGCGCAGACCATACAAAGTCAAGGTTTGATGGCCCAAGGTGGTTTTCATGGGGTCCATTCTTTCATGCGGAAAACCTCTACACCCACCGCTTCGCAGTCCGGGTAGACATCGGGTTTGCAACTGGAAAGTCGGACCGCCTGCACTCGCGGATGGGCCAGCATTTGGGCGGCCAAGTCATCGCACAGCGTTTCTTGCAACTCGACGTGGCCTTGGCCAATGCGTGCCGCAATCAACTCGCGCACAAAGTCGTAATCCACCACCTCACTCAATTGGTCGGCCTGCGGCGTCGAGAGCGCGTAGGGTACAAACAATTCCACATTGAAAATCACGCGTTGGGCCTGCGTTTTTTCAAAATCATGCGCACCAATCTGGACGGGTACCTCGTGGTTGCGCAAAAAAATCCGGCGGCACTCCAGTGTCAGCCGT
>Ga0209598_10003317_pt1 | contig 12215 bp, 29 predicted proteins | sample M_140807_EF_Meta_FD_187317 | JGI IMG/M metagenome (GOLD analysis project Ga0209598, IMG submission 187317) | Freshwater microbial communities from Lake Montjoie, Canada to study carbon cycling - M_140807_EF_MetaG (SPAdes) (version 2) | ecosystem: Environmental > Aquatic > Freshwater > Lake... | reverse complement strand
CTACACTCAATGGCAACCGCTACCTAGTGCGATGGCTGTTTTCTCTGCTACTGGCCCTGCCACTGCTGTTGCTGCTGGTTCTTCAGCGCTTGTGTCTGTCGTTTTGCCTGCATCCCGATTTGGGACTACCCCAATTATTTGTGGCTTGACTTCAACTGGGGCAAACTTTACCCCTGTTGTCAACGCGGTTACTACTGGCACTGCAACTATTGCTTTAGTGAATCAGGGTGCTGTTTCTCAGGCTGCTACTCAAACTTTGTATGGGGTGGCAATTATGATGGCTACTGGAACTGCTGCGGGATAAGGGTAAAGATGAGAAGCTGTAAAACTGAAGGTTGCCCTATCAAGGGCGATGAGCATACTCCGCCTGTTGAAGGGATGCTTGTTTGTGGTTTGTGTGGTCAGGAGATGACCCCAATTGACTGAGCCAACTAAACCTACTAATCAAACTTTGTTGTTGCAGATTGTTCGCGACATCGAGATTCTAAAAGCAAACTCAATACAGATTCTTGATGCTTCACGAGATCACGAAAACAGGATTAGAGAACTAGAGAAGCAGATAAACCGGAGTGCCTGGATACCTGCTCTAATAACTGCCGTATTAACTTCAGTAAGCGTGTATTTGATTAGTAAAGGATTGAAATGATTACGCCAGGGCTATACAACCTAACTATTTATCAGGGCGCAGATTTTGATAAAACTTTTACTGTCCTTCAATCGGGGACTGCCCTAAACTTTACTGGTTACACTGCTGCAATGCAGATTAGAACTTCTGCTGATGCGACAGCCTTCCTATTGAGCCTAACTAACGGTTCAGGTATTACTTTGGGGGGAACTGCGGGAACTATTGCGCTAAACATTACTTCAGCTCAATCAAGTGCTTTATCTGCTGGTTCTTTTAGTTACGATTTAGAGTTAAATTCAGGCAGCCAAATAACTCGTATTTTGCAAGGCTCTTGTACAGTGAGCGGAAATGTTACCCGATGACAACATTCAATGTAACTGAATCAACAACAACAGTAACAACAACTAACGATGTTACAACTATCACTATTGATAACGCCGGTATTCAGGGCGCTCAAGGTGCAAACGGAACTTCAGCAACTATCACAGCAGGGACAGCGACAAGCCTTGCTTCTACTGCTCTGCCGACTGTAACAAATACAGGCACAAGTTCAGCAGCGATATTTAATTTTGGTATTCCTTCAGGCGTTCAAGGTGCTTCAGGTGTCGTTTCTGTTACTAGCCCTATAACAAACTCAGGCAGTTCAGGTTCAGCAATCGTAGGTATAGATCTAACAAACATCGCTCAAAGAAACAGCGCTAACACTTTTACTGTTGGCGGGCATCTCATTACAAACGCTGCAACAGCAATAGTCCCTTTGGCTATTCGTGGTGCAGCAAGTCAATCGGCAGACTTATTACAGATACAAAACAGCGGTGGAACAGCATTAGCAAGCATTTCATCTACAGGTGCAATCAGAGCAGTTGCACTTCAAGGAACAAGTGATGGGCTGTCTGCTATAACAACTTCATCAAATAGAAACTTACAATTATTTTCAGCAACTACTTCAATCGGTGGTGGTGCAGGTGTTCTTGGGATTGCAAACGCATCAACTGTCCCGACAAGCAACCCTACTGGTGGCGGTATCTTGTATGTTGAAGCAGGTGCTTTGAAGTATCGTGGAAGTTCAGGAACAATAACAACTCTAGGAGCAGCATAATGTCTGATTTTGAAGTCTCAAACGAATACAAACTACAAACTCTAAACTCTAGACTTGAGCAGTTAAATGTTGAAGGTTGGCATAATGAAGAAGCCAAAACAGTAAATATTGCTCTTGGAAATGATGAAGAAGTTGCCCGCCTAACAGCAAACATTCAGGTCATTAAAGATGCGATTGTTGCGGTCAAAAAACAGATCGCTGATTTAGCGTAAAAACTGTTTAGATAGGACTGCTTTTATGACAATCTATTTTGAGCCGTTTTCGCCTAAAACTCGTGGCGATGAGTTTGGCAATCTAGCGCATTATCGTAACGGCAGACCACATCGCGGACAAGACTGGAGTCCTAAACTTAAATCTAAAGTCAAGGCCATTACTGATGGCACTGTTTTTGTTTCTACCTGGACTGATGGTTTAGGTTGGATAGTTATTCACTCAACTAAAGATGGTTACTGGGTGCTTTACGCTCACTTGGCTGAAAAGTCTTTGCTAGTAAAAGGCGATAAAGTTGTTGGCGGTAAAACTGTTTTAGGTAAGATTGGAAATACAGGGGCTTTGTCAACAGGTGCGCACTTACACTTGAGCATTGGTAAGGCTAACAAGGATTACAGTAATCCGAACATTCACTTGAGCGCTTATGAAGATTTGATTGACCCGCTGAAACACATTCTCGAAAATAAAGGAAAATAATGAACCCTATTCTTGCAAGCTATCTTAGAAGCCTTTTGGCTACTTCTCTAACCGCTATTTTCGCTGTTGGAAAGCTACCTGTCCTATTTACTGCTCAAGATTGGCTTATTGTGGCTAATGCAGTCTGGATTTCATTCATTCCGGTCATTATTAGGGCTTTGAACCCTAAAGATGATGGTTTTGGTATCTCTACTCACAAACCTGAATAAAAGCCCGCTACGGGCGTTTTACGGCTTTTTTAGAGTTCTTGCTCTTTCTTTAGTTGCCTGCGCTGTTTAGGTGTTGTTCCACCCCAAATGCCATAATCTTCAGCCATGCCAACTCGAAGGCACTTATCCATCACTGGGCAACGCATACAGATTTGACGGGCAGTGTCTATCGCCAAGTTATACATGTTTGTTGATTGACTTGCCCCGCGTGCAGCCCATTCTTCAGGAAAGAAAACATCAGGGACTTGTTCACATTCAACACCGCCGTTATCCATAATTGCTTCATGCAGTTCGATAGTGGCCTGATCTAATCTAAAGTTGTCAGCGGTCATGTTTAGAGTATAGACATGCAAACAATCAATAAAAACAGTTATGAGATACAGGCAAAGTTTCTCGGTAATTTTGAGAACAACAGCCCTGAATGGCATGCGCTTAGAGATGAGCAAGGTGTTATTTCAGGCAGTGAGATCGGCGCAATCCTTGGCTTGTCCCCTTTCACTTCGGCAATCACTTTATGGGCGCAAAAAACTGGCAGGCTTCCTTCTAGTTTTGAACCTAATACTGCGATGCGTTTGGGTCAGCTTGTCGAGCCTGCAATTCGTACGCTCTATCAGGAGCAACATTCTGAGCATGATGTTTATGAAGTAGGAACATACGCGCATAAAGAGCAGACTTGGGCGCACGCTAACCCTGATGCTCTCTGCTTCGATGACACCGGTAAACCTTATATTCTGGAGATAAAACATACAGCAACCTTTTGGGATAGTGTTCCTGAGCATTACCGCGCTCAAGTGCTTTGGTATATGTGGATTTTTGATGTCAAGCGTTCAGTTTTTGCGGTAGTCAATGCAGGGCGTTACAAGGAATATGAAGTTCTTTGGGATGAGTTTGAGTTTCAGGCTATCTATCACCGAGTTCTTGATTTCCGTACTCGTATTTTTGCTGATGAGCAACCTGACTGGGATGGATCTGACTCGACTTATGAGACTATTCGCTCGCTTTCCCCTGCCATTGAGTCGCTTGATGAAGAGTTAGGCACTCTAGGCATTGAACTGCTAAACGCCCAAGCAGATTTAGAGAAGATTGAAACTCACTTTACTGAGTTGAAGTCTCGCACTATTGCTGCCTTAAATGGGGCAAAAAATGGGACAATTGATGGGGAAGTTGTTGTTACTTTGTCTCAACGCGGTGCAGGGCTTCCATTCCTAACATTCAAGAAAGCGAAAAAATAATGGCTCAATTTAACTTAGCTGAATACGAAACAGTTGCCGAAAGAATTGCCAGGTTCTATAAGGACAGACCTGATGGCAGACTAATCACCCGCAACATAACAACTTCACAAGATAGACAGATTTCGACTTGGGTTGTTCAAGCCTATGTTTATTTCTCTGCTGAAGATCAGGAGAAGAACTTGGCTAAGGCTACCGGTTTGGCTTTTGAAATTGATGGGGCAGGGATGGCAAATAAAACTTCTGCTCTTGAAAATGCAGAAACTTCGGCTATCGGTAGAGCGCTTGCTAATGCAGGGTATTCAGGCGATAAAAGGGCTACACGCGAAGAAATGAGCAAGGTCAAGCGTGATGTCACCCCTAGCCGTAACTGGCAGGCAGCATTAGATAACATCAACGACATTGAAGGTTTGAGATCTCTTTATTTAGAAGCAAAACAGGGTAAAGCTTCAACTGCTATTCTGGAAGCAATTAAAGGGAAGGCCGATGGAATCACTGGAGTTACTGCAAACAGTTAGGATTCTCTCCGCCCATATTGCTGAGTTGGGGGAACTTGTTGTTGTTCTCGTTGATGACCCTATTTTGCGGGCTAAAACGCTTGCCAGGCTAAATGACCAAACTATACGCCTAAACTTTTTGATGACTTTTATCCAAAATTAGGTGTTTCCGCAGTTTTTGTGCTTAGATACTTTCTATGCCACGCAAGAAAACTGTTGATGAACAAGAGCTGAGAGCCACCGATTACGCCTGCGATCAGTGCGGGCAAGGTATTCCTGCCACAACTATTGAGAAGCGTAAGTCTCGCGGGGATGAGAACTGGCAGTTATGCGCTGATTGTGTGCGCGTTGAAACCCGCTGTATTACATACATTCACCCTGTTTTAGGCAAGATTTTCTGTTATCCACACAAAGGCGAGCTTGATGAACTTTGGCGGCCTTTAGATGACACTGGCAGGCTGTTTAGACCTGGTGAGCGTGTTTGTGGTCATAAGGATTGTGTGAACTTGAATCACATTATCGGCTCAGGTATTCACAAGCGTTACGCCAACAGGCTTCAAGAAGTAAGGACAAACTAAATGAATAACAATTCTTTAGATAAGATAAAAGCGGAGTCAGTCCCGAGAGATGAACTGACCCCGCATAACCGATAACTCGACTATCGGCTTTCTCATTCTAGCAGTGAGTAGCCGAATGAAAGGCTACAAAATGACCATTGCTGATCGTGATTTCATTCACTTTTGGTTTGCTAATACCAGGAGACATCTTCGCCTAGAAGCTCTAAAAAAACGTGGTTTAGTTGAACTAGATTCTGATAATAGATTTGTTGTCAAAAACTCTTTTGAACGTAATTATCAAGATATGCGATTGCAGATTCTTGAAGCCATTTATTGGCGTGATGGGGAATCTTGCGCATATTGCGGTAAAGATATTCCATTAGGCGATGGGCAGATAGATCACTGGATTCCTAGAAGTGCTTGGCCTAAAGATTGGCTTTGGTTAGCTGACGATTCTTCTAATTTGATTGCTGCCTGTAAAAACTGTAATCAGGCTAAAAGTAATTATTTGGTTTCTGTTGCTGGTGAAAATAGGCTGAATCACATAACTTTTGAATGTAAGTCTCCGGTTAGGGAAGTTTACGAATGTTGCAAGTCTAGGGCTATTTCAGAAGGCCGAATGATTTGTGAAGATTGTGAACATGATATTCAGGTTGTTTGTCGAGTACATGAAGAATGTTTTTTGCCTGCATGCGAAATTGCTGTTTTGAAGCGTTGGTTTGGTCATGAATAATTATCAGGCTTTAGATCTTGTTTTCGGGTATGCCCCTAAAGATTTGACTTTGGTGCAGAGACTTCTTTTATTGCAGATTGCATACCATCAGCCGAAGTGTTATCAACGCGTTTCTACTCTGGCTAAAAGCATTGGTGTTCGCCAGGAAGAGACTGTTCGAGTGGCTTTGAAGGAGCTTGTTGAGCGTGGTTTGATTTCTATTGAATCTCGTAAAGGCCGAACTAATGTCTATCGAGTACTCCCGTTTAACACCTCTTCTGTTGAACATAACCCCTATGGTTTGACGGGGGGACACCCCTTAGGTGAAACAGGGGGACACCCCTTAGACCAAACAGGGGTTAAACATATAAAGAAACAGATATCTCTAACAGATAAAGATTTTGAAGATTTTTGGAGTATTTATCCGCGTAAAGAAGCGCGTAAGAAGGCTTTTGACCAGTTCATGCTTACACCTAATGTTTCTATTGCTACGCTGTTAGCCGCTACGCGGACTTATAGGGATGCTGTTAGTGGTCGTGAGTTGAAGTTTGTTTTGATGGCTCATAATTGGCTGGCTAATGAAGCTTGGTTGGATCAGCTTGATTCTGATGGTGGCTCTTGGATGGATGGGGCTATTGATGACTAATGCTAGGTTGCAGTTAGAGAACGCTGTTTTGGGTGGTGTGCTTCGTTATCCGAAGGTCTGGGATGATTTGCAGTTGGTTGCAGATTATTTTGATGATGCTTTGAATCGGCTTATTTTTGGTCGTATTCGGGAGATTCGTGATTCTGGGGCTATCCCTGATGTGATGTTGGTGAACGCTGGTTTAAAGTCTGACCAGATTGTTCGAGTTTTTGAGTGTGATGGTTTAGCTCCGTTTAGTTCGGATGCTGTTGTTTGGCATGTGAATCAGTTGAAGGCGATGTGGGCTAAAAGGAAGCTTGAGATTGCTGGTGCAACTTTGTTGGAGTCTGCTAGTGATCCTTCTTCTGATGTTGGTGATTTGACTGCTTATGCTTTGGCTGAAGTGGATAGGGTTTCGGCTAGTCAGGCTCAGTTACAGATTAGTTATCCTGGCGATTATTTGGCTGATTATGTTGATGAGATGGCTTCTAGGCCGCCTTTTATGGCTACTTGTTGGAAGCGTTTGAATAAGTTGATTGGGGGTTTCCGTAATGGTGGTTTTTATGTTGTTGCTGGCCGACCTGGTCAGGGTAAAACTATTGTTGCTTTGCAGTCTGCTTTTGCTTTAGCTCGTGCTGGTAAGCATGTTCTTTATTTCAGTTTGGAGATGCCGGCTTTGCAGTTGCAACATCGTTTATTGGCTCAAGTGTTGGAAATTGATTATTCGAAAATTGCTAATGATGATCTTGATTTTGAGATTACTGATACTTCGGGCGGTTCTCTGCGTGAAGTTTGGGCTAGGGATTTGGTGAAGTCTGCTTCTGGTTTGTTGGGCAATAATTTGGGTGTGATTTCTTCTGGTCGTTTGACTCCGAATATGGTTCGAGCTTATATTTCGGCTGCTTCTAAGGCTCGGCCTGTTGATGCTGTTTTTATTGATTATTTGGGTTTGATGTCTGATGATGTGGCTCATAAAGATAAGACTGAGCGTGTTGGGGCGATTTCAGGTGCTTTAAAGCAGATGGCTTTGGAGTTGGATATTCCGTTTATTACTGCTGTTCAGTTGAATCGTGAAGTGGAGAATCGTGCTAATGACAAACCTCAGTTGAGTGATCTTAGGGATTCGGGTTCGATTGAGCAGGATGCGGATGTCGTTTTGATGATTAAGCGTAAGCATCGCCCTGAAGAAAATAAAGATGTTGGGAATGGTTTGGATTTCTTTTTGGTTGTTGCTAAAAATAGGCATGGTCAGACTGGTGCAGCTAAGTTCACTGCTCAAGACAATTTGAGTCGCATTGTGGAACACTAGGAAGCGTGGAAGAGAATCAGGTTGCTTGTCGCAGGTGTGGCTTTGTTTGGGCTGTTGCAGCTGACAAAAGGGGTCGCAAGGATCTGCTTTGTATTAGCTGTCGTGCTAAACCGCAGAGAACTATTCAATACGGCAATTTGCGCTGTACTCCACACTTAGGGGATTTGGATGCGAAACTTCGCCCTATTGATGAGCAAGGCAAGCTCTATCTCCCTGGGGAAAGAAGTTGCAAGCATACAGACTGTGTAAATCCTAAGCATGTCGTACCTAGCAACTAAACTTTTGTAAGCAACAAACAAAACATTCATAGAAAAGGAAACTTATGGCTCAGGTCAAGGTAACAGGAAAAGTAAATAAAGTATTCGGTGCAAGCAATCAGGGTTTATCTTTGGTTGAGAGCTACAAGAGCGCTACCGGTGAAGATTACACTCGCACTTGGACAGTTTGGTTTGCTGTCTCACACAATTTGGCTGTTGATACTGAAGTTACTGTTACAGGTCAACTGTCAGCGAAGATTGAAGATTTTGAAGATAAGACTGGCAAGCCAGGTCGCAAGGTGAAGCTGGATGTGAACAACGCTGTTGTCGCTGAAGCTAAGCCTGCTGTGCCTGCTGATCTACCCTTCTAAATGCAACCTTGGGTTATAGGTTTCTTCTTGGGTAGCCTATTACTCACAAACTCCCTGTTTACAGTTCAACCCTTATCAGCCTTAAATGCGTTGATAGGGGTTTTTCTGTATGCGGTTATTTTGGTGAATTATTATGGCAAGAGATAGTTTCAGTTTTACTGTTTTCGGGTTTGAGCCTAGACCGCAAGGCTCTAAGAAGTATGTTGGTACTAGAAGGACTGCTGCGGGCAATAACATTCCGCTGATTATTGAAGCTTCTCCTGGCTTACCGGTTTGGCGTAAAGCTGTTGCTGATGCTGTTGCTCAGGCCATGCAGGATTCTGGTGATCTGAGCAAGTTTGAAGGGGCTGTGAAGGTTGAAGCGGTGTTTTATTTGACTCGTAAGAAGTCTGTAACTAGAGCAATGCCTACTGTTCCCCCTGATGTAGATAAGTTATCCAGGTCATTACTGGATGCTTGTAAAGGCGTTTGGGGGGATGACAGTCAGGTTGTCAGGCTTGAAGTGTCTAAGAAGTACGCTACTGGTGAGCCTGGGGTTGCGGTTACTATCTCTAATTACCCTTAAATTGTTTACCAAACTGTAATCTAAAAATGCTTCCTAAATGCTTTCCTTGAGCAACTATTTGAGCCTATACTTGAGTTATAGGCAGAAAGCCTAAAGGACAAACAAAGGACAAAAAATGAGATTACCGGAAGAGTTGTTTCTTGATGCAGTCAACGCCTATAAGGCTTGGGTTGCTTGTGGTAAAGATTTCCTGAATCACGCTCAGTTATTTGATGTTTGGGATGATGCTGTTACCGCTTATGGGCAGGCAGTATTCCTTGAGCGTAATCGTGCAGTTCACCAGGTACTTCAAGGCTTGGACTTAGTGCAATGAGAAAACATATTGCTAATTCAATAATTCTGTTCTTCGCTCTATGGGGTTTCACTCAGTTCATTATCTGGACTAATACTCTAGGTATTCCTGAAGTGCTGAAGGGCTAAACATGGGGCGTAGATCTAAAGGCAGAAACAGTGTCTATCTCAAACTCAAGCTGCAACTCTTAGGCTCATTGAGTTACTGGTTGGCGGGTGCTTTAGGCAAGGTTGATAAAGAATACTCGCAGACTTTTGTTGAGAGACATGGGCATAAAAGACTTAGTGAGCTGATGGCTGAAGAAGCCGAGTATTGGAAGGACAAATATCGTGCCGACAAATAGTGCAGAGAATGTTCGCGAGTTCTATCGTAAACAAGGCGAAGAACGAGAGCGCGTCAGGCTAATTGAACTGCTGAAAGAGCAGAATGTTATTCGTAACTGCGCAGCAACCGGCAAGCTTGTTTTTGTGAACTGTAACACTCTTGAAGTTCTTTACTTGAAAGAGATTAGTGATGAATGACAGGATGTTTATGCTGCTTATCGCAATTGCCTTAGTGATGCTAGGTTTGCTTGCTCTCAGGTTTGAGCCTAACTGCCCTGAGTTGCATACTCTTGATGATTTTGAAAACAATAAAACAACTGTCTGCGAAAGGACAAAATAATGAGTAACCCTGAAACAAAAGAGCAACTAGTTAGCAATACTGCCGATGCAATCACATCAGCAATTCAAAGTTCAAGAGATAACGCTGTTGAAGCGGTTATTAGTATCGTTGAGAGCTACAAGAAACTGCAACTCCCTGCCATCCCTAAAGATGCTTACGATCTAGGTGCAAGAGATTCAATTGATACTTTGCTTATTCACCTAAACAAGTTTGCTGAAGGCCTGAAGCAAGGTCGTACGGAATGACCTGCAATAACTGTCAAGATAACTGTCAATGTTCAAGAGTGAACTCAGTCAACATCTTTAGCCGAGACTACAAAGCAGGTCAGGCTCATGGGCAAAGAGATGAACACACTAGAACAAGTGATGCCCTGATTGAACTTGAACGCTCAGGCGTAATAACTAACGCTCAAATGCAGGCAATCCTAGATCTAGTCTTGGAGAAGCTGACCGATGCGATGGACATTCCATAATGAATATTTGGCTTACTGTTTTGGCGGTTATTCTGCTGGCAGTCGTTTTACCTGTTGTTGCAAGTGTTGTGATGGCAGTTTTTCTTGAAGCAGCAAATAACGATGGGATTTACGATGATGAAGACTAACCGGATATTGAGAAAACTGTTTCCAAAGGCTATGCGTGAGCAGTATTTTGCAGGCCACGCCAAAGGGCGTAATTATGGCGTTTATCTTGCTTTAGCTGTTTTGCATGAAGAGTTGAAGGCTGTCCATAAGGATGTTGATGTTCCTGTTTTGGCGGTCAATGCCAGGCTAAAGGCTAAACAGATTCAGGTTTGTATCAGGAAGGTCAAGGCTCTAAATAATGCTAAGTAGAGAACTTGATGAAGCAATAACTATCCTGCGCGGTAATGAACGCTGGTATCTGTCTAACGATGACTCTTTCAACAGTAAACTTGCAGACTTGCTTCTTGTGTGTGCTGCGCAGGGCGATGTTATTCAGGCTGTTGCTGAGACTGTTGCCAGGTCAGTTATAACGACTAATAAAGGCGAGACTGGGAAGGTAGAGTTGAGAGATGCTTGAAGATCTGCAACTACCTAAAAGAAACACTCCTTGCCGAATAAGAACACTCAAGTCAGAGCTGACCGATAAAGATGCGCTGATTCTTGAGACAGCCGTTATGAACCCTGAATGGCCTTACAAAACGCTATCTAATGAACTTTATAAGCGGGGAACTAAAGTCAGTGATGCAGCAATAAAGCATCATAGAGAGAAGCGTTGCTCATGTTGGAAGGATTGAGTCAACCTGCCCCTAAAGTTACTTACCCTGAAGGATGGAGTCCTAGTGTTCAATTTGATGCGTCAGGTGGTGAAGCGGTTTTACCTGCGGTTGAAGGCGATAATCCTACGGATGTTGATGCATTTCTAAAAGAAGCTGGTATCAATCCTGAAGAGATTGAAATTATAGGTGAACCACGCATTTCTAGGTGGCAGGTTGCCCGCCCTTTTCCTTTAGAGCCTGCTTGGATGACTTCAGTTAGGATTCGCTGGGTCAAGCGTAACGCGACAATCAACTTGCCCTTGCTTTATTCTTTGGCTAAGAAAACTAAACCTGTAACCCCTAAGCAGATTGCGACAGGTAAAGCCCTTGTTATCTTGTGGAGTGATCTGCAAGTTGGCAAGGTAGATCATAGGGGCGGAGTGGATGCGCTAATTCACCGAGTAGCCAAGACACAGATAGAACTCATAAAGAAAGTTAAAGAAGTTCGCCCTGAGCAAATTGTTTTCTGCGATGTTGGAGATACTATCGAGAACTTTAGTAATGCTGCTGATATGCATCAAACTTTTTCGAACGATCTCTCACTTATGCAACAGGTTGACTTGGCAACATCATTAGCCTGGGAGACATTGAAGCAACTGAGCAAGTATGCCCCGATAACTTATCTGAGCGTTGGAAGCAATCACTGTCAATTTAGGGTAAACAAACAGCGTGTTGGTAAAGCAACTGATGACTGGGGTATTCATATTGCCCGCACTCTAGCCCGCTTGTCTCATGAAGTTGGCCTGCCTATAAAGTTCTTTGAACCTGCCCAACACGATGAATCACTAGCTCACGACATCTTTGGCGATGGCTTTCACATCCTAGGCTTATGGCATGGCCATCAATCGCCTAGACCTGATCAAGTGCCAACATGGTGGAGACAGCAAGCCTTCGGTAAGCAACCTGTACACGCTGCAACAATAGGCGTATCAGGGCATTTTCATCATCTAAGAGTTCTTGAGTTAGGTTCTACCCCTAGGGGAACTTCACGCTTCTGGGTTCAAGCAGCAACCCTAGACAACGGCTCAAACTGGTGGAGAACAACCGCAGGCGAAGACTCTCAGCCAGGCTTAGTCTGCTTCGAACTTCAGCAGGGCATAGACTTTACAGGTACAGTTTGGAAACTGTAAGGGGTTGGAATGGTATTCGATTGCGCGCTAAAACTCTCATGGAGAAGCAGTAAGACTAGAGTTCGATTCTCTACAACTCCACAAGAAAGAAACTAATGCCTGCTTATCTCTTT
>Ga0209598_10003316_pt1 | contig 12217 bp, 18 predicted proteins | sample M_140807_EF_Meta_FD_187317 | JGI IMG/M metagenome (GOLD analysis project Ga0209598, IMG submission 187317) | Freshwater microbial communities from Lake Montjoie, Canada to study carbon cycling - M_140807_EF_MetaG (SPAdes) (version 2) | ecosystem: Environmental > Aquatic > Freshwater > Lake... | reverse complement strand
AGCAAAGGCTGTTGCTAACTACGGCATACAGATTGGTCAAGCAAACGAGTGTGGTTCTGAAAATCTGTTCTTGTGGCAAGACATGGTTAGAAGTATAGCAATTTTCAACTCTGCCACTAAACTTAGCAATCACACCAAGATGGCTCTAGTGTATTGGTTCTTGATGCGTACAAAATCTGTAAATAAAAAAACAGCCTCGGGTGATAAGCCCAAGGCTGTTAAAACTACACCAACCCCAATTAAGGGTCAAGCGTCCAAAGCGTAATTTTGTGATTTTGGATTGTTGGCGATAAGATCATCAACCGCCTTCATAATATCCTCATGCTGCGCTTTCGGATTAGCGGCGATAAAGGCATCAATTACACTTATAGTAGCCTTATACTTTTCATACTGAAGTTCATCCCGACCGTTCTTGTCTACCCATTTAGTGCTGATAGACTGCGAACAAAAGTCTGGTGGACAATCCATATTTGGGATTGCGTCGTTTGCAATCCACTTTTTAGCCTTAGCAACACGATCAATATTAGTGGCAAGCACAGCCTCTACCGCCTCTACATCAAATTTACTTCTCAACCGCTTCCACACAGAATCTGAGTATGTCAATGAGGTCATCTTGCCGTTACTGCGAACACACATATCGGGAAGCGTAGCATTTCCCCAATTGTAAAGTTTCTCCCACAGAAGTTTAGCAAGCGGCTGACGCATCAAAAGAAAATCTGAACCGCAAGCGTCAACCCTAGTAGGAAAACTAGTAAAAACCTTGTGCTTACGATTCCAACTGTTGGCATCGGTAATGCACTTTTTCCACGAATCCGCAAGAGTATCAAGTTCCGAGGAATGCAAGAAGATTGGATCTAGTCCTTCCACGCGATCTAGAAACAGAAACTCTTGCATGTCTGTAATGCTATACGGACACCATGTTTGCAAGCGAGTCTTGCCGACTCCGCGAGGAGACTCACCAACCCATTCGCGCATGAAAACTGCAATCCTCGTATCCTCTTTAGTATCCAACTCCCAAAAGTGAATCTCCACCACATTGTGGTAGTTCACTCCGTACATTGCGATGCTGTGCTTTCCCAACACGGGAACTCCACACAGGTTTCGCATTTCCAACAGACCGTCAATCATTTTCGGATTCCTTTTCAATTACAGGTGAGGTGGTTGCAGCAGATTGATTCTGTGTTTCCACAAGTGTATTCCACAAAAAACGAAGTGTATTAATTGACACTCCAGTTTTGGTGATGTTGTTTGATTCGTCGTTGTAACAGTTGTATCGGCAATGTGTGTGTTGAAACATCACATTCACAGGAATACTAAACTTGTGAAATTGACGAACACCATCAAAGCCAACGGTTTCAAGAAAGTGGGTGGTGAACACCATTTTTATGCTCCACCGTCTTCCGCAAACATTTGTCCCTTTTCGTAAAGTTCAGAAACACGCAGAATGGGATGAGCAAGCGCGTCCCGAAAACGATTGAGTGATTCGTGCAATCCTTCAATCGTATCTCCCATCACACTTGCAAAGTGCGGAGAGACCGCAGTAAGGATTCCGTTTTTATACCCCGCTTCGTGAATTGCGAAGTATTCGTTCTCGGGGTCGGTGTCGTGGTGAACCACGCGATGATTCCATGTGAATTCCATTTTCAATTTTCCTTGCTTGTGTTGACGAAGTATTTGTCGCTACGAATCTCGGTTTTCTGAATGAGAAACCTGCCGTTCTGCTTGGTGATGTAGTGTTCCCACAGTTGACGAGCATTTTCCACAGGGCCGTTCCACTTGCTGAGAATCCTGCCAGGCTTGCCGTTGTCGTCTTCCCGAACAACCACTTTGGTTGGATTGAGTTTCCTAGACGCGGTTTTAGTGTGAACGATAAACTGCACCCATTCTTCTCGCTTGCCGTTGAAGTCGTCTTCAACCAACAGCCAATAGTGAATCACTTCCCAAGTCATTTTCAGTCCGTTTCTGCCATCAGTTTGGCAAGATGCTTCTCAACAATCTCACGATCAAACGAATTCCGCATGGTCAAATCCACCGCAAGCGGGTAGTGCTTCAGGAGCCGACGAGCCCATGCTCGCACTTCCTTCGGCACACGATGAAAGCCGCCGTCGCTAGGTCGCCTGAGTAGGCGAAACAGGAACTCTTGCGTAGACAGCACACTCTGCGTTCTCTCTTGTGTCGTAGTCACTTACTGTCCTCCTGATTGTCCATCCATTCCGCAGCAGCAGTCAGCCATGCTGCCATTACGCGCAAGTCTAACGAAGTCTCAATATCCACATTCACAATGTGGTCATCGTCGCTGCTCTGAATCCGAACAATTCTCTGCTGCCATGTTCGGTCAAACCAAGTGCAAAACTCAACTTCCTTGTCCATCTTTCCGGGCATGGTCATCTTGCCGGGAGCAGAACGGTTTGCTCGCTCTTCTCGCAGTTTGCTCTTGTTGCTGAGAACCGTCTTGGTCTTCTTCTTTTTGCTTTTCATGTTTAAGTTTCCTTTCAGCGGCAGTAGTTGGCGACATACAGAGCAGCAGAGGCACGCTGCCCGGCATTGTGTGCGCTGTTCTTTGCACCACTCACCTCGTTCCGAAGTACTTTCAAATCCTTGCGGAGTTGCCGAATTTCCTTGCGGAGCGCGAGAATGGTTGCGTGAGTAACAGGCTTGTTGATCTTCTTGGTCTTCATCTGTTTCCTTTCAGTAAAAGTTCGGATAGTTCGGATTCTCATACAAGGCTTCGTGCATCTTTCTTGCAATCACACGAAACCTTACATCGTTGTCGGTGAATTCATTGGAGTAGTAAGTACCCCACACCGACTTCATGGCTTGTCGCAAGCGCAGTATTTCGCTGCCTGCTGCTTTTGACAGTTCATCTCCGCGACGAAACAATTCGTCCACAATGTCGCGTTTGAATGGTGCGGAGGTATTAGCCATTACCGCTGCCCACCAATCTGCATCGTGAGGTTTGAGGGGGAAACGCGAGCATGCGGATTCGGCGTGTCTCCGATGGGAGGATACCGCATCAGCAGCGCAAGCACCTGCTTGGTGCGCTCGTCGCACAGACTGTCTGCCTGCTTGGAATCCTCAACAAGATTGTTGAGAATCTGCTGGTCGGTATCGTTCGGCACATACTCCACATTCGCGGGATTGATGAAACCCACATCCGTGAACTTGCCGCTCGCATCACGCTTGTCTGACCAAGCAAGACCGATGGCAGCACCGAAACGAGTCTTGCCGTCCCAAAACATCATGCCCACCTTGCCGTGAGGATACTTGCGACCCGCCTTCACGCGCCACTTGGAACCCTTCACAGGCTTCGGAGACACCGTATCCTGCCAACTCTTGCGAAGTTGAGCAAGATAGTTTTCCTTGAAATTCTTGCCCATCGCGGCAGCAGTCTGCACCGCCCACACAGTCTTCCACCACAAGAGAAATTCTGCTCGCTCCTTCACGGAAGCATCGCATTGAAACGCGGTGCTGGAAACATGATGACCGCGAACAGGCGTGTAGCCGTAGCGTCGCTGCTCGTGGCATTGCACCATGATGGGAAGGAAACGCATCATCTCGTTGGCGTTCGGATCAGAGTTTCGCACCCACGCATACAGCATGCAGCACATGCTGGTGGTGTCGTCCGCGTAGAGCGGAACCTCACCGCACCAATCCGTGAGACAGCACACCTTACCCTTGTAACGCTCAAACAGACTCTGCGTGGACGAATTCCATCCCGACTCCAACAGCAGTTCAGCGTTGTCGGAATGGTAGAACAGCGGAGCCGTGGATATCGGAGTGACATCGGCGGGCAGGAGAGTGGCGAGAGAGTAGGGCGGCAATGTAGTTGTGGTCATACCTTAATTATAGCCTAAAAACGGGGCCCTGTCAAGCCGTAGGGTCGCCGAATACCCATTTTTTATTATCGGACTTTACCCTCAAAAGGGCCGGTTTCTTCGGTGATTCTAGGGGCCATTGGGAGGGCTAGAATGCCCCAGGACGCATCCGCGCAGTCGGCCCCGCCCGTTACCCCCAGAACGGGACCACCCTCCCAATGGGGCCCTATATTATGGGACTCACCATCTGTAAGTCAGTTCGGTGGGTTCTAGGCTCAGGTATCGGAAGAATGAACCAACACCGCGACTCAACAAATTTGCAATAAATGAAATTACCTTTTTGATTGCTTCAATCAATTTCTTAAGTCCATCTTTAATGTACTGATAGCCTTTCATGCCTGCCTTGGTCATGCTCTTTCCTGCTGTAGTAAGCCAGTCGCCCAAGCCTTCGGTAAGTTCATTGTAATAGTAGTTGTATCTTTCAGTTAATTCTTTTTCCGAGAATACTGTTTCATCTAAATCTTCATCTTCCAATTTTGAATCGCCTGCCTTTTGAGCATAATCAATGCGAGCAGCAATACCGCGAGAACCGCCACCGCTCTTGCTGCTCTTGCGACCACGATCACGAAGACTAAACTTAAAGTTGGGAAGAGTCTTTGTTATAAATTCATTCGCATCCATGAACTTGATGGTTCCGTTCTCAAACCATTCAAGAAAGTGTGTAGCAATAAAGTCTTCATTCAAGAAACGCTTTTCGCCTGTAGCAAACTCGCGTAGTAGTTTCTTACGATTGTTTGTGTCAATCATAAAGCGACTCATCTCTATAGTTAACTTTTCACGAATTCCTATAATTCTTAGAAAATCGTTCATCTGCTTTATTTCTTCTTTTGAAGGAAGTCCTGCACCACTCTTGAATCCTGTAACACGACTGAGTAGTTGGTCAAATCCGTCTACACCGTATTCGTTTTCAAACTTCTTGCGCGTAGCCTTGTATACAGTTTCGTTTCCTGATTCTGTAATGATACGAGCAATAGTTTGTGTGAGTTTTGATCCTTCGCTGCTGTTTTTAAATGTAGCGTTTAGAACCGCGTAGATTTCATTTGTTTGCGCGGAAGCAACCTGAAACGCTGTACCGTTCTTGATTGAGCAGCGAAACTTTTTGCCACCCACCATAAACACCGCATCTGTTTTTGGTTCGCCGCTCTTGATGCTTCTACCTTCGCCGCCTTCAGTATACGCAGGAGCAATTACGGATGGTGGGGCTTTGCCTGCCATACGATACGCAAGACGAGGCTTACCGCCGAGTTTAGGAAGCAGGGCTTTAATACAAGACTTTGCGGTTTCTTGTGCGTACTTGTTCTGATACTTTAAAGATTCACCACGAGTCTTACCTTCAGTTGAAACTTCATTGAAAGCCTTAACCAAATCAATTTCAAACTGTGTAGAGTTGATTGTTCCTTCGGTTAAAAACTTTGTGTGAATAAATGAGGTAAACTTGTTCATATCGGTATTTATTCTTTCGTGATTATGACTCTACTGATACTAGTGCTTTAAATGCTTTTTCTGCGGCATCAACGCTTGTGAAGAACTTTCGGAAGTGACGCATGAATATTGCTTTATCTTCTTTCTTCCAATCCCAAACGGTTGTGCGCTCATCCGAATTGCTCCATTCTGGATCTTTCCCGTATCCTCCTGGCGCGTTCTGCATCATGGCAACAAATCCTCTCAAAGGCACATAAACCTTGCAACGAATCGGCTTATTGCTTAAACGAAGCACTTCCTCTTCATCATCAATACTTCCCATTACTGCATTGAGTATGTCGCTGCTTGCTTTGCCGTCAAACAGAGTTTCTTGTTTGGTTAACTGTGCTTCCATGACTGCCATAACGCGAGACCTGTTGGTGCGTTCACGAACATATTTTACCGATGTTTTACCAAATGATTCGGCAACTCTAAATGTTGTTGACCACGATTGTCCTTCATACCTAGAACTGTAGGTGATATCTCCAATCAGGTAAGTGCTGCTACCAGTAAATGTTGCATCCTTAAATTTCACGCTCTTGAAGTCATCCATTCCTAATGTGGTTCCGCGATACGCTTCACCATCATACCAAGCCCAAGAAGCACGAGACGGACAAGCAAGCAATTTTTTCAATCCTAGTTTTACTGAATTCATGTCACTTTGCGAACGATTTGAATCTATAGAAATTTTGAAATGCTCTCCGATATTTACTGCTGCCATCCAAATTTCTTTTGTTAGATTTGGTGCAGCAGGCGCAAACTTTTTGCGATACTCTTCGTATGCAACTCTTATTTTCAAGGTTTCAATCATCGCGTAATCGTAACGGACAGTTTCAAATCTTTCGTAACAGAAATACACCAACTCCTGTAACGGTCTAACCATAGGTTGGCGCATCCACCAGCAGATGCCTTCGTTTGGAGTCTCTTGAAGATAGTCGGTGAAATCTTTCATACGGAGTACTTACTTACCTTTTTCTCAAAGTGTTTCCACAAATTGCTTGTGATAATTCGTTTTAACGCATCTTCTCCGGTAATTTTAGCAAGACGGGTTTTGAATGTTTTAATGTCTCTTTCGTCTGGATTACCTGTACTGAAGTCTACTAAATTCCCCCATACACTCCATAGGGAAACATAAGCACGAACCTGTATTGGTGTGTTGCTTACACGAAGAACTTCTTTCTCTTCGGTGTGAGCAGATATCTGACGAATCACATCAGGTGTTAAGAAAGTTTCTTGTCGTTTAATACGATACTCAATTATAGTCTGAATGGTGTCTTCAACAAAAGAAGGTATTGTGTAGTTTGTAAATTGTTGTGCCACTCTAAACTCGTAACTCCACGATTGAATGGGATGCTCTGATTTATAAGTTCCTGTAGCCACAAGATATTCCACACCGTTGAATTCAACCAATTCTCCTGTGAACTTAAATGTCTCGGCAAGATAACGAGCAGTCTTACTAAACCCACGCCAAACTAATTGATTGTCAAACGAGTAAGTCCAGTTTGCACGATTCTTACATTTACACATTTCAATTATAGCATTATGAACACTAGGCTTTCTTATAGTTGAATCAAAATAATAAATCAACGCGCTTGAGTATTTTTTCAGTAAACCCATACCAGAAGAAACAGGACGATGAGCCATATTTACAAACGCTTCTTCGGTTGGTTTAGACAGCAATTCGCAGATGATAGGTTCTTTCTTAGGATTGGCGGCTTCCGTCAACTTCATGTATGGAGTCAGATCAAGCATCACCACCGTGGGATTAATGCCGTTCATAAACGCAATATCCATTCGCGTGTTGCCTGCAAGAATTCGCATTCCACCTTTAGGAAACTTCACCACGATAGGCATGTCTACCGGCTTACCAGACTTTATAAGTTTCTCCAACTCTTTAAGTGTATCTTCATTTCTAAACTTCGGAAACGAACGATATCCTGAGATAAGGTCTAGCAGTTCTTCCATGTCTCGGGTGCGACTGCGATTGTAAATCTTAAGGTCGGTAGCGGAATCAATCTGCACGGTGGGAGCAGACTTTACCGCTTTCACAAACTTTGCTTCTGTTGGAAAAATGTTTCTAGACAACTCGTGAATCAGATGCTTTAAATATTCAATCTGATATTCTTTGCGAATGCTAGCATCGTTTGGGCGAACCCAATTGCCGCGTTTCGCTTCACTCAAAACTTCTCGTAGTTGCCAGTAGTCTTTCACGATTTTTCTCGCAACAGAGTCTTGTAAATATACGCTACCGCTTCAGTATCATTACGAACTGCTGATACGAGAGTTCCTTTGGTGAGAATAAACTTCGCTTTAATTGGAGCATTAGATACGCGAATCACTTCCTCTTCACCACTTCCAATTCCGGCACGAAGCGCAAATTTTATTGAAGCCCGTTTACTAAGCATGCGCTGCTCTATAGGAACCGCTGCGGAAACTATCACAGGAGCAGAACCAGTTACTTTTGCGATTCCAGGCTTAGGCATTACTCCTCCTGAAATTCCTGAGATGTGTAACTCGGCTTCAGGAGAACCGCTAGCCTCTGAATTGCCTGCCGATCTTGCAAAATTTTTAGCGACAAATATATTTCTTGTCCAAGATTGTGCTCCAAATCTACTCTGATAGATTCCTTCAGCGTGTAGATCGTTTCCAACTCGTTTCCACCTCAACTCTTTAAGTTTGTCCCAAGGCATAGTTTTGCCGCGATACAGGGTTCCCTTGAAATCTGCTTTTGTCCAATCCTCTCGTGTTGAACACGCTTGTATTGCTTTAAACACTTCTAGCACTGAGGCTTTACCGCGACCCATTAAACTGGAACCAAACCAATCATCAAATGCTGTGTCAATTTTATCGGCTACAGATTCAAGGGTTTTCATTCCGTCTAAATCCCACGCATTTAATAAATCTGTAGTGTCATCTCCCCATTCATATGAACCATATTCCTTAAGTCCGTCAATCACATGTATCATGTCATCTATAGGTAAACTCACAAAGTCGCATATGGTAACACCAGAAAAATTTGGAAATCCTAAATTATCTTTTTTGCCTTTACTTAACTTGGTAAATATCTTTTTGTCTTCTGGATCAAATCGGAAATCACTAGCATTGAGTTTTTTTGATTTACTTGAGTTACCTGATTTACTTGAGTTCTTCTCAAGTCCGTATTCTGTTATAATAGTTTCAGCCCATTCTTTAGTCCAGTATACTCCTGAAGGAGCCCAGCCACCCCGAAGTTTTTTAACTAAGGCTGCATCTCCTCCAAACTTTCTACTATATTCTCGCCATTCTGCATCCCAAGCCCAATTGGGCTTGAACTCTTCTCGTAGTTGCCAGTAGGTTTTCATGTTTACTTCCTTTTACCAATCATATTGAAGATGTGGTCAATCTCATCATTGTTGTTGGTTACAGTTTCCAACATTCCTCGTGTAACCGTAAACTTTGCTCGGATAGGTTCCGTGGAAACACGAAGCACTTCTTTCTCGTTCAAGCCACCATAACCTATTACTCTTTGAACTTGACTAAGCATGTGAGGATTAAACACGCAATCTTTCGCTGGAACGGTGGCTTGAATAATCACAGGAAGGAATCCTGTTATATTTCTTCCGTATACCTCTTCATCTTTTGTGTCACTCCAAGTTGTTGGTATTTCTAAATCCATGTCACTCATAGCACCACCTTTGGCAAAATTTTTTGCTACCTTTGGGTCTATGGTCCACGATTGCATTGCTAGTTTGCTTTGATAGGTTGCTACACATTCTAGGTTCTTACCTACAAGTCGCCACGGCATACTCTTGAATTTATCCCAAGAAATTCGTTTGCCGCGATACAGAGTTCCGCCTGCGAATCGTGCCCAATCGCCTCGGTTAGAACACGCTTGAATATCACGGAAGAATTGCACCACTGAAGACTTGCCACCACCCATCAGACTATCTCCGAACGCTTCGCCAAACATATCTTTTATTCTTTCCGTCATTTTGAAGAGTGGATGCCAACCGCGAATCTTGTAATCCGAGTAGTTTACGAAATCATCGGTTTGTCTTTTAGAACCGCCTGTAGCGAAAAGCATCCGACAAAAATCTTCAAGGTTTAGAGAAATCAAATCACAGAAAGTTACGCCGGTAAAATCAGGAATGCCATTCTCATCTCGCTTGCCTTTACTAACCTTAAGCAATATCTTTTCATCGGTGGGATGAAATCCTTTAACATCATAATCGCGCTTCAGATTAATCTTCTGAGCAGCGGTTAAGTCTTCGCGTAGTTGCCAGTAATTTTTCATGTGATGATATAATTTTCTGCTGCGGCTCTATTGTTAAGTTGCGTGTAACTTGAACGACGAATAGGAGTATTAGGCGTATACAAATCTATTTGAATACGCAACTCGCCTGATGTCGTGCTGAGAATTTCACGAACCGCCGATTTTGCAGCAAGTTTATTTGTGCCTTCTAAAGTTATTAAACCGTTGTCACTTGCTTTTCCGTAAACTTTAAACCAGCCTTTATCGTAAACTCTTCGTTGCAGCGGAAAGCAAAGATCTATAACTTCGCCTTCAATAAGTTCTTTAACCTGATGGGGTTCTATCTTTTCGTTGTCACCAAGATCTAATCTTGATCTTAAATAATCTTCACTATATTCTGAAGTGTCTTTAATATATTCGTCTAACGCCTGCGTTATTTCGCTGTCTGTGATACCAAATCGCTGTGTTTTAGTTATGATCTGCGTGGTGTGATATCCATCGTTGGCGTGTGAGAAAGTGAACCATTGATTGGTGGCATGCCACCAGCCTGCAATATCTTTACTCCAAGGAAACGAAGCCCGAGTAGACTTTGTTACACCAAGTTTCTTTAATCGTTCAAGTCGCTTTAAAGCCTCGGTGTCTCTACGCTGTGCAGCCGCAATCATGGCTTGACCGCGTGGACTACGCTCAAACTTTAAACGCAACTCGCGCTCGCGTGGAGTTTCCACATGACTGCCTCTAGGTTCAAATGCGTTCGGATTAGTGTAGATGCCAAGTGCTTCAGTTAGTTCAGTTAATAGTTGAGATAAGGTTTTCATAGATTAGTCCCACAACATGTCGTTGCCACGATCCAACAGAATTCGGCGAGACGCTTTATCCAACACCTGCAAGCCTGTGCCTGCGGCTTTCAGTTCCACTTCTTTGCCGCTCATGCTTAGGTAAGTTTCGCGTCCCATCTTCATGGCTTTTCTGATGAACATGGTTTGTGCGCTGCCGTCAAGACGACTACCCATAATTTCAATCTTGATTCCCACCGGCTTGATGCTGAGAGTCATCATCATATCTTTCGCGGTATCAATTGCAGCCTTGGTCATCTGTCGGGTAGCCGACCATGCTTTCGGGTTTTGCTTGGGAATGAGATTACCCATCGGATCAGTTTTGCGAGCCTTGAGTGGCTTCTGCGAGCCTACGAATCTTTGCGGATCGTCTAGATTAACTCCGTAACCGATTGTACCTAAACCTGGTCCCTTGGGGAACTTTGGTTTCTCGGTCAGCAAACTTAAAACCATTTCCGCGTTTTCTAAAATCTCTCGGTAGTCTCGCATACGCTCAATCCTCCTGATTTGATTATTTAGGGTTTTTTGTGGCGTGAAACGGAACACCTTCGCCAAACCATGCCAATTTAACATTAGTCATTTCAGGTCGGGGAGACGGCATATCGTAGAGTTTTGCTTGCAGGTCTCCGCTTATTCTGCGAGCGATACCGTTATAAATCACAGCACGCCCAGCGCGTGCATTCACTTTGGTTCCCCAAAAGATTCCCTGCGGTTTTTTTCTAGCCGTAAACGATTTCACAATTTCAATAATTGTACCAAAGATGCGTGTGGTATGTGCAGTATTGTCTGCACCAATATCATCGTCTGTGCCTTTATCAAAGCCTGAGCCGTCTGTATCAATATAGGTGGCAAAGCCGAGTTCCCATAAAGACTCAAACATCGGCAGAGTTATTTTAGGTTTAATTTCCGCTGAGAAATTTGCTCTGGCTAAACCACGATTGATTCTTCGCATGCCTTCGTAGGCCGTTGTGCCGTGATGTTGCGTGAAGGTAACTACTATTCGCTGCCTGCTGCCAGGATTAGATTTCCTGTAATCTTGCTGCATGCGATCTGTGGTTGCAATTGATCTTGGCACACCAGGAGTAAACGATGGGCCAGGATCGGGTATCCAACGATCTGTTCCTGCGAGTCTTACCGCGTCAAACCTGTAGTCTTCCTCGTTCCCACCTGAAACAAAAAGCCGCCACGGATAAGATCGTTCAAAGATTTCTGTGATATACGAATCAAAGTATTTCATTTGTAGGTATTTAGAAAAAACAAACCTCCTTGCGGAGGTGTGTTTTCAAAAGTACAATATCAAATCAAACTACTATAAATCTACTGGGTGAAAAGTAAGGGGTAGGTGGGTATTGGATGTCACGAACACAGGCTTCACGCTGTCTCAGAAGTATTTTAAGTTGTGTGTCTTCGTATACAAATAACTTAGCCAATTCGTCAAAACGCTTATCTTTTGCTGTTTGTGTACATTCTTCATACTCCTGTTCACATTTCGCATTACGCGCAGCATCTCCCGCTGGGTCATAAAGAGGTTTTGGGTTTGGATTTTTGCATGCATCGCGCTTTGAATTACACTGAATCAACCTGAAATTATAAGCCTCATCTATCGGTGCTTTTTTTTCAGCAATTTCCTCGTCTAATGCTTTTAATTGTGCTTTCCATATATCATAACACATCTGAATGTTATAGTTGATTGCTCCACTGCTGCTGTATCCTCTTGGGCGGTTGATACCATCAGCAACAAGATAGTTGTATTTTTGATTTTCATTAGCATTACGATCTTGATTTGATAATGCCATTGATTTCCCCTAAGAGTT
>Ga0209598_10003314_pt1 | contig 12223 bp, 15 predicted proteins | sample M_140807_EF_Meta_FD_187317 | JGI IMG/M metagenome (GOLD analysis project Ga0209598, IMG submission 187317) | Freshwater microbial communities from Lake Montjoie, Canada to study carbon cycling - M_140807_EF_MetaG (SPAdes) (version 2) | ecosystem: Environmental > Aquatic > Freshwater > Lake... | reverse complement strand
CCTGGAGGCCAATCACGCTTTCTTGTCTTCGCCAATCAGCAGGCGCGAATCGGAAAGGTAGGTGTGGGGCGGAACTTCGAGATTGTCGGGCGCGGGTTTATTTTTAAACACGCGACCCGCGAGGTCGAACGTCGAGCCGTGGCAGGGACACAAAAATCCTCCGGCCCAATCATCGGGCAGTGAAGGCTGAGCCCCTGGCTGAAACTTATCACTGGGCGAACATCCGAGATGCGAGCAGATGCCAACCGCCACGAGGTACTCAGGCTTGATCGACCGATGTGTGTTCTGTGCGTACTCGGGCGTCGGATAGGCCTTACGTGCCGAACCTGGATCAGCAACCTGACCCTCGGTCTTTTTAAGCGAATCGAGCATTTCAGGCGTGCGACGCAGGACCCAAACCGGCTTGCCGCGCCATTCAACCCGAAGCAACTCACCCGGCTTCATTGCGCTGATGTCAACTTCCACCGGGGCGCCCGCCGATTTAGCCCGCTCGGAAGGCGTGAACGTACTTACAAAAGGCACAGCGACACAGGCGCCGCCCACTGCGCCGGCGGCGCCAGCAACGGCAATCCAGGTCCGCCGCGCGGGGTCATTGGGATTGCCGGGCGTGAAACCGGTCGCAGAATTTGAAGCGGGCGACATGGAGGTGGAATTCGACATCTCTAAACCTCAGCAGCACGCCGCTAGGGCGCAACCAATATCAAATCAAAAATCGCCGAAATCATACATCGGCGACCCTGGAAAGGCTCCCCCGGAAGGGAATGCTCCAGTGAGCGTTGGATTTTAGCCCAACCAGGCTCAGCCCTACGAGAGTGACACGGCGTCGCAAGACTCGATTTCCTGGCTGAGCGGGATCTCATTCGTTGGGCTGGACAGGTCCGCGGGCGGGCTTGGGCCGCCGACCAATCACGATCGGCAGGTCGACTTCGCGACCCTCGCGAACAAAACGCAGGTTCGCGGTGCGACCTGGTTCGAGTTGCGAGATCAGGTTCAGCATCGACGGGGTGTCCTTGACCGCACGGCCTTCGACGGCGATCAGCACATCGCCGGCTTTGACGCCGGCTTTATCCGCCGGACCGCCGCGGACCAGTCCCGCGATAATTGCACCCTCACGTCGCGGGATTTGGAAAGCCTCGGCAATCTCGGGGGTCAGATCCTGAGGCTCGACGCCAATGTAGCCGCGCACCACACCGCCTTGCTTGACGATCGAGTCGACGACCTGGCGCGCCGTGGTCACGGGGATCGCAAACCCGATCCCCATTGACCCCCCTGAGCGGGAGTAGATCGCCGTATTGATCCCCAGCAATCGACCCCGACTGTCGACGAGAGCCCCTCCGGAATTTCCGGGATTGATGGCGGCATCGGTCTGAATGAAGTTCTCGAAGGTATTAATTCCCAGATGCGTCCTGCCGAGCGCGGAAACGATCCCCATCGTCACAGTGGTCCCAACCCCGAACGGATTGCCGATGGCCAGCACAACATCACCCACCTGCACCCGCTCCAAATCCCCAAAAGCGAGCGTAGGCAGTGCAGTCAAACCGATCCGCAGCACCGCTAGGTCGGTCTCAGGGTCACTGCCAACGACCTTCGCTTTGGCGCGACGGCCATCGGCGAGGGCTACTTCTATTTCATCGGCGGCTTCCACAACATGATGGTTCGTCAGCACCAACCCGTCAGACGCGACAATGACGCCCGAACCCAGGCTCGAGACTGGCCGGCGAGAAGGCCCTTGTTCACCAAAAAACCGACGAAAACCGGGATCGCTGAGAAGCGGATGATTGGGTATCCGGGCCTCTTTGGTCGTATAGATATTGACGACAGCGGGAATGGCCGACCGGGCCGCTTCGCCGTAAGAAAGCCACGGCGCTGATCCAGTTCCAGACGCGGGGGTCATTGGGCCTGGACTCGATCCGTCTGCAGTCGAGCCCGTTGTTGGGATCGCTGCGCCTGGCGTGCCCGCCGTTGACAGTTTGCGTGGCAACCATTCTGGCCGCAACGTCGCGATCACAAAGATGACTGCGAGTGCCACGGTGACGGTCTGCGCAAAAGTCATCCACAATCGCTTAAGCATGGTGACGAGACATCCGATCGAGAAAGAGGCGGCGGGTATGGCAAAGACGGCAGAGATTCAAAACACGGTTTCCAGAGAGTCGCTGTCCCGGACACTCTCCGATTTATTGGAAACGGAACGCTTCACCGATTATTGCCCGAACGGCCTGCAGGTGGAAGGTAAAGCCCGGATCGGACTGTTGGTTACAGGCGTCACCGCCAGCTTCGCCTTTCTAGAGGCCGCCATCGCCGCCGGTGCCGATGCGGTCCTGGTGCACCATGGGTGGTTTTGGCGCGGAGAAGACCCGCGCATCATCGGCCCTAAACGGCTGCGCCTCGCCGCCGTTCTTCGTGCTGAACTCAATTTGTATGGCTATCACCTGCCGCTCGATGCGCACCCGATCCTTGGCAACAATGCTCAACTCGCACGTCTGCTCGACTGGCCCATTGACCCGGTTGCGGTCGCTCGATTCGGCGATCAGGGACTTGGATGGTGCGCTGATTTGCCGGGTCCGACGCAAACCAGCGACCTTTGCAAGCGGCTGGAGCGGGCGCTGAATCGGGCCCCCCTCGCGGTCGGCGCGCTTGACCGACCGATCCGTCGTTTGGCCTGGTGCACAGGCGCTGCGCATTCGATGCTAGCCCAGGCCATCGATGCCGGGGCCGATGCCTTTGTCAGCGGAGAAATTAATGAACCCACCGTTCACCTCGCACGCGAGGCCGGGGTGATTTACATCGCCGCCGGCCACCATGCGACCGAGTGCTGGGGCGTTCAGGCGGTGGGCGCTGACGTCGCCCACAAACTGGGCATCGAACACCGGTTTATCGACGACTCAAACCCGGTTTGAGGGATCGAGCGTCAGGCCACAGGCTTATCGGAAGTTTTTTCTGCAGATTTGTCTGCGGCGTCATCCGTGGGCTCGTCGGCCGAACCGTCGGGCGAGCTTGACCGCGCACGGACAAACCCAGCGAGCCAAATCCCCAACTCATAGAGCAAACACAGGGGCACTGCGAGCATGAACTGCGACAGCGGGTCCGGCGGCGTCAAGACCGCCGCGACCACAAAGGCGCCGACGATGACGTAGCGGCGAGCCTCGCGGAGTTGTTTTGTCGTGACCATGCCGAGCTTGACCAGGAGCATCTCGACCACGGGCACTTCAAAGGTCACGCCAAATCCGAAGAAGATCGCGAGCGTGAAATCCCAGTACTTCTGGATATCCTGCATCGTATCTGCGCCCGTCTGCGCATTGAACGCAAAGAAGAACCGATACGCTGCCGGCAGCACAAACAGGTAGGCAAAGCTGACCCCGACCAGCAGGAAGAACACACTCGAGAAGATCAGCGGGACCGCAAAGCGCTTCTCGTGTTCATAAAGACCCGGCGCAACGAACGCCCAAGCCTGGTAAAGCACCCAGGGCAGGCTGGCGAGAATGGCCACCAGGAAAGAGACCTTCATCAGGGTGAAAAAGGTCCCGGACGAATCGGTGATGATCATGCGGGCGCCCGGCGGCATCGCGTCCTGGAGCGGTTGCGCCAGAAAATGCATGATCTCGCCCGCGTAGAAGAAACTCAGGCCGAACACGATGACTACGACGATCAGGGATCTAACGACCCGGTCGCGCAGCTCCACCAGATGCGATACGAAGCTTTCTTCGGGGGCGCTGGTGCTGGCGTCGGCCCCACCGGACGACGAACCGTCGGGGGGCACGTTTGCAGAACCGGTCGCCGAACCCGAGCCGTTGCGCTTCAAAAACTTAAGGACCATCAGCGCACCAACCTGCGTTTGGGTCGGATCGCGCCAATGCGGCGCTCGCGTTCAATCCGACGTTCGCGAATCCGTTCACGGGAGCGTCGGATCGCATAGACCCGATCCCAGTCGGTGAGGTGGGTCATGGGTGGCTCGCTCAATTCGGTGCTGGCTTCGACTTCGGCGCGCAACTCCGACACCTGAGTTTGCATCTCGGAAACCGACTTTTGCATCGAGGACTGGAGATCGCGCGCAGCGCCCTGCATTTCTTGCTGCACGCGGCGGAGTTCCTCGAGTTCGACCTGACGGGTGATGTCGTTTTTAACATCCGCCACGTAGCGCTGCAGCTTGCCGATCCATTCGCCCGCCTGGCGCGCCACACGCGGCAATCGCTCAGGCCCGAGCACGACGAGGGCGACCACCGCGATCACCATCATCTCGGAAAAACCAATGTCAAACATGTCGTTGGCGCTCCTCGCGCCCGAAGCAAAGGATCAGAGGCTCAGGAGCGGCGCTCCCGGGCATCCACATCGATCGTCCGCGCGGCATCCTGGGCCGACGATTGGGCGTGCGTCGTTGCGCCCGCCACTCCCGGGGTTCCTGAAGTTCCGGTCATGCTCGAAGCGCCGACTTGCTCTGCCGGCTTGTCGGTCGTCGCCTCTTTCATCCCTTCTTTGAAACCCTTGACTGCGCCGCCTAAATCGCCACCAAGGTTGCGCAGTTTTTTCGTACCGAATACCAACAAGATGATCGCAAGAACGATCAACCAGTGCCAAATACTAAAAGATCCCATGTGCGTATCCTCGCTCAGTGCCGATTCATGCTCGAGCCGAGCGGCTCCGTTCCGCCAAGCAGGTGGAGGTGGAGATGATACACCTCCTGCCTGCCGACCCTGCCGTTGTTGACAACGAGACGGAACCCATCGGGCGAACCCTGTTCACGGGCGATTTTTCCAGCCAGCGCCATCATTTTTCCCAAGACTGCTGAATGCGTTTCATCCGCATCGTAGAGATTCTCGAGGTGGCGTTTGGGAATCATCAAGAGATGCATCGACGCCTGCGGATGGATATCGTGGAAGACCAGAATATCCTCGTCTTCAAAGACTTTTCGCGCTGGAATTTCACCGGCCACGATCTTGCAAAAAATACAGGGGGTCTGATTCATTCTCTTGTTCCTTCGTCGACTTCACGTTGCAGGCGCTTTCGCAAAGCCTTCTCCTCGATGCCGGACAGGCCCTCACGACGCGCGAGCTCAGCCAGCACGTCGTCTGGGTGCAGATCATGGTGTGCGAGCATCACCAGACAATGAAACCAGAGGTCGGCACATTCGGCAACGATTCGATCGGGCACGCCGTCCTTTGCAGCCAGAACAACCTCGGTTGCCTCTTCACCGATTTTCTTCAGAATCGCATCATCGCCTCGGCTCATCAGCCTCGCAACGTAGGATTGATCGGGATCTGCTGATCGCCTGGACTCAATCGTTGACGCCAGCCGCGTCAAAATTTCTTCGGTCATGACGACTTTTGTCCTTATCGATAAATCGTTTCGGGATCGACGAGCGGCGCCTCCGTTTCCTGCCAGACGCCGCCTGTAAGGCTTCGATAGAAACACCGTCGGCGACCGGTATGACAGGCCACGCCCCCCGTTTGCTCGACCTCGAGCAGGATCACGTCGGCATCGCAATCAATCCTCAAACCAAGAACGGTCTGTGTATGCCCGCTCTCTTCGCCCTTGCGCCAAAGCCGCTGACGCGAGCGCGACCAATACACGGCCCGCCCCGTCGCGACTGTCTCGGCCAGTGACTCACGATTCATCCAGGCCACCATCAGGACTTCGCCATCCTGAACGTTCTGGGCAATCGCCGGAATGAGCCCCTGCGCATCGAACCGGACGGAGTCGAGCCAGGCTACGCCATCGGGACTGATCTGGGACACCTGAACCGGGGACGTCTGAGTCACAGTCTCACCGGGATGCCCCGCGCGGCCATGAGTTGCTTGGCCTCGCCTACCGTATGGTCACCAAAATGAAAGATGCTGGCCGCCAGAACGGCATCGGCTGCACCCAGGGTCACGCCCTCAACGAGATGCTCCAAGGTCCCAACGCCCCCCGACGCAATGACCGGAACCGGGACCGCTTCGGCCACTGCCCGGGTGAGCGCCAGATCGAATCCGGACCGCGTGCCGTCGCGATCCATGCTGGTGAGCAAAATCTCACCTGCACCGCGCTGGGCCGCTTCAATGGCCCACTGCACGGCGTCGCGCCCCGTGCCTCTACGCCCGCCATGGGTGTAGACCTGCCAGCGCCCGGGGGCGTCCTCGCGGGCATCAATGGCCACCACAATGCATTGCGAACCATAGCGGTTTGAAGTGGCATTGATGAGGTCGGGATCTTGCAACGCGGCGGTGTTGATCGAGATCTTGTCGGCGCCCGCATTCAGCAAGCGCCGCACATCCTCGACCCGGCGCACACCGCCCCCAACCGTGAGCGGGATAAAGACTTCGCTGGCAACCGCTTCGATCACAGAAAGAATCAGGTCCCGATCATCGCTCGACGCAGTAATGTCCAGAAAGGTCAGTTCGTCCGCCCCTTGAGCGTCGTAACGCCGGGCAATTTCGACGGGATCGCCGGCGTCACGCAGTTCGACAAAATTGACCCCCTTGACGACTCGTCCAGCGGTGACATCAAGGCACGGAATGATTCGGCGCGCGAGCATCCGGTTAAGCCGAGGCGCCGAATGCCATCGAAACCGAATCCGCCGGCTTAGCGCCCGGCGTCGGGCCCGGTCAGTTGATCTGCACGCGCCTGAGCCTCGGCCAGTGACAAAGCCCCCTCGTAGAGCGCCCGCCCGAGGATTGCACCCGAGACGCCCTCGGATTCAACGGCACAAAGTGCTTCAACATCCGCGAGGTTAGTCACCCCGCCGGAAGCAATCACCGGAATACGGACCGATTGCGCGAGACGCACGGTCGCTTCGACATTGACGCCCTGCATCATGCCGTCGCGCCCAATATCGGTGTAGATGATCGCCTCGACCCCGATGTCTTCGAATTTGCGGGCCAGATCGATCACGTCATGCCCGGTCAATTTGCTCCAGCCATCGGTCGCCACTTTGCCATCGCGCGCATCGAGCCCAACAATGATCTGGCCAGGAAATGCACCACAGGCATCGTGCAAAAAACCAGGGTTCTTGACGGCCGCCGTACCGATGATGATCCACTCCAGGCCACCGTCCAGATAACGCTCAATCGTGTCGAGATCTCGCACTCCGCCACCGAGCTGGATCGGGATACGATCGCCGACGGCTGCAATGATCTCGCGGACGGCGCCCTCATTCTTGGGCCGCCCCGCAACGGCTCCATTCAAATCCACCAGATGCAGACGGCGCGCGCCCTGATCGACCCAATGGGAGGCCATCGCGCCAGGATCTTCGGAAAAAACAGTCGCGTCTTGCATGTCGCCCTGACGCAGACGAACACAACGTCCATCTTTCAGATCGATTGCCGGTATCAACAGCATGGCTCAGAACAGGTTGGTTTCAGGGGGACCAGCTGGCGAAATTCGCGTACAAACGCAAGCCCGCAGCGGCGCTTTTTTCAGGATGAAACTGGGTAGCGAAGATGTTATCCCGCGCCACCGCACTGGTAAAGCCGACGCCATGTTCGGACCGACCGACCTCTAGCCCCTGATCGGTGGGGCGGGCGTAATAACTGTGCACAAAATAAAACCGCTCGTCGTCTGCGATGCCCTCCCAAAGCGGGTGCGGCCGGGTCTGATGCACCGTGTTCCAGCCCATATGAGGCACTTTGAGTGCTCGCCCCTCGTGATCGCGCTGTCCCGCCGGAAACCGGACGACGCTCCCCGGGAAGAGGCCCAAACACGGGGTCCCACCATCGCCCCCTTCGCCCCCTTCGCCCCCTTGGCCGTCTTTGCCCCCTTGGCCCCCTTCTCCTTCTTCGCTGCGTTCGAACAACATTTGTTCACCCACGCAAACCCCGAACAAGGGCCGCGACCGAGCGAACTCCAACAGGGCATCGAGCAACCCAGCCTGGCGAAGGTGCGCCATACAATCCGGCATCGCGCCCTGCCCAGGGAACACCGCACGGTCTGCGTTGGCTATCGCGGCGGCATCCTGAGCGATCACGACGCGCTGGCGAGGCGCCACATATTCGAGCGCCTTGTAGACCGAGCGCAAATTCCCCATTCCATAATCGATCACGGCAATCGTAGCCATCGAATCGCGTGCTCTGAGTTCTTGGACCGTCGGGGTTTACAAACTGCCCTTGGTCGATGGCACGCTGCCGACCGCGCGCGGGTCCAACTCAACGGCCATGCGCAACGCGCGCCCAAACGCCTTGAAGATCGTTTCGCATTGATGGTGGCAATTAACGCCGCGCAGGTTATCGACGTGCAGCGTGACGCCGGCATGATTAACAAATCCGCGAAAAAACTCGATCAAAAGATCGACGTCAAAGCTACCCACGGTCGCGCGCGTAAAGGTCACATGCCAATCGAGCCCAGGCCGCCCTGACAGGTCGACCACCACCCGCGACAGCGCTTCGTCCAGCGGCACATAAGCATGGCCATAACGGCGCACGCCCCGCTTATCGCCAACCGCTTGGGCAAAAGCCTGGCCGAGCGTAATCCCGACATCTTCAACGGTGTGATGCGCATCAATCTCGAGATCACCATGGGCCACGATATCGAGATCAATCAAGCCGTGGCGCACAATTTGATCCAGCATATGGTCCAAAAAAGGGACGCCAGTCGCGAGTGACTTTTGACCAGTACCGTCCAGATTGACGGCCACCCGGATGCGGGTTTCGGCGGTATTGCGGGTGACTTCAGCGGTTCGCATGTGTATGACTCTCGCGCAGCGCGTGGAGAAAAACGGCATTTTCTTCGGCCGTGCCGACGGTGACGCGCAAACAACCCGACAGCAAGGGGTGGGCGCGCGAGACATCCTTGATCAGTACGCCGCGCGCGCGCAACGCCTCCATCGTACTCGCCGGCGTGTGGTCTGGCAGCGCGACCCGGAAGAGCAGAAAATTGGCCTCCGAAGGAAAAACCTGCTGGACCCCAGGGACGACGCTGAGGGCGCTGGCCAGCGCCGCCCGGTCCGAACGGATGCGGGCGGCCTGTGCGTCGAGTACCTCACCGGCCTGCTCGAGCACCCAGTGGGCTGCAGCTTCGGTCAACACGTTGATGTTGTAGGGGGGGCGAACCTTGTCGAGTTCCGCCAACACCTCGGGGCGACCCGCCACGTATCCGAGGCGCACGCCTGCCAGGCCGAGCTTTGAGAGCGTCTGCATGACCAGTAGGTTGGGAAAGTCCACCAGGCGCGGCATCCATGAGTGCGTCGTGAAGGGCCGATAGGCCTCGTCGAGCACGACGAACCCAGCCCCCGCCTCTTGGGCGACGCGCAATACGGTCTCGATCGCTCGCGCATCAAACGTATTACCGGTGGGATTGTTGGGATAAGCCAGCCAGATCAATGCAGGACACTCACGCCGAATGGTGCGGCAAAGGGCATCCAGGTCGAGAGCGAAATCGTCCTGCAGGGGGACCCCCACAAATCGACACCCAGCGAGCCGCGCCGAAACGTCGTACATCACGAAACCCGGCACTGGCGCCACGATGACCGCGCCAGGACGGGCGACGGCGCTCGACAGCATGGCGATAATCTCGTCCGAACCATTCCCCAGAAGCAACTCAAAATCGGCTGGCATGCCAGCGCGTCGGGCGAGTTGGGCTTTGAGTCCGGCCTGACCCGGCAAGGGGTAGCGGTTAAGCGCCACCTGTGCGAGGCACTCGACGAACTGCTCCCGTAAGCCCAGGGGCAGGCTTGCCGGCAACGGATAGGGATTCTCCATCGCGTCAAGTTTGACCAGACCCGCCGAAGCCGCCACCACATAACTGGGCTGCGAGCGTATGTCTGCCCGAAACACATGCAGCGGGACACGCAGATGAGCATGCAGCGGAGTCGTGGATTCGGAGCGGGCGGTGGCGCCATTCTCAGTCGCCTGCGGTGCCATCCGCAGAATCGCGCTGCGAGCATGGGCGGCCAGGCCTTCGCCCTCTGCCAGCGTGGCCGCAATCGGCCCAAGCGTTTGTGCACCGGCGGCCGAGATCGCAATCAGGCTGGAGCGCTTCTGAAAGTCATAAACGCCCAGCGGCGAAGAAAAACGCGCAGTCCGCATTGTGGGCAATACGTGATTAGGCCCCGCGCAATAGTCCCCTAAAGACTCTGAAGACCAGGGGCCCAGGAAAAGCGCCCCCGCATGGCGAATCTGCTCCGACCAAACCCAAGGATCGGCCACGACCAGTTCGAGATGCTCCGCCGCAATCCGATTGGCAATCTGGCAGGCTTCCTGCAGATCTCGAACAAGCACCAGAACGCCGCGGTCGGCCAATGAACGTTCGATCGTTGCGCGCCGCGGCATGGTGGGCAACAGACGCTCGATGGCCTGCGTAACCGCCTCAAGATGCTCGGGGTCAGGAGTCAGCAAGATGGATTGGGCCAGTTCGTCATGCTCGGCCTGCGAGAACAGATCCATCGCAATCCAGTCCGCTGGAGCGCTGCCATCCGAAATGACCAAAATCTCGCTTGGGCCGGCAATCATGTCGATACCAACCGAACCAAAGACCCGCCGCTTGGCTTCGGCCACATAAGCATTACCGGGCCCGACGATCTTGTCGACCCGCGGAACGGTGGCTGTCCCCCAAGCCAACGCGCCGATCGCCTGCGCGCCGCCAATCGTGAAGACCCGATCCACGCCAGCGATCGCGGCCGCCGCAAGAACCATCGGATTGCGCACACCGTCCGGGGTTGGCACCACCATGATCAGCTCTGCAACACCGGCGACTTTGGCCGGTATCGCGTTCATCAGCACCGAGGACGGGTAGGCTGCCTTGCCGCCCGGGACGTAGAGACCGACCCGATCAAGTGGGGTGATCTTTTGACCCAATCGAGTCCCGTCGGATTCTTCAATCACCCAGGTCGTGGCCAATTGGTGACGGTGATACCGATGGATCCGATCCGCCGCCGCCTCGAGCGCCTCGCGCTGGGTCCGATCGAGCGTGTCGACTGCCGTGCGCAGTTCCTGCGGACTCAGCTCGAGTGCGGCCGCGTCACCAAGATCAAGCCGATCAAAACGTCGCGTGTACTCCAGCAACGCCGCGTCGCCGCGCCCGCGCACATCCGCCAGAATCGCGGCAACGGTCTGCTCGATCGCGGCGTCGGCCGAAGGCTCATACGCAAGCCGTGCGGCCAGTTGGGCGTCGAAATCCGCCGACCGGGAGTCAAGTCGCAAAATCAAAATCTGGCCTCATGATCGCGCCGGGCGACTGCGGCCGCGAGTCGCCGAAGTAAGGGCTCAAGCACCGCAGACCGGGTTTTCATCGAGGCCTGGTTGACGATCAGACGCGACGACACCTCGCCGATCTGCTCGACTTCGACCAGTTGATTGGCACGCAGGGTGTTGCCGGTGGAAACCAGATCGACGATGGCGTCGGCAAGACCGACCAGAGGTGCGAGCTCCATCGATCCGTACAGCTTGACCAGCTCGACGTGGACCCCCTTGCGGGCGAAGTGCTCACGGGCGATTGCAGTGAACTTGGTCGCGACCCGCAGGCGCGACCCACGACGGATGGCTTGCTCGTAATCAAAACCCACCCGCGCCGCAACGCTCATCCGGCAACGGCCAATGCCCAGGTCAATCGGCTGGTACAACGCGTGGTCACCAGCCTGCGCGAGGTGCTCATCGAGCACGTCACTGCCCGCCACGCCAAAATCCGCGGCGCCGTATTGAACATACGTTGGCACGTCGGTGGCACGCACAATGATCAGGCGCAATCCTGGATCACCGGTCGGGATGATGAGTTTGCGCGAACTGTCAGCGTCCGCAGCCACCTCGATCCCCGCGGCCACCAGCAAAGGAACCGTATCCGCAAAAATGCGCCCCTTGGAGAGCGCGAGAGTGAGCATCGCAGGCTGGCGGTCAGGCAAGTCGTTCAATCTGAGCCCCCAGCGCCGTCAATTTTTGTTCCATGCGCTCGTATCCGCGATCCAGGTGGTAAACGCGATCAATCGTCGTCTCACCTTGCGCCACGAGCGCGGCAATCACAAGCCCTGCAGAGGCGCGCAAATCGGTCGCCATGACGTTCGCACCAGACAGGGCGGCAACACCGCGCACGACGGCGGTCGAACCATCAATCGCAATATCGGCGCCCAGACGTTTAAGCTCCTGCACGTGCATGAACCGGTTTTCGAAAATGGTTTCGACGATCAATCCGGCCCCGTCGGCGATGGTATTCAAGGCCATGAACTGCGCTTGCATATCGGTGGCAAACCCGGGGTAAGGGGCTGTGCGCAAGTCCACTGCGCGCGGTCGCCGGTTCATGACGATGCGGATGCTGTCGGCGTCGCATT
>Ga0209598_10003313_pt1 | contig 12230 bp, 8 predicted proteins | sample M_140807_EF_Meta_FD_187317 | JGI IMG/M metagenome (GOLD analysis project Ga0209598, IMG submission 187317) | Freshwater microbial communities from Lake Montjoie, Canada to study carbon cycling - M_140807_EF_MetaG (SPAdes) (version 2) | ecosystem: Environmental > Aquatic > Freshwater > Lake... | reverse complement strand
ATTTCGATGGCATTGTAGAAACGTTCGCGCGCTGCTTGGACCTCCCCTGCTCTTAGCAGCAATTCCCCAAGTCCAAATACAATCTCGGCGCTTGGACCGTACTTGGCCAAAATGACACGATGCCACTCGATCGCTTCGTCGATGCGGCCCGCATCTTCGAGTTCCTCGGCTGCAGCGAGCATCGAGTCGCGAGTCCATGGGCCTTGTTCGGAAGACTGTTGTGGACCCAGCAGTGAGGCTGTCGTTGCGTGGGGGTTCATCACCAAGATCTCTGGCTCTTGAGATCCTGCCTGGGCTTGCTCTGGCTCGTCGAAATTCAAGTGGAGTTGTCCGTGAGCACCCAGCAGGTTGCCGTCTTCGTAAAGCAGGATTCGGCGTCCATCGATTCGGATATCAAGATCGATCAAGCTACGGTTGGCGATCCGGGAGCCGAAGTCATCGAGTTGTTTTTTCAAGTCGGTGACATTGGCCCCTTGCCGGATCCACGAAGCGATTTGCTTGGCGCATTGGACTTGTTCAAAATCGAAATACGGGAGTTTGTGGGCTACTTTGATGCTTGGTAGCAAACCGATGCGGTGCCAACGGCGAACGGCGCTGACACGAGCCTTGATCAGGCTGGCGACCATTGCTGGGGTGTAGAGTTGTTTGTGGGATGGGTCGTCGACGAGTCCGAGTGCTGTCCACAGGTCGTGTTCATGGACAAGCGTCGTGGACCCTAGTCGGATTCGCTCACGAAGTTTCTCATTGAGCATGGCTTGGATGTCTTCGTCGGGTAGTTCATCGGCCCCGATGACCACCAAGTCCAGATCGCCTGTGAGTTTATCGGCGACCGTGGCATGGTATTGCTTGAGCCACTGGCAGGCTTCTTTGCGGGTCATTGCCCCGAGCTTGCCCAACAAGCCGATCCGTTTATGTTCGAGGACCAGTGGGGTTGATTGCGACATTTGAGGGGGGTTAGGTTCCGTCGGTACCCAGCGAGAGATTCCAGTTCTGCATGGCATCCAATTGCGCTCGTTTGGTCATATCGAATTGAAGGGGCGTAACGGTCACGCCGCCGGATGCCAAGGCCATCAGATCGGTTGGGTGCTCGGTGGGTTTTGGGGGTGGATCGTTGGTGGACCAGTAGTAATTGCGACCCTTGGGGTCTTGGCGTTTGACGTAATGATCGCCATATCGCTCGACTCCCATCGGGACGGTATGGATGCGAGGCATTTTCCCGGCGCGGTAATCGATGGTCGCCTGGGTCGAGATATTGATGTTGTAGAGTTCCGGCGAGAAAGCTTGGTAATCGAGGATCTTTCTGATCAGTTGGACTGCGATTGCGCCGGCGGCTTCGAAATCCGCATGGGGATCTTCCTCGAGCGACACGGCGATGCTTGGGATGCGGAAAAAGGCACCTTCGATGGCAGCTGCGACGGTGCCTGAGTAAAGGACATTGATGCCTGCGTTCAGGCCGCCATTGATACCGCTGACGATCAGTTCGGTCGGTTTGGGGGCTAGCTCGGTGAGTCCGAGTTTGACGCAATCGGCAGGTGAGCCATCGACTGCCCAGCCTCGGAAGATTTCTGCATCGAAGATTTGTTTGCAGGTCAGGGGTGAGAGGTAAGTGATTGAGTGTCCGACGCCGCTTTGTTCGGTGGCTGGTGCGACGACGGTTACTCGACCGAGAGATTCCAGAGCGATACGCAAGGCTTTAAGACCTGGGGCGTGGATCCCGTCATCATTGGCAAGCAGGATATTCAAGAGGGGGATCCTTTACCAACGGATAGTGTCGCGAAGGTTTTTGGAGTAGCCTTGTTCAAACTCTTTGATTTTTGGTTCGAGAGTTTCGGGTATTTCCTCGGGCAGTTGGATCAGCGGTTCGACGATCATATCGCCACGGAGTCCATTGGCACCTTTGAGTCCTTGGCCTTTGACTCGGAGGCGTTTACCGCTATCGCACATGGTTGGTATCTTGATGGTGACATCGCCTCGCAGGGCTGGCACATCGATCTTGGCCCCGTAGATGGCTTCTGAGAGAGTGATTGGCAATTTCAGTTCAATGTTATTGCCATTGATTTTCACTGCGTGGTGGGGTTGCATTTGAATGGTGAGGATCAGATCGCCGGTTGGTCCACCGCTTGCTCGTTGGCCGAGTCCGCGAAGTCGAATTTTTTTTCCGGGTCCGACATCTGCTGGGATCTTCACGCTTAGTTCCTCGGAACGTCCATCCCCTCGATTGAGTTTGAATTGGACTTCACCTCCTTCGATCATGATCCGCAGCGGGACGGGTATTTCGGCGGCGACATCTCCGGGTTGAGCCTCTGCGGGGGAGCTTGAGGGGGACGGTCCTGAGGGACTCGATCGGCGGGAACTGGATCGGGAGCGGGAGGATTTACGCGGGTCCTGGGTAGAGGATTCGAAGTCTTTTAAGAAGTCGAAGAATTGGAAGCCTTCGGATTTGCCGAAGGCTTCGCGGAAATCGAAGCCTGCGGGCCCACCTTGACCGGCACCGAAGGGGCTGTTGCGGTAAGCCTCGTAGCCTTCCCCGTATTGGTCGTAGAGTTTGCGTTTTTCGGGGTCTTGGAGTGTGTCGTAAGCGACTTGGAGACGCTGGAACTCCTGCTTGGCTTTATCGTCCTCGGGGTTGAGGTCTGGATGGTGCTTTCGGGCAAGCCTGCGATAGGCCTTGGAGATTTCATCCTGGCTGGCCGAACGGCTTACACCGAGCGTGCTGTAATAGTCTTCTGCCATAACCTACGTGCGTGGTTTCGTTGAAAATCCGTGCTGGTATTTGAGGTTGATTCTAGCACGGATCTCAGGAAACGCATCCTCCATTTTGGTTAACCACCGGTGGAGCCTGCTGGTGCCTCGGGCTGATGGTTTTCGTTGAGAAGATCGGCTGGGACCATTTTTTCGTTGGCGCGATCCCAGCCCATCATGCGGTTAGATCGCCAGCTTTCGTTGGCCATATTGACGGCCACTACGCCTGCGAGTCCGAGTTCGATTGGGCAATTGAGTGCTTCGCCGTTTCTGAGGTGGTTATGCAGATTGGTATGGTGCAGGTTCTGGTCTTCGCCGCCGGTCTTTTTGTGCTGTCCGAGGACTTTGCCGTCGGGATCTTTGGCGACCCAGCCTTCGTTGTTGAAGAACAAGGTTCCTTCGTAGCCGCGGATCAGGTGGTCAACTCGAACGCGATTGCCCATGGTTCCCAGGACGTAAACGGTCATGCCTCGGGGGTACTCGCAGATCATTTCGATATTGTCGGGTAGGTCGCGTCCGTCTGGCCATTGCCAGATGCCTCCCATACCGACGACGCGGCGTGGGTAGAGCAGGTTGCATGCCTTCATGATTCGGGTGATTCGGTGGATAAACAGGTCGGTGCAGATGCCGCCTGAGTAAGCCGAATAGCAGCGCCATTCGAAGTAGTGGTTTGGATTCCAATCGATTTTTGGTGCTGAGCCCAGCCAAGCGTTCCAATCCAAGTCGGCGGGTTTGTCTTTGAACTTGGAGACTAGGTCTGGTTCACGCCAAGGGCCGGCACCTTTGTTGTATCGTCGAACATATTCGATTTGAGCTTGGAGGACCTTGCCGATCATGCCTTCTTGGATAGCTTTTCCGGCCGAGATGTAGCTGTCGTCGGACATGGCTTGCACGCCGACCTGAACTGGTCGTTTGGTTTCTTTTTGTTTCTTCACGACCGCTTGGGCTTCGGGGATCGTGTGGGTCAGTGGTTTTTCGCAGTAGACTGCTTTGCCAGCTTCCATGGCATCGATGGTCATTGTCCAGTGCCAGTGTTCTGGCGTGGCTACGATGACGTAGTCGATGTCTTTGTGTTCGAGCAGCTTTCGGTAATCGGTTTCGGCATGGTCGGCTTGGATGGTGGCTTTGCCTTCGTCTGCCCGGGTCTTCCAGCAGTCGGCGACGCAAACTGGATGGAGGTTGTTTTTTTCTTTGAGGTTGTTGATCACACCCATGTGAGCCTTGCCGATAACCCCACCGCCGATGAGTCCGACACCGAGGCGATCATTGGCACCGATGACTCGAGCGTAGCTTTTGGCAGAAAGCTGTGTTGCCAGGGCGGCTGCGGTTGTGGCGGTGGCGAGGAAGGTTCTGCGTTGAACAGGGGTCTTGGAAGAATCGCTCATGGAACATGCCTCCGATAGGTTGATTGGCAACGGATGATGATTGGCAACGATTGTGTCGCGGGGGAAAAAGAAGAGTCGAGCATAGCAGGCCAGCCGGGTGGATGCAAATACATCCGGTGCGAAAGGCTCGCGAGTCTAGGGATTCGGGGTGCCTGAAACGGCGTTGATAGCCTCGCTCAAGGCCCGTTGGCGGGCGACGATTTGGTCTCTGAGAGCTTGGATTTGCTTGAAGGTAGAAGAGACTTCAGCGCGTGTGGACTGGAGATCTTCTTGAAGCCTTTGGGCTTCGGCGCCGATCACGTCGAGCTCTTTCTTGTACTGAGCGAAATCCTTGTCGAGCTTGGACCGTTCGTCTTGTCCCAAGCGAACTTGGTTGTCGGCGATCCCTTGGGATTTTTGCATTTCCGCAAGTTCGCGTTGGATCAATACCGAGTCTTGCAACGCCGAGGTGATTTGCCGCCGGACTTCGCGGAACGCATATTCGTAATCGTTCAAGGGGCGAACCCAGATAGGGGTGATGAGCTTGACCACGTCTTGTTTGATCAGATCGGCCGAGGTCACCGAATCGAACACGTTGATGTCGCCTTGTTTGAAGGTGACTTTTGCTCCATCTTCGCCACGTTTTAGGCGGGCGTCGACCGATCGGCCGCTAAGGTCGTAGAAACCTCCTTCGGTGGCATTTCGTTGTTCCTGTGCGTCGACTTCGATGGTGTAGTCTTTGAGGAACTCGACCCGTTTGTAGACTTGTTCGGAGGGGGCTTCTTCTGGGGCTCGAGAGCCGTCGTTGATATACGACTGCAGGACGCGGGCCTTGATGGAATCTTTCACGCTCAAACCCGAGAGCTCTGCGGTGGCAAGGGCGGGATCGATGTTGAGCAGGCTTGCAATTTCATTCAAATCCATTCGACCGTAAAGAGGTGCATTCTCATCGGTCTTGGAGCCTTCGGCTGCCTTGGAGCCTTCGGCTGCAAACGCATCGTGGGAGTCCAAAGGCATCAGTTCGTAGACCGCCCATGTTGGGTATTGCCCGGACCCGATGGCTGCGATTTGTTCGGCCGTTAGAGTGCTTGTGGGTTTTGCTTTGACGATTCCGCCATTGGCCTCGGTGACAACGAACTCGCCCAAGTAGACCGTTGGCAGTATGCCACGCTGGTCATTGGATTCGCCGAACATGTGCACAATGGTCTGAGCCGATAGACCTATGTCTGCCCTGGGGGCCGCCGGTGGGTTGACGGCAGCGGGAGCGGCAGCTGGTGCAGCAGGATCGGCAGGGTTGGGTACCACAGGAGCAACCATCCCAAGCTGCAGAGTCACTTCGCCTTGCGCGAGCCCCGTAACCGATGCACCTCTCCAAGCCCGACCTCTTTCTACGAGCAGGCGGTTGAGTTGGTTGGCAAGAGGGATGTAGCTGCCCGCGTCGGGGATTGGGTTGAGCTTGTCACCGAAGCTGATTCGCTCGAGTTCTCGCTCGCGATCTTGGACTTTCTTCTTGAGCGACTCGTGAGCTTTCACGTAGCCGTTGCGGCGGCTGGCCACTCCAGCGGTAAAGAGCATGAAGCACCAGACCTGGATGAAGAGCAAAGTCATCAGGACCGCGTGCAAAGCGCCCCACTCTTTGACGGACTTGACCATCATCCAAATAAATAGGGCCAGGGTCAGTACGACCACTAACCACACTATTATTCCCATTAAGTCCATGAGGTCAGCCGTGATGGGTTCATCGAAAAAGGAAGGTCTGTTTTGCCGTTGAACTCGGTTATCATCGCCAAGACAGCCAAGAAATCCCTAGCATAGTTGGAAATAATCGGCAGTCCTATTATTTTTGAGACAAAAGCGATGGTAAGTTGGTGAAATTCGGGTGTCAAGCATCGTTCAGCGGGAGGTTTGGGAATCCGGTGACGCCTTTGCGTCTTCTGAGGAATACGCCCGAGTTTCCCGATTTTAAGGGTTTGTTCTGCCTCATTCAGCCTTTTTTAGCCTTTTTCATCCTTTTTGAGCCAAAGTTTTTCCAGCGAGTTCAGTTATGTCGGAACCAATCATCAGTGTCAGCGGACTTCGGGGGGTCATCGGACGGGAACTGACCCCGGAAGTGGCGATCCGTTTTGCGGTTGCATTTTGCAACCAACTCGGTCCTGGAGCGGTTTTGCTATCGAGGGACGGCCGGACGAGTGGTCTATTTTTGTGCGACGCGATCGCTTCGGCGATCGTGGCTTGTGGTCGAGAGTGCTGTTACCTGGATGTGGTAGCCACGCCCAGCCTGGGGGTGGCAGTTCAAGCGTTTGGAGCCTCGGGAGCGATCCAGGTTTCGGCAAGTCACAACCCACCTGCCTACAACGGCATGAAGCTTTTCGGGCCCGACGGCCGGGTCGTTCCTGCGGAGTTTGGCAATGGAGTGCTTGCGGCCTATCGGCAACTTCAGCAGGACCCCCAAAAGGCCCCTTGGGCAGAGATTCAGCAAATCGGTACTCGCACATCGGTCGACGACCCACATCAAGCGCACTTGGATCGAGTCCTGGCGACGGTCGATGTTCAAGCCATCCGACGACGCAAGATGCGTGTCTTGGTCGATAGCAATCACGGTGCGGGTTCTATCCTTGCGTCAAGGTTGTTAGAAGCCTTGGGGTGCGAGTTTGAGGTCCTGGGCGATCGACCTGACGGTCAATTCAGCCATCCGCCCGAGCCGATCCTGGAGAATCTCTCCGCCGTGGGAGCTACCGTTGCGCAAGGTGGCTTTGCGGTAGGTTTTTGCCAAGATCCCGATGCCGATCGATTGGCGATACTCGATGAAAATGGAACGTACATCGGAGAGGAGTACACACCTGTCCTGTGCATGATGCGCGCTTTGATGCATCATCGCGGTCCACTGGTTACCAACTGCGCCTCGAGTTCGATGACGGAGTATTTGGCCAACAAGCACAACGTTGCGTTCTTTCGCTCGAAGGTTGGCGAGGCGAACGTCGTCGACTGCATGCTCGAGCACCAAGCTCTTTACGGTGGTGAGGGGAGCGGTGGGCCCATCGACCCTCGAGTTGTGCTGGTTCGCGACAGCATGGTTGGGATGGCCCAGGTTCTAGATCTCATGGCAGCGACGGGCAAGTCGATTTCAGAGTTGGTCGACTCGCTTCCGCGCTACGCGATGATCAAAGACAAGATGACATTGACCAAAGAGAAACTCGATGCGTCGATCGAACGATTGCGATCGGGCATGAATGCCGACACGGTCAGCACCCTCGATGGCGTGAGGCTCGATTGGGCAGACGGTTGGCTACTTCTGCGGGCTAGCAACACCGAGCCGCTGGTACGGCTGATTGCCGAAGCTCCGAATCGCAAGGCTGCCGAGGCGCTGATTCAGCGAGCGAAATCACTCATGCAGAATGCTTGAAGTTCCCTTTTCCGTGGGTGATTGCTCCGTTTTTACCTTTTTGAGCCTGTTCCGAGTTGCGGGGCGATTTCGCGAGCCGTTACATTAAGAATCCTTGTAGTTGCCCGATGACATCCTTTCCCGGAGATCCCCACTGATGGTCGCAAACCCTCCTGCAGCTTGGTGTTTTTCACCGCGATGGATCCAACGACTCGCACTGAGCGCTGTGGCGGGGCTTGCCACTCCTCTTTGGCTCGATTCGGTTGCGTTTCAATCGGCCAGCGCTCAAGAGAAATCAGTTAGCCCCACTGCCGATAGTCCCACTGCTGACCAGCTCGCAGATCAGCTTGACCCATGGCTTGCCGCCCTGCAACTGAGGACCGAGCAGTTCACGCTCCGCGCTTCAGGCTCGATTCCGATCGACGAAAAAGATCAGCGCATTGAGCTCAAGCTATCGAGACACTCCGACGCTCATTTCGAACTTGTGCTGACTCATCCTGAGTATGCCGTCACGATCGTTCGAAGCGAGGATCTAACGGCTGTTGTATTGCCCAAGCATCGCAAGGTATTTTGGGGGCACGGGAGCGTCGATGCAGACGACAACTTGGATAGCAAGGAATTTTTCAAACGCACCATCAAGGGGACCACGCAAATCGCGGCTCCCTTTGAACTCATCAAATTCCTAGACGGCAAGGCCGCTGCGGAATTGCTGCTTGGTTCCAAGCAGGCCAAGCTAGGTTTGAGCAAGCAGGGTTGGTTGGAATTGTTCACCGATGATGTGAAGGTGCATCCCTTTAGCAACGCGGTAGCGAAAACCAACAGTGCTGCTGTTAGCTTTAAAGATGGATCGTTCATGATACAGCTCGAAAAAGAGCCATCCACGTTGTTCCCTCGAACTCCTGACCGAAGCCCACAGGAATGGATCGAGCGTCATTGGGCCGACTATGAATCCGAAGCGATCGATCGAGCGGAAATCGAACGGACCATCTCTCGGGGGTTGCGAAGGGCAGCCGAGGTCCTGGCACCATCGAGTCGCTTGACTGAACCGACGCAAAAGGGGCGTAAGGTCGAAAACGGCGAGATCCGCTGGATCGATGGCCAGCGTGTGGCGCTACTCTATGGGACACCCGAGCAAATTGGCAAGGCGCACGGGCAGTTGCTCAAGGCCGAGGCGATGCGTTGCATCGATTCGGTGTTGTATGGGTTTGGTTTTGCGCAGACGATAGCAACCGGGCGCTGGTTCCGCAAAGATCTCGATCGAGCTTACTCGCAGCTCAAGGACCATATCCCTGAGCGGCACTTGGTCGAAACGCGAGCCATGGCCAAATCGCTCGAGCTCGACGAGCATCTGGTCGAGACGCTCAACGTCTTTCCGGAGCTATTTCACTGCTCGGGCTTTGCCCTCTTCGGAGATGCGACCGTCGATGGCAAGCTTTACCATGGCCGAGTCCTTGATTACATGACAGCGATCGGTTTGCAGGATGCCGCGACGACTTTTGTGGTTGCACCTGAAGGTTACATCCCGTTTGTCAACGTTGGTTATGCGGGCTTTACTGGCAGTGTCAGTGGCATGAATGCCGAAAAGATTTCGTTAGGCGAGATGGGGGGCCGGGGCGAGGGGCAGTGGAATGGTGTCCCCATGGCGACGCTCATGCGCAGGGCGATGGAGGAGTGCGATTCGCTCGAAGAGGTCAAAGATCTTTGGGCCAAGAGCCCGAGGACTTGCGAGTACTTTTACGTTTTTGCCGATGGCCAAGAAAAGTCAGCCGTCGCCGTAGCGGCTACCCCGGAGAAGATCGACTTTGTCGCACCCGGCCAGGCTCATGAGCTATTGGGAGATGGCATTCCCAACGCGGTGGTCCTCTCGGCTGGCTCACGGTTGCAGGAGCTTCGCAAGCGAGTCCAGGACCAGTACGGCAAGATCGACACTCCAGCGGCCAAGCAGTTGATGTGCCGACCGGTGGCTATGGAGTCGAATTTGCACAATGTGCTGTTTGTTCCCGAGGACGGATTGCTCTACGTGGCCAACGCAAGCCACAGCAAACCGGCTGCCGAGATGCCTTATGCAAAGTTGGACCTTGGGGCCCTGCTCCGAGAGATCGATTCGCACAGAGATCAGGCGGGCAAAGCCAAGCCCTCGGTCTCTTTAGATCAAAGGGTCTTTGAGGCGAAAGATTCGCTGGAGATGAAGGTTTCCCAGGAGTTGTCCGACGATGCAAAGAAATGCTTGGACGGACTTTGCTGGCAGGCTGGGGCCTTTGAGGTTCGCATCGAAGATGCCGATGAAAAGCAGCGACGAAGCGGCATTGATCGTATTGTTCGATTCCCTTCGCCGGTCCCAAGTGGAGACCCGGTCAACGATTTGGTCGCCATGGAGTGGTACCGAGCCACCAAGCGTGGCCAGCAGTTGGATCGAGCCCCAGCGGTGGTGGTCGTGCATGAGTCGGGTCGAGGGATGACCGTCGGCAAGATGATCGCCCGGGGGTTGAGCAATCAGGGCGTGCACGCCCTTTTGTTGCAGCTGCCGACCTATGGCATGCGACGCAATCCAGCCAATACCAAGGGCGAGGGTGAAACGCTCATTGCAGGTCTCAAGCAAGGGATCTGCGATGCCCGTCGAGCTTACGATGCCGTGCGAGTTTTACCCGAGATCGATTCCCAACGGGTTTCGATCCAAGGGACCAGTTTGGGTGGGTTTGTCGTGGCGACCACCACGGGCCTGGATGCGGCTTACCACCGCTCGATCATCCTGCTCGCCGGCGGTGATTTGTACGGTGTTTTGGCCCATGGAGATCGAGATGCCGAAAAGACGCGCAGGGAGTTGGCTAAGAGCGGCATCAGCATGGATCAAGCCAAAGAGGCGCTGTATTCGATCGAACCGCTGAGGCTTGCCCACCGCGTAGCGGCTGAGAAAACTTGGCTCTACTCCGGAACTCATGATACGGTCGTTCCCCCCGAGAGTTCCAAGAAGTACGCGATTGCGGCCAAGCTTCCCGAGGGTCATCACATCGAATTGCCAGCTGACCACTACTCAGGCGTTGTCTTTTTGCCGAGCATGATTCAGGAGATGTCCAAGCTTGCTTCGCAACCCTCGGGCGCCGTGGCAAGGCCGAGTCCTGTGGAGCAAGGATCCGAGTGAGGATTTCGAATGCCCTCGAAAAAAACTTGCGAAGTCGCTAGACTAAGACAGTTCGGGCTAGCGACTGGTCATCGGATTTCGACCAAGGCGCTACGTGGATTTGTTTTCGTGATTCTTGATTTTTGATTGAGGTGATGAAGGTGACGATTACTCGCGTTGGAACGAATGAGAAGTATTCTGAAGGCTGGTCTGCTATCTTCGGTGGCGGAAAGTCGACAGCCGGCGCCAAGGCTAAATCGGCCATGGCGACTTCGAAAAAGGCAACTGCTAAGAAGGCTGCGCCCAAGAAGGCTGCTGCAAAGAAAGCTGCGCCACAGAAAGCTGCACTGCAGAATAGCAAGCCAGAGAAGAGTTCTGCTAAGAAAACGGTAACGAAGAAAGCAGCCGTTAAGAAGTCGGTGACCAAGAAGAAGACCAAGAAGTAAGCCACAGCGGTATGGATGACAACGAGGAAGCTTACTATTTAAACCAGATTCCGGAAAAACGTGGATCAAGGTTTCATGCGGCCAAGGTCTCGTCGGTTTTGAGAAAAGTCATCCAGCAAAAGGGCTACTCGTCGATCCAATCGGCCGACATGATGCGGATCGCATGGACCGAAATCGTCGGTGAAGCTCTTGCAAAACAATCGAAGATTGGAAAAGTAGAGCGAGGGCAACTGACGGTCGTCGCGGCCAACAAGGTGGTGGCGACCGAGTTGGACTATATGAAGTTGCAGCTCCTAAGAGCGCTCCAGGAGAAGCTTCCTGAGTTTTCGATCCGATCTATTCGAGTTCGCAGCGATGCCAACCGGTGAGGAAAGCAAGGAATTTTCTGAGCCCGTTTCTGAGCGATTCTATGCGATTCAGGTCGCTTATGATGGAACCCGATATGCCGGCTGGCAGACTCAGCCCAACGGTTTAGCGATTCAGCAAGTTCTTGCCGAAGGCATCGCCAAGGTGCTTGGCCATCGGGTCACCATCCAGGGTAGTGGGCGCACGGATGCTGGGGTTCATGCGTATGGGCAAGTCGTAGCGTTTTCCACACCGGTTTGGAAGCATGCAGCGAACAATTTGGTGCGAGCCATCAACATGCATTTGCCAAGAGACATTGCGGTTCTCGAGTGCCGGCGCGTGGTCGATGGTTTTGATCCAATACGAAGGGCGGTCTCCAAGACCTATCGCTATACGATCCGCAATTCCAGAGTGCCGGATCCATTGAGGTACGGCTACCATTGGTGGATTCCCCGCGAGTTGGATATCCAAGCCATGCGACTTGGGGCTTGTAGGTTGACGGGGACTTTGGATTTCAAAGCGTTTGAGACACTCGGTTCGAACCGCAAGACCTCGGTACGAACGGTTCGCAAGCTTGAAGTGATTTCTGTCGATGCGATTGCCGGGAGCGAGATTGTTATCGAGATACAAGCCAATGGCTTTTTGTACAACATGGTCCGAAATATCACGGGGGCATTAGTTGAGATTGGCAAGGGGCGATTCGGACCAGAGTGGCTCGATGAATTGCTGGAGGCAAGAGTGCGAGTTACACACAGTCAGACTGCGCCGGCTAGGGGCCTTTGCTTGATGAGTGTCGAGTATCCTGCATCGATCTACATCGATCCTCGCGATGA
>Ga0209598_10003311_pt1 | contig 12237 bp, 9 predicted proteins | sample M_140807_EF_Meta_FD_187317 | JGI IMG/M metagenome (GOLD analysis project Ga0209598, IMG submission 187317) | Freshwater microbial communities from Lake Montjoie, Canada to study carbon cycling - M_140807_EF_MetaG (SPAdes) (version 2) | ecosystem: Environmental > Aquatic > Freshwater > Lake... | reverse complement strand
CCGCACCGCCTGCAGCAGGGCCAGGTTGGTGTGCAGCTCGGGGGCGCCGTGGCGGATGGAGGCATCGCTCTCCACCTGGCCGGGCACCAGCACCACGCGACGGGCGCCGGGGGGACGTCGCCAGGGGGGGGCCTGGAGGTTGTACTTGGTGAGGGCGGCCGCCACCAGCTGCCGCCTCAGGGCCGCACCCCGACTTCGCTCTGCGTCATCGAAGCGATGGTTTCGCAGCAGGGTTTCGAGATCGGAGGGGGAGCCGGCGTCGTAGTAGATGCCGCTGCGGTCCACCACCCAGGAGATCGGGGCGATCAGATTGGCGCCGAGCCCGACAGAGCGCAGGAAGCCGTCCTCAATGCGCAGCAGATTCGACTCAGGCTGCTGCAGGAGCCGGCGGGCGACGCCGCGTCCGGGGTCCCGCCCCCAGATGGCCAGGGCTGAAGCCGCACCCACCGATGGGGCATGGCGCCGGCGAAAACGCAGCTTGGAGCCGCGAAGGAAGCGACGCAGAATCGGCTGTTTCCAGGGCTTAAAGCCGAAGGCTTCCACTTCGGCGGGCAGCTCCCGCTGCCGTCTGCGCTGCAGTCCGATCACACGGATGAGGGTTTCGGGCCCACAGGGCTGGCCACGGTGGGGATCGATGTAGCGGGGATAGGCCACAAGGGCCGCGTGGACGAGCTGATCGATCGAGGGGCGGTGGGATTGGCGCCTAGGCGGTGGCGTGAGTGCATCGTGGGTGAGCCCCCAGCCGGCGTAGAAGGGCATGCCGAAGCAGTGCACGGGGCGACCCCAGAGCAGGGCTTCGAAGCCGAGCTGCGAGGTGACCACATAAACCGCCTTCGCCCGCTCCAGCAGGGCGGTCGGATGGCCCCCATCCGAACAGACGCGCACCCGCGGATGGGTCAGCGCGGCGCCAGCCAGATAGCCGCGCTTCCGACCCGCCGCCACATCGGGATGGATCTTGAGCAGCACCTGGCAATGCGGATGGTTGTCTAGGGCGGCCTGGAGCATGCGTTGAAAACTCATGCCGTCGGCCATGCCGAAGCGGATGGAAAGATCGCCCATGGTTTGGTCGACCACCAGCACAAAGGCTTCCCTAGGGGGGAAGGTCTCGCGGGCGCCGTTGTATTTGCTCACCCGCTCCGATCGCCAAAGATCCCGCAGGGCAACGGCCCGGTGGCCCTCCGCAGCGGAGTGCGATCGGCTGATCAGCACCTCCAACCGACTCGGGGCGTGGGCGTCGTAATAAATACCCAGATCGTCGATCACCAACGACCAGGGCGGTCCGTCGGGGCCCAGGCCGAGGGAGCGCAAGAAGCCGTCCTCACAGCGCCACACGGGCAGTCCCCGCTCCCGGGAGATCTCCTCCGCCCTCCTAGCGGAGGGCTTCCGGCCCCAGGCCAGCAAGGCGCTGAGGGGGGCGCGGCGGCAAGCCGTGGCACCAACAACCAGGCTGGCCGGAGCAAGCAGGGGCCCGAGGGAGGGGATCCGGGCCAGGGCCCGAGTCGGGATGCCCAGCACCTCAGCGGTGGACGGGCGAACGTTCAAAACCGGAGTCAAGCAGGATCGGCCATAGTCGAGCACAGACACCGCATAACAGGGCAATGGCCCACCAGCCCGCCCTGCTGCGCCGCCGCGATCTGAGCCTCCCGATCATTGCTCCAGGGGCCACTCAGAAGCGTCTGCTGGCCTATCTGGCCCTAGTGGATCGGCCTTTGAGCGCCTTGCTAGCCAAGGACCGACTCAAGCCAGTGGCTCCTGGACACTTCACCTATCAGTCCAATCCCCATCAGATTCTCCATTGGCAGGTGGTGCCCACCCTCGACCTGCAGGCAAAGTGGGGGGGGGACCTCTTGGAAGTGCGGAGCACCAGGTGCCGTCTGGATGGGTTGAGGGGCGGAATGAAATCGCTGGGATTCAGCCTTCAGGCCGCGCTGGGAGCGGAGGAAGCGGGCCTGGGCGGCTGGGCCGAAGTGGGCCTCCACTCCCGGCTAATAGCAACACCCTTTGGACGCCAGCTAGGGACCATGGCCCTGGAGGCGGTGCTGGATCGGGTCGAGCGGCGGGTGGGCCGTGGACTGCGCAGGGACCTGGAGGCCTGGCTGGGGGAGGGAGCAGACACAACCGAATCGAGGGGTTAAATTGCGAATCGTTCTCCCGGGGTTGGCTTTTGGATCCCTCAGCCAGCTCTGCTGATGCCGGAAGGGGGACCAGCGGACGCCAGGCCCGCGGTGCCGATGGCTTGCAGCGCTTGAGTGGCTGGCAGGTGCAATGGCGCGTGGTGGATGCGCTTGTTTATCGCGAATTACGCACACGCGTCAGTGATGTCAAGGGAGGCTTTCTTGGGGTGCTGATTCAACCCCTCGGACTGATCGCCATCTTTGTGATCGCTTTGAGCGCGATCAATGCCCATCGAGGCGGCAGCCTGAACGTCGTTCTCTTTCTTGGATCAGGGATTATCCTTTTCACAATTTTCAGCCAGATCACCAACAGGAGCGTCACCGCGATGGAGGCGAATGAAGCGCTTTTGTTCTACAAACCTGTCAAGCCAATTGACACGATAATCGCCCGCACGATCAGCGAGACTGGGCTGTATACCTGCTGCTTACTTGTGGTCTGCGTTGGCACCTGGTTTTTTCTCGACCAGATTTACATGAGCAACCTAGGGCTTTTCTTTTTCACAATCCTGTTGGCTGCCTGCATCGGATTCTCCACCGGTCTAATTTTCATGGTTGCTGGCCACCTCATGCCCGGATTCAAACAAGCAGCTGCTTGGATCCCGCGCATCCTTTGGTTTCTGTCCGGCGTTGCCTTCCGATATTGGATTTTTCCGCCATGGACGAAGATTTTCTTCGTCTGGAATCCGCTGACTCACATCATCGAATTAAACCGCAAGTCTATGAGTGATGATTATTTCACACCCGACGCGAACCTCGAGTACGCCATGATCTGGACCGTCGCCTTACTGACCACATCGCTATGGCTTTACTACAACAACGAGCGCAAACTACTCACCCAATAGCCGCCAAGGATAGACCGCAATGATTGAAGTCAGAAACTTAACAAAAAGTTTTTTCTATCAAGGAAAAAAAACAACAATTTTCAAGGACTTGAGTTTTAAGATCGATACTGGCGAATCTATCGCTATCCTCGGCGCCAACGGCGCTGGCAAAAGCACCCTGCTGCGCATACTCGGTGGTATCGATCTTCCCGACAGCGGCACAATTCATACGGACAGCACAATTTCTTGGCCCGTGGGATTGGTGGGGGGGTTTCAAGGAAGCCTGACGGGCCGGGAAAATGTTACATTTGTAAGCCGCATTTATGCTGACAAGAAAAAGGTAGCAGAGAAAGTTCGCTATGTTGAGGAATTCGCTGAACTCGGTGTCTACTTTGATCGCCCCTTCAAAACCTATTCTAGTGGAATGCGCTCAAGGGTAACCTTTGGCCTTTCGATGGCCTTTGACTTTGATGTTTACCTCATTGATGAAGTCACCGCTGCCGGCGATCAACGCTTTCGCGAAAAAAGCAAACGCCTCCTCATGGAACGAAAGAAAGTTGCTGATTTCATGATGGTCGATCACAACCTCTGGGGCCTGAAACTGCATTGCAATCGTGCGTTTATCCTGGAGGGTGGTAAAATTGAGGAATACGACGACCTGGACGAAGCCGTTGCCCTGCACACAGAAAGACTTCTGGCCACGCCCCCGCAGCGGGGAATCGAGGAGTAAGTAGCTCCTCAAGCAAGTCAGAGGGCAGCCCCAAAGAGACAAACACCCCCTTCCCAAATAGTCCAACGGTTCGATCAACTCATCCCTGAACCAGCATGATTGATGTTGATGGCTTTAATCCGCTCAAACGCTTCTTGCTGAAAAAAGATCAGCACGAACAAGTCGTTGACGGGCAAGAAGCCATCGCGTTGAACTTGCCGGAAGATTCAAGAGTTGCAACATTCAACACCTCAAGGCCTCGATTTTCGGCGCTGCGCCAATTGTCAGTCACGCAACTTCTGCTTATACCGATAGTGCTTTCAGGTGTCTATTTTTATTTCATTGCTCGTGATCGCTACCTAACCCGCTCAGACTTTGTCATCCGCAAGGCTGAAGACAACGACACCAACATGGCAGGCGCTGGTTTGGCAACTCTGCTAGGCAGGGGCAATCAGCTTTCGCTGGAAGATGCACGATTCCTCAAAACATACTTGCAATCACCCCAAGTCTTGCACGATCTAGACCGGACCTACGATCTCGACAAAGACTACGCCCAATATGGGTACGATTGGTTTGCCGGAGTCAAACCAGGACTATCCAAAGAGAAAAGACTTCAGTTTTTCAAAAAGCAGGTATCCGTGAGTCTTGATGAGCTATCCGGCTCGATTGTGTTGCGCACCATTGGCCTCAATCCAGAAGCCTCATTAAACTTAAATCGCTTCATGCTTGCCAAGAGCGAACAATTTGTAAATCGCCTTAATCAAGACATCAGTCAAAAGCAACTTAACTTTGCCGAATCAGAGCTGATCCGAGCCCAAGGCAATCTCAATCGAGCAAAGAATCGGCTGTTGCTCTATCAAGATTCCAACACGGTGCTTGACCCCAAAGGCGAAGCCGAGCTAGCCAGTCAAACCATCAGCAAACTCCAGGAAAAACTGGTTGAGTTGCGCGTTCAATTAGCCACCTTAAAACTGCAGTACAAGGACCCAGCAGAACCTGAAGTTGCAGTCGTCGCCGACCAAGTTCGTGAACTGGAACAGCAAATTGAAAAAGAACGACGCTCCCTGGTTTCACGCCAAGGCCGAAATTTGAGCCGCAAAACTGCTGATGTGCTCAAATTAGAGTCGGATGTCAGTTTCGCCACCGATTCCTACAAGCTAGCCTTAACGTCAGTCGAGAAAGCTCGAATTGAAAGCAAGCGACAACAGAAATTCATGGCACTACTCTCCGCACCACAACTCCCAGAAGATCCAGAAAATAACTGGAGAAGTAGGGGATTCTTGACCGTTTTGGCCTCCTGCGCTGTTGGTTTTAGTTTGACCAAGTTTGTTTTCGGAATGCAGGCAAGCCACCGCCAGTGAACCTCCTAAAACGCTGGACTGGCTTACGCCTGCGGGAAGACTGGGTCTGGAAGACGGGCTGCCAACGCCCAACCTTGACGCTGAAATTTCCTGCTCGACCAGGCTGGTATTTGTTAACGGTGCGACTAAAGGGCGACACATTGCGCTGTTACGGCCTCATCAATCGCCATCAAGGGAGAATGATTGTAAGCGACAAACAACGCCGGCGCGTGGTGCACATTGGCAAAAAATCTAAGACGACTAGTTTTGAAATCCAGGGACTCAATGGTGATCCACTGATTTCGGAACTGCGACTAGCACCACAGCCATTTTGGCGGGTGCGCAAGTTGTTGGCGACCAAGTTACTGAGGCTGCACCCCGCCTACAGAAAAGAAACACTGAAGCAACGCTCATTTTTACAGCAATGGCGGGATTACAACCAGCTCCTATCGCGCAAAAGCTATCCGCTGGTGGGATACGATGAATGGATTGAACGGGTCGAAATACCGGCACTGGTTAAACAAGCTGAACGACGCCAAATTGTCTCACCAAAAGCCGCCGTCGAACATCCATCTGTCAACTTTGCCCTCTGGCTTTGGGGCCAGCGGGATAACAATCAATGGTGTCAGCGTTCAATCGATAGTCTCACCAAACAAATACCTGGGCAGTTTCAGATTCTGCCACCAGATCAACAACTACAGGAGGAAGATCAACAAACCTGGATTGTTTTCCTGCAAGCAGGGGATCTACTCCCTCCGCAAGCACTGGCTCGATTCAGCTCTGTGATTCAAGCCCACGACGATACCTGCATTCTTTATGCGGATGAGGATAGAATTACTCCGACTGGAAGACGGCATTCTCCACAGTTCAAACCGGCATGGAATCCGGATCTTCTCTACACCGACCCCCATTACTCCCACTGTTGGCTGATCCGCGCTGATCTCTGCATTAGGGCCTGTGAAGCCCTGAATACCAATGGAGAAAATCCTGAACTGTATGGAATAACGCTAGAAGCAACAGAGATTTGTCGTGCGGATCAAATCTTACACCTGCCAGAAATTTTATATCACCGCCTCGATCAGCCTGGTGAATATCGATCATCGAGCCAGACAGCCCATAGTCTGCAAAGATTTCTTTCCCGCCACGGCCGCTATATAGAGGTTTCCCATCATCAAACGGGCGGCCACCTGATTCATTGGTCGCTACCGGATCCCCCACCACTTGTGAGTGTGATTATTGCCACGCGCGACCGTGGCGATCTGCTTCGCTGCTGCCTCACTTCGCTGGAGGAACATGCACAAGGGAATCCGCCGACTGAACTCATTCTGATCGATAATGGCAGTAGCGAGCCTGAAACACTCGACTATCTCGCTCACTTGGAACAACAACAGAATGTGCGCATTTTGCGGCGACCGGGAAGATTCAACTATGCCGCGCTCAATAATGAGGCCATATCCCTCGCCCGAGGTGAGCTAATTGCACTGATGAATAACGATGTGGAGGCCACCCACTCAGGCTGGCTTGCTGCCATGGCAGCTCAAGCACTGCGCCCCGAGATTGGAGCGGTGGGGGCAAAGCTGTTATTCCCCGATGGCACCATCCAACACGCCGGAGTATTGCTTGGCATTGGAGGCATTGCCGGCCACGCCCACAAATATCTAGCAGCTGATGACGAAGGTTATCAATTACGGCTCCATTTGGCCCATAACCTGAGCGCCGTGACAGCGGCAACGCTCGTGGTGCGGAAAGCCCTATTCGAAGAAGTTGGCGGATTTGATGTTGTCAACTTTGCAGTCAACTACAATGATGTTGATTTATGCCTGCGTCTTGCAATGGCAGGCTATCGCACTTTGTTTTGTCCGGATGCGGTGCTGATCCACCACGAATCCAAAAGCCGTGGCGCGCCAACGTCAGCTGATGCCCATGCCCAATGGCAAAGAGAAAAGCAGGCCATGCTCAATCGCTGGGGAGCTGTGCTACAAGCGGATCCCCATTACAGCCCACACCTTAGCCTTGTGGAGGAGAATCTATCCCTAGCGATTAAAGCCACCACCACAACAGCCAGAACAGCTTCCCTTCCCCTTAGCTGATCAATGCCCCTGGATCTCACCAGTCAACCCCTGATTGACCACAACGATTTTGCGCAGCTACTTAAGGCAGACAGATTTGGGCGCTGGTCTGAGCAAGCCATCTCGCTGCACGAGAAGGGATTCTGCCTAATTAATCTGAGCGACAACGAATGGTTGGCAAAAATGGATAGTGTTGTTGAAGATCTACAACCACTCCTTGAACCCGATCTCAAACGTTGGGAGTGCGGTGAAAGTGGACCGCCTCGACTGCAGGATGGCTGGATCGATCATGCCTCGATTAAGGCCCTCGCTTTGGAGCCGATGGTATTGGATCTGCTGTGGCATCTCTACGGGAGGGAACCCTTCGCCTTTCAAACCCTCAATTTTGCCGTTGGCAGTGAGCAGCATTTTCACAGTGATGCCGTTCATTTTAACAGCTATCCCCATGGTTTCATGTGCGGTGTTTGGATCGCTCTGCAAGATGTGCAACGGGAGAGCGGCCCCCTGATCTATTTTCCGGGCAGCCATCGTTTGCCCTATCTGAGCGCACGATCGCTAGGACTGGATCGCGATGCTGTGATGGCCGAACCACACCCGCAGCGTTTTTTTGAACCGATCTGGCAAAAGGCCGTTAGCGAGAACCTTTTTGAGAAGCAGGAGTTTCTGCCCAAGCGTGGTGAGCTGCTGATCTGGCATGCCAATCTTCTGCATGGAGGTGAGCCTGTGCAAGACCGATCAAGCAGGCGTTGGAGTCAGGTCATTCATTATTTTTTTTCCGACTGTCTCTACACCACACCATTGCGCAGCTTTGCCCCTGGCGGGGGTGGCACCTGCCTCCGCAATCCTTTCGATATTTCCAAAAGCACATCCCGCTACAGCGCAACAGATTGGCTAGACGTGAACCCGACGCAGAGCAGATAGAAATGACATGAACACGGGCCATTGGGACATGTTCAAATAGAATGGTGGCCAAAATGAACAAAAATGTTCGTCGTCTCAAGCGATATTTGGGACTGCGGCCAGAGACCGGTCTCGCTTGGAGCGGCGGGATTGAACATCTTCTCCCCGGTCTAATTTCCGGCTGGGTTGTGGCCAGAGGAGTGCAACTCCAGGAGGTACACCTTCTAGTGGGCCCCCACCTGATTGCCCGGGCAGAGATCAATCAGGCGCGCCCAGATGTTTGCGAGAGCCTCGGCTGGCAAGGAACACCTGGATTTTCTCTCAGGCTGTCCGCGGAGCTCCCGCCCTTGGAATGGCAGCGGGCACCACGCCTGTTGGCCATCAGCGCCGATGGAAGCCAGCAGGTGGAGCTAACGCTGATGCGCCAGCCCCAGCAAACCGCCATCCTCTTGAAAGTGCTACTGCGGAGCGATCTACTTGGGCTGGAAGGCCATCTTGATGGCCTGCAGCAGGGAGCCCTCATGGGCTGGGCCGGCCGGCGGGGACAGCGGCAAACAGCCCACATCTGGCTCCAGGCTGCTGGACAGGATCCGATGCGCCTGAACTGCGATCAAGGACGAAATGGCCTGCAGGCAATGGGTCTGCCGGAGCAAAGCGGCTTCCATCTTGAGCCAAAGGCTTTGCCCCCAGAATGGGGGGGGCTTGAGGTGTGGTGCAGTTTTGATCAGCAGGGCCAATTCCGCTTGCCCCAAGTGGAGAGGGTGTTTTTGCCACCGGGCCAACGGTGGAAGGAGGGGTGAGAACAACCTCACTTTGAGGAAGCTAACGTTGAGACATTAGAGTGATTCAACGGGGAGCCGCCCATCGCTCCGCTCAGGTCTTCATCCGTTTTATCGATGTCATTTCCGGTAGCAGGCGCCATGTGGCGTTTAGCGAATCCAATGCGGTAGATGTGGCTGCCGTGTTGAGATCCCCCTCTCGCAGCAAGTCATAAACCCTAAGTGCCAACTCGGATGTCGAAGCGAAATTCCTCGTGTCGTTGCATAAGTCACCCTCCAATTCTTCTCGACGCTGGCGATGCAATTCCGAATCGACAAAGGTGCAGGATTGCTGCTCGAAAGCCGCCTCATCCTTTCCTGCTTCGAGAAGTGCAAGGCAGCGCTGCAGGTTTTGTTGTGGTTCCTGAATTAGCGCATCGAAGTGCACCATCAAGCGTGGCCAGCCGCGGCTGATGTGTTCGGCCGCGAACACATGCTGGAGCCAGAGCCGAAGGCCCACCGGGCTCGGCTCGTTCTCGGCCTTCTCCAGGGAACGGGCTACCTCGAATGGATCCCGAAGGGTGAGCAGCATCTCCACCCGAAGCGCACCGCTCTCAAGCCAGGGGGTCAGTCCGCTCAGGAGGATGCACATCCGTGGATCCTTAATCAGCGGCGCCGAGGCTCCGGCGAAGACCTGGCAAAGGTGACGCAGCACCCGGCCGCGCCACAGAGCCGCCACTTCCCCGTGTTGCCAACCCTGGGGCAGCTTTTCAAGTGTGTTCCAGCCGCTGCCAAGCGCCTCTAGCAAGCTATCGTTCAGGGCACAAAGGCCACTAGATTCCCAATATCCACGCGGATTCGCCGCAGTGGCCGGCATCAGGTCGGAGGGTGCATCAAAGCCCGCTTGGCAGAGCAGACCACTCAGGGCGGAAGTACCGCTGCGATGCATGCCGAGCACAACAATCATCCTTGGAGGCAGAGAGTCGCTGTCTAGGGCCTGACGCAACTCAAGCTGTGCAGCCAGGCATTCAGGCAGCGCCCCTGCGCTGTCCAAGAGCAGCTCTTCATCCTCCCTGCTAAATGACTTCCCCATCACCGTGACGGCTGCCAAAAGAAGTCCATGCAGATAATGCCGGCAATGACGTTGTGCGCTCTCCCGGTCACCGAGCAGAAGCCGTTGTTCTGCCAGTCTCAGGTTCTGGAAAGCAAGCTCCACCTGCAGGGCGACAGAGCTGATGCTCCTATCCTTCGTCTCAGATGGCAAGCCATCGCTGGGAGTTGCGGAGGGCATCTGTTGTCGGGCCCGGGCCTGAATCAGCCACAGAAGTACTAGAGTTCTGTAAGGTGGCTTACCACTGGGAACGGATTTTGGAAGCCTCAGTCTCGCGAGGGAGAGCCAGCGGGCTGAGGCACAGTAGTGAAGAGCTCGCCAGAGTAGAAACCTGACTTCACTAGGGGCTGGCGCCATCATTCGGTTAGGGCCCGGGCGGCGCTCACCTGCACGAAAAGATCGCGGATCATGGCAAGCTGCTGTTCCGAGTCTTCGGTCAGTCGAGCGAGTTGTTGCTCCCGGCGCCGGAGATCCTCATTTTCAGCCCTGAGAATTTGAAGCTGTGCGTCGAGTTGGTCGCGATGCTCTACCGCAAGGTCGCGGGCATTCCGTAAACTTTCGCTTTCCTGGAGGAGCTGGGCAGCCTGCATTTCCTTCAATTGCCGCAGCTCACCCTCGACAATGCTGAACCTAAGATCAACATTTTCATTGATGCCATTATTTACAAAGTGACGGATCAACCCCTGATCCTCAAGATCAGACAGGTCTGGCCTCTTATTCCGATATGCGGAATATGGAAAAACATGGCTTAATGCAGCCAAGACCAGCTCCTCACTCCTTGCTCGTTCTTGCAACTCCTGCTGTTGAAGTAATGACTGAGCCTCAAAGTCTAATCTCTGTCTGAACAGCTGAGCAGTAAGCGGATCACGCTTCCAGCTCAAGGGGGCTTGTGAAACCGGACGGAAGCCATGCAGATGCAACCAGTCATCACAGGCCTCCTCCCAAAGAACATCAGCCCCAGGCCCCTGAAGCTGAACATGCTGGATGCGGAACAACCAATCACCTGCGCCGATGAGCGCCTGGATGGGATCTCCTTGGCTGATGGTGAGATCGATTGCGAGACGCTCATCCTGGGCTGGAGGCCAGGCCTCCAGGATCTTGGCCAGAGTCTGGCCAGATCGGACCTCTTGTCGATCCAGCTCAGTGTTGGGATACAAGCGTTGCCAACGCTCCAATGGCACCGGACCATTCAATCGAGGATCATTGTAATAAAACCAGGTAAGCTCAGCCTCGCTGGCGGCCACGGCGACAGAGTGAACCACTTCAATCGCCCCCCCGCCGAGACCGCGGCTGAGCTGAAGCCGCAGACCTTCCGCATGTTCCGCTTCTGCCTCCACGACTAGAGTTAATTGCCCATTGCTGGTGGGGAGTCGGCTGGCTCCTAACAGAACGCGAAGCTCCACAGCCTGATCCATCAAGAGTCCTCGTCTAACGGCAACCTTAAAGGGCTCGCCCGCTTTGTAGGCTATGCGTGCGAGGCCTTCGGTGACAAGTTGTACTGGTTCTCTCCGTTCACGCTGAGCGCCTCAGTCCAGGCGCACCTTGCAGCGGCAGGTCTTGAGCGTTTTCCCGATCTGCAGGAACAGCCTCCTCATGACTGCCTACTGGTCTACGTGCCGCCCCACACACTGTTCGTGGATCCGGTTGGTATGGGCAGCCTGCTAGCGGGTTACAGGACATTGCTGGAGCAGGGCCTCAGCCGGAGGCTGATCGCTGATTGGCGCCTAATGGGACTTGATCCACAGGGGATTGCGGGTTGGATGCAAGGCGAACACCCCTGTCCTGCCACTAATAGTGACCTTCCTACCCTGTCAAACCCCCTGAGCGCAGTGCTGCTCGGGGTTGTTCTTGACAGCATACCTGAGTTGCTGGATGGCTATCTGGACCTCGAACTCAAGGCTGAACTGGCCAATTGCCCTCCCGATACTGCCTACGCTCAACGGCTCTTGACCACTCAGCCGCCAGAGGTGCTGATCAGCGCTTGGTGGACCCAGCAGGAGCAGCTAGCGGAAACCCAGCAGCAGGTGGAGCGACACCTAGCCGGGCTTGAGGCCCTGAACAGGGAGGTCAAGCAGCGCGACGAAGCCTTGGCGGCAGCACGGGCTGAGGGGCAGGCAACGACCGACCAGTTACAACTTCTCCAGGCTGAGCTCGGGCAGTCCCGCCAGCGGGCGACTGATCAGACCCAGCAGCTAGCGGAAACCCAGCAGCAGGTGGAGCGACACCTAGCCGGGCTTGAGGCCCTGAACAGGGAGGTCAAGCAGCGCGACGAAGTCTTGGCGGCAGCACGGGCTGAGGGGCAGGCAACGACCGACCAGCTACAACTTCTCCAGGCTGAGCTCGGGCAGTTCCGCC
>Ga0209598_10003309_pt1 | contig 12240 bp, 1 predicted proteins | sample M_140807_EF_Meta_FD_187317 | JGI IMG/M metagenome (GOLD analysis project Ga0209598, IMG submission 187317) | Freshwater microbial communities from Lake Montjoie, Canada to study carbon cycling - M_140807_EF_MetaG (SPAdes) (version 2) | ecosystem: Environmental > Aquatic > Freshwater > Lake... | reverse complement strand
GTGCTGGGTGTGGATCGGGTCGGGGTGGACGACTCGTTCTTCGATCTGGGTGGGGATTCGCTGTCGGCAATGCGCCTGATCGCCGCCGTCAACACCGGTCTGGATACCGGTCTCACGGTGCGCACACTGTTTGAGGCGCCCACGGTCGCACAGTTGGCGCCCCGCATCGGCGGCGACGGGGTTCGGCTGGAACCGCTGGTGGCGCAGGACCGGCCCGAGGTGATCCCGTTGTCGTTCTCCCAGAACCGGTTGTGGTTCCTCGATCAATTGCAGGGGCCGTCGGCGACCTACAACATGCCGGTCGGGTTGCGGCTGACGGGCTCGCTCAATGCCGAGGCGCTGGGCGCGGCACTGGCTGATGTGGTGAGTCGCCATGAGAGTCTGCGAACGATCTTCGCCGCGCCGGAGGGAGTGCCCCGCCAAATCGTCGTCGCAGCCGAGCGCGCCGACTTCGGTTGGACAGTCGTGGATGCCACCGGTTGGTCGCAGAAACAGCTTGACGACGCTATCGACGCGGTGGCACGGCACTCGTTCGATCTTGCGGTGCAGATTCCCCTGCAGGCGAGGCTGTTCCGCGTCAGCGATGACGATCATGTGGTGGTGGCTGTGGCGCACCACATCGCTGCCGACGGTTTGTCGCAGGGGCCACTGGTGCGGGATCTGGCTGTGGCTTATCTATTCCGATGCGCGGGGCAAGCCCCGCTGTGGTCCGCGCTTCCCGTGCAGTACATCGACTACACCCTGTGGCAGCGCGCGCAATTCGGAGACCCGGATGACGAGAACAGCCTGATCGCGGCGCAGTTGGATTATTGGCAGGAGGCACTGGCGGGCATGCCGGAGCGCCTAGACCTGCCTACCGACAGGCCCTACCCGGCAGCAGTCGATCAGCGTGGCGCGAGTCTCGGATTCAAGTGGCCCGCCGAACTGCAGCAGCGGATCGCCGAGGTGGCTCGCCAGCACAATGCGACCAGTTTCATGGTTGCGCAAGCCGCCCTGGCTGTTCTGTTCGCCAAACTCAGCGCCAGTTCCGATGTGGGCGTTGGCTTCCCGATCGGCGGCCGCAACGACCCTGCACTGGACAACCTGGTCGGTTTCTTCGTCAACACCCTGGTGTTACGGGTTGACACCGGCGGCGATCCCACGGTCGCCGAGTTGCTATCGCAGGTGCGCTCGCGCAGCCTGGCCGCCTACGAACACCAGGACGTGCCCTTCGAAGCCGTCGTTGAGCGTCTCAACCCGGCGCGTTCCCTCGCTCATCATCCGCTCGTTCAAGTGATGTTGACATGGCAAAACCTGCCCGGCGAAGTGAGCGATCAGATCGCCATCGCGTTGGGGGATCTGCAGGTGACCCAGATCCCGGTTGCGACTCACACCGCCCGAGTCGATCTGGCGTTCTCGTTGACCGAACGCTGGACCCTGGCGGGGGCTCCCACCGGTATCGGTGGATTTGTCGAATACCGGACCGATGTCTTCGACCCCGAGACCATCGAGACTTTCACCGATCGACTGCGGCGGGTGTTGGAGGCCATGACCGCCGACCCAGCCCAGCGGGTCTCCTCGATCGACCTGCTTGACTCGGCCGAGCGCGCCCACCTCGACGGAGTGGGCAACCGCGCGGTGCTGAACCAGTCGGTGGCGGTCGCGGCGTCGGTTCCCGAGTTGTTCGCAGCGCGGGTGGCCCGCACCCCGGACGCGGTCGCGGTGAGCCACGGCGAGGTGTCGATCAGCTATAGCGAACTCGATGAGTCCGCTAATCGGTTGGCGCATGTGCTCTCCGAGCGCGGCGTCGGCGCGGGTGACGGTGTGGCGCTGCTGCTCGAGCGCTCGGGCCGGGCCGTCGTGGCGATGCTGGCGGTGCTCAAAGCCGGTGCGGCGTACCTCGCGATTGATCCGGCGCTGCCGCAGGCACGGATCGGGTTCATGCTCAGCGATGCCGCGCCGGTTGCCGTCATCACCACCGAGGGTCTGCGGTCACGGCTTGACGGGTTCGACTGTGTGGTCATCGATATCGACGATCCCGCCGCTGACACCCAACCGAGCACCGCACTGCCAGCACCCGACCCGGACGGCGTCGCCTACCTCATCTACACCTCGGGAACGACCGGCACACCCAAAGGCGTCGCCGTCACCCACTGCAACCTGGCTCATCTGGCCGACTCCGCGCCGGCGGCCCTTCCGGCCGAGCAGGTGTGGACGCAATGTCACTCCTATGCCTTCGACTTCTCGGTGTGGGAGATCTGGGCGGCCCTGTTCGCTGGCGGGCGACTGGTGGTGGTGCCGGATTGCGCGGTCGGGTCGCCGGAGGACTTCCACGCCCTGCTGATCGACGAACGCGTGAACGTGCTCACCCAGACCCCGTCGGCGGTGACCGCATTGAACCCCAAGGGGTTGGAGTCGGTGGCGGTGCTACTCGGTGGTGAGGCCTGCTCGGCCGAGGTGGTGGATCAGTGGGCGCCCGGGCGGGTGCTGATCAACGCATACGGTCCCACCGAGGCGACCGTGTATGTGTCGATGAGCGCACCACTGTCGGCGGCCGACGGTGCGGCGCCGATCGGATCCCCGGTGTCCACAGCGGCCCTATTCGTGCTTGACGAGCAGCTGCGGCCGGTTCCGGCGGGTGTGGTCGGTGAGTTGTATGTCGCCGGCCGCGGCGTGGCGATGGGATATTTGGGCCGGTCCGGGTTGACCGCGTCGCAATTTGTGGCCTGTCCGTTCGGGACTCGCGGCGAGCGCATGTATCGCACCGGTGACCTGGTGCGGTGGCGTGCAGACGGACAACTGCAGTATCTCGGTCGCGCCGACGAGCAGGTCAAGATTCGCGGGTACCGCATCGAACCCGGTGAGGTCCAGGCGGCACTGGCCGCCCTCGACGGTGTGCAGCAGGCGGTGGTGATCGCCCGCGAGGATCGTCCCGGCGATAAGCGGCTCGTGGGGTATGTGATCGGGACGGCGGAGCCGGCGAAGTTACGTACCGCGCTGGCCGAGCGGCTGCCGGCCTATATGGTTCCGGCCGCGGTGGTCGCGGTTGATGCGCTGCCGTTGACGGTCAACGGCAAGCTCGACACCCGCGCGCTGCCGGCACCCGTTTACCAGGACGGTGCGCATTACCGCGCGCCGAGCACACTCACCGAAGAGATCCTGGTCGGGATCTTCGCCCAGGTGCTCGGTGTGGAGCCACCCCAGCTGCTGGGCGTCGATGATTCGTTCTTCGACCTGGGCGGCGATTCGCTGTCGGCAATGCGCCTGGTCGCCGCCGTCAACGCCAGCATGGACTCGGGGCTGTCGGTCCGCGCCGTGTTCGAGGCCCCGACCGTCGCACAACTGGCACCCCGCCTGGGTGCGAGCGAGGGTCAACTCGAACCGTTGGTGCAACTCCCGCGGCCGTCGGTGGTTCCGTTGTCGTTCGCCCAGAGCCGCCTGTGGTTCATCGACCAGTTGCAGGGCCCGTCGCCGGTGTACAACCTTGCGGTGGCGCTGCGGCTTCGCGGCCGGCTTGACGCCGATGCGCTGGGTGCCGCACTTGCCGATGTGGTGGACCGGCACGAAAGCCTGCGCACGCTGTTCGCCGCTCCCGACGGGATCCCGGAGCAGGTGGTGATCGAGTCCGGGCAGGCCGACTTCGGCTGGGAGGTGGTCGACGCCACCGGGTGGCCGGAAAGCCGGTTGGCGCAGGCCGTTGAGGATTCAGCGCTGCGCTGTTTCGATTTGGCGACCGAGATCCCCTTGCGCTCAGAGCTTTTCCGGGTCGGCGAGGATGACCATGTGTGGGTGGCGGTGGTACACCACATCGCCGCAGACGGCTGGTCGATCACCCCACTGGTGGCTGACGTGGGCGTGGCCTATGCCAGCCGCTGTACAGGCCGCGCACCCGATTGGGCGGCATTGCCGGTTCAGTATGTCGATTACACGCTGTGGCAGCGGGCGCAGTTCGGCGATCTGACCGATAGTCACAGTCGCATTGCCGAACAGCTTGCCTACTGGCAGCAGGCCCTGGCCGGGATGCCGGAGCGCCTTATGCTGCCCACCGATCGGCCCTACCCGTTGGTCGCTGACCAACGTGGCGCCACCGCGGCGGTGGACTGGCCCGTCGAGGTGCAGCAGCAGATCTCCCGGGTGGCTCGAGAGCACAACGTCACTAGTTTCATGGTGATGCAGGCGGCCCTGGCGGTTCTGCTGTCCAATCTCGGCGCGAGTAGCGATGTGGCAGTGGGTTTCCCGATCGCCGGCCGGCGCGACCCGGCACTGGACGACCTGGTGGGCTTCTTCGTCAACACACTGGTGCTGCGCCTCGACCTGGCCGGTGATCCCAGTGTCGCCGAGATACTGAATCAGGTGCGCGGACGCAGCCTGGCCGCCTATGAAAACCAGGACGTGCCGTTCGAAGTTGTGGTGGATCGGCTCAACCCCACCCGGTCGCTGACCCATCACCCGTTGGTGCAGGTCATGCTGGCCTGGCAGAACCTGCCTGCGGATACCAGCGACCCGGGTGCCGCCGGGCTGAGGCTGGGTGACCTTGATGTTTCTCAGTTACCGGTGAACACCGGCGCTGCCCGGACGGACCTGTCGTTTTCGTTGGCCGAACGCTTCAGCGCCGCAGGCGATCCCGCCGGTATCGGCGGGTTCGTCGAGTTCCGCACCGACGTATTCGACGCGGCCAGCATCCAAGTGCTGATCGAACGACTGCAACGGGTGCTGATGGCGATGACTGCCGATCCGGCCATCAGGTTGTCATCGATCGACGTGCTCGACGAGCCTGAGCACGACCGGCTAGACCAGTGGGGTAACCGGGCGGTGCTGACCGAACCGGTGGGCGCACCGGTATCGATTCCGGAGGCTTTCGCCGCGCAGGTGGCGCGGGCCCCGGATTCGGTGGCGGTCACGAGCGGTGAACAGTCGTGGACCTATCGTGAAATCGACGAGGCATCAAATCGCGTGGCGCACTTGCTGATCAGCCAGGGTGTGCGTGCAGGCGAGCGAGTGGCGCTGCTTCTGCCGCGATCAGCGCAGGCAGTGGTGGCGATTCTGGCGGTCGTGAAAACCGGCGCCGCCTACGTGCCGATCGATCCGGCGGTGCCCGCAGCGCGAATGGATTTCGTGCTCACAGATGCCGCACCGGTCGCGGCGATCACGACAGCGGAGTTGGCCGATTGGTTGGATGGGTACAGTCTGCTGGTCGTCGACATTGCCGACCCGGCGATTGACGTTCAACCGAGTACGGCGGTGCCGGTACCGTCTGCCGACGAGGTCGCCTACATCATCTACACCTCCGGGACCACCGGCATCCCGAAGGGGGTGGCCATCCCGCACGGCAACGTGACCCGGTTGCTGACAACACTTGACGCCGAGATGAATCTGGCCGATCAGGTCTGGACGCAATGCCATTCGCTGGCGTTCGATTATTCGGTGTGGGAGATCTGGGGCCCGCTGCTTTACGGCGGCCGACTGGTGGTGGTGGCCGACGATGTGGTGCGCTCACCGGACGACTTCCTCGCCCTACTCGTCTCGGAGCGAGTCACTGTGTTGAGCCAAACCCCGTCGGCGTTCTACGCACTGCAGGCTGCCGACGCACTCGCGCCCGAGCTGGGCCGCCAGCTCGCACTCGAGGCCGTGGTGTTCGGCGGGGAAGCACTGGAGCCGCAACGTCTGTCGTCGTGGTGGGAGCGCCACCCGGGGTCGCCGCGACTGATCAACATGTACGGCATCACCGAGACCACCGTGCATGCCTCGTTCCGGGAGATCTTCGACGCCGATATCGCGAGTGCGGTCAGCCCGATCGGGGTGCCGCTTGCCCATCTCGGTTTCTTCGTACTGGACAACTCGTTGCGGCCGACACCGGCAGGTGTGGTCGGTGAGTTGTATGTGGCCGGTGCCGGATTGGCCTACGGGTATATCGGCCGGAGTGGGTTGAGTGCATCACGGTTCGTGGCGTGTCCGTTCGGGGAGCCTGGGGCCCGGATGTATCGCACTGGCGATCTGATGTGTTGGGGCTCCGATGGGGAACTGCGGTATCTCGGCCGTGCGGATGAGCAGGTCAAGATCCGCGGGTATCGCATCGAACTCGGTGAGGTGCAGGCCGCACTGAGCGCGTTCGACGGAGTGGAGCAGGCGGAGGTGATCGCCAGGGAGGACCACCCCGGCGACAAGCGTCTGGTGGCATACATCACCGGGACTGCGGATCCGGCCGAAGTGCGTGCCGCCCTGCTGGAGCGACTGCCCGAGTACATGGTTCCGGCCGCGGTGGTGGTGATCGAAGCGATGCCGTTGACCGTCAACGGCAAACTCGACAAGCGGGCCCTGCCGGTGCCGGAGTATCAGGATGCCGCTTCCTATCGGGCTCCGGGCGACGCGGTCGAAGAAATCCTGGCCGGCATCTACGCCCAGGTGTTAGGTCTGGATCGGGTAGGAATCGACGAGTCATTTTTCGAGTTGGGCGGGGACAGCATCCTGTCGATGCAGGTGGTGGCTCGCGCCCGCGCAGCCGGTGTGGCGTTGCGGCCGCGCGACGTTTTCGTCGAGCAGACCGTAGCCCGGTTGGCCCGGGTGGCAGGCGTCGTGGCCGGTTCCGATGAGGTGATCGACGACGGTGTCGGTCCGCTGCCGGCCACCCCGATCATCCGCTGGTTGCAGGACGTGACGGGCCCGGTTGACCAGTTCAACCAGACCGCGGTGATGCAGGCCCCGGTCGGCGTGACCGAGGCCGATGTGATTGCGATTCTCCAAGCTCTGTTGGATCGGCATGCCACGCTTCGGCTTCGGGTCGACGACGACGGTGCCGGGGGCTGGTCGTTGACGGTGCCCGAAGCCGGGTCGGTGGATGCGCGTTCGTGTGTGCGCGCGATCGATGAGGTGACCGATGAGGCGGTGCTCGACGCCCGGTCGCGGTTGAACCCCGCCGCAGGCGTGATGCTGAGTGCGCTGTGGGCCGCACCCACTGGTCGGTTGGTGATGATCGTGCACCATCTGGCTGTTGACGGGGTGTCGTGGCGGATCATGATCGAGGACCTCAACCTCGCGTGGGCCCAGCATCGCACCGGCCAGTCTGTGATGTTGTCGGCGCCGAGGACGTCCTTTCGCCAGTGGGCGTCGCTGTTGGTTGATGTTGCGCAGCGTGCCGACGTCGTCGATCACGTGAACGCCTGGAAGCAGATCGCGGCGTTGCCTGCGCCACTGCCCGCGGTGCAACCGCAATCCGATACCTATGCCAGCGCCGGGAGTTTGTCGGTCGATCTCGATGTCGAGACGACCCGGATGCTGCTCGGCGAGGTGCCGGCGGCGTTTCACGCCGGCGTGCAGGACATCCTGTTGATCGCGTTCGCGTTGGCGATGGCCGAATTCGCCGGCACCGGTGGCGCGCCGATCGCCATTGACGTCGAAGGCCACGGCCGCCAGGAGGAACTGGGAACCGATCTCGACCTGTCGCGCACCGTGGGGTGGTTCACCACCAAGTATCCGGTCGCACTGGCGGTCGGCGCGGGCGGGTTGGAGTGGGCTCAGGTGACAGCCGGTGATGCCGGGTTGGGCGCGGTGATCAAGGACGCCAAGGAACAGTTGCGGGCTCTGCCGGATGGCCTGACCTACGGGGTGCTCCGCTACCTCAATGACGACGTAGACCTGGCCGGGTCCGATCCGCCGATCGGGTTCAACTATCTGGGGCGCCTCGGCGGTGGCGAGACATCCGGTGATTACTGGGAGATCCGCCCGGACAGCGGGTCGGTCACGGGTGTTACCGCGGCGGTACCCATGCCGCTGATGCATACGGTCGAACTCAACGCCGGGACGGTGGACACCGCAACCGGCCCGCACCTGCGGGCGGGCTGGATGTGGGCGCCGTCGGCTCTCGATCATGGGCAGGTAAAACGGTTGAGCCAGTTGTGGTTTGACGCGCTGACAGGTATCTGCACGTATGTGCGGGGCGGCGGGGGTGGGTTGACGCCCTCGGACGTCGTGCCCGCACGCCTGGATCAGCAGCAGATCGACGACCTGTGCCGCAGGTATGAGGTCGCCGATATCCTGCCGTTGACTCCCCTGCAGCAGGGGCTGCTGTTCCATGCCGACATCGCGCACGGCTGCGGCGACGATGTGTACGCGGTGCAGGTCGACATCACCTTGAGCGGTCGGGTTGATCATCATAGGTTGCACGACGCAGTGCAGACCGTGGTGAACCGGCACCCTAATCTCGCGGCCCGGTTTTGCCACCGGGAGCCCGAGCCGGTTCAGGTCATCCCGGTCGAACCGGAGGTGAGGTGGAGTTACCGCGATCTCGCCGGCGATGCAGTCGATGAGCAGATCGGGCTGTTGTGCGCTGCCGAGCGCGCCCTGGTCTGTGATCTCGCCGAGCAGCCACCTTTCCGGGCCGCCCTGATCCGCACCGCACCCGATGAGCATCGGTTGGTGTTGACCACTCACCACATTGCGCTGGACGGCTGGTCGCTACCGGTGCTGATGGCGGAAGTGTTCGCCGCCTACTACGGGCAGCGACTGCCCGCGGCCGTTCCGTATCGCCGGTTCCTGGGTTGGCTGGCCGATCGGGACCTCGCGGCAGCCCATGCAGCCTGGCGCGAGGCGTTGCATGGTTTCCAGGCACCGACCCTTGTTGATCCGTCATGCCGGGTGGGTCCGGGGCCGCGCAGCGTGGCGTTGATCCGGGTGTCCGAACAGACCACTCAGGCACTTGGCGAGTTGGCCCGCTCGCATCGCACCACCGTCAGCACCGTGCTGCAGGGCGCATTCGCGCAACTGCTGATGTCGATCACCGGTCAGCGCGATATCGCGTTCGGATCCGTCGTCTCGGGTCGCCCCGCCGACCTCGTCGATGCCGAATCGATGGTGGGACTGCTGATCAACACGGTGCCGGTGCGGGCGAGCGTCACGGCGACCACCACGACGGCCGATCTGCTCGACCAGCTCCACAACCTGCGCAACCAAACGTTCGAGCATGAACATTTGGGGCTCAACGAGATTTACCGTCTCACCGGTCAGCAGCGGCTGTTCGACACGGTCTTCGTCTACGAGAACTACCCGACCGACGCCGCCCGTTTCGCCGGAGCCGATGGGTTGGCCATCACCAACCTCGCCACCCGCGACCTCTACCACTACCCGCTGTCGATCCAGGCAGTGCCCGGCCCCGAACTGGACCTCCGTGTCCAATATCGTGCGGACGTATTCAGCGAGGCCGATATCGCCGCGCTGATGGCAGTATTCGAACAGGTGCTGGCGGATATGACCGCCGACCCCAGCCAGCCGCTGTGGATCAACCGGACGGTGCCGGTACCGCCGGTGAGCACTCCGGCGCCCACCCACCACGGCGACGCTAGTTATCGCGCCCCGGCGAGTCCGCTCGAGCGCACCCTGGCCGGCATCTACGAAAAAGTATTGGGTGCAGACCGGGTCGGTCTCGACGAGTCGTTCTTCGATCTCGGCGGGGATTCACTGTCGGCGATGCGGGTAGTAGCCGCGATCAATGCGGCAACCGGTAGCCGACTGGGTGTGGCTACCCTGTTCGACGCACCCACGGTCGGGATGTTGAGCGGACGGTTGGCCGACAGCCCACCCCGGGCCTGAGCCGAATCCGGCGTGAGGTCACCACACGAACGGCACGAGCCGATGCCGAACCGTCGTCGTGTACTCGCGGTACCCCGGTAACTCGTCGCGCAGCAGTCGTTCCTCGTCGCCGATTCGCGAGGCGAGCACACCGATGCCGGGTACGACGAATAGCAGCGCCCAGTAGGAGCCCAGCGCCAAGGGCAGGCCCACCAGGATGATCACGTTGGCGGTATACATGGGGTGGCGGACCACTCCGTACAGACCGGTTGAGACGACTTTCTGACCCGCCTCCACCTGGACGGTCGTGGATGCGTAGCTGTTCTGAATGACAACCAGGACAGTCAAACCCAGTCCGATCGCCACCAGAAGGTTGCCGACGACGCTGAGTGCCGCGGGCATCGATGACCAGCCGAAGCGATGGTCGAGTGCGCCGATCACGCACATCGACGCCAGGGAAAGGTATAGGCCGGCCATGGCGACCTTCTGCACCGTCCGGCCCTCTGCGACCGGACCGCCGCGCATCCGCCGCTGCAGCGCAGCAGGATTGGTGGCCTGGAGGTAGATGCTGGGAATCCATGCCGACGCGGCGAACACCCCGAGGAAGACCCACGCCTGCCAGTAATGAAAATCCCCGGCCGGACCGAACAGCAGCACGGCGAGCGCGACGAGCTGAACAAGTCCGGACAGACCCACCTTCGCAACGGCGCTCACAGCCACCCCGATTACGCCGACACGTCGGTGCCGGTGTTTCCGCCGAGCTTCTCGCACAGCAGATCGGCCAGACCGCGGACGGTACCGACGGCGAGGTCGCCCGACGCCAGACGAATTCCCGTTTCGGCTTCGATGCGGGTTCGCAGTTCGAGTGCGCCGAGGGAGTCGACACCGTATTCGGACAGCGGCCGGTCCGGATCGACGCTGCGTCGCAGAATCAGGCTGATCTGGTCGGAGATCAGCCGACGGACACGGGTGGGCCACTCGTCGGGTGGCAGGTCGCTGAGTTCGGCACGCAGTCTGTCCGTGCCGGTTCGGTTCTCCCCGATGGAGCGGAAGGCTTCGGCGAAGGGACTGCGTTGCGCAAAGGCGGTCAGCCATGTCGTGCCGATGATCGGCGCGTACCCGGTGTAGGCGCGGTTGTGGCGCAGCAGCGTTTCGAACGCGTGCGCACCCTCGTCCGGACTGATCGCCGCACCGGTATCCGCCGCGAACTCGGTGGCGCGTCCGATCTGGCCCCAGGCACCCCAGGCGATCGAGGTCGCCGGGCGGCCCTGTGCCCGGCGCCACCGGGTGAATGCGTCCAGCCAACTGTTGGCCGCGGCGTAGGCACCTTGGCCGGGCGAACCCACCAGCGCGGCTGCGGAGGAGAACGAGCAGAACCAATCCAACGGCTCATCGGCGCCGAGTTCTTCCAGAGCCATGTGCAGGTTCCATGCACCGTAAACCTTTGGAGCCCAATCGCGTTCGATGAGTTCATCGGTGATATTGGCCAGGGTGGCGTCTTCGACGACCGCCGCGGCGTGCAGGACGCCACGCAACGGCAGACCCGTGGCGGTTGCGGTGGCTACCAACTGCCTCGCGGTGTCGGGATCGGCGATGTCACCGCACTGCACGACGACATCGGCGCCCAGCGAGCGAATGAACTCTATTTTCTCCAGTACCTGCGCCGTCGGCTGCGAACGCGACGTCAGCACGATGCGTCCGCCGCCCGCCGCGGCCATCTTCTCGGCCAGGAACAACCCCAGACCGCCAAGGCCGCCGGTGATCAGGTAGGCCCCGTCGCGGCGGAAGGCCGGAGCCTGCTCCGGCGGCACCACCACGCTGCTGTGCGCAGTGCGGTCGACTTCCAGAAGGAGCTTGCCGGTGTGTTGCGCCGCGCTCATCACTCGGATCGCGGTGGCGGCCTCGGCCAGTGGATAGTCCGTGTGCCGTGCCGGCGGCAACTCGCCGTCTGCCACCAATTGATACACGGTGCGCAGCAGTGTCCCGACCCGTTCGGGGTGGCTGAGCGACATCAGCGCGAGGTCGACGTAATAGAACGTCAGGTTTCGGCGGAACGGGAACAGGCCCAGCCTGGTATTGCCGTAGACGTCGCGTTTGCCGATCTCGACGAACCGGCCGCCGGTGGCCAGCAGTTCGAAACCGGCGCGTTGCGCGGCGCCGGTCAGGGAGTTCAGCACGATGTCGACGCCGTAGCCGTCGGTGTCTGTGCGAATCTGCTCGGCAAACTCAGTGCTGCGGGAATCGTAGACATGCTTGATTCCCATGTCGCGCAGCATTTGTCGACGGTCCTCGCTACCCGCGGTGGCGAAGATTTCTGCGCCTGCCGCGCGGGCTACCCCGATTGCGGCCTGGCCGACACCGCCGGTTGCGGAGTGGATCAGAACCCGGTCGCCGGCGCCGATCCTGGCTTGATCATGCAGGCCGAACCAGGCGGTGGCGGTGGCCGTGGCGACGGCGACCGCCTGATGATCGGTCAGCTCAGGTGGAAGCGTGGCAGCCAGGCGCGCATCGCAGGTGACAAATGTTCCCCAACAGCCGTTCTGGGAGAAACCGCCGACCCGGTCGCCGACGTGATGATCGGTGACGCCCGCACCGACCGCTGTGACGACGCCGGCGAAATCCATCCCCAGTTCCGGTAGTCCTCCGTCGATGGCCGGGAACAGGCCCATCGCGACCAGGACGTCGGCGAAGTTGATGCTC
>Ga0209598_10003307_pt1 | contig 12245 bp, 13 predicted proteins | sample M_140807_EF_Meta_FD_187317 | JGI IMG/M metagenome (GOLD analysis project Ga0209598, IMG submission 187317) | Freshwater microbial communities from Lake Montjoie, Canada to study carbon cycling - M_140807_EF_MetaG (SPAdes) (version 2) | ecosystem: Environmental > Aquatic > Freshwater > Lake... | reverse complement strand
CTTGTCGAAGGGCAGGGCGTGGGGGTGTTCGGCAATCGTGCCGCGGTAGATCACCGCCTGGCCGTGGTCTTCGCAGGCATCCTCCAGCTCGGGGAGATGAAACAGGCGGTAGGTGGCGGAGAAGAAGCGGATCGCGCCGGTGCGGGCGGTGAGCGCCGCATCGGTGATCTCCAGGGGCCGGTCGCTGACCAGGCGGGGATCGGCGAAGCCGGCCTGGCGGGCCAGGCGCAGGAAATCGTTCCAGTACAAGGCGCCACTGAGGCATTCGCCGTAGAGCACCGGATCGTGGCGCAGCGCCTCGGGCACACGCCGGTCGGCATAGACATCGGCGAAGAAGAACTCACCGCCGCGCTTGAGCAGGCGCCGCACCCCGCTCAGCACGGCCAGCTTGTCGGTGGAGAGATTCACAACGCAGTTGGAGATCACCAGATCGAAGCTGCCGGGCTCCAGCGGCAGCTGCTCGAGCTGCTCGATGCGGCCCTCCAGAAACTGCACGTTGGCGAAGCCGAACCGCTCGGCGTGGTGCTGCTGGTGACTCCGGGCCACTGCCAGCTGCTCCGGCGTCATGTCTACCCCCACCACCTCACCGCCGGCGCCCACCAGCTGGGCCAGCAGGTAGACATCGCGGCCGCTGCCGCAGCCCAGATCCAGCACCCGCAGACCCTCCAGCAACGGAGGCACCACCAGCCCACAGCCGTAGTAGCGCGATAGCACCTCGGGGTGGATGCGGCCCAACAGCGGGCGCAGGGCCTCGGGAACGCTGCTGGCGTCACAGCAGGCGTCGGTGCGCAGATCGGCGCTGCTGCTGAGGGTGGCGCCGTAGTACTCCTGCACGCCGCGGCTCAGGTTGGTGGACGTCGTCATGGCGGTGGGCGGAAGGATGGAGGTGCATGGTGAGGCGTTCCGGCTCAAGGACATCGACCCGGGCGACACGGGCCAAGTGCTTCAAGGCCAAGGCACTTCTGGCCGGAGCTTGGGATGAAGAACACACGGACCCGAGGAACCGCAGCTCACGCTCAACATTTCTTTACAGTAGGGTGATGGAAAGAATTTTCATCTTTGAACGACCTCCTGGCTGCTGTTTATCTGATCTGCTTTGCGCTCATCGCCGGCGGAGCTTTTGCCTTGATGAACCAGAACCTCCGCAGCTCGGCTCCGCGGGCTACATCTCAGCGCGCTACATCTCAAAGGAGTGGCTCCAGCCCTAGGCGCCATCCCGAGGCTCCAGAGCCCGGTGATGAAGTCCTTTATGTCGACCTCAGCCGGGAACGGCTGGAGGAGCTCTATCGACAGGCGTCGTGAATCGGCTCCGGATAGCGTCCGAGCCGCAGGGCAGTGGCCTCCTGGTCCCTTGAGGAGCTGTTGAACCAACGGTTCCGCACGCGGACAGTCGGCTAGCAACTGGCGGTAACGAAGCTCCCGGCGGTGTCCTTCGGACCATCTCGTCTCAGCAAGAATGGTGAGATTGTTTCCAATGACGATTGCATAGTGAAGGAAAAAGCAAGTGTGGGCCGGGAGACCTTTGTGGTGAAGTTCGATAACGGCAAGGTCTTTCGATTCTCTGGTCCCAATCGCCAGAACCTGCGGATCGAAGACGATTTTGCCAACGCCTCCAATGTGTTGTTCGAAGGCAAAGTAGCCAAGGGGATCTTCAGCTGGAGCGATGGCAACAGCACCTACAAACGCGTTGTCAACACTGGCGGAGCTGCCAGTGGATTCAGCAACGGCAACGCTGGTGGCGGGCTAGTTCTGGGTCCACCGGTGCCCGATCTTCAGTACCTGGTTGGCAAGTCTCCGGGAACGGCAGCGCTGGGCTTTGTGATCCGTGGCACCAAGTACGTCACAGAGGTCACAGCTGCTGATGCGATGAAGTGCCAGCCGTGAAGTGCCCACAGTCGGGATGACGGCAGGGATGTCGGCACCGTCCTTCATCCCGGCCAGCGCCAGGCGGCCCGCTCCAGCACCGTCTGGCCTGGCAGAACCGTGGCCCCTAGCTCCCGCTCCAATCGCAGCAGCCGGCAGCCGGGGGTGGCCTCCAGAGCCGTGATCAGAGCCTCGGCGTGGGCCACCACCCACACTTGAGTGCGTTCGGCTACTGCGGCGATCAAACGCGCTAGGGGAGCCAAGAGATCGGGGTGGAGGCTGTTTTCCGGTTCATTGAGCACCAGCAGAGGCGGCAGCCGCGGACTGAACAGGGCCGCCGCCAGCAGCAGATAGCGCAGGGTGCCATCGGAGAGCTCCGTGGCCTCAAGCGGTCGCAGCAATCCCGGCTGGTGCAGCTGCAGGCGGAAGATCGGCTGGGCAATGTCCACGGTCAGGCGGCAGGCGGGGAATGCATCGGCAATGGCGGCCTGAAAGGCATCCGCATCGCCGATCTCCAGGATCGTCTGCACCGCCGCCGCCAGGTCGCCGCCATCGCCGGCCAGCGAAGGCGTGCGGGTGGCGATGCGACCGCTGCGGGCCGGGGCCTGGCGATCGGTGCGGAAGCTGTCGTAGAAGCGCCAGCTGAGGATGGTGTTGCGCAGCTGGAACACTTCCGGCGCTTCGAGTGGATCGGAGACAGCGGTGAAGAGACTCTCGTGGGGCGACACCTCCAGGGCCAGGGGGCGGTTGGGCCCGCCTTCCCCGCAGCGCTCCACCATGGCGCCAGTGCGCTGCACCAGCAGGCTGCGGGGATGGAAGGGCCCGCCGGCCCAGATCCACTCCCGCTTGATCTCCGGATCGAGCACGAAGGCGCTGGTGTGGTCGTCGGCCCGGTAGCCGAGTTCGATGGCGTAGGAGAGGGTTTCACAGGCGATTCCCAGCCGCAGCCGTGCCGCCTGGCGCCTGCCGCTGCTGCCCTGCACCGGCTGCTCACCGCGGCGCATCTCCCTGGTGGTGCGCTCCGGCCCGGCCCAGAACACCGCCGGCAGGCCCCCTTCGGCCGCCAGAGCCGCCACCAGATCCCCGCGGGCGGCGGCGGCAATCAGCCCCAAGGAGCGATACAGGTTGCTCTTGCCGCTGCCGTTGGCGCCGTACACCAAGGTGAGGCCCCCCTGGGGCAGGCCCCCCAGGGGCAGGGCCCCCAGGGGCAGGGTGAGCTGCTGCAACGAGCGGTAGCCCGCCACCGCCAGGTGGGTGATAGCTGCAGGCGGAGTGCCTGGGGAGGTGGGCTGTCGCGACACGGCCTTTACGGCTAGCTGAGGATCCTGCTCGCGTTCACGAGCATCAAGCGGGCATAGCGAGCCGCCAAATCTGAGAGCAGTTGCTGCCAGCCCGCCGCTGAGCGGGGAAGTGGCTCGATCACGCTGAACGTGGCCACCGGCAACAACGCCCGAGAGGGGCCAACCCGGGGACTGAGGCCGAGGGTGATCGCCACCAGACCCTTATCGGCATCAGAACTTGAGCACGCTGGTGGGCTGCAGGAGGTAGGCCGCCTCGCCGGCCTTGAGCTTGTAGCAGATTTGCCGTTGGCCGCCTGTGGCCTTGGCGTTGGAGTCCCCTGGCTTGTAGATCGGGAAGCGGCGCGCCAGGCAGCTCTCCACCACCTGGAACTGATCGTGACCCTGGTAGCCCTGGGCGTTGGCTCCCGTGAGCTCCTGCAGGTAGATCGGGGAGAGTTCGCTGCCTTTCATCACGGCGAAGGCCACCACTTCGCCGTAGCTGCCGCTTCCGGCACCCTGCACGAACACATAGATCTCGGGAAGGCCGATGCTATCGAGATCGGCCACCTCGGCACCCACCACCTGACCATTCACCGTTTCGCGAAGCGGCTTGATCGGCGGCTTGGCGCCCGTGGTGGTGATCGTGAGCTGCTGCTGGGAGCCCTCACCACTGCTGTGCACCTGGAAGCTGATGCCCTGCAGGTTCAGGGTTTTGTGGAAGCCAGCGCCGGCCCAGGCGCTACCGGGGAGGGCCGTGGCTAGGAGCAGGGCGGCGGCGGTGAGCTGGGGGAGAAGGCGCTTCAAGGAGGGAGGGGCTGGGCAGATCTTCAGGATGGCGTGGAGAATCCCTGGCGTCGATCGGTTGGTGCGAAACGCCGCCCGGAGCGCCCAAAGCGCAACCCGGCACATGCCTCGGTGCCTCAACCATCGATGGAGTGCCATGGCGATCTTGAGGCGCTGTCAATCCGTTCGCGCAGGTAGTCGGCCGTTTCCAGGTGACCGAATCCCTGCCGGGTGTTATCCAGGATTTCGAGATCGGCCAGGCCGTCCACAAGCTGGCCGAGGTGATGGTCCACATGTTCCAGGAAGCCCGCATACACTTCGATCTGCCTCACCAACACAGGCTTCATGTCATCGTCGATCTCGTCCCAGGCGGGAATTTCGCCATGGCGCTCGGTGAGGAGGGTGTCGGGTGGCACCACACCGAATTGTTTTTGACGCTCCAGGGTTTCCTAGCGGAGTTGATCCCAGCCCTGATCAAATCCTCAGGGGCGGGGCGTTGCCGTGAAGGCATAGCGGGTGTGGAGCCTCGTGCTCGCGCCAGGGCTCAGTTCGAGTTTGCGGTCGCCGCTCAGCAGGGCCTGCCGCGGTCCGCTCCACGGTTCCATGCACACCATCGCCCGTGGTGGTTCGGTCCAGAGCACCACCAGATCGAGGGGGTGGCTCAGCTGCAGTTCGAGGCTGGTTCCGGCGGCCTCATCCACCAGCCGCACCGCACCCGTGGGCCGCACCAACAGGTCGATGCCACTGGCCAGTCTCTCCAGCTGGTCTGCCGTGGACGCTTCCTCCATGGTGAGGTGGTTGAGGCACTGGAGCGGCAACCCCTCGAAGCGCACGCCCTCCAGGCTGGAGAGGTTGAAATAGGGGTGCAACCCGAAGCTGAACGGCATCGTGTCGTTGCCGCGGTTTTCCACGATGGCGGTGATCTCCAGCGCCCCGGGTGCCAGCCTTACCTCCATGGTGAGCAGAAACCAGAAGGGGTAAGCCTTGAATGTTTCGTGGGTTTCGCCCAACTGCAGCTGCACGCCAGCGCCATCCTCTAGGGCTTCCATGCGCCAGGGCAGCTGGCGCGCAAAGCCGTGCTGGCCGAGATTGAATACCCCCTGAGGCAAAGGCAGCTGATTGTCCGGCAGACCGCCGGTGATCGGGAAGAGCACCGGGAAACCACCCCGCACCGATTGGGCTGGGTCGAGGAAGCGCTCGAGATCGAGATAAACAACCTCGTGGCCAGCGCAACGCCAGCCGCTGATCAGCCCCCCACGCTCGGGCACCACCCGCAGCAGATCACCGCTGGAAGGATCACTGAACTCCCAGTGGGGATAAGGAGTGTCACGTTGAATCAAAGCCATGAAAAGCGCTCACGGGCCGGAAGCACAGTCAATCTGCTGCACCGGGTCAGGAAGGGAAGCCCCCAATCGGGAACAGTGGGCACCGTCAGCGGCATGCGGTGGCGGTGGATCGTTTTAGTCGTCGTAGACGCGGCAGTTGATGTCGGAGGGGTTGAGGTCACAGAACACCTCAAACGGAGAGGGGGCTTCGGCTTCCTCGGGGTGGCGCTGCTGGAACTCCTCCAGTTCCTTGATCTGCTGCTCGATCTTGCTGGCGATCGCTGACTCCCCTTTGGCCTGGGCTTCTGCGAGGGCGGAGCGATAGGTCTGGAACTGGTCTGCAATGGTGGCCATGGCACACAGCCCCAGCAGGGGCCCAATGGGCTCGGTGAATGTAACCCTGCCGGATCCGTTGACGGGACCCCCCAGCCTCTGATCGCTGGGCAACGGCTGCCGTGATTCAGGTCCTTCTGCTCATCCTGCCGGGGAGCATTGTGCCGCTGTGCGTGGATTCGGCGGGGTGGCAGGGTGGTGCGGCTCGCAGGAAAAACTCCATGGCCGATGCTCCTTACCTCGTTGCGCTGGCTCTGGTGGAGTTCAACGGCAAGCGCGCCCTGCCGCTGACTGGCAAATCCCAGGCGGCCGCCGCTGCTGATGCGGTCGATCCCGGCGAGGACGGGCGCACCCTGGCGTTGGAACTGCTGCTGCGCCTGTGGCAGCGCAGCGAGGAGGGCCCTCTGCAACGGGCCGCTGGGGAGGCCAGCCTGCTGCTGGTGGAACTGCCGATGGAGCTGATGAGCGAACAGTTGCCGCTGCTCAAGGCGAACTGGATCTCCGGCGGTGAGACGGCGGCGTTGCTCGACAGCCTCCAGGAGCTGGCGATCAGGGCCTGGCGGATCACGATCGCCAAGTACGAGCCGGTGAGCTTCATCGCCTGGCCCTAATCGGCCAGGAGACCCAACCGCTCAGGCAAGCATTTTCTTCACATGGCTCATGATCCCGTCGGGATCAAGACCCTGGTGGGGAAACTGCTCCCACAGCCCGCCGCAGCCCTCCTTGTGGGTGCCCAGATAGCCATAGCGGGGGGTAAAGCCACGCTCCAGCAGCCAGGAGCCGTAGCGGCTGCCCAGGCCAGTACGCCGGTTGAACGCTTCCACCACCAGCACGAACGGTGAGCGTCCCAGCTTGGCGATCATCGCTTCATCCACCACATTCAGGGTGGCCTTGTTGATCAGACCCACATCAAAACCATCGGCCCGCAGGCGTTCCACCGCATCAAGGGAGCGGTAAAGGCTTTCGCCATAGCTCACCACATAGCCGGCCGTGCCATCACGCACCAGCTCGTCTTTGCCGCTCTCGAAGCGGTAACCCTCACCATGCAGATCGTTGCCATCGGAATCCAGCAGGTTCGGCACCTTCGAGCGGGTGGAGAAGATGAAGCGCAACCCGGGATCGTTGAACACAGCCTGCACGCAGGCCCGCATCTGGGCCGCATCGGCCGGGAAGTACACCCGGGTGGTCTGGTCTTCTTCGAGACCGTTATCGGCGAACAGGTTGTTGAGGCCGAAATGGCAGGTGTTATCTGCCATGTCGTCGATACCGGCATGGGAGAAGTGGGCCAGCACATTGGCACCGTTCAGCCTGGCCATGGTGATCTCGGAAATCAGCATCTCCAGAAAGGCGCTGAAGGTGGCGAAGATGCCCTGGCGGCCCGCCTCCATGCCGAATCCCGCCGCTGCCGAGAAGTTGGCCCGCTCCATGATGCCGCCACTCACGAAGATTTCGGGATAGGCCTTGCGGATCTGAGTCAGGCCGCAGGAACCCTCAAGATCGCTGTCCACCACCAGCACCTTGTCCTTGCGAGCCGGCAGCGGCATGGCCGCAAGGAGTTCCACCACCGCATCGCCGAACACGTTGCGGTTCGCCTCCAGCCGCTGGCCTGAACCCAGGAAGGTGGCGGGATTGACGGGCTTGATGATGCCCTTGAGGTAGGCGGCGGCCGCATCCCGACCGCGCTTCTCCAGATAGGCGATCGCTAGGTCCACCGGGATCACGTCGTGGCCGTGGGTGGAGCCCTCCAGCCCGTCGATTCCCACCGCCATCGGGCGCTTGTTGATCACCGCGACGGGACCGCTGTTGCTCACAGCCAGACAGAGGCGCCGATGGAGATCATCGAGATCCTCACCGTCGCCGCTGAGGGTGGCCAGGCCATGGCCGGACAGGGTGCGCTCCAGGTCGTAACCGGGCTGGTACTGCGAAGGATGCCCGGCGATGGTCACGTCGTTGTCATCGATCACGAGCTTCACATTCAGCCCATGGGCCACGGCAAAGCGGGCTGCCTCGGCGTCATCACCCTCCTGCTGCGCCCCGTCGGAGCCGAGGCAAAACACGGTTCTGCCGGGATGGGCCAGAGCCACGCCGTTCACAAACGGCCAGAGGTGACCCAGACGGCCGGAACTGAACTGCACACCGGGGGTGAGGCCGAGTTCCGGATGGCCGGGCAGCCGTGAATGGGCGGCGCGGTACTGCAGCAACGCCTCGGCTGGCAGCTGCCCCCGCAGCACGCTGATCAGATACTGGGTGGCCACGCGGTGGCCGGCCTCATCGAAGAACACCGGCAGGAAACGATCCGGTGCGCCGCGGAAAAAGGCATCGAGGATCATCACTTCCGGCACCGTGTCATAGGGACCGCCGCTATGACCGCCAACCCCTCGGGCTGCCCCTGTGGCCGTGAAGAAAATGATCGCGTCTCGGCAGAGCTCAATGTTGGCCCGCAGGGTCGCCTTTTGATCGGGGCTGAGGACGGCCTGGTTTGGATCGAGGCTGAGGGGCTGAAAAGCAGTCAAGTCGATCGGGAAGGGCATGGTCACCGCAGCCATCGGCAGAGCTCAGGGCGTCCCCAAGGCTGGCCCCGCGGCAGCGCTTGGCATGGATCCGGCAATGGAAGGACATCATTGCGGCTCCCCCAAAGGTGGGGATGATGAAGCGTCAGCGCATCGCCGTTGAGGTGGAGGTACACCGCGGAGACACGCTTAGCCAGGCAGTGCGCTTATGATGATAAAGATTGAAACATTCCCAGATTCTTCACTGCTTCCCTTGCAAGTTCTCAATCGCACCCTGCGCGCTGGCGTTGCTGCTCTTTCTCTGAGCCTGTTGGCTGCCCCAAGCGCTTTCGCAGGCGGTTCCACAGTGCCCTCGAAGGACATCGTGGACACGGCTGTTTCTGCGGGCAGCTTCAAAACGCTCACAGCTGCGCTCGACGCGGCGGGGCTCGTCGGAACCCTGAAGGGGAAAGGCCCATTCACCGTTTTCGCTCCTACCGATGAGGCCTTTGCGAAGCTGCCTGAAGGCACGCTGAAGTCGCTGCTGAAGCCGGAGAACAAGCAGAAACTGACTTCGATTCTTACCTATCACGTCGTGGCCGGAAATGTGAAAGCCGCCGATGTCATCAAGCTCTCGAGCGCAAAAACATTGAATGGTCAGTCGGTCACGATCAAGACCGCAGGTGGCAAGGTTTTGATCAACGGAGCTACCGTCGTCAAGGCTGATATCGCAGCAACGAACGGCACGATCCATGTAATCGACACTGTTCTGCTGCCGAAGTGATCTGCTGCCGAAGTGATCCGCCGATGGGCGCTGATGGGCAAGGCCTACAGCGCCCCGGTTGACCTCAGGCCAGTGACTGATCCCATATCCTTCGTGACCCTTGAGGCTCTTGGGGTCTACACCCAGCGGCTGGGAAAGCAGCTCGCCCCGGAGAAGGTGATCCTGTTCGGCTTTCGCCAGGATCTGCACCTGCAGCGCCCGGAATGCAAATCCTCTGCCTGATTTGCTGCCCCGCTGAGCGCAGCAAAGCGATCCCCCCGGATGGGGAGGATCGCTCCAGGGCAGGTTCAGCCGCGCCAGGTTGGCAGCCCGCCGCTGATCAGGGTGCCGCGATGACGCCAGAGCGCTTCTGGCGACACCTGGACGCCGTGCTCGGAGGCCAACTGTGTTGCAGCCTCGGTGGAGGCGGTGGCGCGCAGGGCCTGGGCAAAGGCGGAGTCGCTCTGCAGCAACTCCTTGAGCTGATGCAATGCTGCCGTAGAGGGATGGACGGCCTCGGGGGCCGGCAGGTTGCAGGTGGTCATGGGACCTCCTTCTCAGAGTGATACCAGCTTAGGAATGACGACCGATCACCAAGCTGTCTCGGATCAAGCGCGCAATGAAACTCTCGATTGGATTGGCCTCCAGCCAAAACACTCTGCATGCGGAACCGGCAGAGCACCGCGCCACGCCTCCAACACCCCTTGTTTCCAGGACCGGCCGCTTCCGAGGTCAGGGCTGATTGTCAGGGCTGATTGAAAGTCAGGTCAAGTCGCCCATCCAGGCTCCAGCTGTGGTTGCGATGCTCCGATCCAGTGCCCATCGTGAGGCTGTTCCTGCCCGTGGGCATGCCTTGAGACAGCTGCACTCCATCACCATCACCATCACCGCCGCCGCCGTCGCCGCCACTGGTTTGGCGGCCTTGACGCTGTCGGTTGCCGCTCAAGCCGGCAGCATCTCCGGCACCGCTGCCTACCGGGAACCGATCGCCCTGCCGCCGGATGCGGTGTTTGAGGCGGTGCTGATCGACGCCGCGATCGCCGATGCTCCGGCCCGGGTGCTCGGCCGCGTGCGCCTGCAGCCTGCAGGTCAACCGCCATTCCGCTTCTCGATCCCCTACCGCGACGGCGATGTGACTCCCGCAGGGCGCTACGCGGTGCGGGCCACGGTGCGCCAGGGGGAGCGGTTGCTGTTCACCACCGACACCTTCACGCCGGTGCTGAATGGCGGCCCCAGCCAGCCGCTCAGCCTCCAGCTGGTTGCGGCGGGAACGGGCCGGCCGCCGCTGCCTTCCTTCCCGCTCGGCCGCCTACCGGCCAGCTGGCGCGGTGATCTGGCCTTTGCAGGCGGCACCACGCGCTGGCAGGTGGACCTCTTGGCTGACGGCAGCTTCCAGCTGCGCCAGACCTTCCTGGACCGCCCGGCCCCGAACCGCTTCGATGACATCGGCCGCTGGCGGATCGAGCCCGGCAGCAACCGCTTGGCGCTGCGCGGTGGCCGTGAGGCGCCGCTCTTTTTCCAGCCCCTTGATGGTGGTGCCGCCCTGGCCAAGCTCGATCTGCAGGGCGAGCCGATCCGCTCCCGCCAGCCCGAGCGGCTGCAGCGCCTGGCGACCCCGCAGCCGATCGATCCGCGCCTGCATCTGGCGGGGATGTTTAGCTACTTTGCCGATGTCGCCACCATCCGGCTCTGCGCCACCGGCGCGTGGCTGGCGGTGGCGATGGAGGCCGACTACCTGCGCCTCGAGCGGGCCTACCTCAATGCGCAGCCCGAAGACCGAGGGGGGCAGCCGCTGCTCGTGAAAGTGGAAGGTCTGATCACCAACCGCCCCTCGCTCGAAGATGGCAACCCGCCGCCGCGCACCCTGGTGGTGGAGCGTTTCGTGGGCATGCATCCCGGCCAGGGCTGCCCGCAGCCGAACCCTTCACCGAATGCTTCAGCGGCACGGAAGGCAGAATCCGGCTGATCGGGGGCTTCCGGCTTGCCGGAGAGCTCAGCTGCTCCAGGACGCGGCTGGCCGCACGCTGCTGCTCTTCCGGGACGCTCCCTAGCGCTCTGCCGGACCTGCCGCAGCCATGGGTTCTTGGAATTTCAGGCGGCTTGCGCGGCCATGGCTCTGGTTGTAACCAGGTTGAGCAGCTGGCAGATGTTGTCGACCTCAGCCTCCGAGAACAGCCCCTCCGGGCCCATAGGCGCCAGGTCGCTGAAGGGCGGGTCGTAGAGGCGAGCCGGATCCATCACGCCGCGGCTGGTGAGCTCGTCGAGGATTTCGTTGATGAAGCGAATCTGGCTGGCGGTGTGGGTGCCATCGGCGAGGAACGCGGCGAACAGCTCCTTGGCGGCGTTGCGATCCAGGCCCACGAGCGAACGGATGAACAGCCCGAAGCCGTTGCACTCCTCGTCTGCCCGCTGAATCGCCCGCTCTGTGCCAACCCCATGGGAGAGCAGGAAGCGCTGCAGCTCGTCGAGATCACCTGGAGTGAGAGGTTGGTTACGGAGCAGGCGCTGCATGGTCAGGTGATCCTCGTGAGCCTTGAGGAAGTCCTTGGCGCGCAGGCGGAACTGCTGGAACTCGTCGCGGGTTAGCAACGCGGCGGCATCCAGCTCACGCAGTTCACCCAGCTCGTCGGTGAAGTTTGTGTAGAGGGGGTCCCGGCTGATGGGTTCAATCAGCCCCATCAAGGTCCGCAGGCGCCGCCGCACCTCTTCGAGCATCGGCACGGTCACGTGCTGCCACCATTCATCGCGCAGAACATCGCGGATCAACTCCAGCTCAGCTGCCACCTGGGGGATGTTGGCGCGGGCCTCCAGCTGGGCGGCCAGGTCGCGCAGCTGCTGCTGGAGGCGAGTGAAGCGCGGTTCGCCCCGCAGCAGGGTGAGCTGCAAGGTGTAGAGGAGCAGATCGAAGCGGCGAGCGTCAGCGTCGGTATCACCCTGCTGTTCCGCGTAGGCGGAGGGCAAGGGAGCCACAGTGGCGCTGAGGATTTGATGATCGTCGGGGCTGAGAGCGGCCCAAGATTCGCTCTGGCGGAACCGCTCCACCAACTGCAGATGGGGACGCACCACGAAGTTGTCGGCCGGGCAGGCGGCCACATGGCAGCGCAGCAGTTCGGCGAGCGAGTGGCGGTGCAGCCTTAGAGCGTTGTCTTGATCGCCTGGCTGGCCGTTTCGCGAGGGAATGGCCATGCTGGGCAACGAAGGCAGGACCGAAGGCGGCCCTTTCTGGTCACCTTTCTGGTCAATCGTGTCGATCAGCGCCAGACGGCTGCGAAATAGGCGGGTGCTGAGGGTTTCGGGGGCAGCGGGGGATTCGGCGCCGCCCTGGCCGAGGAAGAACTCGAGGTTCTGGCAGAGGTCGAAGATCCAGAAGCACTCCTTGTCGCGGCCGGGACCGAAGAGGTTGTTGCAG
>Ga0209598_10003306_pt1 | contig 12245 bp, 9 predicted proteins | sample M_140807_EF_Meta_FD_187317 | JGI IMG/M metagenome (GOLD analysis project Ga0209598, IMG submission 187317) | Freshwater microbial communities from Lake Montjoie, Canada to study carbon cycling - M_140807_EF_MetaG (SPAdes) (version 2) | ecosystem: Environmental > Aquatic > Freshwater > Lake... | reverse complement strand
AAGCCCAAGCGCTGTGCGCTCTGGGAGATCGATCCGAGCGCGCTCACGGCCCGCTTCGTCCTCGACTTGCCCTCCCGGGGCGACACCTGCTTCGCGAGCGTCGTGCCGCGCGGTGACGACGCCTACGCGCTGTTCAACTACTCCTCGCCGCTCGACGTCCCCCCCGACGCCCCCGACCTCAGCTGGCTGCAGGGACAGACGGGCCGCACGCTGGTCTACCGCCAGCGTTTGGTACTGCCTTCAGGGCGCTGAGGCGCGCCCGTGCGCGAGCAGCCAGGTGAGGATGGCCTGCGTGCCGGCGCCTGCGAGGGCGGGCACATGAGTCCCCCCTTCGATGGTCCAGAGCGCGGCGTCGACGCCCGCGGGGCAGGCGGTGTGCGTCAAGGGCGTGGACTCAGCGCCGTCGATGCCGGTGTCGAGGTCAAGCGGGTCCCCCGTGACCGTCTCGGCACTGCAGCCATTGAGCGCGGCGTGCCGCGCGACGCTGGTGACTGCGGACGGGTAGCCCTCGCGGCCAAAGCCGGCGGCCATGTCCCCGCCATATAGAATCACCTCGTCTCGTGTCCCGTGGACCTGCAGGACAGATACGGGCCGAGACGGCCCGCATGCAGCAGCGTCCAGAAATGTTGCCCCGGCGATGCTCGCCACCGCCGCGAAGACGTCTGAGGCCTCGCACGCGAGCCGATAGGCCATGAAGCCGCCGTTGCTGTGGCCGAGCGCGAAGACGCGCGCGGCGTCGATGGCGTGCGTCGCCGCGACCTCCGCGACGACGCCGCGTAGGTAGGCTACGTCGTCCGGTCCTTGCGCCTCGAAGTCGCAGCACGCAGGGGTCGCGTTCCAGAAGCGCTTGTTCTGCGAGTTGAACCTGCCCTCTGGGATCACCACAACGAAGCCGAGCGCGTCGCGCAGCGCGGACACGCCCAGATAGGCGTCTTGAATCTGTCCGTTCGCGGCGTAGCCGTGCAGGAGCACGACGAGCGGATAGGGGCCCGCGTCCGCGCGCCACGCCGTGGGGCGGAGCACGCGCGCGGGGCGGTCACCGCCGACCACGTCGGGAGGACCCTGGCGCGCGGCGTCTGCGGACGACGCGGCGTCTGCAGAGGTCGTAGCGTCCGCGCCGGGCGCCGCGTCGAAGCTCGGGAGCGGGCCGGCGTCCGCGACGACAAAGGCGTCGACGGGCGCCGGTCGCGGTGGGCTCACCCAGCGCTCGTCGTCACACGCGGCACAGAGCAGCGACGTCAGGGCGAGCAGGTAAGCCTTCACGCGCGAAACTCCTGCCTTAGAGGCGCATGCCGCCGTCGATGTCGATCGTGCGGCCCGTGAAGAAGTCGCACTCGATGATGAACTTGACGCCCTGGAACTGCTCGTCCGGCGTCGCGGCGCGGCCAAGCGGGATCTGCTTCTTCATGTGCTCGAGCATCTCGGGGCGCATCGCGGCCGTCATGGGCGTCTCGGTGAAGCCGGGGGCCACGCAACCGACGCGGATGCCGAAGCGGGCGAGCTCCTTGCCCCACACGTCCGTGTCCGCGGCGAGCGCGGCCTTTGCGGCCGTGTAGTTGCCCTGGCCCATGTTGCCGTAGCGGCTGATGCTCGAGATGTTCACGACCACGCCGGGGCCGCCCTTGCGCTCCACGAGGCGCTGCGCGAACTCGCGCGTGCAGAGGAACGCGCCGGTCAGGTTGACGTCGAGCACCTGCTGCCACTGCTTGAGGGCCATCGTCTTGACCGCGCCCGTCTCGCGGTCGGGCTTGATGAGCATGCCGTCGCGCGTGATGCCCGCGTTGTTCACGAGGCCGTTCACCACGCCGAACGTCGTCCACGCGAAGTCGAGGAGCGCGATGACCTCGGCCTCCTGCGAGACGTCGGCCTTGAAGGTGGCGACCTTGCCGGGCAAGCCGGCAGCCTCAGCGGCCAGGCTCGCCAAGCCGTCGTCGTTCAGGTCGCAGGCGACGACGGACGCGCCCGCCCGCGCCAGCGCCAAGGTGAAGTGGCGGCCCATGCCGCTCGCGCCGCCGGTGACGATCCCCTTGAACTGCTCGATCTGCATCGGTCTCTCCTTTTTTGTGCGTTGCACAATGAAGTGCGGCGCGAATAGCACGGGCCGCGCGACCGAGGCAAGCCCTCGCCAACTTGACACACCGCGGCACGAGCGTCATATCTGACCGCGGAGTCACCAACCATGCCGCGCGTCGCTGATCCACTTGCTCGCTCCCGCCTGCTCACCGCCGCGCGTGAGGTCTTCGCCCGCGTCGGTCTCTCCGAGGCGACGGTCGAGGAGATCGCGCGTCGAGCGGGCCTCTCCAAGGGCGCGTTCTACCTGCACTTCAAGTCCAAGGACGCGCTGATCGTCGCGGTCGCGGACCACTTTTTCGTCGAGGTCATTCGGCTCACCGCTCGCTGCGCCCCGAACCTAGAGGCGGCGACGAGCCTCATCGAGGTCCGCGCCTTGCTCGCGACGCAGGACCGCGAACTCTTCGAGTTTGCGTGGGACAACCGCGACCTGCTGGAGATCTTGGAGCGCGCCTCGGGCCTGCCGCAGTTCGCCCACCTCAAGCCGCTCTACACAGACGGCCATGTGCAGCGCATCACGCCCCAGATTCAGACGCTCCAAGCGCGCGGCGTTTACCGCGCGGACCTCGACGCCGAGGTAGTCGCCCGCTGCATCGTCGGCGCCTACGAGACGCTCGGCCGGTCCATGGCGCGCATGAAGACGCGCCCCGACCTCGGCCGCTGGGTCGACACGGTCCTCAGCCTCTTTCTCGACGGCCTCTGCCCGTCCAGCGCATCCCCAATCCTGACCGAAGAGTCAAAGTGATGATGAAGCGACTCACCCTGCCCCCCCTGTTGAGCGCGGCGCTCTCGCTCGCGTCTGGATGTAAGTCTGAGCCGCCGGCGTCCCCGACACTCCCGGCGTCGACGGCCGCCCTGCCCGCGAGCGCGTCTGCGGCGCCCACGACTGTGCCGACGAACGCGCCCCCCCCGACCGACGGCCCGGTGCTCATCGCGGGCGACCTGAGGCCGTCGGCCGCCGTCGAGCTCGGCTTCAAGGCCGGTGGTCAGCTCGCGCAGCGCAAGGTCGAGCGCGGTGCCCGCGTGAAGGCGGGCGAGGTGCTCGCTGTGCTCAGTGATGACGAGGCCCGCGCCCAGCTCGCGCAGGCCGAGGCCGCGGTGGCCGCTGCGAAGGCGCAGGCCGCCATCGCCGAGGACGCCGCAGGCCGCGTCGAGACGCTCCGGGGCGCCGACGCCGCGCCCGGCAACCTGGCCGTGTCGACCAAGCTCCAGCTCGAGGCGGCTCGGGCCATGGTCAAGCAGGCCGAGGGCGCGCTCGCGCTCGCTCGGGCGAACGTGAACAACCATGTCCTGCGGGCGCCGTTCGACGCCGTCGTGGTGCGCGTGCCCGAGGGCACGGGCGGCATGGTGGCGCCCGGCATTCCGGTCTTTCGGCTCGAGCGGCTCGATCCGCTGGTCCTGCAGGCCACGGTCGGCGAGACCGAGGTCGGGCGGGTGCGCATCGGCGACGTGGTCCACTTCCGCGTCGGTGAGCGCGACTTCAGCGGCGCGGTGCGGGCCGTAATCGGCTCGCTCGAGGCGGTGACGCGCCGCGCCCCGGTCGAGGTCGAGGTCGCCAACCCGGACGGCGCGCTGCTGGCGGGCGCCTACGTGCGCGCGCAGGTCGGCGGCGCGGCCGCGGTGCGCTGAGGAGACCCCCGATGACTCTCAGCGACGTCGCGATCAAACGCCCAGTCTTCATCACGATGATCAGCCTCGGGCTGCTCGTGCTGGGGCTGATCTCCTTCCAACGCCTCGGCACCGACCTATACCCAGACGTGAGCCTGCCGGTCGTCCAGATCGTCGTGCCCTACCCCGGGGCGCCGCCTGCGGACGTCGAGCGGCAGATCGTGAAGCCCGTCGAGGACGCGGTCGTGGCCATCAACGGCGTCGACCGCGTGATGAGCTTCGCGCGCGACAACGTCGGCATCGTCGTCGTGCAGTTCAAGATGACCGCCGACATCGAGAACGCCGCAAACGAGGTCCGCGAGAAGGTCGACACCATCGCGGGCAAGCTCCCGCGCGGGGCAGAGAAGCCCATTCTCGCCAAGGTCGACATCGGCGCGGCGCCGATCATGACCTATGCCGCTTTCGCGCCGTTGCCGGCCGAAGAGGTCCGCCGCCTCACTGAGGACCTGATCAAGCCCACGCTCGAGCAGGTGGAGGGCGTCGCCAAGGTCGAGGTCCTCGGCGGTCGCCAGCGCGAAGTCCAGGTCAACTTGGACGCCACGCTGCTCGAGAAGTACCGCCTCTCGCCGCTGCAGGTGATCCAGAAGCTCTCGGCTGAGAACGCGACGATCCCCGCGGGCCGCTACAACAGCGCGAGCGGCACGACCCAGGAGCGCGAGGTCGGCGTCCGCACGCTCGGCGAGCTCAAGAGCGTCGAGGACATCCGACAGGCCCTCGTGTACGCGGGCCCAAACGGACAAGCGGTGCGCGTCGGCGACGTGGCCGCGGTCGAGGACGCCTTCAAGGAGCCTCGGCAATTCATCCGCGCCAACGCGCTGGACGCCGTGGCCTTCGAGGTCGTCAAGACCTCGGGGGCGAACACCGTGCAAGTTGCCGAGGACGTCAAGCAGGTGCTCGCCCGAATGAGCCTGCCGAAGGGCTACGAGACACGCCTGCTGATTGACCAGAGCGAGTTCATCAAGGCCAACGCGCACGAGGTCGAGATCGCGCTCGTCTTCGGCGGCGCGATGGCGATCCTGATCATTCTGTTCTTCATGATGGACCTGCGCTCCACGTTCATCTCCGCGCTCGCCCTGCCGACGGCCGTCGTGGGCACGTTCCTCGTCATGTGGGTCCTGGGCTTCACGCTGAACATGCTGACGCTGCTCGGCCTCTCGCTCGCCATCGGCCTGCTCATCGACGACGCCGTCGTGGTCCGCGAGAACATCTTCAGGCACTTGGAGCGCGGCGAAGATCCCGAGGTCGCGGCGTCGAAGGGCACCCAAGAGATCGCGCTCGCCGTCCTCGCGACGACGCTCACCGTCGTCGCCGTCTTCGTGCCCGTGGCCTTCATGACCGGCATGATTGGTCAGTTCTTCAAGCAGTTTGGCCTGACCGTGAGCGCGGCGGTGCTGCTCTCGATGTTCGTGGCGTTCACCCTCGACCCCATGCTCTCGGCACGCATGGCCAAGAAGCTCAAGCCGGGCGAGCAGCACGGTCACGGCGGCGGCACGGGCCTCTCAGGGGCTGTCAAACGCCATCTCAGCCGTCTATTCGACGCGCAAGACCGCGGCTACGCGCGCATCTTGGGCTGGAGCGTGCGGCACCCGTTTCTGGTCGTGGTCGCCGCGGTCGGTGTGCTCTTCGGGAGCTTCGCCCTCGCTGCCCGCGTGGGCATGGACTTCGTGACGCCCGAGGACCGCGGCCAGTTCATTCTCAACATGGAGTTCCCACCCGGCACGACGCTCGCCGAGACCTCGCGGCGCACGCTCGAGGTCGAGAAGGCGCTCCTCACCGACCCCCGCTTCAAGGTCGTCTACGCTCAGGTCGGCGTGAACGAAGAGGTCAACGTCAGCCGGCTTCGGGTCGACGTAGGGGACAAGCGCGCACGCCCCGAGAAGATCCCCGAGCTCAAGGCGGTCGGGCGAGCCATCGCGCAGCGGGCGCAGGACGCGGTCGTCATCGCCGAGGACCCGCCCATCATCGAGGGCATGGGCGCTTGGCTGCCCGTGATGATCACCGTCTCGGGGCCGGACTACGCCGTGCTCGAGCCGACCGCGCGCAAGATCGAGGCGATGCTGCGGGCCACGCCCGGCGCGTCTGACGTGAAGTTTGACCACCAGCCGCCCAAGCCGGAGCTGCGCGTGGTGCCGGACCGCGACCTCGCGGCGCGGGCGGGCCTGCCCATGGCCCTCATCGGGATGAACGTGCGGGTCTCGATGGAGGGCGAGGTCACGGGCAAGCTGCGTGACACAGCCGGAGACGGCAAAGAGCGCGAGACCGATATCCGCGTGCGGCTGCGGCCAGAGGACCGCGCCAATCCGGAGGCCATCGCGCGCATCCCGCTCTCGGTCGAGACGCCCACGCCCATGGTCATGCTGCCCAGCGCGCCGGTGCCGCTCGCGGGCGTGAACACCGGACCGCGCGTCGTGAGGATCGGCGACATCGCGCAGGTCGAGCTGGGCCTCGCGCCGTCGCAAATCAAGCGCGAGAATCGCGAGCGCCGCGTGATGGTCACGGCGGCTCCCCTCGACCGCTCGCTGGGCGAGCTCTACGCCGAGATCAAGCCCAAGGTCGAGGCGCTCATCCCCGCGGGGTACAGCCTGACTTGGCTCGGCTTCGTCAAAGACATGAACGACTCGAACTCGTCGTTCGGCATGGCCTTCGCGATCGCGATCCTGTTCATCTACTTGGTGCTCGCGAGCCAGTTCGAGAGCTTCGTACACCCGCTCACGATCATGGTGTCGCTCCCGCTCGCCATCGTGGGCGCGATCGGCGGCATCTGGCTCTACGGCGTGCCGATGTCGATGGGGTCCATGATCGGGATCATCTTTTTGATGGGCCTCGTCACGAAGAACGCGATCTTGCTGGTCGATAGCGCGCTCGTGGCGCAGCGCGGCGGTATGACCCCGCGCGAGGCCATCTTGGACGCTGGACCTCGGCGACTTCGCCCGATCATCATGACCTCGGCCGCGATGGTGCTCGGCATGGTGCCCACCCTCATCTCGGACGGCCCGGGCAGCGAGTTCCGCGCGCCCATGGCTGCGGCGATCATCGGCGGCGTCATCAGCTCCACGGTGCTCACGCTGGTCGTGGTGCCGGTGGTCTTCTTGGGCGTGGAGTGGCTGCGCGGCCTCTTTCGTCGCGTCACGGGGGGTGAGCCGCCCGCGGCTGGCGGAGCGCCGCAGCCCGCCCACGCGGGGGGCGCAGCGCTCGTCGTGGCCCTCGCCGCCAGCGCGCTCGCCCCCGCGACCGCAGACGCCGCCCCGCGCTCGATCACGCTGGCCGACGCGCACGCGGCCGCGCTGGCGAACAACCCTGACCTCGCCGTCGTGCGCGCGCAGGTCGCGCTCGCGAGCGTGGACGTGGAGCGCGCGTGGGCGTTCTGGCTCCCGCAGGTCACGGTCGGCGGCGAGCTCCTGATCTACGACGAAGAGAAGTCCCTCGCGTTCAAGCTCCCGCCGGAGTTCTCGGCGATCAAGCTGCCCGAGACGAAGCTCTACGAGAACCCGACGCTCAACTGGCAGGCCACGCTGCTGCAGCCGCTGCTCAACCTGCAGGGGTACGCGACGCTGGAGGCCGCTCGGCAGGGTGAGCGCGCCGCTGGGCACAGCCAAGACGCCGCGCGCGCGCAGCTCCTCCTGGGGGTCAGCGCGGCCTATGTTGGCGCGCTCGTCGCGGACGGACTCATTGCGGCCGCGGACGAGGGCGTGCGCAACGCCGTGGAGCTCACGCGTGTGGCGAAGGCGCAGGTCGACGCGCAGGTGACCACCGAGCTCTCGCTGGTGCGCGCGCAGGTCGCCGAGGCGGACGCGCGACGCCTGCTCATCGACGCCCACGGCGCGCGGGACAGCGCGGTGGCCGGTCTTCGACGCTTGACTGCGCTCGACGGCGAGCTCGTCGTCGAGCCGCTGCCCGCCGAAGACGCGCAGGTTGAGCGCTTGCTCGGGGCGGATGAGGGCCGCCTCCTGGAGAGCGCGCGCGCCCAGCGTCCGGACTTGGCCGCCCTGACGGCCGCCGCCCGCGCCCGGAGCGCGCTCGCGGACTCGACCTGGCAACGCTACACCCCGGTCATTGCAGGGCGCGCGCAGTGGCAGAACACGAGCAACGAAGGGCTCACGGGAGATGGCTCCACCGGCACCCTTGGGCTGGTTGCGGAATGGAAGCTCTACGACGGCGGCCTGCGAGAAGCCGAGACGAGCGCGCGCGCCTTGGAACAACGCGCCGCCGAGGCACGCCTAGAGGTTCTGCAAGCGACGATGCGCGAGGAGCTGGCGCGCGCCCGCGCGGACCTGGGTCGGGCGCGCGCGGGCCGTGATGTCGCGCGGCAAGCCGTCGCGCTCGCGACGCGCGCGCAGCAGCTCGCGCAGATTGCCTTTCAAGCGGGCACCGTCACGAACCTCGAGGTCACACAGGCGAACGCCGCGCTCTTTCAGGCGCGCGCCGCCCTGGCACAGGCCGAGAGCGGCACAGCCCTGGCGTCTCTCAGCGTGCGACGGGTGCTCGGCGAGGACATTTCGCGCCCATGAGGTCGCCGCTCCGCGCGGCGGCAGCGCTCTGCGTGTGTCTGTCTGCGCCCGAATGTGCGCGCGCCGGTGAGCGTTTGCCCGTCGAACCTGACTGGACCGACGCGACGCTCATGGCGCTCGACCTCGGCGTCGTCTTCGGCCTCAAGGCCGCGGTCCCCCATGCGCGCCACGACGGCGACCGCGGGGCGATCAACCCCATCGACGCTTGGGCGGTCCAGTGGGGTACGCACGATGACGCCCTCGTGACCTCCAACATCGGCGTGGGGTTGGGGGCGGCTTGGGCCGTCGTCCACAGCGTAACGACAGGGCGTGACCACGGCGCCGACGCCGGCCTCGCCCGCGCTGTGACCTACTCGGAGAGTGTGCTCACGACCCTCGCGGTCGCAGAGATCGCCAAGCAGGCGGCGCAGCGCCCGCGGCCCTGCACGTATCAAGCGACGCGGCGATTGGACCCTGACCTCGGCTGTAGTCCGAGCGACGACGACGCCTACCTGAGCTTCTTCTCAGGCCACACGGCGAGCGCCGCGGCACTCTCAGCCACAGCCGCCTACTGGGCCGTGCGCGACGGCCGTGCGACCCGAGCGGCCGTGACGATCGCGGCCGGTGCCGCGCTGACGACTGCGGTCGGCGTGGAGCGCGTGCGCGCGGGCAAGCACTTCCCGACAGACGTGGCGACGGGCGCGTTCGTCGGTGCCGTCGTCGGCGTACTGACCCCGTGGCTGCGAGGCGAGCGCACAGAGAGTGCGGACGCGCCCGCGGCGAGAGTCATGCCCGCGGCGCTCGGGCTCGCGGGCGTGTTCTAGAGCGTATTAGGCTTGGCGCGGACAGTTCGGCGAGTTCGGGACCTCGGAGCACGGCCGCCCGTCGGGCGTCGTCGCCGGGCTCGGGGGCGGGTCACCGCCCGCGCCACCGCCGCCACCGCCACCGCCACCGCCCGTCGGGCAGACGCAGTCGTCGATCAGGTCCTGCCAGTTGCCCAAGCGGTCACAGCCCGTGCCGACCACCGCCATCGCCAAGAACGCCAAGAGAGCGAGCGCGCGCTTCGTGTTCATGTCTTACCTCCCCAGTTTTGCCTGATCAAGCGCTCGAATTTCTCCGAGCGCAAGATAAGAAATCAACGACGACGCGGGAATCGCCCCGCGACGGCGCCTTAAGCCTGCCGAGGACAGTTCGGCGAGTTCGGGACCTCGGAGCAGGGCCGCCCGTCGGGCGTCGTCGCCGGGCTCGGGGGCGGGTCGCCGCCCGCGCCACCACCACCACCACCACCACCACCACCACCACCACCACCACCGCCCGTCGGGCAGTCGCAGTCGTCGATGATGTCCTGCCAGTTGCAGAGGCGATCACAGCCGGTTGCCATGAAGCCGACCAACAGGAGAGCCGAGAGGGAGAATGTCTGCTTCGTCGTCATATTTACCTCCGTTGCAAAAGTGAATGTTGATCGGAAAAACGCACGCCGCAACCTCAAAATCGTAACTTATCGAAGTGAATGGAGAATTCCCGGCCCAGTCTGTGCCGGACTGCGCCAACTCTGGGTCCGCGAGCGCACTTGACCGGGGTGCGAACGCGCTCGCAGAGTGAGGCGATGCAACGCTCAACCACACGGTCGCTTGCGCTCGGTCTGCTGTGGGCGTCCGTGGCCTGCTCGCCCGAGCCCGTTGGACCCCCCGATGCCGAAGTGACGGACGCCCCGCTGTCGGCGGGCGCAGGCCGGGACGGACAGCCGTCGTCCGACGCAGCACGCGACGCGGCGCCCCCACCCGACGTGGGGCCACCGCCACGCCCCTACCCTGCCCCCGCAGCGTGGCCCCCGAACCGCGGCCCGGGCGGGCCGAGGCGGTCCTTCGCCGAGGCGGAGCTGGGCGTCAACTGCGCGTTTCTCGACGGCGGCGAAGGCGACACGACGAACCACCACAACCTGGTGGTGATGTATGACGGCTTCCTGCTCATGCCGTGGTCGCCCGAGTTCGGCGTGACAGGCGGGCTCACGCTCTGGGACATCTCCGACCCATGCGCGCCCACCGTGCAGGGCTACGGCTTTACGGACCAGATGCGCGAGTCTCACGCCATCGGCTTCTCGACGGTCGGTGGGGGGCGCTGGGCGGTGACCAGTCACCAGCGGCAACTCGTCCACGGCGGGGCGCTGTTCTGGGACCTGAGCGACACCCGCACGCCCACGGTCGCGTCCGCGCTCGAGCTACCCGGGTTCTTTTATCCGGACGCTTATGCGCGGGTCGTACTCAGCGTCTTCTGGCAGGCGCCGTTCGTCTACGCGGCCACGGCCGATAACGGCATCTACATCATCGACGCCAGCGACCCGCGCGCCCCGCAGCTGGTCGGTCAGTACATCTTCGAGCCGCTGCTCCGCGCAGGCCAAGTGCACGCCGTGGGTAACCTGCTCATCACGACCGCGGCCGAGGGCACGCGCGCCGCTCTGCTCGACATCTCGGACCCCGCCGCCCCGCGCCCGATCCCCGGGGGTGACTTCGTGTTCCGGACCGGCGCCGGTGAGCCCAAAGAGATCTACTTCTCGAACATCGGCAACGGCAATGTCTACGGCGTGCGCAAGCAGGGCGGCGGAGGCGTGATGGTCTACGACATTCGCGACCCCGCGCGGCCGACGTTCGTGACCGAGGTCACGAGCAACGGCAACGGCGGCTATGCGTTCGTGAAGGACCAGTTCGTGTTCACCGGCGAGTCGGACTTCGCGGTGCAGTATGACCTGAGCGACCTGAGCGCGCCGGCCGAGGTGCGTCGCTTCAACCTGCAAGGCGACCTGGACACCGCGACGCCGATTGGCAATGTGGTCGTGCTGAGCGTGGACGACAAGGCCGCGCCCGACCAGGGGAGCGCCATCGCCCCGTGGGCGCTAGAGCCCGACAGCGCGCCCCCGCGGGTCACGTGGACGTACCCCTCGGACGGCGCGACGGGCCTCGCGCGGACCTCGCGCTTCGGGCTGGTGTTCAACGAGATGGTCGATCCCAGCAGCGCCTGGATCGGCTCTGTGCGCCTGTATCGCGCCGACCTGCCTCCGGAGCAAGGGCGCGTGGACGGCGAGGTGAGCGCGCAAGAGAACGTGGTGAACTTCTGGCCGCGCGCGCCCCTCGAGGCGAACACTCGGTATGTCCTCGAAGTGCCCGCCGGCGGCATCATCGACTTCAACGGAAACGCGCTGGTCGAGGCATTCACGGCGACGCTGGTGACGGGGCCATGAGGGTCGGCGCGCGCACAGCTTGGGTGGCGCTCTTCGCGGCCGCGTGCGTCCCCGCGCCGCCGGAGCGCGCGCCCGACGCCGCGCTCCCCGACGCCGCGCTCGCCGACGCCGCGCTCCTCGATGCCGCGCTCGCCGACGCCGCGCCGCCTGAGCGAGACGCGACCGCCGACGCCGGTGTGCTGGTCGCTGCGCTCGAGGCGCCCGAGTACGCCGAGACAGGGGCGACGGTGCGCCTCGACGCGAGCGGGGCCGAGGGCGCGGTCGGCTTTCTGTTCGACCTGGGTGACGGTCGGCGCGACGAGGCGCCGCGCGCTGACACGTTCATCGACGCGCAGTGGTCGACCCCCGGCCGATACCGAGCGCAGGTCACGGCGATCGCGGCGGACGGTCGCCGCGCTTATGCCTCCCGCCTCGTGAGCGTGACCGCGCCGGTCACTGCGCCGCCCGCTGCGCACGGCGCGGTCCTGTGGCGCGAAGCCGCGAGCGAAGGCTACGCTGTCTTGCCCGACGCAGACGCCGTGACCCGCTTCGCCCGAGACGGCGCGGGCGAGTGGCGCACTGAGCCTCGGCTGGGCGTCTGCGACGAGCCCGCTCACCTCGCTGCATGGAGGGACGAGGTCGCGGTGGTCTGCACCGCCGACGATACCGTGCGAACGCTCAGCGGCCTGCGGGTCGACCTGCCGTGGGGCGCGCGGCCGACGAGCGCGGTTGAGGCGGGCGGCGCGCTGTGGGTCGTCCTGTCCGGCCGGGGCGCCCTCGCCCGCGTGTCCCCCGGCGGCGCGGTC
>Ga0209598_10003305_pt1 | contig 12247 bp, 9 predicted proteins | sample M_140807_EF_Meta_FD_187317 | JGI IMG/M metagenome (GOLD analysis project Ga0209598, IMG submission 187317) | Freshwater microbial communities from Lake Montjoie, Canada to study carbon cycling - M_140807_EF_MetaG (SPAdes) (version 2) | ecosystem: Environmental > Aquatic > Freshwater > Lake... | reverse complement strand
GGAATACGCCTATTTGGAAACCAGCATTGCCCGCTTCCCCAGGGGCCACGAACAGCTCGCCCTAGCCAAGGCGGCTGGCTTTAGCGGCAGCCGCCATCGGCCCCTGGCGGGCGGTCTGATGGGGCTGCTGGAGCTGAGTTGCTGAAGCTCAAAATTTTTAAAACTGAAATTAGCTGAGGATTTGGGGATTCAAAGGTTCAAGGTGAGTTGGATTGTGGTAGCAAAGATACCTGGGATATTTCCCCTGGCACCTGGATTAACAATCCACTGCAGCGATGGTTGCAAGTTCAAGGTGGGATTTAGCTGGATTTGATAGCCCACTTCCACCACCCCTTCATAGCTTTGGGCCGGGGAGCTAGGCGGTGAAGCGGAAACCGAGGGCAAAAAACCGGTTTTACCCAGCCCCACCATGAATACGTCAAAGGGGCGGGAGGGAATAAGGCCCTGGCTTACAAAGCCAGCAGATATAAATACCGGCGTTGTATCAACATTGGTATTAAATGAGTAGTTGCTGCCAATCCAAAAACGGTGGTCTAGACCTAAAGGTAAGCCACTGTTGAAGCTAAGGGTGCCATTCAAACCGCTGCCATCTTCGCTATAGCTCGTGCTGTATCCCCCCAACTGCAGCACCCCCGAAGGCAATTGGCTCTGGATTGCCCCTGGGGTTTGGCAACTGGCGGTGCGGCGGGTATAGCGGTTGCCGTTAATGCATACCGGCAGGGCAGTGCCTGGGGCTGGGCCTAGCCAATCGGGGGAATAACTAAGTTGCATCAACTGCACCAAACCAGTTCCCCCCACTGTGATCTGGGGGTTCACCCCAAAGATCTTGGCAATCGGCCTAGTGGTAGCCAGATCAAACAAGCCATAGCGCAGGGAAAGGTCTTTGCTTGGCTTGATCTCCACCACCCCACCAACGGCGGCCAAGGGATTAACCGGTAGATCATTTATAGAAATATTCAGGGTGTCATTCAATGTGGAGTGGATGTAGTAGTCGTAAATAGGGGAATAGATGAAATCAGGAATGATCGAAAGGATGCCCCCCTTAAAACCAAACCAGCCATCGCCACTGCTGCGGCTGATCTGGGCTTGGGTTAACCAAAGCCCTAGGGGTAGGGCCACCTGTTGCAGGGGCAGGGCGGCGCCAATCTGGCTGGCATAGCTGGGATCACCGTTGTAGAGATTGAGGCTGGCATCCAAATGCCAATGGTCCCATTCACTCCATTTGCTTTGATCTTTAGCTAGCCCAGTGCCAATCGACAAACTGCCAACAACCTGCTGCATCCAATTGGTGGTTTGCCGACTACCGCCATAGGGATTGACCATCGGCTCCGCCTGCAACTGAACACCGAGCTGGATCCAATCGGGCAGGTCGAAGAGCTGCTGCAAGGTGAGCCAAGGGGCCGCTGGCTGTAGCGGCGCTGGCGGGCTGGTTTGGGGGCCTAGCTGGGCGCTGGGTTGAGGCGACTCTGCAAGGGGTGCCGCAGGAATTGGCGCGGCAGGCAGCTCTGGAGCGGTAACTGGTCCCTGGGCCTCACTGGCAAGGGTCTGCAGGGGCAGGCCCAGCGCCGTAAGCATCAGCCACGAACCCAGCAGAAGCCTGTGACGCATTGCTTGGGCTTCAGAGCAAAGACCCGACAAGAATAAAGAACAACATTGCCCGCCTCCTTCGAAAGCTGCCAGCTTGTTATCATGGACAAGCAAAGACCGACCCATAGAGCCCAGACATGTCGCCTGGATTACATAATAGATAATGTTTATATCTTTTCCAGAGGTAACTCTAGAACTGCATAACCAACTGAACAATCGCACTAACAGATGGTGAATCAGCTGATTTAACCCCCGTCAACGGCAAATAACTAAGGGCAGGGGTGATGAAACTTGAGCCCAAAAGGTGGATCTGGGCATAGCCCTGGAGCAATAGCTCCTGAGGATTCCAAACTTCATTAAGAGTTGAACGGTTATTGATTTTGACCCAAGAAAAGCCCAATCCGTAGCTATCTTTTGGACGCTGGGCAAAAGGGGCAAAGACCGTCAGACCACCTCCAAGGTTGGCAGTCATGGTGGCGGTACGCGATGCAGTCCAGCCTGCCTGCATAAAGCTGGAGAGTCCGCTGTGGTCGAGTTTTGGACGGAAGTTGATCAACCGTTGGCTAGCGATGAAATAGGAGCCATAGGTGCCATTTTCCTCAAGATTCGTGCCGGGAACCACGGGGGAGAGCAGCCCACTTTGATGCCATGCTCCCAAGCCCATTGATCCGGGTTTTTCACCATTCGCCATACTCCAGCGGGTCCCTGCTTCCAAAATGGAAAACAAAGGCCCTGAAAGAGAAGGAATCACTAATCCGGTGGGCACCCCCATAGCTTGTCTACCGTCATAGATACCAGCTTCTAAGTAGGTACTGTGGTTAAAGGCTCGGGGCTCCAGAATCAGCGATGCACCCAAAGCAGAGTCTGGGTATCCAGGCAATTTACCTTGGAGAGTTGGCATTGCATAGGGTGAAGTCATTACAAGCCCAGTCACAAAAGGCTCGGCAAAAGTGGACCAAGACCTGGTGATGGGACGCATCACATTGGCAAAGATGGTACTTGGGGCCTGCTTACCAAGCACTAAACGCAACTGCTTATCAAAGAGATCCTGGCGATATGCATAGGAATAGAGTTCAGTGCGGTTAAGAGGTGGAGCTGCTACCAAATTATTTGTTCCATTCAGGCTGCCGGCAGCATTAGCGGTGCTTTCCTGCACATTCACCTGCAGACCCTGCACCCATACAGAAGCACCCTGCCAGCGCAGGGCTTTGTCTAGATCGAGCCGGAGGTCAAGGAGTGCTTGTTGAGCCAAACCGCTGCCGCCACCACTGTTTATACCCCCATAAATTTGAGTACTGGCATTCCCAACCCAGAGTCCGCTAATTCTCAATGGCGCATCGGCAGACAGGCCAAACCACTGCCCCAGTTGGCCTGTGCCAGGCTCTTCTGGGGCAATAATCGGGGCGCCCGGGATGAATTCTGCCGGTGGACTTTCAGCCCCAAAGACCTGACCTGGGGCCATCATCAGCACCACTGCCCCTAGGCCCAGCGATAGGGGGAGCAGAGCGCTTGAGATCAGGGGTTGAATCGACAGATTCACCTTAGCGTTCGTTAACTGGTGCCAGCAATAAGGTGCCATTTCGAATGGGAAGGAATGAGCCGTCGTCAACACCAACTTCCTCAGTAATAAGCCGGTTCATACTATTATTTAAGTCGAGGATAAGCGCCTTATTGGCCCGGGGATTAATAGCTAAATTCTTGGTTTCGTTGGGATCATTTAGAAGGTCGTAAACCTCAAGATCATTATTTGCCAGCAGAGCTTCCAGGGTTGTTGGGGTATTGAACGCATTGGGGGCGAAATAGCGCGAGAAGCGATATCTACCATTCCAGATACTGCGGATGCCACAACGATTATTGAGATCAGGCTTATCTTTCTCTAGCAAGGCTTTCAGCTCTGCTGAAGATGATCCCGCTGTCACCATCGCAGGGAAAATCCGTCGCGCCCATTTCGCATCCAAATACGACATCATGTTGTAGCAAAACAATGAAGCTGGCCGAACGGAGTTTGGCCGAGCCAATTCAGGTCGCCCCAGTAAGCCCGAGAAGTCTTTGCCCTTAAGGCCCTGGGCCGCAGATTTCTGGCTGGCCTGATCTTTCCCAGTAAGACCAATCAGTGTGGGCACCAGGTCAATCTGCGAGGTGATTGCAGCGCATTCTTTCCCACCTTGATAGGCGGGATGAACAATCATCAGCGGGATATGATTTTGCTCACGATAGGTGCAATTGCCTTTGTCGCGCATTTGGTGACTGCCGCCTAATTCACCATGGTCTGCAGTGAAAACGACGATGGTGTCATCGGCAAGACCATTGTTATGGAGTGAATCCAAAACCCTTTGAACTTGGCGATCGCAATCCCGGATTGCATTGAAGTAATAGTTTTGAAGCGCACGCCAACGTCGATCCTCATCCGGCCAATCCCCAAACAACACATTGTCCACGTCTTGATATATCTTCTGGGCCTTGGGGCGACCGACTTCATCGAAGGGTTGGTGACGGGTTTTAGGCAATGCACTTGATCCCAACTCTTTTGATAAATCGCGTTATTGGGCGTGCGGGCAATTTCCATAACATTGGCCTTGCCTTGCACATCTTGATTAGGCAAGTCTGAATTAAAATAAGTAGTGTCGTGGGGATTAACAAAATTGACCGCCAAAAACCAAGGCTGCTGATTGCGTTTCAACTCCTGGGCCTGGCGCCGCAACCACGCATCCGCGATGGCTGCGGTTCCATCGTCATAGGTGTAGCCACCTAAACAGCTATCAATCAAGTCACCTACCCCAAAAAAATCCTTAAATCCGTAGGACTCCATTGTCTTGTTATATTCAGCGACTGGAGCATCAAACGGTGTTTTAGTTTTATCTAAATTGGCCGACAAGTGCCATTTACCCTGGTAACTGGCATAATAGCCAAGCTTACTTAAGCGATGGCCAATGGTGGCAACATTTGTGGAAAGGTCGGGCTGCCAGGGCCAATTCAGCAGGTCAAATATACCCGAGTGCTGAATATGTTGACCGGTGTAAACAGTTGACCGTGCCGGTGAACATACACAAGCAGCCGTTTGGTGATTGGTAAATGTGATCCCATGGGCCTTGATCCAATCCCTGGCCGGCACAGGAATGGGCCAACGGGGAAAAAACCTTTCCTCATCAACAAGAATGAATAATATGTTGTAGCCCGCAGGGGGCTTGCCCTTTTGAATTACTCGCTTGGGGCCGGATTTAAGCTCCAGACCATCTGCCCGTTTTGGCAGCAATTGACTGGCCATCGCAGCAGCACCAGCGGCCAGGATCGCCCGCCTTGCGGGGCTAGGAATGGCATCGGAATTCATATGCAGCATGGATTGCAAGATTTCCAATCAAAATACAGTGGGGGTTGCCACGGAGCAAGTTGCCAAAGGTGAACGGTTGACTCCCATTGGCTAAAATAATCTCCGATTGACCCTAAAAAAGCTGCCGGTATAACTGGTTACTTGAAGCATCTTTGCTAGCAAATATAGACTTCTTAAATCAGACCTATTTTAGCATTAGTTTGCTGTATTCACGAAGACTATTTACCAATAAAAGATCCCCCGCTGCTCCCAGGCCCTTGGGGGCAGCGGGCCTGGGCTCCAGAAAGAGGATCTACAGCCAAATCCCTTGCCCCATCTGGGCTAGGCCCCCTCAGATCACAGTCATCACCGATCATCTGTTTAGTCAGCGTTGAGAATGGCCGCTCGAGCGGTCGAGGGGCCCCCATGCATTTCCAGGACATCATCCAGACCCTCAACCGCTTCTGGGCGGACCAGGGCTGCCTGATCCTGCAGCCCTACGACACCGAAAAGGGGGCGGGCACCATGAGCCCCCACACGGTGCTGCGGGCGATCGGCCCGGAACCCTGGGCGGTGGCCTATGCCGAACCCTGCCGCCGGCCCAGCGACGGCCGCTATGGGGAAAACCCCAACCGGGCCCAGCATTATTTCCAGTACCAGGTGCTGATCAAGCCCTCCCCCAACGGCATCCAGGAGACCTATCTGGCCTCCCTGGAGGCCCTCGGCATCCGCGCCGCCGACCACGACATCCGCTTTGTGGAAGACAACTGGGAATCACCCACCCTTGGGGCCTGGGGGGTGGGCTGGGAGGTATGGCTTGATGGCATGGAGGTGACCCAGTTCACCTATTTCCAACAATGCGGCGGCCTCGATTGCCGGCCGGTGTCGATCGAGATCACCTACGGCCTCGAACGGCTAGCCATGTATCTCCAGGATGTGGAAAGCCTCTGGGATCTGCAGTGGGATAGCCGCCGCACCTACGGCGACATCTGGCTGCCCTTCGAAAAGGGCCAGTGCACCTACAACTTCGAGGCCTCTAACCCCGAACGGCTCAAGCAGTTATTTGAGATCTACGAAGCCGAGGCCCGCGACCTTTGCGCCCGGGCCCTGCCGGCCCCAGCCCTCGACTGGGTGCTGAAGTGCAGCCACACCTTCAACCTGCTGGAAGCCCGCGGGGTGATTTCCGTGACCGAACGCACCGCCACCATCGCCCGGATCCGTCACCTGGCCCGCCAGGTGGCAGAAGCCTGGTTAGCGGAGCGGGAGGCCCTGGGTTTCCCCCTGCTCCAGCGGTAACACCGGCACCGCCGGGGCGTCGGTGGTGTTGCTGCAGAGGTCCAGCACAATCCGGGCGGGCACCGTGCCGCCCGTGGGGGTTTTCCAGGCTTCCCACTGGCCATCAATCCGCCAGGTTTGGCGCAGGGTGTCGCATTGCACGGCCACGGCGGTGGCCAGGGCCCGGATGGTGCCCACCTCTTTGCTGCTGGGTTTCACCAGGGTGATGCGCACGCCGCCGGGGTGCAGCCGCCAGCCTTTCCAGTCGACGGCGGTGCCCCCATACCAACGCCAACCGGCCGGGTCCACCAGCAATTGCTGGGCGCGGTCGCGCCGTTCGGCGGCACTCATCAACAGGGCGGCGCTGGCCTCCTTGGTGGCGCCATCGGGGCTGGGCAGGATTGCCGCCGCTGGGGCGACCGGGGGGCTCCCGTTCAATTTGGCTGCGGAGCCAGAACCACCGCTCGGCAATTTCAAAACACTGCCCACGGCCAAGCGTTCGGGCTGAACGCCGGGGTTTGCCGCCAACAGCGCCGCCAAGGACACCCCCAGGCGCTGGGCGATTGCCTCGAGGGTGTCGCCCGCCTGCACCACCGCAATCGGCCCCGGCGGCGGCAGTTGCAACACCGTGCCCACCGCCAAGCGTTCGGGCTGCACCTGGGGGTTCAACTGGCGCAGGGATTCCAGGGATACCCCCTGGCGTTGGGCGATCGCCTCCAGGGTGTCGCCGGCCCGCACGGTGACCGTTGCCGCCAGGGCCGCCCCCGCCCAGGGGGCCAGCAGCAGGGCAAGGGCCCTGGGGCCATGGGCTCGCAACCAGCGCGGCATAGGAATCATTCGGCGGTGGGAGCCGGGGCACAGATCGCTGAACGCTATCGGCTGCACCGCAGCCGTCCAGCGGGGAACCCTGGCCCTTTGCGGCATCGGGATGGGCCGTTGGCGGCGCTGGTGTTTGGGCCTGGCCCTGGGAGTTTGTTTGCTGAGCTGGGGCTACTGGCGTTGGCCCCGGCCCGGCCCCCTGGATCCCAGCCAGCAGCGGCCGGGGGCAGCAGTGGTAATGCGGGGCGAGTTGCTCACGCGGCTGCAGCCCCTGGCCGGCGGCGGCTGCAGGGGTCAATTGGCCCTGGATCTGCCCTACCAGGGCCGCACTGAACTCTTATTAAACCCCTGCGCCAGCAGCGCCCAGGCCTGGCGGGAGGGCTGGCGGCTGGAGCTCAGCGGCGCCCTGCAACGGCCCCAGGCAGCCGCCCATCCGTTGCTGGGCGATGGCGGCGCCCGCCTGGCCCACCAGGGGGTATTCAGCCGGCTGCTGGTGGCCGAAGCCCGGGTGCTGGACCAACGGCAGGGGCCCGTGGCCCGCCTGCGTCAACACCTGGCCGATCGGCTGGTGGCGGCGGCCGGTCCGGAGCAGGGGCCATTGCTGGCGGCCCTGGTGATGGGCAGTGCCGTGGTGGAGCTACCCAGCGCCCTGCAAGCCAACTTCCGCGCCGCCGGGCTCAGCCATGCCCTGGCCGCCTCGGGCTTCCACCTCACGGTGTTGCTGGGAGTGGTGATGGCCTGGGGCCGCAGGGCGCCGGCGCCGGTGCGGCTCTGCGCTGGCCTGGCGGCAATGCTTGTGTTCCTGCTGCTGGCGGGCCCCCAACCGTCGGTGTTGCGGGCCCTGGTCATGGGGGTTGCCGCCCTGGCAATCAAGCAAACGGGGGAGCAAAGCCGACCGCTGGGCCTATTGGGCCTCAGCCTCGGCCTGCTGCTGCTCTGGCAACCGGCCTGGCTGTTCGATGTGGGCTTTCAACTCAGTGCCACTGCCACCGCCGGCCTGATCCTCACCGCCCCCCGGCTGCAACAACGGCTGGAGGCTCAATGGCCAGGGCCCTGGGCGCCAGCGGTGGCGGCATCCCTGGCGGTGCCCATGGCCGCCAGCCTCTGGACCTTGCCCCTGCAGCTGCTGCACTTCGGCGTGGTGCCGCTCTATGCGGTGCCGGCCAATGGGCTAGCTAGCCCCCTAGTGACCTTGCTCACCCTTGGTGCCATGGGCAGTGCCCTGCTGGTGCTGATCTTTCCCTGGCTGGTGGGGCCGGCGGCGGCTTTGCTGCATGGGCCGGGCCAGGTGTTGCTAAGCCTGGTGGCGGGCTTTGCCCAGCTGCCGCTGGCCCAGCTGCTCACCGGTCGGCCCGCCCCCTGGCTGGTGGTGCTGTTCAGCCTCGGACTGCTGCCCTGGCTGCTGCCGCTGCGCCGCTGGCGTTTGGCGGGGCTGGGCCTGATCACGGCAGCTGTGGTGTTGCAGGTCCATGGCCTGCTGGCCGATGGCTTGCTATTGGTGCATCAACCCGCCGGCAGTTTATTGCTGGCGCGCCACCAGGGCCGCGGGGCGCTGGTAAGTAACCAGGCCGATGCCAACAGTTGCCGCAGGGCGGCCCGCCTGCGCGAGGGCCTGGGGGTGCCGCGGTTTGATTGGTTGGTGTTGCTGGATCCGGTGGCGCCCGAGGACCCCGGCTGCTGGCAACAGCTCACCGCCCACCTGGCCGTATTACCCCAGGGGCACCTAGCGAGCCCTGGCCTGGGCTTCACCAGCCTGGATTTAGCTGGGGGGGCGGCGGTGTTGGAGGTGGGGGGCCAGCGCTGGGGCCTATTTCCCCATCCGGCCGGTGAATTGCCGGAATTAGCACCCCCAGGCCTGCGGGGAATCTGGCTCGGTCAGCCCCCCCGCCGGGCACGCCAAGGGCCCTGGGCCCAGCTCGCCCAAGGCCGTGAGGTTTGGGTGAGTGGCCTAGGCAGCCGCCAGCAGCCAGAGCCCAACGGTTGGCAATTCACCGGCGTGCGCGGTTTCCTGCAGACCCCTTGACCGGGGCTCGGTAAGCTTTAAGGGCTTAGGCCTGGCCTGGGCAATGGAGAGGTGGCTGAGTGGTCGAAAGCGAACGACTCGAAATCGTTTGAAGGGAAACCTTCCGTGGGTTCGAATCCCACCCTCTCCGTTCTAAGTCAATCCTGAGACGGTTCAGACCGTCCAGGATTGACTCTTTGACAAGGTTTCTCGACAAGTTACTGTCTCATGATCGCGCCAGTTATGCCATTGGGTCCAGATTTTTTTTGGGTGAAAGATTATGTGAGATGAAAAGCGTTATTACGTGAAATGCAATCGCTATGGAAAGCTTATTAGTGCTTAGCGCCATAAATCCTGCCCCTTGGAGAGGCATATAAGCAGAATAGATGGCATTCAGGCACAACAGGAAAATGGCATAACCTAGGAGCGCCTAGAAGTACTATGGGCATCGGAAACACAGGCAATAGACAAACAAGATCTAATGATCCGTCATTTTTACCGACCGGTTAGTAATATTTAGACAGGTTGACCATATGGCAAGTACAGCCAGACACGCAAACGCCAATCCTTGGACTAAGCAAAATTACTTTTGGCGAGCATAAGTTCCAGCGGCAACAACACTTTCATTTGCATTTACATGGCGGTAAAATACTTCAATCCTGTTTGGGGTTACGATCTTGCCGTCAATAAAACCATCCTCATCAACACCTGCAAGTGACTTACCATCCACCCCAATCACCCAGGCAAACTTTTCAGTATATCTGGGTGATTTAAATACTCCCAAGACCCTGCGACCTTCCTGCTTTTGAATTGTTGCCTCGGCACTTAGAGTTGTAAATTCTCCAGCGTGATGTGATTTATTGCTAAAACTAGTTCCACGAAGCAGAGTCGCGCCCTGTGTTTCTACTTTCCAGGTGCCAACTAGGTTTGGAATTGGAGAAGTAAAGGCAACCGACTGTCGAGTTGCCAATGAGGCAACTAAAATACTGGCACCAAGCACGGCACACAAAAGACTCGCAGAGCGAAAGCTTTGGTTCACAATTAAATCGCCACGAGCATACTATAGTATTTTATGGCAATCTCATCGGAGAATGAGTTAAGTGTAATATTTCAAAATGAGACAAGAAATGTTTTGCCAAAAAATAAGTATTTATTATTAAATCAACTCCGAAACTAGAACCCCATACCAGAAAGTGCTGCCACCCTCCTCAAGCAGCAAATTGCAGCAACCTGCGCAGCAGGTGCTTTAGATGCTGATCCCAGTGGTTCAGATGCCACTGCCGAGCAATGAAGCAGGTAACCATCGACAGTGGTACGCAGGGCGAACTTGATGGCAGTGCCACTGGATGCCTGAGTGCCGTTGGCGCTGGTGTTGATCATGAAACTGAATCTCTCTGGATTACTGCAGTCATTCAGGCACTAAGAACTAGTTTTAGCTGCTTATGTGCTGTAGACCCCAGTGCCTATGTAGCGTTTCCTCCCGCTCGGTCGTCCAGGGTGGAATCGCCGTCCTCGCCACTGCTGGATACGCTGGATCACTTTCTTCATCAGGTGGTTGGCGATCCAGAGGTTGAACAGGATTTCTATGGCACCACCACCCCAGAGGAGATGATTTCCGCGCCCTGCTCAGAAGCGGCAACACCCAGTACTGGATTGCCTGCGGTGATCCCAGCAACCCGATCAGACACCTACAGAAGATCTTTAGCGGCTGATGCTAGAGATGCTCAATCAAGTGCTTTCTTGAATCAGGCAGATATAAGTACTCGTCAGCGGCTGTGGGCAGCGTCCCCTGGAGTGGTGTAAATCCCGAGGCCTGTGACCTGATCTGAGATCGGTCGTCAGGCAGCTGCAGTAAGTGCAGCTGTAAGTTGATTCTGGCCCGGATCGTTGCTGCTGTCCAGCTTGGCCATCGACAGTTCAGAGAAGACCCGGCGCCCCTCCAACTGCCACTCCTCCTGCTGCTCGAGCAGCAGGGCTCCCACCAGGCTGATGATGGCGGCGTCGTTGGGGAAGATCCCGACGACGCGGGTGCGGCGTTTGATGGGCAGCTCCGCTGAGCGCCCCTCTCGGTGCGACGTTGAGCCTCTCCAGGGGGTTGGTGCTCCAGATCTTGCGCCAGTGCTCCGGTGGAGAGGATCGGAATGCCAGGACATCGTCCTTGGCCTGGGCCATCAGTGCCGCAGCGGCGGGGAACTTCTCGGTGAGCATGGTGATCACCTGATCCCACTGCGCCGCCACCGCTGTCGCCTCCTGTTGCACGAACACCGAACGCAGGGCAGCAGCGACCATGTCCTGACTGGCTTTTGGCACTTTGACCAGGAGGTTGCGTGCAAAATGGACCCTGCAGCGCTGCCAGCTACAGCCCTGGAAGCAGCGGGCGATCGCCTTCTTGAGGCCGGCATGGGCGTCGCTGATCGCCAGCCGCACACCAGTCAGGCCCCGTTCCTTCAGACGCCGTAAGAAGGCCGTCCAGAAGGTCTCGTCCTCGCTGTCGCCGACTTCGATGCCGAGCAACTCGCGCTGGCCACTGGCCGTGATGCCCACCGCCACGATCACGGCCCTGGAGATCACCTGCTTACGGGCCGGATCTCGGCCATGCAGGTAGGTCGCATCGAGGTAGACGTAGGGGTAACGGCTGAATTCCAGCGGCCGGTTCAAGAAGGCCTGCACCTGGACGTCCAGGCCCTGACAGATGCGGCTCACCTCCGATTTGGAGATGCCGCTCTCGCATCCAAGCGCCGCCACCAGCTCATCCACTTTGCGGGTGGAGACGCCGGAGACGTAGGCCTCCATCACGACGGCCCACAGGGCCCGATCCACCCGGCGGCGGGGCTCCAGCAGCGACGGGAAGAAGCTTCCCGTCCGGAAGCGTGGGATGCGCAGCTGGATGTCACCGGCTGTCGTGGTCAGGAGCCGATCATGGCTGCCGTTGCGGTGTCCGCGCCGCTGGTCAGTGCGCTGATGGCGATCAGCACCGAGGGCAGTTGTCGCCTCGGCCTCGATCAAGGCCTGCAGGCCCTGGCGCACCAGTTCAGGGATAAGTTCGCCGGCAGTGCCACTGCCAAGCAGCTGCTCCAGCTCAGTGGCGGCAGAATGAGAAATGGGCATGGTCTGGTTCTCAGGTTGGAGGTGGTACTCAAACCAGGGTCACAGACCGGCCCACCCATTGCCCCGCAAAGGATCTCAGAGGCGAACCGCCAGCACCGGCTACGCCGGTGCTGGTCCTCAGGATTTACACCACTCGGCGGGACGCTGCT
>Ga0209598_10003299_pt1 | contig 12262 bp, 12 predicted proteins | sample M_140807_EF_Meta_FD_187317 | JGI IMG/M metagenome (GOLD analysis project Ga0209598, IMG submission 187317) | Freshwater microbial communities from Lake Montjoie, Canada to study carbon cycling - M_140807_EF_MetaG (SPAdes) (version 2) | ecosystem: Environmental > Aquatic > Freshwater > Lake... | reverse complement strand
GTGCCCCCGTGGGTGCTGCCGGTACCGCTGCCGATGCCGTGTGACCTGCACTTTGGGCCGCCCATCGTGCTTGAGGGCGACGGCCATGAGAGCGACGAGGTCATCGAAGCGCACGTGGCCCGCGTGCGCGCCACCGTGGCTGAGCTGATCGAAAACGGCCGCGCCATGCGCCGCCGCGAGGGCCGCCGATGAACGTCGCCATCACCGGAATCAACGGCGCGCTCGCCCGACTGGTGACTACGCGCCTGCTCGCGGCGGGCCATACGGTCGCGGGCATCGACCGCCTGCCCTGGCCGGACGCGCCTCCGGGCGTGACGATGTTCCGCGCAGACATTCGCAAGCGGCCCGCTGAGGAGGTCTTTCGGTCGCAGCGGATCGACGCGCTAATTCACATGGCCACGGTCACGCACTTCACGGCGAGCCGGCAGGAGCGCTACCGCACGAACTTGGTGGGCACGCAGGCGCTGCTCGAGCACTGCCACACCTATGGCGTCAGTCGGTTCGTGTTCGTGGGGCGGCACACGGTGTACGGCGCGGCCGCGGACACGCCGCTCTTTCGCACCGAGGCGGAGCCCCCGCTGGCGGTGTCGACGTTCCCCGACCTGTCCGACCTGGTCGCCGCCGACCTCTTCGCGGGCTCCGCGTTGTGGCGCTGGCCCGAGGTCGCGACAAGCGTGCTGCGCGTGGTCTACACGCTCGGGCCGTCTCAGCGGGGCACGCTGCACAACTTCTTGCGCGGCGGGCGCGTCGCCACTGTGCTGGGCTTCGACCCGCTCTATCACTTCATGCACGAGCACGACGCGGCCGACGCCATCGCGCTCGCCGCTCAGTCCGGCTTGCGCGGCGTGTTCAACGTCGCGGGCCCGCAGCCCGTGCCGCTCTCGCTGCTGTGCGAGGTCACCGGACGCCAGGCCGTGCCGGTGCCCGAGCCGGTTTATCGGTGGGTCAGCGGGCGCTTCGGGTTCTCGAGCCTGCCAGACGGCGCAATCAACCACGTCAAGTACCCGATCGTCGTCGACGCCTCGGCCTTCGCCCGCGCGACAGGCTTCAAAGCAGTATACGACGAGGTGCGCACAATGGAGGGGGTCAGGCTCGGCGAGTCACGCCGAGACTGAGCCGCTCAGCGGCCCTGCGGGGGCATCATGCCCGGCGCGCCGCCCTGCTGGCCGCCCATGGCGCCGCTCATCGCGGCGAGCATGCCGAGCGTGGTCTTCAGGCGCGCCACGTCGGCCTCGTCGAGGGCGAGCGAGAGCTTCACGTCCTTGCCGGCGGCGGTCACGTTCAGCTTCTTGGCCAGAATGTCGGCCCCGAACATCGCGGCCTGGGGGTTGCTGCCCAGGCCGGTCAGCCCGCCCTTGATCTGGGCGACGGTGTCGGTCGCCGTCTTGGGCGAGTCAAATGTCACGTCGAACTTCGCGCCGACGCCCTTCTCGAAGTCGAGGCCGCCGTTCACGCCCTCCATCTTCTGGGCCTCGCCGTTCATCGTCTTGCGCATCTCGGCGGACGGCTTCATGGCGAAGATCAGGTCGTTCGTGGTGGCCACGCCCGTGAGGCGCTTCATCAGGTCAGCGTTCTTTTCGGCGGACGGGCCCTTCTTCTTGAACTGGTCGACCGCCTTCTTCACGGCCGCGGCCTCGCCCGTCACGATCTGGCCGCCGAGGACGGTCATCATGCCCTGACCCGCGCCGGTGCCGGCGTAGAGGGCAGCGCCGTTGTAGGTCTCCTGGAGCTTGGCCTTGCCCTCGCTCACGGCCTTCTTCGCGGTGCGCTCGGCGTCGAAGTTCGGCTCGAACGCGAGCAGGGCGTCCTGACCGCTCTGCACGCTCGGGAACGCAACCACGACCGTCTTGATCGCGGTCAACGGGTCGGCGCCGAGGAGCGCGCGCGCGTCGTCGAGCGCCTTCTTGACCTCGGGGCTCGAGGTCGCAGACTTCATCAGCTCTTGGTAGAGCGCCGACTTGCCGAGCTGCTCCATGTTGACCACCAGAACGCCCGGGGCGTCCTTGGGCAGGTACTTGAGCAGCGCGCGGCCGTCACCGGCGAGCGCGTTGCTGGCGTAGAGTGCCACGCACAACGCGGCGGCAGAGAGACGGACAGCGGTTCGACGCAAGAGCATCTGAGGACTCCCTCGGAGTGTGGGTTGCGGGCGCAGCATCCGGACACCCCCACGGACGCGTCAAGGACAATGGAGATTCACCCGCCCCGCGCAGACCGCGGCGTCTACAGGGTCGTCATCCACATGACCGCCAACTCGTGTCGCTCGAAGGCCACGCCGCCGACCTGCTCGCGGCGCAGCGTGTAGAGGCTGCGGACGCTCGCGGCGTCTGTCCATTGCAGCCGCGCGCCGAGCAAGCCGAGCGCGTGACGCCCGATGTCGACGCGGGGCGAGCCCACGTAGTCAGCGCCGGTCCCCAGGCCCGCGCCCGCTTCGAGCGTCCAGGCAGCGCCCACAGGCCGCTCCACTCGAGCCAGCGCGCTGTGGGTGACGGCGCCGCGGTCATGCAGCGCGACGTAGTCGGAGATCGTGAAGGTCCACGGCGCCGCGTGAAATGAGACGCCCGGCGCCAAGACGAGGACGTCTGTGTCGCGGAAGTGCTGAAACCAGACGCGCCCGCCGACCGTGAGGGGGGCGACCACGCGACCCGCGCACTCGAGCCAGAGCTGCGCGCGCGGGGCGATGGCCGCGCCGGGGCCAACCGACCCGCCGAGCCCCACGCTGACGGGTGCGCCGCCCTCGGTGACCAGCGTCGCGCCCGCTTGCGCGTTCAGTAGGGCGTCCATCTCGTCCGCGCCCGAGGCGAAGGTGCGTCGACGCGCCTCGATCCCCGCCCCAAGCGTGGCTTGGTCTTCGCCCACGGTGTGCGCTGCGTCGAGGCCGACCAGGAGGGTCTGGTCGTGCGTCTGCGCCGATACGCCAGCGGCGCCCGCCACGACGAGGCGTGTGGACGCGCCTGCGGGCGCGGTGACCCCGACGAGCGCGACGACGAGGCCGAGGCGTCGAGCACCCCGGGCAGTGGCACGGCGGCTCACGCGCTCAAAGCCCGGCGCTTCATGTCCCCCCACGCCTTGCCGCCGCGCACGAACTGCAGGAGCCCGCGGGTGCGGCTGAGCAGGACGAACTGGCGGTACCCCAAGTTCTCCAGCAGCGCGGCGCCCAGAATCCGCAGGCGCGCGCTGAGCGCGGGGTAGTGCGCAAAGGTCGTCTCGTCCATGGCGAGCGCCTGCATCGAGAAGAGCACGCTCAGCAAGCACGCGACGCCGTAGAACAGCACGCCAACATAGGGGCCAATCCGGCCATCTAAGACCGCGAGGAGCATCCACAGGTAGCCGAGCAGCTCGACGACGGGCGAGATGAGCTCGAACAGAAAGAAGATCGGCAGGGTGACCATACCGACGACGCCGTACCGCGGGTTGAAGAGCATGCCGCGATGGCGCCAGAGGCTGTCAGCGAGGCCGCGCTGCCAGCGGTCGCGCTGCTTGCCGAGGACCTCGAAGGACTCCGGCGCGAGGGTGTAGCACGTGGGCTCGGGCACAAAGGTCACACGGTACGGCCGCCGCAAGCGTCGCATGTGGCGATGAATCCGCACGATGAGCTCCATGTCCTCGCCGATGCAGCCGACCTGGTACCCGCCGACCTCGACGAGGGTCTGACGCTGGAAGAGCCCCATCGCGCCCGAGATGATCAGGTTTCCGCCGAGGCGGTTGAGGGCGAGCCGAGCGAACAAGAACGCGCGCAGGTACTCGAGCATCTGCAGCCGCACGATCATCACCCGAGGAATCGAAACGGCGCAGATCTTACCGTCCCGCACCTTCGCACCGTTGATGACACGGACCGTGCCCCCCGTGACAAGGACGCGCCCGTCGCCGTAGATGAACGGCTCGACCAAGTGGACGAGCGCGCGAGCATCGAGCATGGAGTCCGCGTCTACGCAGCACACCAAGGGCGTGCGGCTGAAGTTGATGCCCGCGTTCAAGGCGTCTGCCTTGCCGCCGTTCTGCTTGTCGATGACCCAAAGTTTGGCGTGCACCCGCGAGCGATAGACCTGCCGAATCGGCTGAGACGGCACGTCAGTGCGCACCGGTACGTCGACCTCGACAAGCTCAAAGCGGGCGCGCAGGACCTCGAGCGTGGCGTCCTTGCTGCCGTCATTCACCACCACGATCTCATAGCGCGGGTACTCGAGCGAGAGCAGACCGCGCACGCTGTCGACGATCACCGCGGCCTCGTTATAGGCGGGCACGATCACGGTGATCGGCGGCGTACTCTCCAAGCGCATCGTGACCTGGTGCATCTCGGCTAAACGCGTGGACCGCGCGCTCGCGAGCTCGAGGCTGGAGAGCACCATAAAGGCCGCATAGGTCCCGTTCAGAGCGACGAAATAGCCGAGCATGACCAGGTCGAGGGTGTTCATCCGACCCTCGGCGTAGCGACCGCGCGGGTATGGAGTCGCAGGCCCATGAGCGCAGCGCGTGCAGCGGCAAGGGCATAGCGGTCGTCTGAGAGCTGGGCGATCGCCTCAAGCGCGCTGCGACCGGCCTCACCGAGCCGAATGAGCGCAGCGGCGGCGTTCTGGCGGACCCAGAACGACGGGTCGGAGAGCCCGCGCACAAGGTCGGGCAGTCGCGCCACATCCGCGATGCGGCCCAGAGACTTGGCGGCCTGCGCGCGGACCTCCCAGGCGGCGTCATGGCATAGCCGCGCGAGTCGAGGCGACGCTTCGGCGCGGGGCAGGTGCGTGAGGGCCTGACAGAGACCGACCCGCACCTCGACGCTCGGGTCGAATCGCGCGGCATTGAGCGCGGACATCGCCAAGCTCGGGGCGCGCGCGGCCGCCTGAACCAACAAGTCGCGACGCACCCCGGGGCTCGAGAACGTGAACCAGGATTGCATCAGGCGAGTGAACTCCGTGAGCGGCATCACCCCGACCACGGCCTTGACCGCGTGCTCGTGAAGCCGCGTGACGAGTGCCCACGCGTGGAGCCGCTCCGCGACGTCCTCTGCGCGACCGATGCGCGCCAGAATCTGGGCGACGAGGACCTGCTCGGCCCAAGTGCGCGGGCGGAACGCGCGCACGGCGTCGGCGTCTTCGGCCGAGGCGACAAGAGTGAGGTGGCGCAGGGCGATGAGACGCTGGCTCGAGCGGAACCCGCGCATTCTGGCGATATCCTTCGCGGCCAGACCGAGCGCACGGTAGACAAAGGCGACCGCATCCCGCGGCGCGCCCGTCGCAGAGCTCAGGTAGTCGAGCAGACCGTCGCGCACGACCTCAGGATCGTCGCGGCGCGCCGCCTCGAGCCACGCTGCGCGCCGCGCGGGATCGGGGAGCGCGGCGAACAACGCTCGCAGGGGCCCAGAGTTGAACGCCGCGAGCGCTGCGGCGCGACGCGTCCGCGCATGACTGCGCCAGAAGATCGACGCCACCTGAGGGCCAACAAGGGCAACCTCGACACCGAGGACGGCCGTGAGCGTCTGCGCGACGAGGTCGATTTCGATGTCGAGGGCGCTCATCGCGGACCACGCTAGTCCAACGCGGTCTACGAACGACAAGTCGGCGGCACGCCGAGCGGTGTCGCCGAGGCCTTGAAGGCGTTGCGGCGTGCGCGGCTGAGACGCTCGTCAGCGGCGCGAGGCGGCGCTCCATGCGGCGCGACCATCGAGGCCCGTGAGGGATTGGCCGCCGTGGGGATTCCCCGATTGAAGCGGGTCGTCGCCGGAGTAGACTGCGCCCGACTCATCCCCTCGGAGACCTCATGCGCGCCTCTCGCTCACTCACCGCCCTGTCGCTGACCTCGCTCCTGACTGCCTGTGGCGGCGACGACGCGCCCAGCTACTCGACGATCGACGACACCGCGACCGTTGAGGCCGCGGAGTCGCTCAGCACGCAGTCGGCGTCGCTCAAGGGCCTGCCAACGGGCGCGGACGTCAGCACCGGCCAGGTCCCGCTCTCGCAGCTCGGCGGCGTGATTCAGCAGGTCGCCGCATCGCACCAGAGCATCACCGCGCGTGAGCGGGCCGACAGCGCGATGGGGATCGGCGGGTACCCGCAGGTCGTGGAAGGCATGAACACCTACAGTTTCCAGGACGGCAAGCTCAGCGCGGACATGACGCTCTCGACCGGTCAGTTCGCGATTCACTACGTCGCCGACATGATGATCGCGCAAGCGGACATGACGACGACCATCGACGGCACCTTCGCCATGGACTACGCGGGCTCGGGCGGCGCCTACGACGTCACCTATGACTACAACGCGGCCTACACGGGCGTCGTCGTCAACGGGGACTGCGCGAGCGCGGGTCAGGTCAAGATCGACTACGACATCGGCCTGGCGGGTGAGGGCCTTGACCAGCTCGCCGCCGCGGCCCGCGCTGCCCTTGAGCAGCAGTCCGCGTTCAGCGGCACGGTGATCGTCACGTTCGGCACGGTCGCGGGAGACGCAGGCGCCGAGGCGAGCGCCTGCGCCGTGACCGTCACGGGGACCTGAGACAACCTGAGAGCGCTCGAGTGCGGCGTCGGAGCCGCGACCTCAGTCTCATCCCTACCAGCCGAACCGCACCACCGGCGCCGCGAAGAAGATGCGATTCGCGTAGTCATTCGGCGTCTTCGGATCGTATCCGCCGAAGAATAGACGCAGCCCGGCATCGAGCGTATTGCCGCTGTCGAAGCGATAGCGAACGCCGCCGAGCACGTCGAAGAGCCCGTCGAGGAAGATGTTGCCGTCGATGCCAGGCAGGAAGTCGCCGCTCGCGACGAAACCCCACGCGCCGCCCAAGTCCGTCTCAGCCTCGAAGTTCAAGAGCGGAATCACGAGAAAGTTCGTGTCGTTGAAGCGCTGCGCGCCCGCCCGGAAGCGCAGCTCGGCGTATCGGGCGACGACGGAGAGCCCGAGTCGGAGGAATTTCGACTGGCTGTCGCCACCGAGCACGGGGTAGTTCCCTGTGAGCCGGAGCGTCGGGAAGAGGTACGTCAGCTCACCATCGCTGCCCGCCGCATAGGTGGTGTCTTTGTAAAGGAGGTCACTCGTCAGTCGCGCGCTGTACGTCGCATAGACGGGCTGCAACGCCGCGCCCAGCTTCCAGTATCCATACGGTGCATACGACGCCTCGAGGCGGAGGTCGGGGTTGACGGACCGCCACCCCGCCGTGGCGCTCGGCTGCTTGTAGCCGCTGATCTCTTGGTTGACCGTGGTGAGGACGCCGGCCTCGACGAGGAACCGAAAGCGCTCGGCGTCGGCGGCGTGCGTGACACGCGGAGCAAGGACAGCGGCGGCGATGATCCATGCGGCTTTGACGTGCTTCATGAAGACTCCGAGGGTGGGTTTCAGACCGCGGCAGGGGTTGTCCATGGTTGCGATGATGTCCATCATCTCATTGGGCAAAAAAAAGAGGTCAGCGCGTGTTCGCGGGGCGAGCCGCTTCGAGGATGCGACGGGCGAGCGGCGCGTCGCCGACCAGGCGGGCGAGGACCACAGCGCCGACGATGGTCGCCGCGAGGCGCAACGCGTCGTCTGATGGAGCGCACGGCCCGGCGTCGGGGTGGAGCTTCCGCGCGACGAGTCCAAGGAACCCGCGGGCTGCGCCGGCGAAGGCCTCCCGAACGGGCGCCGGTTGGTGGACCCCCTCCGTGCCGAGCGCCGCGAATACGCAACCCCGCTCCGGATGAGCGACGTGCGCGTCAGACAGGTAAACGCCGAGCGCGTCCTCCAATGTGTGGTCGTCTGCGAATATGCAGCGCGCGTTCTCATCCGCGGCCTGCGAGATCGCCTCGGCGACCAAGGCGTCCTTGTCCCGAAAGTGACCGTAGAAGCCGCCGTGCGTCAGCCCGACTTCCTTCATGAGGGCCGGGATACTCACGCTCGCGATCCCGGCGCGGCGAAGAGCAGCGGCCGCCGAGCGGACGATCCGCTCTCGGACCTCTGCCTTGTGGCTGTCGGGATATCGCATGTTGATCATCATATCATCAGGTGAGCCGACCACGCTCTCAAAAATGCGTGACCCAGCACCTTGGGGGCTCTCGCGCTAGAAGGCGCGGAGCCAGACGAGCGCGACCTCGTGGCGCGTCAACTGCGCAGCGCCGACCTGCTCGCTGCGCCGTTGGTAGCCCAGCCGCACGCTCGTCCAGTCATCGAGCTGCGCCCGCGCGAGCGCGCCGACGGCCCAATGTCGGCCCACGTCCGGCTGCGGTGTGCCCACGAAGTCGGCGCCCGTACCGAAAGCGCCCATGGCGCCCACGCTCCACACGGGGCCGAGCGCGTATTCCGACCGCGCCACCGCGCTGTGGGTCAAAGAGCTGTCGTCGTGCAGGGCGAGGTAATCGCTCAGGCCCAGCGTCCACGCGCCGAGCGTGACCTGCGCGCCGGGCACGAGCACCACGACGTCCGTCGCGGCGAAGTGGAGCCACCACGCGCGCAGCGTGCCCTCGAGCGCGGGTGTGAGGCGCGCCCAGACCTCGGCCCAGACCTGAGCGCGGGGCGCGATCGCCGCGCCGGGGCCGAGCGCCGCGCCGCCGCTCACGACGCAATCGGCGCCGACTGGGTGGCCCGCCTGAGCGGTCAGCAAGATATCGACCTCGCTGCCGCCCCCCGCGAAGGCGCGCCGTCGCGCCTCGACCCCCGCCCCGACAAAGGCTCGATTGGGCGCGAGGCGGTCGAGCCCCAAGACCAGCGCTTGGTCGTCCGACCGCGCCGACGTCCCGAGCGTCGAGGCGGCGACGACCCGCGTGGTCGGTGTCTGCGCGACGACGCGCGGCGGAGCGAACGTCGCCAGCGCCGCGAGGCCCAGAATATCGCCAAGGCGACTCATGTGCCGAGCGCCCGTCGCTTCATGTCCCCCCACGATTTCGCCCCGCGGACGAACTGAATCAGCCCCTTGGCGCGGCTATAAAGCACAAACTGCCGGTACCCGAAGTTCTCGAACACCGCAGATGCGATGAGCAACAGCCGCGAGCGAAAGTCCGGGTAGAGCCGAAACGTCGCCTCATCCATGAGCATGGCTTGGAATGAGAAGAGCATGCCGAGCAGGAACGCGACGGAGAAGAACAGGACGCCCACGACGACATCCACCCGCCCCTGAGCGACGGCGACGAGCGTCCACACATAGCCGAAGAGCTCGACGAAGGGCGACAGCAGCTCAAAGAGCACAAACACAGGCATCGTGAACAGACCGACGACGCCATACCGTGGGTTGAGGATCATGCGGCGATGCCGCCACAGGCTGTCCGCGAGCCCACGCTGCCAGCGGTCGCGCTGCTTGCCGAGGACCTCATACGACTCGGGCGCGAGCGTGTAGCAGATGGGGTCAGGCACGAACTGAATGCGATACGGCCGACCCAGCTCGCGCATGCGCCGGTGAATCCGCACGATCAGCTCCATGTCCTCGCCGATGCAGCCGACCTGGTAGCCGCCGACCTCGACGAGCACCTGACGACGGAAAAGGCCCATCGCGCCCGAGATGATCAGGTTGCCGCCCAAGCGGTTCAGGCCGAGCCGCGCGAACAGGAACGCGCGCAGGTACTCGATGATCTGCATCCGCGCGATCAGCAGCCTGGGCATCTCGATGTCGCGGATGGTGCCGTCCTTGACGCGCGCGCCGTTGATCACGCGCACCGTGCCGCCCGTCGCCATGACGCGGCCGTCGCCGTAGATGAAGGGCTCGACGAGGTGCATCAGCGCGCGGCGGTCGAGCATCGAGTCGGCGTCCACGCAGCACACGAGCGGCGTGCGGCTCACGTTGATGCCGGCGTTCAGGGCGTCCGCCTTGCCGCCGTTTTGCTTGTCGACGACGACGAGCTTCGGGTGAACGCGCGAGCGGTAAATGCTTCGGATCGGCTGCGACGGCACGTCGCGCCGATACGGCATATCGACCTCGACGAGCTCGAACTTGCTCTTCAGGATCTCGAGGGTCGCGTCCTTGCTACCGTCGTTGACGACGATGACCTCGTAGCGCGGGTACTCGAGCGCGAGGAGCGCGCGCACGCTGTCCGCGATGACCTCTGCCTCGTTGTAGGCGGGCGCGATGAGCGAGATCGGCGGCGTGCTGTCGAGGCGCATCGTCAGGTGCGCCATCTCGGACATGCGGTGCGCCGAGTTGCTCGCCAGCTCGAGCGCAGACAGCACGAGAAAGAGCGCGTACGTGCCGTTGAGCGCCGCGAAGTACGCGAGGATGAAGATGTCGACTGGCGTCAAGCCGCAGCCTCCGCTCGCCCCGCTGAGGCGAGGACGCGCATCCGCGCGAGCTCGGCCACAGCGGCGTCGCGCGCGAAGCGGTCCTGCGAGCGCTCTGCGGCGCGCTCCAAGGCGGCGCGCCCGAGGTCACCGAGGCGCGCGAGCGCACCCGCGGCGTTCTGACGGACCCAGAAGGCCGAATCGGCGAGCGCCCGCTCGAGGGTGTCGCACATCGAAGTGTCTTCGAGGCGGCCGACCGCCTTGACCGCTTGGGCACGGACCTCCCAAGCGGGGTCGGCGCAGAGCTGGACGAGACGCGCCGAGGCCATGGCCCGGGGCAAGTGAACGAGCGCTTGGCAGGCCCCGATGCGGACCTCGACCTCGGCGTCAGTCACGATGCTCGGCAGCAGGTCCTCAAGGACTGCAGGCGCTCGCACGGCCCCGAGCGCGATCAGGTCGCGCCGCACCGAGGGGCTGTTGAACTCGGTCCAGCGCGCGAGCAAACGACGAAACTCGGACAGAGACATCGACGCGACGACCATCCGGATGGTGTGCTCGTGGAGTCGTGTCTGGCTCGACCACGCGTGGAGCCGCGCGGCGACGTCCCGCTCGGCAACGCTCGCGACCAGAGTCAATCGACGCAGCGCCCGCAGGCGCGTGCTCAGCCAGACAGAGCGCGCGTCGCGCAGGTCCAGCTCAAGCAGCCCCAGGTGGCGGTACACGTCGGCGAGGCGCTCGCGGTAGCTGCCAGACGTCGCGACCAAGAACTGGAGCAGCGCGTCTCGGGCGACGCGGGGGTCGTCCCTGCGCGCCTGCGCGACCCAGGTCGCGCGGCGCTTTGGGTCACCGAGCGACTGCAAGAGCGTCGGGATGCGCGTGTCCCAGAACCAGGCGGCGGCCGCCTCGCGCTGCTCACGTCGCCGGCTGCGAACGAAAAGCGCGACCAGCTGCGGCAGGATCAGGCCTATCTCAACGACGAGGATGAGGACCAGGACATCAGACGCAAGCCCCAGCCCGAGCGTCAGCTCACTCACGCCTTTGGTCCCCGCGCAAGCGCGCCAGGCGGCGCACGACGATGCCCGGGTGGAAAGGCTTGGACACAAAGTCCGCCGCGCCGAGCTCGAGCGCGCGGATGGCCATCTCGTCGGGGTCTTGGCCCGACAGAACGATGAACCGTGGCCGAAGCCCCGCCTCCATGTGCTCTGCGTCTGCGAGCAGCTCAAGCCCCGTCCGGAGGGGCAGCTCAGCGTCTGTCACGACGACGTCCGGGCTGTGCAGGTCGATCAGGCGACGCGCCTCCTCGCCATCACGCGCCAGAAGAACCTCCCAGCCGGCGAGCGAGAGCTCGTGGCTCAAGATTTGCCTCACCACGCGATCGTCGTCCGCGACCAGCGCGCGCCGCGGGCCGACGATGCCCGCCCAGTCAGCCGGGGACTCAACGGGCCACAGGGCACCGCTCGGCGTGAGCTCGCTCGACAGCACCGCCTTGGGCTGCGCGGCCCGAGTCGCCACGGTCTCCAGCAAGAGGCGTCGCTGGGACGGCAGCGACAAGGTGCCATCGTCCGGGCCCTGGGCGAGGCCGTCACGCACCGCATCGCGCCGCACAGGGACAACGTGGGCGCGACCGAGCAAGTCCGACGCTTGAAGTGCGCGGGCGAGCCCTAAGCCCGAGGCGTGCTGCTGCTCGACGTCGACGATGATCACGCCCGGAGGACGCCCCGGCGCCGCGGCAACGGCGTCTTCTAGGTGCGCAAAAACACACACATCTCGGCCAGTCGACGAGAGCTCTTTCCAGACAACTCGCCCGAAGCGCTCGTCCGACGTCAGGATGAACACGGCGTGTCCCGCCGAAGATCTGCGGTCGAACTGTGGTTGTAAAGAGCGCGACATCGAGTTTGGTCTGGCAGTAGAGACCACACGATCCACTTAAGGTCAAAGAAGCGTAGGTGGCGAAATGACGAAAATTCGATTCTCCGCCGTCTGGTTGAGCGGCGTGCTCGCGGCGTGCGATGGCGGGGAGTCCGGGACGCGCGCCCCCGACGCTGACCCCCCGGACGTCGCGTCACTCGCAGACATCGACCGCACACCGCCCCCGGACGCG